>Ga0224496_10000391_pt1 | contig 30744 bp, 21 predicted proteins | sample SF_Jul11_sed_USG_2_FD_168127 | JGI IMG/M metagenome (GOLD analysis project Ga0224496, IMG submission 168127) | Sediment microbial communities from San Francisco Bay, California, United States - SF_Jul11_sed_USGS_8_1 | ecosystem: Environmental > Aquatic > Marine > Sediment | place: USA...
GCCGGTTCGCCATCTTCTTTCAGGGCAAGCCAGGCCTGGCGGGTAATTAAATAGCCGCCCTCATTATTTGCGGTTATGGCTTCAATCACCTTTTCCGCGGCTTCACATCTGCGCTGCCAATAGGCCAGCTTGTCGGGCTCTTGCTCTGAGATAACCGCCGGTTCCGAGGAGGCTTGGCAGGTATAGCCGCAATCAAGGCATCTTAGTCCGTTGTTATCCGGAGTATCCAGCAATAGACCTTGGTTACAGCCCGGGCATTGATCAAACTCATTCATCTGCTTTCCTCTTTATCTGTTTGCGGCCTGGTTTAACGCTTTATACAGCGAAAGAGCTGCAAAAAACAAGATCGGCAAGGGTAAAAATGCCGTTTCTGCATTCAGCTGGCGTTCATTGCTTTCCCTGAAAACCCAGTAAATTTCGTTGTCGCCGCTTGCCGGCCCATGTTAGGGTGGCCGTATCCCGAATTGCTCATGCTTCTTACCCTCGGAGACTTTTATCATGTCAGAATCCGCCAAGACCCCGGAAAACGCCTCTTACACCAGCCTGGTCAACGAGCTGGAGATCCTGCTCCGCAAAAAAATCCGCGGCCATTTCATTCGTTACCAGCACGACTTCGACAGCCTGCTCACCCCGCTGCGGGGCAAGCCCATTGTCTTGCTGATCGGCAACTATTCGTCGGGCAAGTCGACCTTTATCAACGAATTACTGGGCCATCAGGTCCAACGCACCGGCCAGTCGCCCACCGATGACAGCTTTACCATTCTCACCGGCTCTTCTTCCGGCCACGACGAAGCAGCGGTGCCCGGCACCGCCGTGATCCGGGATGAGAGCCTGCCCTTCGCCGGCCTGGAGAAGTTCGGCGAGCGGCTGCTGGCCCATCTCTTTCTCCGGCCGGTGGCCTCCCCCCTGCTGGAGAAGATGACCCTGATCGATACCCCGGGCATGCTCGACTCGGTCACCGAGCGGGACCGGGGCTACAACTATCTGGGGGTGGTGGGTAAGCTGGCGAGTCTGGCCGATATCATCATTCTGATGTTCGACCCCCTCAAGGCCGGCACCATCAAGGAGACCTACCAGGCCATTCGCGGCACCCTGCCCGGCGCCACCAGCGAGGACCGGATTATCTACGTGATGAACCGGATCGACGAATGCGACAGCCCGGCCGATCTGGTGCGGGCCTACGGCACCTTGTGTTGGAACCTCTCCCAGATGACCGGCCGTAAGGATATCCCGCGCATCTTTCTCACCTACTCCCCGGCCGAGGTCGGCGAGGGCAACACTACCTTTAAGGTCTGGGACAATGAGCGGGAGGATCTGGTGGCGGCCGTCCGCCAGGCCCCGGCCCGGCGGCTGAATCATATCCTCCAGGACGTGGATCGGGAGGTGCGGGGATTGCGGTTGGAGGTAGAGGCCCTGGCCGGTTTCAAGCAGGGGTTCGGCCGCCGCCTGAAAATGGTGCTCCGCAACGGCCTGGCGGCCATGCTGGGGGTGGGGTTGTTCGGCGATTCATTGCTGAAGGCCCTGGCCGGTTATCCGGAAACCCCGCTGTTCTCGGCCCTGCTGCAGGGGCGGCTCGACCTCGACGCCTTCTGGCTGCCGACAGCGGCGGCCGCCACGGTGTTGATGCTCACCCTGCTTTATGTCCGTCACTTGCTCTTCCCCGGTTACACCAAGGCGATGCTCAAGAATCCGGACCAGCTGGTGCTTTTGGACAGCGATTATAAAAACGATATCTGGAGCCGGGTCCGCGACCGGGTGGTGGCCAAGATCAGCGATCAGCCCCGGCAGCAGCTGATGCGCGCCCACCGCCTGCATCTCAAGCGGCTGGATGATTTTCTCGATCAGGATCTGCGTCGTTACTATCAGCGGGAGCAAGGCTAACCGCAACCTGTTCCCTTGTGCGCTAAGCAGGCCAGCGTTGGGCGTGGTGGAGCAGTCTCAAGATCTGCACCACCCCTTTTCTTACCCAGTAAATCATGATAAAGGGGGTGCCGGAGACCACCAGTTCCCTGGTTTCTGCGATCCTGCCCGGCCGGCCGATGTTGGGTTGTGCCGGCAGCAGTTCCACCGACTCGCGGACCCTTTCCGCCATGCGGCCAGCCGCCTGCGGAGCCTCCCTGGCGATATAGTCGCCGGCCGCCTGTAAGTCGGAGATGGCGGGTCGGGTCCATTCAAGCTTTAACATTTTTGCCCCAGCCACCCAGGATGGCCAAGGCCTGTTCGTGGCCAAGCACCTCCCCGTTTTTCGCAGCCTCCATTCCCTCGCGGATTGCCTCCACATGCCATTCCTGAACATTGACGAACTCTTCAATGGCCTGGGCGGCAAGATAGGATTTGGAACGGTGGGTAAACTCTGCCAGCGCCGCCAGGCGCTCGGCTAATTCTGGGGACACTCGGGCGGAGATCAAGGTGCTTTCACTCATGATTACATCCTCATCATTTTGTAAACAATAGTATCTTTTTTGATGATAATGTCTCGCCAGAGTAAAAGCAAGGCTAGCCCGCCGGCCTTGATCAATTATTTTTTTCTTTTATCTCCGGCGGCTGTTTCTGGTCGCGGAAGAAGTAGGTCATCAGGTTAAAGGTCGCCCCGGCAATGGGTTTGATATGGGTGATCCGGAAGATGAGCTCCCGGCTGCGGATATGTTCCACCTCCCTGACCTCATGGAAGATCTTCAAAAGAAAGGCGGCGGTGGTAAGGCGCAGGATTGCCGAAATAAGGAAAATAAAGAGCAGGCCATGCTCAAAGTGGTAGGGGCCGATGGCAAAGTCCGGGGGCAGTTGCCGGGCCACCAGGCCGCCGGCCATGGAGCCGGCCAGCACAAACACACTGTTGATCAGGCTGCGGTAGGCGACGCAGCGCGCCCTTTTCGGCGGCGAGCAGGCATCGTAGATGAAGTTGGCCGCGGCCAGGCTGAAGCCGGCCCAGACCAGGCCGGCATAGATCTGGATGGCACAGATATAAAAGAGGTTTTGTGAAAAAAGCCAGAACAAGGGAACAATGCCGATGCCCCAGCTGCAGAGGGTGAGAATTTTCTTGTTGCCGAAGCGGTCGCTGATTCCGCCCCAATAGCGAAAGGTCAAAAACTGAAACATGGTGGCCATTCCGGAAATGGCGGTGAATTCCAGGTAGCTGAACTGCAGATCCCGGAGCATGTACAGGGCGAAATAGGGGGAGGAAAAGGAGACACTGAAATTGGTGAAGGCAAAGAAAAAGGTGTACTTGGCAAAGTTTGACTTGGGCGCGCGCCGCAGAAACTGCCAGAACGAAAAAACATCCTCCGGCTGAACATGGTAGGGGGGATCATCATAACGGCGGACCCAGGCCGCGGAACAGAAGCGGGCGAGCATGGCAATGATGAATACCGCCAGAAAACCGAAGGCGGCCAGCTCCGCGCTCTTGAAAAAGTGGAGGACGCTGCCGGCCAGCAACAGGCTGACGAAACTGCTCATCCCGGTAAAGCGGTTGCGGTTGCCGAAAAAACGGCCGCGGATGTCAATGGGCACCAGGTCGCCCATCAGGCTGCTCCACACCGGATGGATGAAGCCGCTGGCGATATGATTGAGGGTGGTCAGGCAGATCAGGGAAATGGTGGCGACGCTGCCCGGCCCGAAAAAGAACGGGAGCAGGGCCACCGGCAGCCAGAGAATCCCCTGGAACAGAGCCCAGCAGAAGATCACGGTCCGGCGGCTGCGAATCCGGTCAAGGGTCAGGGCGCTGATCCATTGGGCGATCGCTTCAAAGAGCAGGGGCAGGGTGGCGAGCAGACCGATCTGCAGGGTGGTGGCCCGCAGGAAGATGCCGAAGGCGCCAAGGTAGGTTTCCCCGGCGCCGAGCATGACCGAATGGGAAATCCCGTCGTAGATCGAGGCCTTAAGGGTCTTTTCTTTATTTTCCGGCCAGGGGTTTTGACTATCCGCCATTTCGCTTTGATTTTCCTTGAAATCTAAAATTTATTCCGCCCGACAATACAGTGAACAGCCGGCCCTTCTTGCCCCGCTATCCGGATATTTTTTATCATCTTACTTCTAAGATTTCCATGGGTCACTTCTCAAGTGTATTCAATTTTTCTTTTTGTTTCCTGGTAAAATAACTTGCCGCCTCTAGCCATCTTTTTTTTTGCGACTGTTTTTGGCACGGGTCTGGTCGGTCATTTTATGGTAAAAGTATAGGGTGGCCCGAGGAGAACCGGGCAGGAAATTACTGGCTTAGGCAAAGAGCAACCCCTGGCTGACCCTGATCGGCCCTGGTGATTTTTTGATCAATAGAGGCAAATGATGGCGGAAGATAATTGGACCAAGACCCAGGCCAGGCAATCGCTGAACCGGTTGCTGCCCAAGCTTGAACGACTGGCGGCCGAGGTGGACGCCGGGGAGTGGCAGGTTTATGTCAATCGGCTGGGCCAGGAATTCCCCCGGCTGTTCGGAATATTTTTTCACCTGTACGGCGACCGCTACGATTTTTTCTATTACCTGGAAGAACTGCTGGTCAATATGACCGAGATGTGGCTGGCCCGCCAGGCCGACCTCAAGGCCCTCGATGCGGCCCGGCTGATCGAGCCGGGCTGGTTTGAGTCGAACCGGATGGTCGGGGCCATGTGCTACGTCGATCTCTATGCCGATGATCTGCGCGGCCTGCGCAAACGGATCCCCTACCTGGCCGAACTCAACATCACCCTGCTCCATCTGATGCCGGTTTTTAAATGTCCCAAGGGGGATAACGACGGCGGCTATGCGATCAGCGACTACCGTTCGGTCAACGAGGCCTTCGGCACCATCGAGGAACTGCAGGAGATCGCCACCGAACTGCGGCGGCGGGGGATCAGCCTGGTTCTTGATTTTGTCTTCAACCACACCTCGGACGAGCATCAATGGGCGAAACGGGCCCTGGCCGGGGAGGAAGAATATCAGGGGTTCTACCGGATGTTTGATGACCGGCGCGAGCCGGATGAGTATGAGCAAAGTATCCTGCCCATCTTTCCCGATGATCATCCCGGCTCTTTTACCTACCGCAGCAAGATCCGGCGCTGGGTCTGGACCACCTTCAACAATTTCCAGTGGGACCTCAACTACGAGAATCCCGAGGTCTTCAACCGGATGGCGGCGGAGATGCTCTTTCTCGCCAATCAGGGGGTGGAGATCCTCCGGCTGGACGCGGTGGCCTTTCTCTGGAAGAAAAAGGGGACCAGCTGCCAGAATCTGCCGGAAGCCCACATGATTGTCCAGGCCTTTAACGCGGTGGCCAAGGTGGTGGCGCCGGCCATGGTTTTCAAGTCCGAGGCCATCGTCCATCCGGACGAGGTGGCCCGCTATATCCATCCCCAGGAGTGTGAGCTGTCCTACAACCCCCTGTTGATGGCCCTGCTCTGGGAGGCGATGGCCACCCGGGATACCGGTTTTCTGACTCATTCCCTGGAGCGGCGGTTTGCCATTCCCTCGGGCTGTGCCTGGGTAAACTATATCCGCTGCCATGATGATATCGGCTGGACCTTTTCCGATGAGGATGCCGGGGAGCTGCGGATCAACCCCCGGGACCACCGCCGTTTCCTCAATGATTTTTACGCCGGCCGCTTTAAAGACTCCTTTGCCGTCGGCCTGACCTTTCAGGAAAATCCCATGACCGGCGATGCCAGGATCTGCGGGACCACCGCCTCCCTCTGCGGCCTGGAAAAGGCCCAGGCCCAAAAAGATGATGAATTGGTCGAGCTGGCGATCAGCCGCATTCTTCTTCTGCACGGGGTCATCGCCACCATCGGCGGCCTGCCCATGATTTATCTCGGCGATGCCCTGGGCTTTCTCAACGACTATTCTTTCCGGGACGACCTTGCCAAGGCCGGGGATAATCGCTGGGTGCATCGGCCCAGATTCGACTGGGAGAAGGCCGACGAGCGGTTTGATTCGGGAACGGTGATCGCCCGGGTTTTCCACGGCATCCTGCGCCTCATCCAGTTGCGGCAGCAGCACAAGGTGTTCAGCGGCATGGATACCGAGATCGTCGACCCCAAAAACAAGGCCCTGCTCGGTTATTTCCGCCATTTTGAGGATCAGACCGCCCTCTGCCTGGCCAATTTCTCGGAAGAGCCGCAAATGGTGCCGGGCAGTCACCTGCGGCTGCTCGGGATGCGTAAAACCTTCACCGATCTGATCTCTGGGAAATCCCTGGTGGCCATGGATACCCTGGTGATGGAGCCGTATCAGTTCATGGTTTTGGTTAAGGTTTGAGCGGTATCAATAAAAAAAGGAGGTGTTGTCACCTCCTTTTTGGTCCTGCCCTAAGCATTGTTTAGCGGAACATATGGCCGCGGCCGGCTCTGGGGCCATCGCAGAAAGTGTTCCGCGCCAAGGCCTCCGGGGCGATCTTCTTGGCCTCGATCTCCAGGGTCAGCCGTTTTTCCATCATGGTGTTGCGCAGGCTGTTCACCTCTTTCTGGATCTTCAGGGCCTTGGCCGAATCCGGGGCCGGTGCGGCGAGCACCGCGTTAAGCTCTGCGACTTTTTGATGGATTTGCGCGCGAAGCTCCTTGGTGTCGGCGGTAAAAGTCTCGTGCAGTTTGTCAAGGCTGCCCCGCTGTTCGCTGGATAAGGTATCCTTTTCATCCCATGGGCCATTATGGTGGCCCCCGCCCATCTGATAGCCGTGACCGTTATAACCTGGTCCCATCTGGTTGTCCTGGCAATATCTGCCCGGGTTATGGGAAAAGGCCGGGTAGACGAAAATAGCGCTTAACAGACCGATCCCTGCGAGTGAAAGTAATGTCTTTTTCATGGTTGGCTCTCCTTTTCTGGTTTTTGTTTTATGTTCGGCTCACAAGTTGCCGTTGCTCAGTGATAGAGCAATGGCCGTGCCAAGGGGGCAAGAGTTTGGGCAATTTGCCGATATCAAAGCAAAAGTTGCAAGTTTTCATTGTTTGACACCTGGGCCGGCCAGTTGGTAAGCTGAGTCTTAAGTATCCAGTTAAAGTATCCAGGTGGGTATTTTGTATCCACCTCTGCCCTGCTGTCGGGTTTGCGGCAGGGCGGCTGGCTGCAGGCGGGGCCGGGGCAAAGGCAGAGGACCGGCAGGCAAGGGCCTGCTGGTATTGAAATTGCAACTCCACTTATCATGATCACTATGCTCAATCAGAGATACCCCAAGTTGCGGTTTCCGCCCCTGCTGGTCATCGGCGCCTTTGCGGTGTTGACCCCGATCTTTATCCTGCTCACGGTCCAGGCCCTGAACCGGCAACGGGATAATGTCACCAACCTGATGGTCGAGAAGGGCGCCGCCCTGATCCGTTCCTTTGAGGCGGGGGCCCGGACCGGGATGATGCGGATGGGGGGCGGCGGTTACCGGGTGCAGCGGCTGTTAACCGAAACCGCCCAGTTGCCGGATATTGTCTTTCTGATGGTTACCGACCCCCAGGGCGTGGTTCTGGCCCATAATGAGCTGGACAAGGTCGGCTCCCGCTACGGCGAGGATCTTGATCTGGGCCGGATCCTGGCCGCCAAAAAGTTGAGCTGGCGCATTGTTGTCACTCCTGAAGGCGGCAAGGTTTTCGAGGTGTACAGTATTTTTCAGCCGGTACGCAATTTCCGCCATTTTCACCCTGGGATGCCGGGGGAGCAGGCCATGGCCAGCCAAGCCAGCCAGCCGCCCGCCGAGCAGATCATCTTCGTCGGCCTGGAAATGGATTCGGTGGAAAATGCCCGGCGGCAAGACGCCCGCCATACGGTGGTGATGGGCTCTATTTTGCTTCTGGTCTGTTTTGGCGGGCTGGTGATCGTTTATCTGCTCCAGGCCTATGGCAGCACCAAGAGCTCCCTGGCCCGGCTCACTCAGTTTTCCCAACGCCTCACCGAAAACATGCCCATCGGCCTGCTGGCCCTGGATGTCGACAATAAGGTGCTCGCCCTTAACCGCCATGGCGCCACCCTGCTGGCTCTTACGGAACAGGATCTGGTCGGTCGCCCGGCCGGGGAGTGCCTGCCGCCGGCCCTGGCCGGGCTGGCCCCGAAAATGGCGGAGCAGGGCGGGGTCACGGATACCGAGCTGGATTGTATCCTGGCCGATGGCCGCCATCTGCCCCTGGAGGTGATTTCCACCTTCCTGGCCGATGGCGGCGGCCAGGTCTCGGAAAAGGTTTTTCTGTTCCGGGATCTGAGCGAGATCAAGGAGTTGAAAAAAGAAGTGGTGCGCAGTCAACGGCTGGCGGCCATCGGCCAGCTGGCCGCCGGGGTGGCCCATGAAATCCGCAATCCCCTAAGCTCGATCAAGGGGTTTGCCACCTATTTCAAGGAGCGCTATCAGGAGGTGGCGGAGGATCAGCAGGTCGCCGCGATCATGATCCAGGAGGTGGAACGGCTGAACCGGGTCATCGGCCAGCTGCTGGAGTTTGCCCGGCCGCTGAAGATCAAGGCCGAGCCGGTCAGTTTGCCCGAGTTGCTTAACCATTCCCTGCGGATGATCGAAGAGGATGCCGGCCAGAAAGGGATCACGGTCCGGCCGCATATCGGGCCAATGCCGGCGCATGTTTTGGTCGATGGCGACCGGCTCAAGCAGATTCTGCTCAATCTCTACCTCAATGGGATCGAGGCGATGGAGAGCGGCGGTACTCTGGAGGTTTCCATGGCGGTGGCGGAGAGGATTTTGGCGATTAAGGTCAGTGATAACGGCCATGGCATCGCGCCGGACAAGATCGGCGCCATCTTTGACCCCTATTACACCACCAAGCCTGCCGGCACCGGCCTGGGGCTGGCCATTGTCCATAAGATCGTCGAGGCCCTGGATGGGGAGATTTCGGTGCAGAGCCGGTTGGGGCGGGGTACCGAGTTCAGCCTCCGGATTCCCCTGGCCGAGGAGGCGGGCTGATGGCAACGGAACGACTCTCGATCCTGGTGGTTGATGACGACCTGGCCCACCGCACCATGTTGCGCAGCCTGCTTAGCGGCTGGGGTTACCAGGTGATTGAGGCGGATGACGGCCAGACCGCCATTGATCTGGTCGGCCAGCGCCCCTTTGATCTGATCCTCATGGATGTGCGGATGGTCAAGGTTTCGGGCCTGGAGGCCCTGGCGGTGATCAAGAAGTACAACCCCTCGATTCCGGTGATCATCATTACCGCCTATTCGTCGGTGGAGAGCGCGGTGGAGGCGATGAAGAACGGGGCCTACGATTATCTGACCAAGCCCCTTGATTTTGATGAGCTGCGGATCAATCTGCAGCGGGCCATGGAGCACCGGCAACTCAAAAAAGAAAACCTCCAACTGCGGGCCACCCTGGACGGCCGGTTCGAGCGGGCGCAGCTGATCGGCAACAGCCCGGCGATCACCAGCCTGCTGGACACGGTTTCCCAGGTCGCGCCCTCCGAGGCCAGCGTCCTGATCCAGGGCGAATCCGGCACCGGCAAGGAGCTGGTGGCCGCGGCGATTTACCGCAACAGTGCCCGGCGGGCCGGCCCCTTTATTTCCCTGAACTGCGCGGCGATCACCGAGACCCTGTTCGAGTCGGAGCTGTTCGGCCATGAAAAGGGGGCCTTTACCGGCGCCTATCGCCGCACCGACGGCCGTTTCCAGCAGGCGGACGGCGGCACCCTGTTTTTGGATGAGATCAGCGAGATGCCGCTGACCATGCAGGTCAAGCTGTTGCGGGTTTTGCAGGAGCGGCAGGTGACCCGGGTCGGCGGCAGCCAGGAATTCAAGATCGATGTCCGGCTGATTGCCGCCACCAACCGGGACCTGGCCCAGGAGATTGCGGCCGGCCGCTTCCGGGAGGATCTCTATTACCGGCTGGCGGTGGTCACCCTTGAGCTGCCGCCCCTGCGGGCCCGGCGCGACGACATTCCCCTGCTGGCCGACCATTTTATCCGCAAATTCGGCAAGCAGAATCACAAGGCCTTAAAGGGGCTTACCCCCCAGGCCATGGATCGGCTGCTCAAGTACGACTGGCCCGGTAATGTCCGGGAGCTGATGAACGGCCTGGAGCGGGCCACGGTCCTGGCCCGCTCGGAGTATATCGAGGTGGCGGATCTGCCGCTGTCGGTGCAGAAGGTGGCAGGCGAGGATGCGCCTCCCATGGCCTCGGTGCCGGGCCAACCCCTGGAAGAGGTCGAAAAAGCGGCGGTGCTGCAAACCCTGGAGGCCTGCGGCGGCAACAAGAGTGAGGCGGCGCGAAGGTTGGGGGTTACCCGCAAGACCCTGCACAAGAAGCTGAAAAAATATGGGGAAATAAAGGAGTGAGCAGGGGGCGGTTATGGCTGACCAGGATATGCCGTGCTGTGCCTCCCGACAATTTGAAGACTAACCGGTCAAGGAATGCATTGGATGCGATCAACGGTTTTCATGAAATACTCATTGGACCATAGGTCAAGAGTCGCCTTTTCCCGGTCGGTTAAAAACGCGGTAATATCCTTTTTTGCGGTTTTAATATCAACTTCCTGAAATTTTTTGATGAGCATATCCTTGAAGCCGGCTGTTGTCAGGGGACTATTCAGATGCCCACTCTGCTGCAGCCTGGCCTCCAAATGCTTGAGGTTAAGGGGGGATTTTCGGCTCTATGTTAATCCAATCGAAAATGCGTTATCGGCTAAAAATAAGTGGTTAAAGAAAGTGAAAAATAACTGTCTTGACGTAGGTTCCCCAGAATACTGTCTGCAGAGGTATTGCGAAAGTGTCTTGATTCATATTTTAAAGACAAAATTTCGTTCAGCCGCGTGTTGGCCTCAAGGATATAGATTTTTTCATTATTGTCTAAGTCTTTGACCATTCCGGCCAAGAAATCTGATCCATTTCCATCGTTAAACGTTAAACGAAGACCGACAAACAAATCATTGTCGTATTGGGTGGTTGCCTCTTTGCGTCTGGAGTCATAGAAATATTCGCACAAGAAGCTTAAGTCATTATCATCGATAATGCCGGTCAAACTATACTCAATGCCTCCGGTGCTTGCCCGGTAGTCTTGATTCCCGCCAGACAGGTAAAGTGCCTCAAATTTAAACAAGATGTCGTGATAGGTTGCTTGGGTATCAATAGAACTGCGTCGCACTGTTTCGTAGTATGTCATCAGTTTTATTTTGCCTTCATTGTCGAGGTATGGCAGTAGTCTGGGCTCCCTATTTGTGCCAGAGAAGTGTGAAAGTCCCAAGTCTATTGATCCGAAATTTTTAAAAAAACGGATGGCCCAGTCTTGGTTCCATTTTTCATTTTTTGACTCGTATTGTGCGGAATCATTGTTAACGGGGTGTTGGGTCCGAAATCGGCCGGTTTCACCGGGAAAGGTTCTTTCGCGAAAATACGGGAGGTAAAATAACTCCAAACTGCCCAGCTCTGGCTCCGCTACAAAATTTATCATCGGCTGACCGAGTTTTTGTTTGCCCTCGGGATGCTCTATAAGATCCGTTTGGTTGATAATGTCTATTAAGTGGTAAACTTCCGTGACCCCCCAAAAAACTTTGTCTATCCCTGCGGTTATTCTCCAGTTTTCAGCTGAATATCGCCAGGTCAGCTCACGGATATCGGCATGGGTTCGCTCATTATCTGTGGAATCCAAGCGGACAAAAGGAGTAAAAGCAAAGGCGCAGTTGTTTTCCGACCATTGTTTTGAGACATCAAATTCCACACCAATAGATCCGGTTGCGCCATTTTTTTGGTTTTCCCAAGACGGGGAGTCGGTGAATAGATAAAATTGAGTAAAGATTTCACCTGTGAAGTCCATGGCAAATGATTGACTTGGTAAATTAATAAAAAGCAACAAGAGTAGGGAAGAAAATCTATTTTTTTTCATTTGCTTAATTGTCTAATGAGCGGAGTGAATTTACTAAAAAAATCTGGTCGTTAAGGTTGGTCTCGTAGTTTAAATCATTAAGAATGAGTTCGGTTTTTTTGTCGTTTAGCATATTGACCATCGTCAACACTTTGGGGTGCCAAAATTTATTTTTATAGAGTGTGTAATCTTGAGATGTTAAAGTTTTACAATGCCGTCCGGTATTATCATAATATTCAATCATTTCCAGGCGTTTTTTCTCTTGATTTACCCAAACTATGGAACGGCTATATGCGGAGTTTGGATAGGTAGGTGTTAACTCCACGATATTGCATAAAACAGATTTATACATTTCGTCCTTAATGTGATTATAGGTGTACATGGGAAGTTCAATGTTGCTCAAATCCTCATAGCTGAATTCACTCCCCATAAATGGGCTTGTTTTGGATTTATCGGCAATTCGCTTTGTTCTTTTGAATGCCGGAAGGTAGATCCATTGGTCATTTATGCCATTGTAATGAGAATGGATGAGGAGCGCGGTGCCTTTTACATTTTTGGGCTTCTTGAAGAGCAAGATGATACGATTTCCGTCATCCTTCATTTCTTGGGCAAACACCTCAAGTTGCCGGTGCTTTTGTTTGCCGGATTGGTCCGTGAGGATCATTTTCATTTTACCGCTCAAATGATTAAATCCGTCATACCTTTCGATAACTTGTCGCATAATTTCTCGGCCGTTGTCCTCGGCTGACGAGTTATGGGGAAACAGTGTTAGCGCTATTCCGCAAATAAGTAGTATTGGTAATAAACGTGAAATGATTTTAGGTGATATTCCTGGTGAATACATGTCTCCTCCCTGATTGATATTTAAAAAGCGCATTTGGCTGTGTCAGGCACGTACTCGAGCAAAAGTCGGCAGCATGAAAGGCCACTTCAAGGTAATAGGCAATATGATTAAATCTAGAAATAATGCGATGAGAATGGAGAGCGCAACAAAAAAGCCGAAATGGGCACTGGGAAGAAAATCCGAGGTCGCCATGCAAAGAAATCCCCCGATCAGTATCACGGATGTCGTGACTATACTGTTTCCGACAGAGGCTACGGCTTGGTCAACAGCATTATGCCAGGTAAGTCCTTGATTGAAACACAGGCGTGCTCGAAAAATCATGTGTAGTGTGTCGTCAACCACGACTCCCAAGGCGATACCGCCGATCAGGGCGGTGGCAATGTTAATTTTAATGTTCAGGAAACTCATGACTCCAAGACTGACGCATAAAGGGAGAATGTTCATGATTAAGCCGATAATTCCTAAGCGCAATGAGCCGAAGATAACGGGTAAAAACACAATCAAAAATAATCCGATTGCCAGAATTGACAGCAATTGGGTCCGGCTGACCTGTTTGTCCATATTTGCCCATAGTACAGTGGAGCCTGTAATTTTAAGCGTCATGTCCTCTGGGAGATATTTGTTTTTGAGCAGGGTAATTTTTTCTCTAAAGAGGTTAAGCTCTTTAGAACTCATGTACGGGGTCAAGGCTATGAGTTGAATTTTGTTTTTATCTTCAACAATAAAATCATTAATATCATCATTGCCGCCAAGCTCCGCTAAAAACAACAGTTGGGCCATTTGTTCCTCGTTGTATTCTGAAAAGCGTGTTTGATGCGGATCGTTATTGAGCCCGTTCAACGCTCGATCTACCTCCATGAGTAATGCATTAAGCGATAGCAGTTTGATGACTTCAGGAAGTTTTTTGATTTCTGTCTCGAACTTGATGATCCCTTGGTGATATTGGTGATTGCCAAAATATTTGCCCTCGGGGAAAGTTAAAACTAAAGAGAGTGGATTTTGCGCGAATCCGGCTTTGTCAATCGAGTCATAGGCGATGGACGTTTCGGTTTTTTCGGAAAAAAACTTAGTATAGTTCGTGTCGACATCAAGTTGGGTTATCCCCATTGCCGGTATAAACAAAAGAAAAAATAAAACAAGAAATGGGAGACGGCCTCTTTGGATAAAGGTCAGCATTCTGTCCCCAAAGTGGGAGTTGTTGTATTTTACCGCGATGATTCGGTGCTGACTCCAAAAAAATATTAGGAGATGGGGGACTAAGGTCATTGTTGTTATCCAGGCGATGGTAATACCGAGCGAGGCAAAAATACCGAGTTGGAAAACAGGGGAAACAGTACTGCCGGTCAGCGACAGGAAGCCGACGACGGTTGTGGCGGAGGTATACAGGCTTGGTTTCCACAGTTTCTGAATACATTTTTTCACTGCGGTTCCCACCTCCTGGGTTTGTCGTTCGAGGTGGAAATCATGGATGACATGGACCGCGTCAGCTACGGAAAGTGCGACGAGAATGGTTGGCAGCATAACCGTAACCATATTGAAGGGAATGTCGCATGCCGCGATTAGTCCCATTGTTGGAAGAATAGATCCGACGACAACTGTGATCAGGATGATGACATCCCTGGTTTGACGTAGGGTGGTCGCGCCAAAAAATATAAGCATTATTGAGATGAGGGTGTAAAAAATATAAACATCCCGCAGGGAAGATTTGTTTAGTTCCGCATTGATAACAGTCGTGCCGACTAAGGCGTAATTATTGACCGCCGGGTAATCGCGGACAATTTTTTTTATGGAGTCGATAAGAGTGATTCGGTAAGGTTGAGTGTTGTGTATTTGGTTTACGTTCTGGATGAGAATCACTGTCTGGTCCGATTTCTTTTTGTCCAGAATGCTTTTGTGAAAAATAGGATTTTTTTCAAGATTTTCACGAAATTGTCTGGCCTCTTCTTGGGTCAGCAGTTGATTTTCACCAATATCCGGGTAGACTTGAGTGTAGCTCAATGACTCATCCGGCAAAATTTCATTATCTCGAATATTTACAATAGAATTAACCTTAATTACATTGTCCAGCGCTTCAATTTTTCGAATTATTTTGCGTAAATCTTTGAGGAATTCGGGAGCGTAAACATTCTCTGTCTCCAGTTTCAAGATGGTCCATTCCTGCTCGCCGAAATTTTTAAGATATTCTTGGTAAGCAATAAGTTCAGGGTCATCGTTCATGAACCATACCGCGACGGAGTTATCGATGGGGGGGCGATCTCCGGATATGTGGCTTATGATTAGGAGAACAGAAATAGCTAGCGCTAATACCCAGCAGGTTATGATCGTTTTTTTGAATTTAATTATTGCGGTTAACATAAACTATGTCCTAGTTATATTGAGGGTGTGTTTGAAATGTTAAGATAATGATAAGCTGATAGCTTTTTTTTATGGTTGTTTTTCTGGTAAAAAGGGCGGCAACTCACCTGTGCGTTGTAAGTTTACAGGGGAAATTCGTTTGGTAACTGAATTATCCCCTCAGCCAAAGGCTGTGTTCAGCAATGGGCACATGAACTCGGCCGCTAAAAATAACATATTTCATTATCGGCAATGCGTTGGGCAATAACCTTGCGCCGTTTCTTTCCACTCGATGTCAATTCTATTGTGTCCTTTTCGCAAAATAATATTTTCTGAACAAGAAGGTCCAGTTTCTCCATGAGTATTTTTCGTAAAAGGCTTCGATCATCTTCCGTTGATAAAACATTCATGTTTTTTTTGTATTCCACCAAAAGGACCAGCGTTGAACCTTTTTTCGAAGTTATGGGGAAAAGAGCAGATCTTCTGGTGAACGGCAGTTGTTCGACAAGGGTTTCCACATCATCCGGCACAATATTCCGTCCGCCGACAATGATCAGGTCGTCTTTTCTGGAAAAATAAAACAATTCACCTTTAAAATAGAATCCCAGATCCCTTGAGTAGAAGGCGCCGCCTATGAGGGCTTTTTGGGTTGCTCGCTCATTTTGGTAGTAACCAGGCATAATGCATGGGCCTTCAATAGTGATTTCTCCGAGGTGTAGCTCTTTGAGTTCTTGTCTGTCATCATCTCGAATTGTGATTATGGTATCATCGTGTGAGACACCCACCGAAACCAGTTTTAGGGCATCTTTTTCTGTTTCGTCGGCAATGGCAAAACGTCTCCCCTCAAGGCGTTTGAAGCAAGCTGTGCGTATGCCGGTTGAGGGGGTGGACGCTGCTCCCAATGTGTTTTCAGCCATTCCGTAGCCGACTTTGAAATTTTTTGCGCTCATTCGCAAAGGCTTGGTCGTTTCAATGATTTTATCGAGAAGTTCTGCGGACACCTTTTCGGCTCCCAGATAGACATAAAGTTGGGATAGGTCCAGGTTGCTGTCTGCTAAACGTTTCAGCGAAAGCAAGGAAGATTGCATGGCGGTATTTGTTGTGAAATGCAAGTTGCACGAGTGTTCGTGCATGATGGAAAACCATCTTTTCGGCTTTACCATGTAAAATTTTGGAGAAGACAATATGTTGTTTGTCCCGAGATAGAGAGGGGTCACAATGCCGATAAACAGCCCCATGTCGTGATTAAATGGAAGCCAGGAGGCAACGGAATTTATTTCACTGTCATCGATTGAAGATTTCCTGAATGCGGTTCTGATTTGCTCGGCCTGGGTTACAACCATCCGATGGGTTACGATCACTCCTTTAGGTTGTCCGGTGCTCCCGGAAGAATATTGGATTATCGCTATGTCGTTGGGGGTGATTTCCTGTTCCTGGATTTCCTTTTCGTTATTTGACGGTTTTAAAATATCAGTGACTCTAAGGACATTGGCCGAGGTTGAAGACCTCATTTGGTCGAGGCTACTGTCCTCGATGAGATCATGTAATATAATGATTTTGAACCGACAATCGGTATCAACATATTGTAAATAATCCTCAAAATTAATATATTTCCCCTGTTTGGGCCGTAGTGGAACAGCTACTGCGTTGCAGCGCCATATTGCCAGCAGAATAGGGATGTACGTCGAACAATTTTCAAGCAAAATTCCTACCCGGTCTTGTGCTTGTAGTCCATGATCCCTCATGACTTTTAAAATGGCGGTTGATTGATCCCATAAATTATGCAGGCTCAGGCTAAGGTTCTCTTCCGGAAAGATCCAGTTTCGTCCTTTGCTTACTTTGTTTTCTTTTACGAAATCGATCAGAGATTTGAATCTTGTTTTTTGACTGTAAGCAGCAATGTAGCCCGCGATTTTACGGAGAGAACGAAGTTCTGCGGTTAAAAGCTCCGGAGTAATATGTACGTTAAAGACCTCCTCGATAGCGGTCTGTAAAATTGTAAGGCCGACAGAGTCAATCTCTCCCGATTCAACGAGGTCTGCGTCAAGCAGGCCTGGGGCGTATTCATCTGCAATGATGTCATAGTTTACACACATGTTTAATATTTTTTGTTCGAGGGATAATGGCGCATTCATGATAAATATACCCTTTGGTTAAATGGTCCTTGCTTCGGATAGGCGTTGTAATTCAAAAATAAACTTTATTTTATGGGTCGGTGTGCGTTCAAGTTTTCGGGGAAGAATATAGATGTTTTTTTTGTTTAGCTCGGGTGAGATATTTGCTATGGATTCCGCATAGCGGATGGCTTCAAGCAAGCGAGCCTTGAGAGCTGCGTCTTCCTTGATTCCGGTATCTATATCCTTTTGCCAAAACGGATCTTTTTTGATGCGTTTATAATTGGGGAATAGATATACACTTAAAAAGTCGTCATCGGCGTTTCGGTGCGCCACCATGGCATCCTTGACAAAGATACTCCGGACCAGAAGGTTTGACATATGCTGGGGGTCAACGTAGGTTCCGTCTTGCCAGCGGATTAATTCTTTTTCTCTTCCGATTAAATGTACGGTTCGATCCGAATTGATATGGGCAAGGTCGCCGGTCAAATAAAAACCATCCTCATCCAATGGCAGAGGGGAGTACTGCTGTTTTTCGATAATGTAAGAATGGGCAACGGTTGTTCCTTTGACAGCCAATTCACCGACCTGTTGTTTAACGCCGGGGAGTTCGCGCAAATCATTAAGTTTAAAATCAAGTTCATCTATAATTTTTCCACAACTTCCCGGAATGATATCGTTAAGTTTGTTTCTGGAGATAATGCCGCAACATTCGGTCGCGCCATAAATATCGATCACGGTAATGCCGAGTTTGCCGAAAATTTCAACAATGGCGCCGTCCAATTTCATGGATGAGGAGATGCCATAACTGAAATAACCCCCCAGTTTATTTCGAAGTAGGATACGGATAGCCGTGAGTTTTGCTTTTTCAATTGTGCCTAAATCGTAGAGTTGGTCGTTTTTTTCGATGCAGATAAGATGTTTGTACAAATCATGTAATACCGGTTTATTTTTCATGTCCTCAAGAACTTCTTTCATGAGGTATATCCAAAACTTAGGCACCGCCATAAGAGCCTTGATCCGTACTTTATTTTTTCGAAGCTTTTCGATTTCCCCTTCTAGAACATCGTCGTCATCAGGTTCCCGGGTAAAATAGGTAACGGTGAAGCCTCGTGTTTTTGTAACTAGGAATTCGACTAATGTGGCAATATGGGTATATGGTCCGATATTCAGGATATCTTCATTGGGGCGAAGGTTCAGCACGTCCATTGCGCAATTAACCTCACCCACGATGTTGCCATGGCTAATTCGGACTATTTTCGGTAAATTGGTGGTTCCGGATGTGGGGTAATGTCCAAGTATGGTTTGCGGGTCATTGAGCCTTGGGCTTGCCGTACTTATTTGGGAATTTGCGAATTGATCATAAATTTGAGCCATGGACAATTCGTCAGGCGCGAGTCCTGGTTGGTAGGTCTCTTTTTCCAGGTCCTCAAATACCGTTATAATGTCGGCGACGATAATTTTGGTAGATAAGTTACAACGCTCCTTGATACCGCGAAATCGATCCAGTTGAGCGCATGAAATTACAATGTAGTCAGGAGGGCAGAGAGTAAGGAGGTGCTCCAACTCTTTTGGATTTGTTTTGGTGTCCAAGGGGAAAATAATGTTTCCGGTATAGAAGGATCCAAGTGCTGCCATATCCCATTCAATGCGATTTTTACAAAAGGTGGCTACCACTTTTTGCTGGTTGTGGTTTTCCTTCTGGAAAAAGGCTATCATTGTTTTTATATAGCTTAGATATTTGTTGAAAGAGATTTTTTCGTAACCTTCGCCGGTGTCGAACCGGATTGCCGGCCTGGTTCCGTACGATGTGAGTTGTTTGTCGATAATGTCTGATATAGACTTGATTTTGTTGTGAATTTTAAAGGTGGATTTGGTTTTTTTTAAAGCGAATTTAAACATTGGTTTACTCTTTATTTTTGTGTTTTGGGGAGTGCAGCCCCGTTGGTTTGATTTCGCCGGTAAGAGATTTTTTGACAACCGGTTGTCCCAGGTTCGTTTTTTGATGTCATGGAATGACTTGGGTGTCACCAAGTTTGAGCGGCCCCAACTCCATGCCGTACATATTGGCCATTTCTATTGTTGTATAGATGTGTTCAGGGGTAAGTGTTCCTTTGGCAAAAGAGTGATTGTGGCCGTCGAATCCCAATAAAAGGGTTTCGGCCATGCAGCCGTAGCACATGCCGTCTTTGGGCATCCCAACGAAATTGATATTAGAATTGTCCGGCAGACGGGCAAGGCCGCCGTCAAAGGTTAGAAAGTTATCCGGTTGAGCCTGTAGTTCTGTGCTCAGGTTGCTCGGAACCGAGGCGCAACAAATGATTGTTCCCGGTTTAAGGTGATCAGGCTGCAACAGGTCTTCGTCGTTGGAATTTGTTGCAACCATGACGATATCTGAATCTTTAATTTGTCTTAAATCGTCTGTTAACAATATTGACTCCAGAATATTATTGTCCTCATTCTTTTTAAGTAGCAGCATGAATTCTTTTGCATCCGAATCTGTTAACTTATGTTGTCGGCGCAGTTTTTGTGAAAAACTCTTGAAACATGAGGTGTTGGAGTCTTTTAGGATTAATTGTATTTTTTCCCCCAAGGCTCCCAGATCGTCAAGGTCCGCTCCTTCTAGCTCTCCTGTCTGCAATATTTTTAATATTTCCAGCAAACAGGAGTGTCGCACCAGTTCAAGTCGCTTATGGCTCCCTGGGCGCTTGCTCCCGACCAATATTAATTTGGCAACCCGGGGAGCAAGTATTTTTGCCGTGATGGATCCGATATTGCCACTTGCACCTATTATGGCCAAGGTGGCTGCCGGGAGGCATACGTTGTTCATTTCAGCCGCTTTTATAATCCCTTGAATCATGAGGGCGGTGGTGTATGCATTGCCGGTCGTGATGCTCATTTCATAGTCATTAATAGTCAGGCCGTTAGCGGTGGCGATTGAGGTGTAGGCTCCAAGGCCGACCATTGTGACTGGAATGTTGTCATCGCCAAGTTCCTTGGCAATGACAACGGCATCTTGTATTTTGTCCCTGATTTCTTGAACGCGAAAAGGACGTTTTTCTTCTATTAGAACTTCGGGGAGATAAGGGGTGAAAACCAGGCTGTTTTCAATCACAAAATCATTGGAGTCGACATATTCACTTTTGACATGGACCGGTTCCAGGAATCGGCTGATAGCATTCCACCAGTCTCGCAAGGCAGCGTCGCTCACCTGGTAATGGGCGAATGAAGGAAAGTAATATTCGCGAAGGTTGAGCATCGTGGTCGGATGAACGATGAACCCGGTTCGGGTATCAATGTGGCGATATTCTTCTTTGATGGGGAAAACGCTTGGGCATGATTTGGGGTCTCTTCGTTCTTTCTGTGGAACCTTAGCCCCGAAAAGGTGAGATATTAGGCAGAATTCGTTGTTTCTGTTGAGTACCTCGCACACCTCTTTTAATGCTTCAATCAGATGGTCTATCTGGTTGTAAGTTATTGTGGCCGGAGGCTGTAGCCGCACAACGGATAATCTTTTTTTGCCGGGATTACCCTTGAGGATGGTGCTTAGGGGCGCCAGGGTGCGGATGTTGTGGTTATTGAGCAGGTAGCTTGCGATCAGCAATGAAAGTATTCCCTGTTTGCCGCTTGCTCTAAAGAAAGGAGAAAAATCCTTTAATTCAGTGAGCTCTATTCCTATCATCAAGCCTTTTCCGCGAACTTCGGCAATAATATTTGGGTAATTTGATTGTAACTTCGTAAGTAGTTTGAGGAGATATTCGCCCTTTTGGGTGACCTCTCTCATGATTTGGCCGTTATTTTCATGCAAGATTTCAATGGCTTTCAGGCTAATTGCCGAAGAAAAATCATCTTCTCCAAAGGTGGACGTGTGCAATATTCCAAAATCTTCGTCATAAATATCCCGTCGAATCAAGGTTGCGCCTATTTTTACAATTCCGCCGCCTAATGCTTTGCTGAGCACGATATATTCTGGGGAGATTTTGTTAAGCGGGGTTTGCTCGTAATTGTAAAAAGAGCCTGTTCTGCCGCAGCCCGTTTGGATTTCGTCAAGTATAAAGGGGATACCTAGTTGCGCATGGTTGTCGGCAAGATATTGTAATGTCTTTTCCGGTAGTGGTTTCATTCCGCCTTCGCCTTGAATCGTTTCAAAAATGAAAGCGATAATTTTACTGATTTTAATGGAGCGAAGTTCGACCTCATTGGCGTGAATTATTGGGTAAAGAAAATTGCAGCATGATTCATCTAGGATTTCAGCCATTCGTTCAATTCGGTGCGGAATTACATACTGAGGCTTGATAGCACTAAGTCCTTCATATGGTTCGCGGTATGATTTATTGAAAGTTACTTTTAAGGAACCGGACGTTTTGCCGTGAAATGATCCTTTTAGCGCGATGACGATAGGGTTGTTTTGAAAGTCTTCAAATTGGGCCAAATTGTATTCATCTAGGTCGTCACGGAAATCGACTAGTGACTTTTGTGCTGGAAGTTTGTGGGGTTCTCCTTCCTCTTGCATGCGATAATAAAAGTCGTTTAGAACGCGGGAAAGGCGTTCATATTCTCTGCGAACTTTGTCGAATTGCACTTTGTACGCATGCTTTAGTGCGGCTTCAACAGCTTCTGTGCCACTGTTTGATAAATTAACAAGATATTCTGAGGTTCCGGGAGTAAGGTCGCTTATTTTTTTAGCGAGTTTTGCTGATTCGCGGCGGAAGGAAACCTGCGTGTGAATCGGCACGTCCTTGTCAAGCATCTGGCGAATTTTGTCCTGCAATTCGTTATGATTGTGCCCAAGCAGAGCGGCGCCGAATCCGCCGATAAAGTCGGTCACTTTTTTTCCATCATCGGTGTATAGATAAGTGTCTTTGGCCCGGATGTATTGTTGGTCCAATTTTAAGCATGTCAAAAGTTCGCTCAGTTTTGGTTTGCAATATTCATTGTACTCATTAAGGATGTGTCGTTCTTGTTGCGGCATATTTTTTTTCCTTTTAATTTGCGAAATTGCTCAGCTGAGATTATCTGGCTGTTTGTTGCGTACCGGTGAAAACTTTGCGATGTGATTTTTTTAAACGATAACACGCTCTGAGTGTGTTAGGCGCTAAGGTCCACTGGTTGAAGAATTTTTTAATTTAAAACAATCACATGTGGAATGACAGCTTCACCTCCTAACTTAAAGTAGGGATAAAGTCAATAGGGAAATTGTTGTTAGGGTTACTCCTGTTGTAATTTAGCGGACACTGAAGGTTGGAGCGTTAAACTTCGATATAGCCGGATGGAGTGTGAGGTGATGGGAAAGTTCTTGTGACAGACTATGGCGACAGCGGACCGGAAGTATTTATTGAAAGAACGAGGCCGGCCTAAAAGTTAATTTTTGGTGAGGGCGGCTAGCATATTTTATGGCTGACCCCCCATCTTTCGTTTCAGGCTTTTTAGGGATTAGCCGTCAAAACAAGCAAAGAGAATTCCGGTTATTTTCTTCATTGCTGCCCTTTGCAATGTCAAAACACTCATCCCGGTGTTTCTTGGTATGTTCCACGATATCCTGATCGAGTTTGCCGCTGCTGACGAATTCATCGAGAATATCAATCACCTTGGTCAGCGGCATGCCGGCCCGGTATGGCCGGTCCTGCACCAGCGCTTGAAAAATATCCGCCACCGCAATTATTCTGGCCTCAATACTGAAATCTTTTTTATCCGGGTGAAACGGATAGCCGCCGCCATTAAGGCCTTCATGGTGGTATGCCGCCCAATAGGCAATATCGTCCAGCCCCTTGATATGGCGTAAGATTTCATATGTCTCATAGCTGTGCTGGTTAATGATCGAGCGTTCCACCTCACTTAAAGGGCCCGGTTTTTCGAGGATCTTATCCGGGGTGTGGAGTTTGCCGAGATCATGCAACAGGCCAGCTATTTCGATTTTCTCGCATTGTTCGCTTAACATGCCAAAGGATGAGGCGATATATTTTGCTAACCCGGCGACCCTGGCGGAGTGTTGCGCGGTAAATGGGCTTTTCTGGTCAACGATATAACCCATGATCAATGACAGTTGTTTAACCTGCGAGATGCTCAGCGGTTTATTTGTTTTGAATTGGCCCATATCCCAGGTGTAGCGGGTGATATGGCGATTTTCCAGGGCAATCCAAAAGGCTTCTGATTTCTCGAGTTGTTGAAAGGCGCTGACAATTGCCGGGTCGAAATATGTTTCGCTATAGCTGGAGATTGATTTAACGATTTCTTTTCTGGCCAGCAGAATGTCTGTTTCATAATGGCTGGCGGCCATAACATCGATACGATCTGCGAGAAAAATGAGGTTGGCCATGCGGGCATCGTGGGTGCTCAACTCATGATTCTTCAGCTCTTCCCAGGGGGTGTGGTGATATAGGATCGGCAATGCAAAAACTGAAAGTGGATCAAAATCCTTGAGTAACCGATGGCCGATCTCGCAATGTATCTGCGCATCACTCCAGTCGAAATGATTTACCAGGTTGGAGTGCATTTGCTCCGTTGATACCCCGCAGTCATGCAAGAGGCCAAGGTCAAAGGAAAACTGGACGGCTTGTTCACTGAAGCCAAGCTGATGTCCCAGCTGGCCGGCAATATAACCAACCCGTTTCCCGTGATTTGTGTCGTTCATCCCCACGAGCGAGACCGCAGTCTCAATCGCGATAATCATTTGGCGAAGATCTATTTGTAACTCTGAAAATGTGCTCATTTGCTCACCGTGCTTTTATTTTTATCCCAGTAAAAATCAGTATACAGATTATTTGTCCAAAATAAAATTAATGTGTCTTTGCCGGCAATTGATCAAAGATTTGGTGATAGCGGCAAGAGCTTGTTCGAGAACTTGAAAAAAGATGGGGTAGGGGATGGGTGAGCAGGGGGGAGTGGGTTGCGCCGGGGGGTTATCTTTCTTCCCAAACGATACAGCTTGCCGGGCAGATTTTGATGGCCTCGTTGACTTCAGTCTCGGGATATTGATCCAGTTCAACAACCTCAATATAGCCCGCCCCCTCGTTCCACCGGAAAACAGCGGGGCACACGACCATGCAGCCTTCGCATTCGGTACAGCTCCCCAGATCGAGCGCCGGGACTTTCATGGGCTTGCTCCTTTGTTGCGGCCGGCTCTGCCTGGTTCAGAAAAAATTCAAGTAATAGGAGATCGCCGCCACCTCCCTTAACTTTCTATTTTTGTAACCAGTCTAGCGAACATCTGGTATCCCGGCAAATCGTTTTTGGGGTTACGGGTATTCTCCCGTGCTTAACCAAGGGTAAAGCAAAGAGTTGCCCCCATCCGTCTCGGCGCTGTCGACAACTTTACAACGCCTTCAACTCGGGGTTGGGGCGGGTGACAACCCCGCCAGGCCTGGCCGGCTGCCTATTCCGGTAATTGGGGCCGACAAGAAATATGATCACCGCGAGGGCCAGCAACAATAAAAGGATAATCCCTTGCCGTCGCCCATCCTTCCTGCCGTCATCCGTTTGCCGCCACATCCGCTAACCTCCTGCAATCGCCACCTGTTATCAATCAAAAAAACCTGTTGCAAAAAAGTAGCATCTTCTGCTAAAAGATAACAGATACAGACTTTATGGAAAAAGAGGAGCACAGATGAGGATGGCCAAATCACAAACAAAGCAAGGCAACGCCCAAAGCAGATTTCAATACCTGCGCCTGGCAGACGCCATGGAGGAGGAAATCAAAAAGGGGGTGTATCGGACCGGGGAAAAACTCCCGGCGATCAGGACCCTGCATGCTCAGGCCGGGGTCAGTATTACCACTGTCTGCCAGGCCTATGGCGAACTTGAAAACCGTGGGTTGGTCGAGCCACGCCCCAAGTCGGGATACTATGTAAAACCCCGCCTCCACAACATCCTGCCCCTGCCAACGGTAAGGCCACACCGGGCAAGGCCGGAAAAAGTGCAGGTAAATGTCCTGGCCGAAACCATGCAGGAAACCATCAGCAATCAAAGTATGCTGCCGCTAGGCACCGCGGTGCCGTCACCCGACCTTCTCCCCCTCAAGCAACTTGCCTCGTCAGCCAGAACGGTGGCCGCCCGTTATCTCAAAAACAACAACATCGGTTATGGCTCGCCAGGCGGCCTCCCAGCCCTGCGCCGACAGATCGCCAAAAGAATGGTTGGCTGCGGTGTCCAGTGCAATGAAGAGGATATCATCATCACCAACGGCTGTATGGAGGCAATCACCCTCTGCCTGCGCGCCATTGCCAAGCCGGGCGATACCGTGCTGGTCGAATCGCCGACCTTTGTCTGTTACCTGCAGCTCATTGAAGATCTCAACATGATGGCGCTGGAGATCCCCACCGATCCGGAGCAGGGAATTGACCTCGCCGCCCTCTCCGAGGCGCTGGCCGAGCATGAAGCCCACGCCTGTATCCTGAATCCCAATTTCCAGAATCCGCTGGGTTTCGAGATGCCGACCGCCAACAAAAAAAAGTTGCTTAACATTCTGGCAGAACGGAATATCCCAATTATCGAGGATGATATTTATGGCGAGCTGTATTTTGGCAGCACCCGCCCGCCCTTGATGAAATCCTTTGATGCCAAGGGATTGGTTTTGTACTGTTCATCCTTTTCAAAAGATCTGGCCCCGGATCTGCGGGTGGGCTGGACGATCCCGGGACAATTTACGAATAGGGTGCAACGGCTTAAATTCAACAGCACCATTTCCTCTTCGAAGCTTAACCAAATGGTTATGGAGGATTTTCTCGCCAACGGCCATTTCGACCGCCATCTTCGCCGCATGCGGAGCGCCATCCAGAACCGGCTGGTCACCATTGCCCGAATGATCGGGGAGTATTTTCCGGCGGGGACCAAGATCACCGCCCCGCAAGGCGGCTATATCCTTTGGGTGCAACTTGATGATAAAGTCGATGGCTTTGAACTTTTTCATCGCGCTAAACAGGAAAATATCTCGATCCTGCCCGGCGAAATATGTAGCAGTACCAGCGGTTATAAAAACTGCATTCGGATCAGCTGCTGCCACCCCTGGAGTGCGGAACTGGAAGAGGGAATAAAAAAGCTGGCCGAACTCATCACGGATCTTGCCGAAAAAGAATGACAGCTATTTCGCGGTAAGGGCCTTTTGGTGGGAGCCCCCTTAGCTCCCCTCAGGGTTATCGGCCCAGAACCCTAATTCGCCAAGGGCGGTGGAGTGCAGCAGATATTCGACAACATGCTTGCCGGATTTCGCCTGGATTTCCAGGAGCAGCTCGCTGCTGGTTGCTTGTTGCGGATTTAGCTGTGAATAGTCGGCAATATAGCCCCACATGTGGGCGACGGCATTGGCAAGGCGGCCCCGGCCGGGGGCAGTCCGCATCAGCAGGACCAGTTGTTGGGCCAACTCCTCAAGGGTAAGCTCGGCGGCCGCCACCTGCCGGCCGATCTTTTTGGCGGCCGCAGGGTCGCGGGCCATGACCGAATACTTGTGCGCGGCCCATAACTCTTGAATATTGTTGGGTAAAGGGATGCGGCCCTGTTTTTTGCCAAGATACTTGCCTTGCAGCACTCTGTATTGGGCGGCGGGCTGATCGATAAACACCGGGGGCCACTCCGGCGGGTTCGACTCCCCGGCCAGCGGAGAGTAATGGTTAAAGCCCCGCAGTTTCATCTCGGCCACCAGTAACCCATGGCGGATCAGCAGGGATGGCAGGCGAGAAACCCAGCGCCGGGTTTCCGGATGGCGGGAATAGCCGGTCTTGCCCTTGCTGATAATGGCGTGAATCCCGTGCAGTTCGCGATGCTCTCCCAATAGACTCTGATTATTCAAGAACCCTGGGTCGATATCCCAAATGCGCATAACAATCCCGGTTAAGATTTTAAGCAGTCAGTGACCGCTGCATGGATAGCAGATTAAGGCAAGGTCTTGGCTTAGTGCTTTAATAATTAATAGGCTTACAAATTGTACGCTTGATATGCCCGGATGTTCAAGGGGTAATGGTGCTGGGGCCCCAAGACTCAGACCAAAAACGATCGGCAGATTAGTGCATGACTTTTGTCCAACCGAGGTCAACATTTTCCCGGCAGCCGGAAATATTTGCCGGGCCTGAGACCCCTCTGGGGAAAGCCATAAGAGAAAAAAACGACCCGCGACTTGGCCGTTTAATCGAAAAAATCCGGCAAGACTCTCGTCCGTCGGGGAAAGAAAAATTGACCTGCGCTGCTCACTTAAAATGAAAGGAAGATCAACGAAATCTGGCAATTAACCAGAGACACCCACCTGCCGAGGCAGCCCTTTTAGCCTCTCTCAAGTTTAAAAAATCAAGAACATTTCCGCCACCGCCTGCCTTTGGCCTTAACCCGAATAGCCCCTTTGCCTCGCAACGGCATGGATCTTGCTGAACTATTAGTATCCGCGAATTAACCAAAGGAGATCATAATGATTGGCAAAATAATGTCCGCACAATACGCACAAGGCGTAAGTTTCACCCAGGCACAACCGTTCCCCAACAACATGCTGACCGCAACAGGCTCTACAATAGGTCCCGACACAGTGAGTATTTCCAATGAGGGCAAATCTTCATTGATAGCCAGCAGACTTCAATCACCGGAAAATGGTTCTGACTCGATAAGTTCGATTGAGGATGATTTGTCCAACCTCACATCGTTTGTCGAAAATAAAATCCAGTCTCTATATCACGAACTGGGGATACCCTCGAGCTCTCGGATGAATGTCCATAGTGGGGCTGATGGAACCATCTTGGTTGATGGCAAAAGCCCACTATCCGACAAACTTGCGGCAGCAATTAATGCGGATGACACCTTGTCAAATGCAATTCGAGGCGTATCCTCGATGGCGTCCGTCCTGGAAGCTATTAAGAAACACCAGGAATTTGCTGCTGCCTATGATCAAAACCCTGTTGCCGCCGTTGAACGATTCGGCTACCTGCTTGAAAATGGACATAGTTATCAAGTTTCGCTTTCCATGCAAAACAACCATCTCGACACCAAAGTGGATTACATCTAGTTGATACCTCTTGGGCTGATGGACGTTGTTAGGTTGTTTGAGTCATTGAAAACAATTTGGTTTGAATGACTCAATACCGCTCAGATATTAAACAATGAGGCAGCGTCCCCCTCTGCTCCATGCGCGGGCCGGAACCTACGGCGCCACCATCACCTGTTATCTGACCTGCCCCCATCACTTTGCGCCGCAATGGGGATGGGTCTTGATATATCATTTTTTTCTTTTGTATCAAAAGTCAAAGGGAGTCTTGACCCCTTCCAGGCATTTCTTTACCTGATAAATTTTCAGTACTTTTCAACGAAGCGCTGTTCCGCCTCGACAGTGCCTATCAAAATCAGTTCATCATCATGGTGCAGTATGATGTCCGGGGCGGGACTGAGTATCATCTTGCCCTGGGTTGTGATGGCCGCGATACTGCACCCGGTTTCTTTTCTTATCCCGGTTTCGGCAAGGGTCTTGCCAACAATTGATACGTGCACCGGAACCCTGAAGACGCTTAAGCCCTCCAAGGCCATGAGGACCTCCTCCGGTTTGAGATGATTGAGGATGGTGTTGGCGCCGAGAGAGGCATATGACATGACCAGATCGGCACCTCCCCGGTGGAGCTTGGAAACCGCATTCTCGTTTGTCGCCCTGGTAATGATCTGGATGTCCGGTCGCAACTGCCTGCAGTAAATGGTCAGATAAACATTGATGGCATCATTGTGGGTAGTGATAATGACCGATCTGGCATTTTTAATCCCCGCCTTGTGCAGCGTCTCGATCTCTGCCGCATTGCCTTGGATGGTGTGTTCACTTCCCTTTATCACAGTGGGACTTTTTTCAACTATCCGGTAATCAATATTCCGTTCGGCCAAAGCGGCAGCGGCGGCCCGCCCGACCCGGCCTCCTCCCAAGATGAGAACCGGCACATCCTCAGTCTCGCCGGCACAAAAGAAGCCGAAATGTTCGTCATATTTTTTCAGTTGTTCAGTTGAGCCCGCCAGCATCAGTACGGTTGTTGAGTTAATTTTCAAATCAGGGGTGGGCGCCACAAATTGTCCTCTTTCCCATACTCCCACAACAGTTAGGCCTGTTTTTTCCCGCAGTTGTGTTTCCTTGAGGATCTTCCCTTCCAAAACCGTACTCATGGCCGGGGCCTCGGCGATAAGAAGTTCTTTGTACTTCCAGATAATGTTTGCTCCCATATTGCCGCCTATAGCTCTGCGGCCAAGGGACTGGCCGAGCATATCCATAAACTGGAACACATGGGTATTGCCGGCAAACTCTAGAATATCAACAGAATGTTCATGGTCTGCGTTGGTAACAATAGGTACTGATTCAGATATTTCCCGGATCGTAAAAGAGATGTCGGTATTGGTCATGTCATCATTGGTGATAACCGCCAGGGCGGCATTCTGAACCTGCAGCCGTCTGTAACTCTCCGGATTACCGTAGTCTCCAAGCATTACCTTATAGCCCAAATTGCTCATTTCAAGGGCCTGTTGCAGCTCCTGCACCAGAATGACATAGTCATATTTATGCAGTTCTAGTTTTTTTATTAGATTTTTAGTAATGGGATCCAGGTTGGTGAGCACCACATGCCCAACTGTGTTTTTAGCTATCTCCCTTGGCGCACGTGCCTTTTCCTGGGCAGCCAGCCACGGTGCGTAAAAAAACTGAACAAAGGTAAACGGCAGCATAATGAGGAGAAAGACAATCCCTGACAACAGGACAATGGTCGAAAAAAAGAGACCCATGTCGGTGGAAAAGGTGATATCTCCGAAACCAAGGGTGGACATGACCGTCAGGGTCCAGTAAACGCCGGTGAACCAGCTGTAAGTCCGCCCCTCCCAAAGCATGATAATATGGAAAATAACGCTGTAGACGCTTATGAGAACAATCAGGTACAGAAAAAAACGGAGAAGGAGAAAAATATTTCTTTGAGTTGTTTTGTTGCGGAAAAAATAGACAAGTTGAGTAGGCAGATATTTCATGAATGGGTTTAATATTTTTTTATATATAAAGAAGATGGTTATTTATATATAAGGCAGGCCCGGCATGAATTGTCAAGGCAAAGGATTTTACCACACTTTCGGGTTGCTGACTAAATGTCTTTGTCTTGAAAATCAGGCAAGCTCTTTAAGCCTGATCAGCGATTCTTTGCTCAAGTGATGAGGGGCAGGTCTTGATATGTCCTTTTTCTTATTTTTCAGGACCTGGCCCTAGGACTTATGCCTTTCCGAAAGAAAGGCGGCGGTGATTTTTTTTTGAGAGATATGGCTATCTGTCAAGGATAAAGATTTGACCCCCTAATCCCCTTCTCAAGTGATTAGGGGCAGGTCTTGATATGTCCTTTTTCTTATTTTTCGGGACCTGGCTCTAGGACTTTTGTCTCTCCGAAAGAAAGGCGGAGGGGATTTTTTAAAGAGATATGGCTATCTATCGAGGATAGAGATTTGCTCCCCTAACCCGAGCTTCTAATATTTTTGTGTATTTGAGAGACAAAAGGGTTGGATGTGAAAGGATTTACTTCAAGGTGGTTTGTCTCTCACTTTCGCGATTATTTGAGAGACAAAAAGGTTGGACGCGAAAGAATTCACCTCAAGATGGCTTGAGTCTCATTTTTTCTTATTTTTCAAGAATGCTATAACCAACAATGGCATTGAAAAGGCGCCCCCTTTTCTGGTTAACAAAGTCAACAACCACCACGTTATTTGACCATAACCAGGAGGATCCGCCATGTCTCGCAATAGAT
>Ga0224496_10000392_pt1 | contig 30714 bp, 29 predicted proteins | sample SF_Jul11_sed_USG_2_FD_168127 | JGI IMG/M metagenome (GOLD analysis project Ga0224496, IMG submission 168127) | Sediment microbial communities from San Francisco Bay, California, United States - SF_Jul11_sed_USGS_8_1 | ecosystem: Environmental > Aquatic > Marine > Sediment | place: USA...
AGCTGATATGGCATTAACGCGTATATTTTCTGGGCCCAGATTATGAGCCAGATAGCGGACATTAGCTTCAAGACTTGCTTTGGCCAGGCCCATGACATTATAGCCAGGAAAAGTACGTACAGCACCGAGATAACTCAGCGTAATTATTGAAGCATCTGGACGCCCTTGCATCATTTGTCGTCCAGCTTTGGCAATCGCCGCTAAACTGTAAGAGCTGATGTCATGAGCGGTATTAAAGCCTTCACGATTCAGATTATCCAGATAATCACCTTCAAGTAACTCTTTGGGGGCATAAGCAATGGAATGGATAATAATGTCCAGTGAATCCCAGTAATCATCCAGGTGCTCAAACACCTCTTCGATTTCATTGTCATCTTCGACATTACAGGGAATGATAATATCCGAGTCGAGTTCTCCGGCGAATTTCTCCACACGCTCACGCAGTCGTTCGTTCTGATAGGTGAATGCTAATTCACAGCCTTCACGATGCATGGCCTGCGCAATTCCCCATGCAATTGAACGATTACTGGCAACACCAAATATCAGTGCGCGTTTGCCGCTTAAAAAACCCATAAAAGAACTCCTATTTTTTATTGTAGTGTGTTGGTATTCTTACGGTCTAATAAAAACTAAAATTAATGTCTATTATGGAATCAGATAATATGCCGATAAAAACAGGATTTCACCCCCTCTGTCGCTTTTTTTTGCTATTTCTTTGTTTTTTTAGCCCATCTGCGCAGTCAGCTCCCTCAATGGCAATGGGCTATACGCCAAAATATGACGCAAATTTCGGTTATTTTGATTATGTAAATCCAGATGCGAAAAAAGGTGGAAAACTGGTGTTATCAGGATTTGGTACTTTTGATAGTCTCAATCCTTATCTTCTTAAAGGCATTGCTGCTGATGGTTTGAGTCTGGTATTCGAAACATTGTTAGAAAAAAGTCTTGATGAGCCTTTTACCGGTTATGGATTACTGGCCGAAGATATTGTCCTTGCCGACGATAAATTATCAGTTACTTTTCGACTCAATAGTAAGGCGCGATTTTCTAATGGTCAGCCAGTGACTGCAAAAGATGTTAAATTTTCATTTGATACTTTAATGAGTGAACAGGCGCATCCACAATATCGATTTTATTATGCGGATGTAAAACAGGCGGTGATATTAGATGAGCGTAATATTCGTTTTGATTTTAAGCGTGTTAATCCCGAGTTGCATTTGATTATTGGTAGCATCCCTGTGTTTTCTGAAAGCTGGCTAGCAGGTAAGGCATTTGATGAGGTATCCGAAGAAAAACCAGTGAGTAGCGGTCCTTACATTGTCGAATCTTTTTCATTAGGCAAACAAATTGTATTTAAACGTAATCCAGACTACTGGGCCAATCATCTTCCAGTTCGAAAAGGCGCGTATAATTTTGACCAGGTTATATACAAATACTATAAAGATACTACTGTTGCCCTGGAAGCATTCAAGGCGGGTGAATTTGATTTCTTTTTTGAGAATCACTCAAAACGCTGGGCAAGGGATCATGTGGGGCCAAGGTATCAATCCGGTGATATACTGAAAACTGAATTGAAGCATCAGAATAATGCAGGTATGCAGGGGTTCGTATTTAATACGCGTAAAGAGATTTTTAAAGATAGCCGGGTTAGAAGAGCATTGACGCTGGCAATGGACTTTGAATGGTCAAATAGTAAACTATTTTATGGACAATATGTTCGTAATGAAAGTTACTTCAGTAATAGTGAGCTTGCCTCTAGTGATCTGCCTGCGGGTGCCGAACTAGAATTGCTGGAATCGTTCAGAGGTCAATTGCCAGAAGAGGTGTTTACAAAAGTATGGCAGCCTCCATCAACACAAAAGCCATCTTCTATACGAAATAATTTACGCAAGGCAACTAAATTACTGGCAGAAGCCGGATGGAAGGTTGAAGGTGGAATTTTACGTAATGCCAAAGGTGAGGCATTTGAGTTTGATTTTATGCTAATTCAGAAAGGTTTTGAGCGTATTCTTGCGCCTTATGCTCATAATCTTGAAAAGCTGGGTATTAAAATGAACTATCGGACAGTGGATGCTTCCTTATATGAGCGCAGAGTAAGAACATTTGATTTTGATGTTGTTGTCTCCAGTTTTTCACAGTCCGCATCACCGGGTAATGAATTAAGGAATATGTTTCATTCAGTTTCGGCAAATCAAAATGGTTCACGTAATTTCGCCGGTATAAATGATCCAGTTATTGATGCTTTAGTGGATAAGATAATTGCCGCAGAAACAAGACAGAATTTGATTATTGCATGTCGTGCACTAGATAGAGTGTTACTTCATCAGGACTATCTGGTACCGAACTGGTATATCAATGTGCATAGAATTGCTTACTGGGATAAGTTTGATATCCCACAAACTCTTCCGTTATATTACGACCCGGTGAGCTGGTTACTACAGAGTTGGTCAATAAAATAAAATGGCAGCCTATATCTTAAAACGATTGTTATTAATGATTCCGACGCTGATCGGTGTCATGCTGGTCACTTTTCTGGTAACACAGTTCGTACCGGGTGGCCCCGTTGAACAGCTGGTAAGCCAGTTACAGGGTAGAGGACATGCAGGAGAAGCCAGTGCCGGCACAGAAGGTCTGTACCGGGGCGCAACAGGGTTATCGGAAGAACATGTAAAAAAACTAAATGAACTGTATGGCTTTGACAAGCCAGCACATGAACGTTTTTTTAGTATGATAGTTAACTATCTTCAGTTTGATCTGGGTGACAGCTATTTTCATAATAAATCGGTGATGGATCTTGTCGTCTCAAAACTTCCGGTTTCCATTAGTCTTGGGATCTGGTCTTTCTTTATTGTGTATTTAACCTGTATTCCTCTGGGCGTTGCCAAAGCTGTACGAGATGGCTCATCATTTGATGTTATTACCAGTACAATTATTCTGATTGGTTATGCTATACCCGGTTTTGTATTGGGCATAACCCTGCTGGTTTTATTTGGTGGTGGTAGTTTCTGGGATATTTTTCCACTGCGTGGCCTGGTTTCAGATAACTGGAACGATATGCCCTGGTATCAACAGGTTCTGGATTATCTCTGGCATATGGTGTTACCGATTATTGCATCAGTTGTCGGTAGTTTTGCGGTCATGACCATGTTAACAAAAAACAGTTTTATTGAAGAGATTCGTAAGCAGTATGTGCTAACGGCCAGAGCTAAAGGATTGTCTGAGAATACGGTACTTTATAAACATGTTTTTCGTAATGCGGTCATTCCATTAGTAACGGGCTTTCCGGCAGCATTTATTGGTGCTTTTTTTACCGGTAGTTTGTTAATTGAGACTATTTTTTCACTGGATGGGCTTGGGCTACTTTCATATGAGTCAGTATTAAAACGGGATTATCCTGTTGTATTGGGTACACTTTATTTATATACCCTGTTGGGTCTTGTTGCCAAATTGCTGGCTGATATGAGTTATGTTCTCATTGATCCACGGATCCAGTTTGAGTCAGTTGGGCAGAAGTTATGATTGATTATCAACATGCTTCACCGGCTCAGCGTGCATGGTATCGATTTAGAGCTAATAAACGTGGCTATTACAGTTTATGGGTTTTTGGAGTGTTATTCGTTTTGAGTTTATTTGCTGAGGTGCTTAGCAATGATAAACCATTACTTGTGTATTTTAATGATGAATATTATTTTCCTGTTCTAAAAGATTATCCAGAAACGATATTCGGTGGTGATTTTGAAACGGTTACTGATTATCAGGATGAATATATCCGTGATATTTTAACTAAAGATAATAACTGGATGATTGAATCTATTAATGCTTACAGTTATTCAACCATTAATTATATTTCTGAATTACCCAATCCCGCACCCCCGTCAGAACAGAATATTCTGGGTACTGATGACCGTGGTCGTGATGTTCTGGCGCGATTAATTTATGGGTTCAGGTTATCTGTTTTATTTGCATTTGCACTGACGGCTATTGGAATATTTATTGGTATTATCGCAGGTGCTATTCAGGGTTATTTTGGAGGGCGCACTGATTTACTTTTTCAGCGTTTTATCGAAGTCTGGAGTTCGATGCCAGAGCTTTACCTGCTGATCATTTTTGCTTCCATCTTTCAGCCCAGTGTAACGTTGTTAATTATTCTTCTGTCATTATTTGGCTGGATGGGATTATCTGACTATGTCCGTGCGGAGTTTCTTAAAGGACGTAATCTGGATTACATAAAGGCCGCACGAGCATTGGGATTACCAAATAGATCCATTATGTTTAGTCATTTATTGCCGAATAGTATGACACCTGTGATTACTTTCTTGCCCTTCAGAATTAGTGGTTCTATTCTGGCGCTTACCAGTCTGGATTTTCTGGGCTTAGGAGTTCCTCCTTCTACACCGAGTCTGGGTGAGTTGCTATCTCAGGGCAAGGAAAATATTGAAGCCTGGTGGCTGTCACTGAGCACTTTTATTGTCCTGGTGGGTACACTGATGTTATTAATTTTTATTGGTGAAGCCTTGCGTGAAGCTATGGACACAAGGAAGGGATAATGACTGAATCATTAATTCAGATAAAAAACCTGAGTGTTCAGTTTAAATCCCCTGAATCGACTATCGATGCTGTTCGTGGTGTCAGTTTTGATATTTATGCGGGACAGAAAATTGCCATTGTGGGTGAGTCTGGGTCAGGAAAATCAGTGACTGCTTTATCATTGTTGCGATTACATGATGCTGCACATGTTAATTATCCAACAGGAAAAATAATCTTCCAGAATAATGATCTGCTGACATGTAGTGAACAGATAATACGTTCAGTACGTGGCCGTGATATTGCGATGATCTTTCAGGAACCCATGACTTCATTGAATCCGGTTTACCCAGTGGTTGATCAGTTAATTGAGCCTTTGTTGCTGCATCAGGCAATGAGTAAGGAACAGGCAAAAAAAAGAGCTCTTGAATTACTGGATCGTGTTGGCATACCAGATCCTTCACGTTACCTTAACAGTTTTCCTCATATGATGTCAGGTGGGCAACGGCAACGGGTAATGATTGCGATGGCACTGGCATGTAATCCAAAATTGCTGATTGCTGATGAACCGACTACGGCGCTGGATGTGACGATTCAGAAACAGATACTGGAGTTATTAACTGATTTGCAGAAAGAATTTAATATGTCAGTGCTCTTGATTACCCATGATCTGAACCTGGTCCGTCATTATGCAGAATATGTATGTGTCATGAAAGAAGGAGAGATTGTTGAGCAGGCTGAAACTCAGCAATTATTTAATCAGCCAGTACATTCATATACAAAAGCATTATTACAGTCTGAGCCTGAAAGAATTACCCAGGCAATAGATATTAATCAACCATCTTTATTATCTGCAACCAATTTAAAAGTTTATTTTCCTGTTACGAAAGGATTCTTCAAACGTAAAGTGGATGAAATTAAAGCGGTTGATCAGGTAAATATTAAACTGGTACCAGGAGAAACATTAGGTATTGTTGGCGAATCCGGTTCAGGCAAAACAACATTAGGCATGTCACTACTAAGGCTCGAGCAATCAACCGGTGAAATTATTTTTGATGGTGTGACCTTAAATGAGCTGACTGAATCATCTATTCGACCATTACGTAAAGAATTCCAGGTTGTCTTTCAGGATCCTTTTTCTTCATTATCACCACGTATGACGGTTGAGCAAATTATAGGTGAAGGGCTAAAGTTACATTACCCTGAATTAAATAAACAGCAGAGACGTGAGCGGATTATTAATATCCTTGCTGAAGTAGGTCTTGATGAGTCTGTGCTCTGGCGTTATCCCCATGAGTTTTCAGGTGGACAGCGACAGCGTATTGCCATTGCTCGTGTCGTTATTCTTGAACCTAAACTTATTTTGCTGGATGAACCGACCAGTGCGCTGGATGTGACTGTTCAGAAACAGGTGCTCGAGTTACTGGTTAAATTACAGAAATTGCATCATCTGAGTTATTTGTTTATTAGTCATGATTTAAAAGTGGTTCGAGCTATTTCACACCGGGTTATGGTTATGAAGGATGGAAGGGTAGTAGAAGAGGGTGATACAGAGCTAATATTTAACCAGGCGAGTCACGCATATACAAAAAATCTATTGCACGCAGCCTTGATATAATCAAATATGACCTTGTTGCAGGCATTTTGCTGACTATACTAGATATACCATTCCACATTAATTTCAGAAAAGGGTCTAACGTGACAAAATCATCCGTTCCGGAAAAAAGACACTATCGACGAATTCCATTTATTGCTGAAGTGATCATGTCTAAAGATGGACGGGATTGGAGCTCGGTCTTACTGGATATTTCATTGAAGGGCATGCTGGTCGATTCGCCTTCTGAGATTAAACCTGATACAGATGCTGTGTATGGCATAGAACTGGTTTTAGGTGAAGATGTTTCGATCAACATGGAAGCTAAAATAAGCCATGTCAATGACTCTCACTGGGGTATGCAATGGGACAATATTGATATTGAAGGGCTAAGTCATTTACGCAGATTACTTGAGCTTAACCTTAGTGATAGCGATGAAATGCACAGGGAAATCGCTGAACTGGGTTAAATTACAACCAATAACTCTCTGACCGTTTATCTAATAATTCAATAGCATTTTAGTGCCTTTTCGGCAGTCGCTTTTTACTCTTTTTCACTAGTCTTTAAATTTATTACTAATATAACTATTTGATATAGTTAGAAAAAAATTTTTTTAAATTTTATTTTTAAATTTCCACAAATATTTAGCTGTCATTTCTTTTAAAACGACTATAATGATAATATCGATTAAAACGATGCATCCGATTAAATAGATTTGGGTTTGGCAATTATATAAATCTTGACAATTCCTGACTATTTCACTAGGTTATACTCAATCCCGACTAAAACACTCGGGAATACAGGAGAGGAATCAAATTATGAGATTATCAACTAAAGGTCGTTATGGAGTTACTGCAATGATGGATCTGGCTATCCATGATAACGCAGGTCCTGTCACATTGGCCGATATTTCACAATGTCAGGGAATTTCATTGTCATATTTAGAACAGTTATTTGCCAAGTTACGTAAGCATAATCTGGTAGAAGGTGTTCGTGGTCCTGGTGGTGGTTATAGATTATCCAGACCAGCCGATCAGATCAGTGTGGCTGAAATTATCAGTGCCGTTGATGAAAAAGTGGATGCAACCAAATGTAATAATCAGGGCGATTGTCAGGGTGGCGAACGCTGTCTGACACACGATTTGTGGACTGAATTGAGTGATCGGTTGTATACCTTTTTGTCAGGTATTACGCTTTCACAGTTTGTGAATCGTCCTGGTATTCATGAATTGGCTATACAGCGCGATAAAATTAATGGTCGATTTATACTGGCACGGCGTCAGGCAGAAGTGCTGAATCAGTCAAGACAGCATAATTAATGACCGAGGCTGTATTAGGTTTGTAATGGGTTTTGATAAGAGCCCGAGACATTTGAACTTAGATACTGATTAGGTCAAAGTGTTATTAAATGGCTTAATAGCCCATAGAGTAAGAAACAGGAGAAACCCAATGGCTTATAGTGAAAAAGTCATGGATCATTACGAAAATCCACGAAATGTAGGTACGATGGATAAAAATGCGCCCAATGTAGGTACCGGTATGGTTGGAGCGCCTGCCTGTGGTGATGTTATGCGCTTACAGATTCAGGTTAGTGATGATGGCATTATTGAAAATGCCGTATTTAAAACATACGGTTGTGGTTCAGCAATTGCGTCAAGTTCTCTTGTGACTGAATGGATGAAAGGTAAAACACTGGAAGAAGCCAGGAAAATCAAGAACATGGATATAGCTGAAGAATTAGCTTTACCGCCTGTAAAGGTTCATTGTTCGGTACTGGCAGAAGACGCAATCAGTGCAGCAGTAGAAGATTATATGAAGAAAAAGGGTTCCTGATCTCGAATTATCCCCAGGAGATTTGGATGCTTATAAAGCCCGCGAAAGCGGGCTTTTTTTATGGGTGAAACAAGCCAGTTTTGTGAAAGCTTTATTCAGGATGTTAAATCCTCATTTTTCGATCCATCCTTATGTATAATACTGGGCTAATTTACAACTTTATGAATAATTAAGGAATCAACAGTGCTTGAAGCCTATCATCGACATGTAGAAGAACGGGCAGCCGAAGGTTTGCCAGCATTACCATTAGATGCGCAACAGGTTGCCGATCTTATTGAATTAATTAAGGCCCCAATGGGTGTAGACAAAGATGAAGTGATGCATTTGCTAGTGCATCGCGTGCCACCGGGTGTGGATCAGGCTGCTTATGTTAAGGCGGCTTTTCTGGCTGATGTGGCCAGGGGTGATACAGCCTGTGAGCTGATCAGTCGCGAACAGGCGACAGAATTGCTGGGGACCATGCTGGGAGGGTATAACATTCAGCCGTTGATTGGTTTACTGGATGATGATGTTACTGCTCCTGCAGCGGTAAAGGCTCTGTCACATACCCTGTTGATATACGATGCTTTCCATGATGTAGAGGCAAAGGCACGTTCAAACACCTATGCAAAACAGATACTGCAGTCATGGGCGGATGCTGAATGGTTTACCAGCAAACCAGAGCTGGCTGAAGAAATTACCGTTACTGTGTTTAAGGTTCCTGGTGAAACCAATACCGATGATTTATCACCGGCAACAGAAGCCTGGAGTCGTCCGGATATTCCATTGCATGCCAAGTCAATGCTGGCCAGTAAAATGGATAACCCACTGGAAACCATCGAAGAGTTAAAGAAAAAAGGTCATCCCATTGCCTATGTGGGTGATGTTGTCGGTACCGGGTCTTCACGTAAATCAGCGATTAATTCTGTCCTTTGGTATATGGGTAATGATATTCCCTTTGTGCCAAACAAACGTGAAGGTGGTGTTATTCTGGGTGGTAAAATAGCGCCAATCTTTTTTAATACAGCTGAGGACTCAGGCGCCTTACCAATTGAGTGTGATGTTGCAACCATGGAAATGGGCGATGTAATTCGTATTCGTCCTAAAGATGGCGTCATATTAAACGAAGCTGGTGACGAAATTTGTAAATTTGATTTACGTCCAACCACCATGTCCAATGAAGTTCGTGCGAATGGGCGTATTCCTTTGATTATCGGTCGTGGCCTGACAGACCGTGCGCGTGAAGCACTGGGGCTGCCTGCTTCAGATGTATTTCTGCGTCCAGTTGAACCCGCTGATACAGGCAAGGGTTTTACTCAGGCTCAGAAGATGGTTGGCAAGGCCTGTGGTGTTGCCGGTGTGCGCCCCGGTACCTATTGCGAGCCAAGAATGACCACGGTCGGTTCACAGGATACTACTGGCGCCATGACCCGTGATGAATTAAAAGAGCTGGCCTGTTTAGGGTTTTCTGCAGATCTTGTTATGCAGTCTTTTTGTCATACTGCGGCGTATCCCAAACCGGTTGATATTAAATTACAGCACGAGTTACCGGATTTTATGCAAACCCGTTCAGGTGTTTCTCTACGTCCAGGTGATGGTGTTATTCACTCATGGTTAAACAGAATGATTTTGCCTGATACTGTTGGTACCGGCGGCGATTCTCACACACGTTTCCCAATGGGTATCAGTTTTCCTGCAGGTTCAGGTCTGGTCGCCTTTGGTGCCGCTCTGGGTGTTATGCCACTGGATATGCCTGAATCTGTACTGGTACGTTTTAAAGGTAAGATGCAGCCGGGTATTACCTTACGCGATCTGGTGAATGCGATTCCTTATGTTGCTATTCAGAAAGGATTACTGACAGTTGAAAAGAAAGGCAAGAAAAATGTCTTTAATGGTCGTGTTCTGGAAATAGAAGGGTTGCCAGATTTAAAAGTTGAACAGGCTTTTGAATTGTCAGATGCATCAGCGGAACGTTCTGCCAATGGCTGTAGTGTACGATTAGCCAAAGAACCCATTATGGAATATTTAAATTCCAATATCACTTTGTTGAAGTGGATGATTGCCAACGGTTATGAAGATAAACGAACTTTGCAACGTCGTATTGATGCTATGGAAGCCTGGTTAAAAGATCCTCAGCTGTTAGAGCCAGATGCAGATGCGGAATATGCAGAAATTATTGAAATTGATTTAAATGAAATTAAAGAACCAATTCTTGCCTGTCCTAATGATCCGGATGATGTGAAATTATTATCTGAAGTTGCGGGTACTCATATCGATGAAGTCTTTATTGGTTCCTGTATGACTAATATTGGACATTATCGTGCGGCGGGTAAAGTACTGGAAGGGGTAAGTAATATACCAACACGTATGTGGATTGCGCCACCAACAAAAATGGATGAGCGTCAGTTAACTGAAGAAGGTTATTACAGTATTTTTGGCAAGGCGGGTGCGCGGACAGAAATGCCTGGATGTTCATTGTGTATGGGTAATCAGGCACGTGTTGCGGATAATTCGACTGTGATGTCAACATCAACACGTAATTTCCCAAATCGTCTGGGTAATGGTGCCAATGTATATCTGGCTTCTGCTGAATTAAGTGCTGCAGCTGCTATCCTAGGACATATTCCAACTGTTGCTGAGTATATGGAAAAGGTGAAAGACATAGAAACCATGTCTTCTGAAATTTATCGTTATCTGAATTTCCATGAGATAGCGGAATATAAAACAGTAGCGGATAAATTTATTCCAATTGTGGCTGCATAAGGGTAAACCTTGAAAGGCTTACTTTATGTTGCAATTGGTGGTGCCCTGGGTGCAATGCTGCGTTATGGTATTTCATCCGGCATTTATGCCTGGTTTGGCCGCAGTTTCCCTTACGGCACGCTGGTAGTTAATGTAATAGGGTCTTTTGCTATCGGGATATTTTCTATTTTATTAATACAGAAATTTAATGTTTCCCATGAATTGCGACTGGCGCTAGTTGTTGGTGTGTTAGGGGCTTTAACAACTTTTTCCACATTTTCATGGGATACCCTGGATTTAATGCAGCAGGGTTTAATGCAACGCGCATTCCTGAATGTATTATTGAATGTGGTGTTATGTATTGCTGCTGCCTGGGTAGGTGCTCAATTTGCCAGAAGTTATATTTGATTTTCTTTGTCGCAAAGACGCAAAGGCATAAAGAAAATCTTTTTAAATTTTATCAAATGTAAACTTTGCGTCGTCGTGTCTTGGCGATAGAAATAAATAACAATGCTAGATTCAAAATTATTAAGAACAGATATTGAAGATGTTGCGAGAAAACTTCTGGCTCGTGGTTATCAGCTAGATGTAAATGCATTTAATGAGCTTGAAGTGCGACGCAAAGAGTTGCAAATGAAAACTCAGGAATTGCAGAATGAACGTAATAGTAAATCAAAAAATATTGGTAAGGCAAAAGCGCAGGGTGAAAATATACAGCCGTTGCTAGATGAGGTTTCGACTCTGGGGGATGAACTGGATGCGGCCAAATCAAAGCTGGATGAAGTTCAGGATAAGTTGAATGATATTTTCATGGCAATGCCTAATCTTCCTCATGAATCTGTTCCTGCAGGTTTAAGTGAAGACGATAATGTGGAAGTTAGAAAGTGGGGTGAGCCGACACAACTTGGTTTTGAACCCAAAGATCATGTTGAGCTGGGAGCGCCAAATCAGTGGCTGGATTTTGAAACGGCTGTAAAATTAACCGGTTCACGTTTTGTGGTAATGCGTGGTGAAATGGCGCGTCTGCATCGTGCGTTGATTCAGTTTATGCTGGATTTGCATACTACCGAACATGGTTATCAGGAAGTTTATGTGCCTTATATGGTGAACAGTGACAGTTTACGTGGCACAGGTCAGCTGCCAAAATTTGAAGAGGATCTGTTCGCATTAAAAGGCGAGAGTGGTTATTACCTGATTCCAACCGCTGAAGTTCCGGTAACTAATATTGCCCGTGATGAAATTATTCCTGCTGATAATATGCCGGTTCGTTACACATCACATACGCCCTGTTTTAGATCAGAAGCCGGGTCATATGGGCGTGATACTCGCGGTATGATTCGTCAGCATCAGTTTGAAAAAGTTGAAATGGTACAGATGGTTAAACCGGAAGATTCCTGGCAGGCACTGGAAGAATTAACTGGTCATGCAGAAAATGTATTACAAAAACTGGGATTGCCTTATCGTGTGATGGCATTATGTGCCGGAGATATGGGGTTTTCTGCTGCAAAAACTTATGATCTTGAGGTCTGGTTGCCAGGACAACAGGCATATCGTGAAATCTCATCCTGTAGTAATTTTACTGATTTTCAGGCGCGTCGTATGTCAGCTCGTTGGCGTAATCCTGAAACCGGTAAACCTGAATTACTACATACACTGAATGGTTCTGGTCTTGCTATTGGTCGTACCCTGGTTGCAATACTGGAAAATTATCAGCGGCAAGATGGCAGTATACGTATTCCCGAAGTATTGTTGAAATACATGGGCGGTCTGGAAATACTACAACCTTAATTTTGCAATAATATTTAAACATAAAAATAGAGTGTTATATGGGGCATACAGATACAAATAAAGGCCGATGGTTTGTCAAAAAAGGTGATGTTATTCATGGGCCTTTTCCCAATCAGTTAATTAGTAGTTATCTGGTGCTAGGACGTCTTCAGCTTGATACCGAAATTTCACAGGATAAAAAAAACTGGGCACCGATTAGTAACTACAGAGCACTGGTACCGGATGTGGTTATAAATGCGCATACCAGTGAAGGCGCAAAGGCATTAATGCTGGCGCGTGTACGTGAAGACGAGCGTAGTTCCCGTAGTGGTGAGTTTGAAGACACTGAACTTGAGCGTCGTGAAAATGAAGATCAGGTTGTGAAATTACATCGTCAGTTACGTGATGATGTTTTAAAGCGTTATCGTACGAAACCAGAAATAAACTTGCGCAATCTTTTTATTGTTATCATTATATTTGTGTTGTTGGTACTGTCGATTATTATCTTGCGTCCAATGGAAGATAGTGTTCAGGCTGATTGCACCGCTATGCCACAGCAGGGTATTGACTGGTCAAATTGTAATAAACAGGGTCAAAACCTGAGTGGTCTGGATTTATCTAATTCACATTTTATGAATACTCGATTTAACAATGCGGACTTTTCACGATCACGTCTTGATAACAGCGATTTCTCGTATGCCGATTTATCACAGGCTCTTATGCAGCAGGCGAGTGTGGCTGAAGTAAAAATGATTGGTGTTATTCTCAGGCAGGCGAATTTACAGGGTGCAAATCTGACCAGTACTGATTTATCCTATGCTGACCTTGAAGGTGCTGATCTTGATGAGGCTGTTATAACCGGTGCTCATTTTGATCATGCTATCTGGTTAAATGGTGAAACCTGTCTGGCGGGTTCCGTTGGAGCCTGTCTGTTACCATCTAAATAAAGTATCGGGTACCTGCTACTGGTGATTAAGTCATTCTTCCTTGCGGGTGATGATAATTCCCCGCCATTTTTTTGTCTTTCTTTTTTCTGACCTTGATATTACTGTAAAAAAACTGTCAGACTCTTATCCTTATTTATATCATGCTTATTGTAACTTATTGAAATAAAAGGGAATAGTTATGGCGTGCTAAGTTGGCACGAATATCGCATTACTGTGCTTAATAATATCCACGGACAAGAGTAATGCAAACTAATACTTCTACACTCGAATTAATAAAAGAGTTGCGTGATGTAAAAGGTGTATTTGCTAACTACGAACATACCAGTTCCAGAAAAACCTTTGATAAAAATGAGCAGAAACAGCTCATACTCGATTTATCTATTCGCTTGCAAATGTCGCTGGATATTGAATGGGTGATTAGCCAGTTTATGGAATACGTACATGCTTATATCTTATTTGATGGTTATGATTACCAGTTAAACGGCTTGAATATTTCAAACAAATTAGGTCGTCAATCAGGTCACAGATGTTCATATAATTTGAAAATTGATGATCATGATTTAGGTTCATTAGTTGTATTTAGGGGTAGAAAGTTTTCAGGTTCAGAACTGACATTATTTGAAAATCTCTTATGTAGTATTTTGTATCCGTTGAAAAATTCAATTCAGTTTCACAGTGCAGTTTTATCAGCTCGTTATGATGTACTAACAGGTGTTAATAATCGTTCTTCGTTTGATGTCTCACTGGACAGAGAAATTAGCCTGTCAAAACGTAACTCACAGGCCTTATCTCTGCTGGTTATAGATATTGATCATTTTAAATCGGTTAATGATAACTATGGTCATGCTGCAGGTGATGAAGTATTGAAGGTTGTTGCCGGAAGAATACAGGCAAGTATGAGGAAATCAGATTTATTATTCAGATATGGTGGAGAAGAGTTTGTTGCAATCCTGAATAATTCAGATTGTGATGAAGCACGTGAAGTGGCTGAAAGAGTGCTAGATACAGTAAGAAATAATGTCGTTGAGTATCAGGGTCAGGCATTATCTGTGTCAGTCAGCATAGGATTAACCTGTTTGATACAGGCAGATACTCGAGAAAGTGTTTTCGATAGAGCGGATAATGCTTTATATGAAGCAAAGCATAGTGGTCGTGACCAGGTGAAAGTTGCCTGATTTAAAATGTTTTTTGTAGTCCTGTTGTGATTAACAGTTAACTCTCCCCAAATTGTTAGCTGTTAATCACTTCTTTTTTTAAAGATTAATCATTAGAAAATTCTGATCGTTAACTGAATCCTTGAGGGATTTTGAATATAAATGTCTGTTCGATTTTTAATTTTAAATCAAATAGAAAAAATAAATATCATGATTAGAGTAAACACTTGACCCATGTAAAACAAAGTATATTAGATGAGATTAGTTACGGTATTAAGTTTATTAATGAGCGGCTTAATATTAGCTGCGCTAGATCTTCTTCTGAATGACTTGATGTTGATTTCTTCTTGTGTGTTTAAATAGGCAGCAAACTGCATATCAGTTTTCTCTATGTGTGATTTTATCCAGTCACCAAAAAAAATCGCTATTACCCTGTCCATGTTTTTATTACCCAATTTATACATATTATTTAGGGTGATTAAACGGCGAATAATTTTGTCATGAGATTGTTCATGTGCTTTGGCTTTAGGGTAATTATTCTGAATCATAATCTGCTCTTCAGTATAAAAATGAAACTTCGTGTCATTAATCAGTTGATCCAGTTGGCGTGTGATTATGTCCGGGTTTTGATTTTCAAGAACGGCGTCTGCATATTGATCTATTGAGTTAATAAGCAATGCATTCTGATGATCTAGAAATTGAATGCCTGTTTTTAATGTGCTCAGGTTAATAGACTTTCTCATAATACTTTCCTTGTTTCTAATGAGTGGCTTTATACTTTATTTATAGTCAATATAACGATTCCTGTAAAAGCATTCAGTGATAAATTCGATGATGTTTTGATCTAAAACAGTAACTGAATTCATTGTAAAAAATAGTTGGAGGCACAGTGTTATAGCGCAAAAGGAGTTGTAACTAAGATGTTGATATATTTCAATTAGATAGCTTTATTATTTAACTTTATATCAGTCACTGATACAAGCTGAACAGAAAAAACAGCGTGATTGAAGGGTTTTTTATTTGGTGTTTTTCACCGGCCTCAGATTTCTAATTACCGGTTTTTTTGGGTTTGCTGGTCAGGTATAGCCAGATAAATCCGGCCACACCGGAAATAATCGATGCAGCTAAAATACCCGTCTTGGCTACTAGTAATAAATCCTCGCGTTCGTTAAAACCTAACTGGGCAACAAAGATAGACATGGTAAAACCAATACCAGCCAGTAATGACACGCCGGCAATTTGGGTAAAACGGGTTTCTTTCGGTAATACAGCCCAGCCCAGTTTGAGCATTATCCAGCTGGCGCCGGTTATACCAATGAACTTGCCGGCAACCAGGCCCAGAGCAACGCCCAGCAGGACAGGATGGCTCAGAGTATCACCGAGAGATGCAAGTTCCATTGGAATACCGGCATTTGCCAGGGCGAAAATAGGAATTACAAGGTAAGCCACGGGCATGTGCCAGATATGTTCCAGTCGTTGCAGTGGCGTTTCGACACTGTGTACACCATTTTCGAGACTCTGCACCACACCACGCAGTTTTTCATTGGTCATAATGCTCTTGCCGGGTTGATGACTGGCATCAAATCGTTGTATGAGTTCTTTCATATGTACACTGAATAGTTCAGGATCGTATCTGGGAACGGCGGGTATGGATAAAGCGCCGATGACACCCGCCAGTGTGGCGTGTACCCCTGATTGCAATAATGCATACCAGAGAAACATGGCAACGATAAAATAAGGAATAGCCTTACGGATCCCGAGTAGATTAAATGCCAGTAATAAGGCGGCAAGGCCACCCGCCATAGCCAGTGGACCCAGTGCGATGGTATCGGTATAAAAGACGGCGATGACGATCACGGCACCAAGATCATCAACAATGGCCAGTGCTACTAGAAAAGTAATCAGAGATTTGGGTACCCGACCTGCCAGTAATGCCAGCGCGCCAATCGCGAAGGCGATATCGGTGGCCATGGGGATGCCCCAGCCACGGGCCATATCGCCTTCAGGATTAAGAGCGAAATAGATCAGCGCGGGTATCACCATGCCACCAACCGCAGCACCGATGGGTAAAGCAGCATTTCGAATTTCTGCCAGTTCGCCAACCAGCATTTCACGTTTCAATTCCAGGCCGACGACGAAAAAAAACACTACCATTAACGCATCGTTAATCCAGTGATGCAGGCTCATTTCAAGTGTCCAGCTACCGATACCCAGGCTGACAGGTGTATGTATCAGATGCTGGTAGGTAGATGCTAATGGTCCATTTGCCAGTAGCAGAGCCAGTATTGCGGTGCCTATGAGCAACAAACCACTGGTTGTCTGGCGATGAATGAATTCTTCAAAAGGGGTTAGCAGTTTGTCAAAACTTTTTTCCCAGGGTGCGTGATAAACCCCTTTTTTTGAAATATCTCCAGAGGTGTTGTCAGGGTTGCTCATTTTTTTTCCTGTTTTTTATTTTTATGAGTTATTTAATTATTAACTGTCTCGTGTAATTTCTGGAAGTCGTCACTTTGTATCAAGATACACGATTGGACAGAGTTTAGAGAAAATTGTTCGCATTAATTTCAGACTGAGCAATCGGGAATGAATTATACAGGTATAGATACAAATCAGAGAGAAAAAAATTATTGGTGTTTTGAACGCTATTATTAAATAAATTCAATCATTTAAGTTGAATATTTAAGGTCTATATTCTATACATTAACAATACCCGATTATTTATATAGTAAATAATCAATATAAGAAATTACAACATCATCCGATTCAATGGTGAATTAGCTTTAAGGGATATTTATGAAAACAAGAAAAACACTGATTCACGCTACTATATTAATGGCGCTGGCTATGTCTACCAGCTCATATGCGGGCAGCGTGAATGAAAAACTGTATGATCTGCACAAACGGGTTCAGGAGCTGGAAAGCTCTCAAACAGGCAGTAATTCAAATATTCAGATACACGGTGTTGTTGAAGCTGAATACGGTTATACCCAGGATGTAGATTATACTCTGGCCGATACCAGTGATATTGTGCTTGCAACCGTAGAACTGGTTATAGATGCCAAAGTTAATAACAATGTCGATGTGCAGGTGGCATTGTTATATGAAGAAGATGATACACCGCTGGAGGTCGATTCTGGCATTATCATGATGCATGATGACAATCTTCCTTTGACCCTGTCCATGGGGCAGATGTATGTGCCCTTTGGTGTTTATGAAAGTAATATGATTTCAGATCCACTGACGCTGGAACTGGGTGAAACCCGTGAAAGTGCTGTTCAGTTATCTTTTGAAAGCAACGGTGCAACTGCGGGCTTATATGTTTTTAACGGTGATGTTGAAGAAGGCCTGGATGAAGATAAGGTTACGCAATTCGGTATAGCGCTGGGTTTTGGGAATGATAATTTTTCTGTCGGGGTGGATTATATTTCAGCGATTAGTGATACCGATGCTGTACAGGACTTTCTAGGTGTCCCTGCTATTATTAAACAGGTCGCCGGTATTTCGGCTCATGCGGTTTACAATACTGATGCCATGTCGATGATTGTTGAATATGTCGGTGCGCTGGACAAGTTCGATGCAAGTGAAATTGTATTCAATGGAAACGGTGCTCAGCCGGCGGCTGCGAATGTTGAATTTGGCTTTAATTTCCCGGTTGCCGGTCGAGACAGTACGGTTGCAATTGGTTATCAGGTGACCGAGGAAGCATGGGATCTGGGGCTGCCTGAAAGCAGAGCGATGATTGCGTTTTCCATGGGGCTTTATGAGGCAACCAGTTTGTCTTTTGAATATCTAAGTGATTCTGATTACGAGCCTGTTGATGGTGGTTCAGGTGAGTCATCCAGTACGTTTACGGTACAGCTGGCTGCGGAATTTTAGTCTGGTGATTATCGGGTCTGGTATGTTGTTGATCTGACTAATAACGGCTTTAAAAACTTGTTCATATTCACGGCAACAGGATTTTTCTGTTGCCGTTTCTGTTTATAAAAAACAGGTGATTGATAGTTGATAACATCATTCCTCAACAGCGGTCAGTTAATATCAATCAACCAGGCTGGATTAAGAAATGAGTTCATGTAGCCATCATCATATCGAAGCAGCATTAATTTCCCTGTATACCAGACTGGCGGAGCAACCCGATGCTGATTTCGGCTGGAACACGGGTAAGGCCAATGCCCGGCAACTTGGTTATTCTGAAACATGGCTGGATGACTTGCCCGATGTGGTTTGGGAATCGGCGGCTGCAGTAGGTAACCCGTTCAAGCTGGGTGATATTAAACCCGGAGACGTTGTGCTTGATGTCGGCTGTGGTGCAGGGGCCGATAGCTGTGTTGCTGCATTGCAGGCAGGTGATACGGGTAAAGTTATCGGTATTGATTGCACACCCGCGATGATTGCTAAAGCCCGTAAAAATGCTCAGCAGGCAGGTCTGGAAAATATACGATTTCAGATCGCGGATTTTACAAAGCTCCCCCTTGATGATGCATCTATTGATGTGGTGATCTCCAATGGTGCGATTAATCTTGCGCTTAATAAACAAATAGTATTTTCTGAGTTATTTCGGGTGTTAAAACCTGAAGGCCGTTTATGGTTTGCGGATATGATTCGCGTCGTCGCAGACGAAACAGGTTGTGTTACTGGGGATAATGCAGCTACCTGGGCAAACTGTGTACAGGGGACTTTGTCGGCAGAGCAGTTGCTGGAAGTAATTACACATGCGGGTTTTATGCAGGCTGTTTTTGTTGAATTAACCGGGTATAAAACATCTAAGACAACCAATGGTGCGCTGTTTAAAGCTTTGCGACCATAAGATCCAGGCCTGTCTACAGTTAATAGTAAAAAAACTATTTACTAAGTTAGAGAATTTATTTTCTGTAATTAATTTCATATGGTGAGAGAAATAAACGTTTTGTATTTATTATCAATAATTCATTTATTGTTTTTACTGGCGGCATGTTTCTGGACACTGTTTTTAAAGTCACTTATGCAAAAGTTATTGTGTTAAAAACCAGATCCAGAGTGACATTATTTAGATCTGATACTCACTAGAGTAGAAAGAATGTTGCCAGGCCAAGAAAACTCAGAAAGCCAATGACATCAGTCACTGTGGTCAGCACTACGGCACCGGAAAGCGCCGGGTCAATATTCCAGCGATCCAGTAATAATGGTATGGCGATACCGGCAAACGCTGCAGCAAGCAGGTTTAGCATCATGGCAAAGGCAAGGATGAGCGCAATACCAATATTCTCGAACCATAGATAGGATACGAATGCCACAATTACTGACCAGACCAGGCCGTTCACTGCACCGACCGATATTTCCTTTATCATTAACCAGCGTAGATTGGCAGAGGCGATCTGGTTAAGTGCTATGCCACGAATAGTGAGAGTGAGCGTCTGACTGCCTGCAATGCCACCCATACTGGCAACCACCGGCATGAGCACGGCCAGTGCGACGAATTTATCCAGTGCTTCTTCAAAACGGCCAATCACCCAGGCGGCAGCAAATATGGTAATTAGATTAATACCCAGCCAGAGACCACGTCGGCGAGCACTGGGCAGTACAGGTGCAAACAGGTCTTCTTCTTCACTCAGGCCGGCGCTGTTGAGCAGAACACGGTCAGACTCTTCACGTATAACATCCACAATATCATCAACGGTGATACGACCCAGTAAATGACTATTGTCATCCAGGACGGCAACCGATATAAGATCGCGTCTTTCAAACAGTCTGGCAACATCCAGTTCACTCATGGTGGCTTTAACGGCGACGGCATCGGTCTGCATTAATTGAGCAACTTCTGCATCAGGATCACCGGTTATGACATCAGCCAGATCGAGTTTTCCCAGGTATAGTCCAGAATCGTCTGTGACCATGAGACTGTCAGTATGTGAGGGCAGGTCTTTGTGGCGACGTAGCCAGCGTAATACTACAGCAATGGAGACATCCTCACGTACACTAATGACGTCGCTACTCATGAGACGGCCGGCACTGTCTTCTTCGTAATTTAAAATGGCTTCAAGACGATTACGGTGATCCTGCTCCAGTGCATCCATTAATCGGGTACTGATATCGGTGGGCAGCTCGTCGAGCATTTCGACCAGATCTTCCGGTGCCATGGACTCGGCAGCTGCAATCAGCTCCCCATCTTCCATTTCATCAATGATGCTGGCACGGACTTCATCACCCAGATGGCTGAGAACTTCTGCTTCCTGAGTGACTGGCACGGTTTCCCATAAGTCGCTACGCTGCTCAGGCGTCATCGACTCCAGAAGATCAGCGACTTCCGCAGGATGGGTCTCTTCCAGTCTTTGCGCAATGCTTTCTGAGTTACCGGCTTCCAGTTCAGCAATAACATGCTGTAGCAGGTCATTGGTGCTGGTATCGCTGGTAGCTTCGATTGTGGGTTTTTCGTCTTGTTCAGGGTTCATCTTGATGCTCTTGGTGCGTGTAGCGAGACTCGGCATTTTATTTAATGGGCCGAATAGTACCGTGTTTTTGTACTATGTGATGCTATGTTGTATCGCAAAAAAATAAAAAATGTGGATAACGGCCAATTATTTTTTTATTAACCGTAATGCAGGTGAATGTTTTCTCGGTACTGGACGTGTCCGGTAGCTGGTGTAATCCAGGTTATTTAATGGAAGCAATCTTGCCGTACATTTTGGTTCGGTCGAGCTTTTTACTCCATTTAAGATCATTATTTTTCCAGCCATTATAACCATCGACAACGCTATGAACATTTTTAAAGCCGGCTACGGCAAGAGCATCAACGGCGCTGGCGGCACGGATGCCAGAGGTGCAGATGATGATAATGGCATCTAATCCTGATAGCCCTTTGGTCTTGAAGCGTTTTTTTACGTCATTAACAAAGTTGGGGTTGACATCAAACTGGAAGCGACTTTTTTCGTTATCCCATTTATTGATATTGATGTAATTGAATGGGACATTGTAATCAACCGGTTCTGCCATGCCTGTGGTCTGCAATTCATGGGGATCGCGTACATCAAGAAACAGAGCAAACTTGCTGCTGACTTCCATGAAGGCTGCAGCCTCTGTTGAGTTTAAATACAGACCAAGTGTGCTGCGTTTGTTTTCAGGTACATCAGCTGCATCCAGGGCATGAGCATAACCGGGGACTAAGCTCATGCTGGTTAATAACATGACAAATTTAAAAAGTGTTTTAAGCATGATCTATCCTGAATTATGGTAGCTGTTAATAAGATATGGTGATATTTTATCTTTATGTATAAAGATTTTAACCTGTAGTAGTTGTATGCATTTTATTAAACAGTAAAAAATCTTGTGGTTAACAGGGCCACTATTGGTCATGAATTAGATACCATCATGCCTGTCATTGATTCAATTATAAAAAATAATCAATTCGCGAGTTGTATTTATGCGCTGAAAAGATAGTTTGAATCTCTGCGGAAATATAGAATTGCGTGTCTTTATGTACGCAAGGATGGTACCAGTGGCCGGAGTCGAACCGGCACGCTTTTAAGGGCGGGGGATTTTGAATCCCCTGTGTCTACCAATTTCACCACACTGGCATTGTCTTGATTCAGGCGCGCTATTCTAACCAATCCACGCTTAAGGGCAAGTTAAAAAACGGGTATTGTCTGTTTAGCTTATTTTGAACTGGCTGACCAGTTGTTGCAGGTTGGCAGCCATCTGGGCCAGTTGCTGGGTTTCAGTGGCAGTGGCTTCTGAGCCATTTTTGCTTTCGTTGGCAATCTCGCTGATGTTGGCCATGTTCTGGTTGAGTTCCACTGTGATACCGGATTGAGATCCGGCCTGATCATTGATAAGTGTGTTCATTTCAGTGATGGCACTGACAGCACGGGTGATTTCTTCGAGTGATTGTCCGGCTTCTGAAGCTTTTTCTACACTCTGGGACGCCTGTGACTGGCCTTTTTCCATAACAGCGACTGTTTCCCGTGAGACGGTTTGTAGAGTTTCGATCATACTCTGGATTTCGATGGTGGATTCATGGGTGCGTTTTGCCAGGGTACGTACTTCGTCGGCAACCACGGCAAAACCTCGGCCCTGTTCACCGGCTCGTGCAGCTTCGATGGCGGCGTTGAGCGCTAGCAGGTTGGTTTGTTCGGAAATGCCTCTAATAACATCAAGCACACCACCGATATTCAGGCTTTCTTTTTCCAGTCTTTTGATAGAGCCGGCAGCATTTTCCACTTCTTTGGCCAGTGATTTAATATACTGCACTGTCTGATTGACAACTTGTTTTCCTTTTTCCGCTTCTTCTTTGGCCATGGCGGCGGCTTCAGCAGCTTGTGCGGCTTTGCTGGATACATCCTGGGATGTCAGCGTCATATTTTGTATGGCTTCTTGTACATACTGTGTTTCATTGTGTTGTCTAAGTACACCATTGTTGGTGGTGTTAGCTACAGTGCAGATGTGATCCACGCTATTGATCATTCGTTGACTGCTATTTTTGAGTTCGCTGACCACGTTGCGCAGAGTGTCAGCCATTTTGTTGAAACTGAAGATAATCTCGCCTATGACATCATGGCTTTGCATATTGCAGGTGAAACTCAGATCATGGTGACTGATGGCAGTTGAAATGCTGGCAATCTGTTTGAGTTTTTTAATTAACAGGAAATTTAACAGGGCATAGTTGATAACGCCAATGCTGCCACCCGCAACCAGGCAGCCGATGACAAACCATAAGTACATGCCTTCTTTCCAGTTAACAAAGAAATCGGCATAAAAAGGAAAAATCATCCCCATCAGGAAACCAAGGCCAATATAGGCTAATAACAAATTACGCAGGATGCTGGGTTGCATATTATGTGCTCTTTTATAAATCGTTATCGGTAGAAAACGGTAAGACTTTAGTGGTTGAATAATATATAGGTGTTATTAGCCTAAGGTACAACCATTTCAGTAGTGTGTTTTTAGCCCGGGAAGACTTTTTTGAATGGTTTAACGGTGACTGTTTCATAAACACCGGCGGTGATATAAGGGTCTTCATCAGCCCATGCCTGTGCGGCTTCCAGTGAATCAAATTCAGCAACCACCAGACTGCCGGTAAATCCGTCCGGGCCCGGGTCTTCCGAATCAATGGCTGGGTGAGGGCCTGCAATGATGAGACGCCCCTGATTTTCCAGTTTCTGAAGTCTGGCCAGGTGATCCGGACGGGCCTGTAAGCGTTTTTCAAGACTGTTGGCAATATCCTGAGCGATGATGGCGTAGAGCATTATTAATCTTCCTTCTGATTATCGGTCATGTATTTCGACAGATATAATCCCTGCGCAATCACGAACACGAAGGTCAGGCCCATCAGGCCAAATAATTTAAAGTTGACCCAGAAGTCCATGCGGGTTTTTTCATCCTGATCCAGACCGTAATAAAAGGCAACATAAAGATTAGCGGCACCGCTGAGAATAAAAAATATGACCCAGGCAAAATTTAATTTAACCCAGACAGGTTGAGGCAGTTGTATTTGTCCCCCCATCATGCGTTGCACCAGATTTTTTTCGCCCAGATACTGGCTACCCAGAAAAACGGCGGCAAACACCCAGTTCAATAAAGTGGGTTTCCATTGAATAAAAGCAGGGTTACCAAAAATAATGGTGATACCACCAAGAATACTAATCAGACCCAGTGAAACAAGATGCATTTTTTCAAAACGACGGTGTTTTAACCAGTAACCGGTGACCTGAAAAAAACTGGCTATGATAGCAACGCTGGTGGCCAGAATGGTGGCCACGATTACTTCCGGCTGGCTGATGTCGATCATTTGGCTTATGGGGGTATTATCTACCAGTACGCCGGCCTGGTGATATGTTACAAAAAATAGAATAACGGGGAATAAATCGTATATAAGTTTCATAATTTAAATAATTAACTGTATCAGGGGGCAAATATTACATCAAACAGGGGTGTCTAGTAAGCCTGAATAATCAGATGGGGGTGAGGCAGGAAAGTTCAGGGCCGGTTTATATTCTTCAATTGTGATCAGGTTTATAAATAACTAAAAGCTTTCCCTTATATCTTTGTTGTTTTTGATTTCTGCTTCATAATACGGCCCCTTATGAGCCAGTACTTTGAAATTCATCCAACCCATCCGCAACTGCGCCTGATTAATCAGGCTGTGGAAATTATTCACAATGGTGGTCTGGTGGTGTATCCCACAGATTCCAGTTATGCCATTGGTTGTCATATTGGTGACAAGGCCGCAATGGAGCGTATTCAACGGATTCGCAAGGTCGATGATAAGCACTTCTTTACCCTGATGTGCAGCGATCTGTCTGAAATTTCAATTTATGCAAAAGTGGATAATAGTCAGTACCGTATGCTGAAGAACCTGACGCCGGGGCCTTATACCTTTATCCTGAATGCGACTCACGAGGTCCCTCGCCGGCTGATGAATCCTAAACGGCGTATGATTGGTATGCGTGTGGCTGACAATGAAATTGTTAAAGCCCTGTTGAGTGAACTGGGGCAGCCAATTATGAGTTCGACACTAATTCTGCCGGGCAAGGACATGCCTGAAACCGATCCTGAGGAAATTCGTGAGCAGCTGGAGAAGCATGTGGATCTAATTATCGATGGTGGTTACTGTGGTTTTGAGCCGACCACGGTGATTAATATGGTCGAAAATCCGCCTACCTTGATACGTCAGGGTAAGGGCACGGATCATGGGCTGACAGTCGAATAAATATGCAAAATACAGAACTGCTTTATTATTTAACCATTGCACCTGTGCCGATAATACTGGCAATTACCCTGCATGAAGTTTCCCACGGCATGGTGGCCAAATATCTGGGTGATAAGACGGCCTACCAGCAGGGACGTTTAACCCTGAATCCCCTGAGCCATATAGACCCTATCGGAACTGTACTGGTGCCACTGATTCTGGTGGCGACGACAGGTTTTCTGTTCGGCTGGGCAAAACCGGTGCCTGTCGATTCCCGCAATTTCAAACGTCCCCGGGAAGATATGGCGATTGTCGCCGTGGCGGGACCCTTATCCAATCTGGTTATGGCGCTGTTCTGGGCGTTAATGATGTCAGTGGCGACGCATTTTTTGAGTACCACCTGGCTGGGCACACCGCTGAGTTTAATGTCAGAAGTCGGTATTACGATCAATTTGATACTCATGCTGTTGAATTTGTTGCCCGTGCCGCCGCTGGACGGTGGCCGTATCGTCACCGGCCTGTTAAAGCCTGCGGCAGCCTATCGGTTTGCTCAAATTGAACGGTACGGATTCGTTATTTTGCTGTTATTATTGTTTACTGGCGTTTTGGGTAAGATTCTCTGGCCATTATTACAAATTATTAAACGGTTATTATTTATTATCGTTGGCCTTTGATCTGCGGATAACAATATTCTGAGGAGGTATTTTTGAGTTCCGTTCCTGTACAACATCAACGTGTACTATCAGGCATGCGCCCGACAGGGCTATTACATTTAGGGCACTACCACGGTGTTCTTAAAAACTGGGTCAATCTGCAAAATGAATATGAATGTTTCTTTTTTGTGGCGGACTGGCATGCACTGACAACCCATTACGAAGATCCTCGCATTATTGCGGAAAGCACCTACGATATGGTCATTGACTGGCTGGCGGCGGGTGTGAGTCCCGGTTCGGCCAAGCTGTTTATACAGTCCCGTGTGCCCGAACATGCAGAACTGCATTTATTACTCTCTATGATCACACCGCTGGGCTGGCTGGAACGTGTGCCGACCTATAAAGATCAGCAGGAACAGCTCAAAGAAAAAGATCTGGCGACTTACGGTTTTCTCGGTTACCCCCTGTTACAGAGTGCCGATATTCTGGTCTATAAGGCCGGGCAGGTACCGGTGGGTGAAGATCAGGTAGCCCATGTGGAACTTACCCGTGAAGTGGCTCGTCGCTTTAATCATCTGTATGGTAAGGAGCCAGGATTTGAAGATAAGGCAGAAGCCGCTATTTCAAAAATGGGTAAGAAAAATGCCAAGCTGTATCAGGACCTGCGTAAGCGTTATCAGCAGGAGGGTGATCAGCAGGCGCTGGATGTGGCTCAGGCTTTGCTGGAGTCGCAGCAGAATATCTCCCTGGGTGATCGCGAGCGTTTATTCGGCTACCTGGAAGGAACTGGCAAAATTATTCTGCCAGAACCTCAGGCCTTACTTACACCGGCATCGAAGATGCCCGGTCTGGATGGGCAGAAAATGTCCAAGTCCTATAACAACACCATTTCATTGCGTGAAGACCCCGATGACGTGACCCGTAAATTACGTACCATGCCGACAGATCCTGCCAGGGTGAGACGAACGGATCCCGGTGATCCTCAAAAATGCCCGGTCTGGCAGTTGCATAAGATTTATTCCAGTGAAGACATACAGGCCTGGGTACAGCAGGGTTGTACAACTGCGTCGAATGGCTGTGTTGACTGCAAGCAGCCAGTGATTGATGCAGTGATTGCTGAATTAAAGCCGATTCGTGACCGTGCCAAAGAATATATTAATGATCCCGGAGCGGTGAAGGCGATTATTGACGAAGGTTGTGAAGCAGCACGGGATGTTGCCCGTGATACACTGGACGAAGTCCGAAAAGTAATGTGCCTGAGTCAGAGACAATAGTGAGCGATCAAGACGAGATTAATAATAAGCCGGAATCAGCTGTGCAACATCAGTCCGAATTGCCTTTTGCTGTTATTCAAGGTGAACCGCTGACGGTATTGCCGGAAGATTTGTATATTCCCCCGGATGCTCTGGAAGTCTTTCTTGAGGCATTTGAAGGACCTCTGGATTTATTGCTTTACCTTATCAAACGACAGAATCTGGATATTCTTGATATTCCTATCGCCCATATTACTGCTCAGTACATGCAGTATATTGCCATGATGGAAGAAATGCGTTTTGAGCTGGCTGCAGAGTATCTGCTCATGGCAGCCATGCTGGCTGAAATCAAGTCACGTATGTTATTGCCTCGTCCTGAATCAGAAAATGAAGAAGATGATCCCCGTGCTGAACTGGTGCGTCGTCTTCAGGAGTATGAGCGCTTTAGAATGGCGGCTGAGAATCTGGATGAATTACCGCGCATGGGTCGTGATACCTATATTTCCCATGCTGAGCCTCCAGAACTGGAGAAGATCAAGCCTCTGCCCGAGGTGGATTTACGGGACTTGTTACTTGCTTTTAAAGATGTGCTGAGCCGTGCGGACATGTATACCCATCATCAGATACAGCGGGAGCCATTGTCAGTGAGAGAACGTATGAGCAATGTGCTGGCAGCCCTGAAAGCTGATAGTTTTACTGAATTTACCAGCTTGTTTACAATAGAAGAAGGTCGTCGAGGTGTTGTGGTTACCTTTATGGCTGTTCTCGAGCTGTTAAAAGAAACCCTGATTGATCTGGTGCAGTCCGAACCCTTTGCGCCAATTTATGTAAAAGCAGCAACAGCGGCGCAAGCCACTGATGTTGAACCGGAATGAGTTTATGGATTTGCAAAAATTAAAAAATATTCTTGAAGCTATTCTGTTATCGGCTGATAAGCCTATGGATATTGCTCATATTGATGCGATGTTTGAAATTGAAAATGAGCGGCCCACCAAAGATGAAATTCGCCAGGTACTGAAATTATTGCAGGACGATTATCAGGGTAGAGGAATCGAGCTTAAGGAAGTCGCTAGTGGTTATCGTATGCAGGTGCGTCAGGATTATGCTGCCTGGGTTGGGCGCCTGTGGGAAGAAAAACCAGCCCGTTATTCACGCGCATTACTGGAAACGCTGGTACTGATTGCTTATCGGCAGCCAATTACGCGTGGTGAAATCGAAGAAATACGTGGTGTCAGTGTTAGCACCCAGATTGCCAAGACCTTGCTGGATAGAGAATGGATACGGGTGCTCGGGCATAAAGATGTACCCGGTAAGCCGGCTATGTATGGCACCACAAAAGAATTCCTGGATTACTTCAATCTTAAGAATCTGGATGATCTGCCGCCTTTGTCTGATATCAAGGATCTGGATAAAATGCACCCGGAACTGGCGCTGGGGGATGCTGAACCGGAATCAGAGCAATCAGCTGAGTCAGCTAATACGGATGAAACTGCTGATGTGGACAACCTGGCGCATGATCAGTCTCGGTCTTTTGATGAATCAGAATCCGATGAAAGCCCTGAAAACCCCGATGCAGGGGCGTTTCAGGAGCCTGAAAAGCCTTTGCAGGAAGTCTCTGAAGCTTGATTTTGAAGGGTGGCTATGCTATTAAACATTTAATAGTCGCCATATGTGGAGTAAGGAATGGGCGTATTATCAATTCAGAGTAGTGCTGTACAGGGCATTCAACGCGGCCTTGATGGCATACGTCAGAACGCTGCAGACATCGCCAGCGAAGAACAGTTGAATAGTGCAGGAAAGGAAACAGATCTTGTCGGTTCAATGGTTGGTCTGAAACAAAATCAGGTTCAGGTGCAGGCGTCTGCAAAAGTTGTGTCAGCTCTTGATGAGGTTCTCGGTACCATAATTAATACCCGTGCCTGAGACACTCGATAGATTCATTTAACCTGCAACACCCAGGGTTGATGTTATGATTAGTGCAAGTAAAGACTTATCGACTACAACACCCCTCTCGACCATTCCACCTGAGCGAATTAATACCACGGGTGTTTCATCAGCTTATAAATCTTCAGATGAAAACAGGCCAGCAGGATTTGAACAGCAGGCACGTTTAGAAGAAACTCGCATACTCCAACAATTGCGTGCTCGTGATCGTGAAGTACGGGCTCACGAAGCGGCACACATCGCTGCCGGCCGGGAGTATATCCGTGGTGGTCCTAATTTTACTTTGCAACAGGGGCCGGATGGCCGCTCTTATGCGATTGGAGGTGAGGTTCAACTGGATGCCTCTCCCGTTTCCGGTGATCCTGAAGCAACCCTGTCCAAAGCAGAAATTGTCAGGCGAGCGGCATTGGCACCGGCACAACCATCGCCACAGGACGTTCAGGTGGCTTCTGATGCCTCAGCCATGGCGGCGCGGGCGCGAGTTGAGCTGGCAATTCAACGTAGAAATGACGCTCAACAGCCGGATGATGGTCAACAAAATAATATGAGTCTAAAAAATGCAGCGTCTATCAGTGCTTTTCAGATGAAGGACGAATTGCCATCCTTCTTTAGTCAGTACGCTTAATTGTTGTGCTATTTGAATGTGTATTGTTCTGAGGAATGACTTTTTTCAGGGGGAAGCAGCTTTATATCAGTATTTTTCAGACTGATATTTAGATGATGCACTAATCAGTTGCGGGTTTAGCGTTTCGTTATATTGCCCGCAATTTCGTAATGATCAGGGTCATTTCTGTCACAACGAAGTACTTCAATTGTCACATCCAGTGGTGGTGTCAGACTTTTCTCCGGTTTGATCGAGAGGTGAACTTCGGTACCCGGTTCAACATTCTGATCAATTTGAATCAACGCACCATCACCGCTCAGGTTTTTCATCAAACCACTTTTTTTCACGCCTGAACCATTGATGCTGTATTCCATGTTGCAGTTCATGTTCATGCGGAAATAATTGCGTTTCTCAGAATAATCTAATGACATAGACATCCCCTTGAAGATGATTAAAACAGTCTGCTCATGACAAACGGACTGTTTGCCATTTCAGATCTAAACTGAGTGTAATTTGAAATGCATGGAAAATCTATGCCGTTGGGGTACAAATATGTAATGAATCCCCAATATCTAGTGGAATTTTTTGTTTAGAGACACAATATTCGGTCTGGTGGCCGCATGTTCTATGTCATATGGCCAATTGCGTATACCGCCTTCAAGGGCATGGGCTTCAAATTTATTTTTATTGAGAATTAATGTTGCCACAGCACTGCGGGGGCCGGAGTAACAATAGACGATATAGGGCTGTTTATTATCGAGTTCTTTCAGTCGTTTGCTTAAATCGCTGAGCGGGATAAGTTTGGCACCTGGTATATGGCTTTCTGCGTATTCTTCTGGATAACGGACATCCAGTAACTGGTAGTCATTATCCAGCATGGTCTGGGCAATTCTGGCCTGTATAGTACGAACCAGTGGTCTACTGATAAGCTCGTTATAATCATCCTTACCTAAAACCAGTATTTCACTGCGTTCCAGCATTACAATGGTTTCTGTCTGGTTTTTTCCAGATACCAGTGCTTCATCACCAAAGGTATCGCCAGTTTTTAATCGGGTGATG
>Ga0224496_10000393_pt1 | contig 30708 bp, 30 predicted proteins | sample SF_Jul11_sed_USG_2_FD_168127 | JGI IMG/M metagenome (GOLD analysis project Ga0224496, IMG submission 168127) | Sediment microbial communities from San Francisco Bay, California, United States - SF_Jul11_sed_USGS_8_1 | ecosystem: Environmental > Aquatic > Marine > Sediment | place: USA...
TAAAAAATATTATGATAGATTCTGGATCATTGTTAATGGGATTAGGAGAAGCTAGTGGAAAAGATAGGGCTAAGATAGCAGCAAAGAAAGCAGTCTCTTCACCACTCTTAGAATTATCAATAGAGGGAGCTAAAGGAGTAGTATTTAATATTACTGCTGGTGAAGATGTAAAGTTATCTGAAGTAACAGAAGCGGCAAAGATTATTACTGACTGTTCAGATAGTGATGCTACTGTTATCTATGGTCAGACTATAGATAAGTCACAAGGAGATGTAATAAAGATAACAGTCATAGCGACAGGCTTTAGTGAGAAGAAAGATTATTCTCATTTAATAAGTGAAGATATGAAACAAGACTTTGAGGTGCCTACTTTTATGAGGGTTCAGTAAAAAATAATTGGAACATATGATAAAAAAATTCCCAATCTCAATTCACAAAGAACTGAAATATTATGTATATATTTATATTGATCCTAGGAATGATGAAATCTTTTATGTTGGAAAAGGGAAAGGTGATAGATGTTTCTCACACCTATTTGAAGACTCAGAAAAAGAAAAAGTCAGGAAGATAAAGGATATTAGAGCTGATGGGTTAGAACCTAAGATTGAAATTATTGTTCATGGTATTGAAGATGATTCATTAGTAAAACGGATTGAGGCTTCTATCATAGATTGTTTTAAAATTGATAAGCTGACAAATATTCAGAGGGGATATCATTCGAAAGAGTTTGGAAGAATGAGTGTTCAACAACTAATTGCAACATATCAAGCTGAAGATGTAGAAGTTGAGCATCCAGTAATTTCATTTAAATTAAACTCTACATTTAGATATGGTTTAGATCCAATAAAACTATATGATTTCACTCGTCATTCATGGAAATTAGGACCTAGAAAAGATTCTGCTCAATATGCATTTGCTGTATATCAAGGTATTGTTCAAGAAGTATATAAGATTGAATGTTGGTTACCTCAAAATTCCACACTTAATTCAAAGTATATTGAAGAAAGTGAAGATAAGGAAGTTAATGAAGAGAGATGGGAATTTGTGGGAAATATAGCTAGTAAAAAAATTAGAGATAAATACTTATATAAAGATGTTTCAAAATATATAAAGAGTAATCAAAATCCAGTTGCTTATATAAATACTTAGTATGGAACCAATAAAATTAATATAAATAAATGAATGGCAAAAATTATCATTGAGATAACAGATTAAAATATAAACAAACTTTTAGTGTAATATAAGGCTATGAATAGAATATCCAAGAAAAAAGTTTTTATTACCTTAATTACTTTTATATTTATAATATTTGCTGTTAATGAGTTAGATTCCCGTATAGAACAATTAAATGATTTACAGAGTAGAGTGGATCGTATAGAAAATAAACTAGGTGGTACTGATACATTAGATTGTGATAAAAATCAAATAATCAAAGATGTCTCTAAGAGTATTGTTAGAGTAGTAGGAGCATATTCAGAAGGTTCTGGCGTTATCATTGATAATAAAGGAACTATTATTACTAACTACCATGTTGTGAATGGAGAACCTTCTCCAAAGATTGTCTTTTCAGATTACTCAAAGATTACTGCAGAATATGTGGCCGTAGATAAAGATGTAGATCTTGCTTTATTGAAGATAGACACTGAGACTCCAAATTATATTGACTTATCTCAAAAAAAACTTTATTTACTTTATACTCTTCAACCACTAGATACTGTATATTCTTTTGGCTTCCCTTTAGGTACTGACATTGCTGGTGATGTAACTGTTCAAGAAGGTCATTTTGCAAGTTTGAGAACAGATGCTGGGGTAGATTATATTCACACTGATTTATCATTACAGGGTGGTCAAAGTGGAGGTGCTCTAACTGATGTCTGTGGAAACTTAATAGGGATTAATCAGTTAACACTTTCAGGAGCATCATTTAGTATTTCAAACTACACTGTATATGAATTTTTAGAATCATCAATGGAAAAAGAAAATCCACTTGAAGATGTTACGACAATTTCTTTTTTAGAAGATGAAAGTGCTTTGGAAGCTGTTAGAGCATTTTATAACTATCAAGTAGTACACCAGTTAGAAAAAGCGTATCAATTGCTTTCTGATGACTTTTTGGATGGTATTTCATATGAAGATTGGATAAAAGGTTATGCTGATGTTGTTGGAATTGAATTGATAAGCATAGAAGAAACTGATCAGGAGAATGTTGTTGAATTTAAGATGGAGTCTATTGATCTTGTATATCAAGATAGAGTATCTAAATATTTTGAAGGAACTTGGGAAGTAGAAAATAAAGATGGACTATGGGAACTTAATAAGCCTAGTATAAAACAGGTTGAAGATCCTAGCTGGGATTGGTTTTATGAGTAAGAAAGATAAATATGTCTAAAATTGATATATCTAAACTAGACCCCTTTGCAGGAGACTCTCCTCCTATGGATGATAAGTTGATAGACCTTCTTAAACAAGCATATCAGGATCAAATTCCTGTACATGTCACAATGTTAGAGATAGAATCAATAAAACCATTTTCTGATTATAAACCTCCTTATAATGAACAAGTTGTGGATATTATTGAAAAGAGATTAACAACTCCAGGTAATCCTTTACCTTTGTATGTTTATTTTTCTAAAGGAAAATTTATTATGAGTGATGATTACTATACTTACCATGTACACTTATCTCTTAATTCAAAGAGAGCTCTTTGTATTATTTTAGGAGAGTTTGATCATAATCAAAGTGGAGTATTAGTAAAACCAGAACCAATTGAATTAAAAACACCCGAGAGTGCGGAGGTAATAAATAACTAATTTTATCTTTAGGTATACAATACCCTTATGACTCTCCTAGACCCACTTTCATATCCTGCCCCCTGGGATGAGGTAGTGGTTAATATACTCACCTTACTTTTTCTTGTTATCCTAATTGGTACCCCTGTTCTCTTTTTATATCTCCCCATCAAATGGGTAGAGAAGAACAAAAAGATGTTGGAAGGTTTTTATCAACAAAAAATATATAAACCTATAAATAAGATCCCAACGATAATTTTAAATACTCAAATCTTTTGGATTACCTCTGGTCCCAAAGCAACATTTATTTTAGGTTATATTACTTACTATTTATCAGAATGGTTAGAGATACCTTTAAAACAATATAACTACAATTATTTAGCACATCCTGTACATAATAAGTTAAGAAAGATTATGTACACCCTTTATAAGGTTATTGTTCTTATAAAGTTTAAGACAACAAAGATTAAATATGATGATACTAATTTAAAATATATTACTGCTCATATATGGCATAGAAAAAACCAAAAAAGAAAGATTGTAATGTTAGAGGAATTAATGGTGTATTTAGAAAGTGATTATCACGTTATTTTTTCAAAAGTAGATGAGAAGTATTTTAAGATTATTTTTGTTTCAGAAGAATAAAAAAGCACCCAAGAAATCTTGAGTGCTTTATTTATTTCAATTAATAATATTAGTTCATTGGATAAGCACAGAATAGATATTTTTGATCTAGATTATCAAACAGGTTTTTAATTAAAACCTTATTATCACTATCTGCAGCATTATAAATTCCTCTAGCTGTCCAGTTAGTATTTTCTCTTACCCAGCCCTCATCACATTCAGTAGCATTTTTAAATTTATCTACTGGTTTAAAGATAAACCTAGCATCACCTAAGTCTGGATGGTTATATGTCCAAGCATTAATTAAGCCTGATTTAGACTTTTGAAAGAAAGCTGATTTAGCTCCATTTCCTGGTGTTTCTGGGTTATTCCAAGACCAGTGTATTTCTATTGCATTTTTAGCTCCTGCAAATGCTTGTGGTGTCATTGCCAAAAACATTACAGAAAAGATTAGTAGGAAAAGTAGTTTCTTCATTCTTTCTTTCTTAATACTTAATAAGTAGTTACTGTTATATAGGTTAATAAATATTCTTTCAAGAATTGTTTTTATCTTGCCACCCATTAACCAATATTATATAATCACCCTAATGTTACACAGTGTACTAAGCACCAATCTATATTTCATGTTCCTTAAATAGGAGGTGGATATTGTATTGTCTTACCTCCTTAATAGGAGGTTTTTTTATACCAAAACATTATGAAAATAAAAATAAATAACTTCTATACCTCAATGTTTAACCTTATGTATCTTAGGGGAGGTTGTTATTTATAAAAAGTAAAAAATTATAATTACAAACCTCCCTTAGGGGAGGTTTTTTAATATCTGAAAGGAAAAATGAAAGAAAAAACACCAATAAACTTATTAGAAGTAGTTTGTAATCAACCTACTGATGGAACTGTGGTAACACAAGCAATTAACTTAATGGAAGCAGAGTACCAACGAGAAGGAGGTAATTTACGAGATAAGTCAGCAGAGGAATTAGATGAGCTAGTTTCAGTTCGTGGTCAGTTATGGACAGCCAGTATTAATGAGGAAGTCATTGCTACCCATACCATTGAAGCTGTGGAGGGTGAAACAGATTTATGGATGTATTTAAACAATGGAGTTGTCTCACCTTTGTATCGTAATCAATCTTCTGGGGTAATGGACATGCTATTGGACACAGCTATGTCTGAACAAACATTATCAAATAATTTCTTTGTTATCAGTGTGGTGTGGGGAATTTTTGACAGGCTGGGATTTACAGAGCTGACTCTGGAAGAGTTAGAAAAAATTGATCCTGTCATTGCAGGAATAGTAGCAAAAAAAATACGCCCAGGGACAAAAGTCCATTTGGGCATCAAAAAAGGAAATAGTCATGAAAGAAAAATTAAACATGGAAAGGTTGGGTAACCCATGGGGTCCTAGTCCTGTCTTAGAAAGACAAAGAGAAAGAATCATTAGTGAAGCTGATGGGATTGGTAGTGAGAAAGCCCGACAGTTATTGAAGATAAAGATAGCTGATTGGATAGGAGTTCCACTTGAACAAATTGGAGTTAGTCGTGGCAGTAGCGAGATTATTGAATTAATTTGTCAGGAGATGTTGGCAAATCAAGCTGTGGTAATGCCGGTTCCTACTTACTTTGGTTTAACTGACAGTCTTAAAGAAGCTGGTTCTGAATTAATTGAAGTACCAGCTGGCACTGGTAGTCAATTTGTCTTGAATGAACAATTAGCGGAAGAGTTAATTATCACTTGTCAGGAAAACAATGCTCACTTATGGCTTTGCTCACCAAATAATCCGACTGGTAGTGTGATGGAGTCAGCTTTGATTGAAGAAATTGTCACTAGTTTGAGTAATCAATTAGTAATAGTTGATGAAGCATACTTAGAATATATTGATCCAAAGAATAATAGTTCAGCGGCACATTTGGTTGGGCAACATCCTAATTTAATTGTCACAAAAACACTATCAAAAGCGTATGCCTTACCTGATTTACGGATGGGGATTATGATTGCAGATCCACAAGTAGCTGCTTATACCCAGAGTAGAGTTAGTCAAAGTAGTCCAGAGGATTATATAAAGGCAAGATATGCCATTGATGATCAGGAACATATTTTAAAATTTGCTCAGTGGATAAAAACTGAGGTAGCTAGATTAATAGCCGGAATCAAGATACTTGTAGATATTGAGGCAAGTGTCTTATCTGCTACTGGAGTAATGATATTAAAACATAAGGTTGAATCGTTGTACCAGTTGTTAAAAGAGATGGGTATTAAGTCTAGAGATATGAATAATGAACCAGGAATTGAGGGGGAAAGATATGTCAGAGTTGGTTTACAAAAACCAGAATTAAATGGACAATTTTTGCATGCATTAGCTAGTTTGGGTTAGAGATAGTATTTTATCCCATAATATTGTTATTCAACTATACTTGAGGTATAATGGAGTTTCAGTGCTTTTCAAAAAAGCGCACATTAATATCGTGAAACGCTATTTTGCGAAGTATTTCTATCCAATTATCCATAAGGAAGTGTTGTAATGAACAAGCACATGGTGTTGTTCTTCACTCTAGTAATGTCTTTATTGGTCTCTCTTTCAGTTCAGGCTCATGGAGAGTCAAATTGCATTACTGTCTCATCCCGTAACTATTATGCTCGTGAAATTCATAACGATTACCTCGTTCATGATATCGAGTTGTGTTTAAGCCGGGTAAGTAAATCAATAACCTATGAATTACCTCCACTAACAGTTCCTCTAACATTGGAAACCACTGATAATTTCTATCTGTGGGTTACCATAAAAGATATTGAAACTGGAGATGAAGTATTGTCTCTACGTGGGCGTGATGTAACCTTTGAATTACCTGTCCAAGATGGTTCAGTTCGTTACGAAATGAAAGTTTCGCTATCGAATCGTTCTGAGGGAATTATTATCGGGAGTGTTAATGGACAGGAAGTCGGCAAGATTATCCTTCTTGATACTCATTACCGTAATACTGATACATTAACTGTAGCAATGGGTGGTCTTTCGGCAGAGTGGTGGTTTGCTATCACTGATATGCCAGATGAAAGTTTGGTGAATTTTGCTCTGACTAGCATTCCTGACGTTAATGGTCACTTTGACATTACTAATAGCTGGCAAGAAGTTCCAGTTTCTACTGGTTCAGAATTGCCTGAAGACTATCTAGTAATTTTAGATGATGACTGGTCTGCAACTGGTGACTATGCAATACAAGTTACATTCACGAATTAATGTTAGATCATCGCCCTCCTATCAATGGAGGGCTTTGTGTATTTATATTTGATTACTCAACTTAGTTACCCTTTAGTAAACAAATAATCAAAAGAACACTATATTACTAACTATATGTTTTCGATGGGTTGTTTTTATGGTAAAATGCCCTTCGATCTTTAATTTATTTAAACCAATCTAAAAGGATGGTGTAACAATGACTGATATAGGTAATAATTTCCTTACTCAGGGTATTAACAAATGGGAAGCATCTAAACGGATAAAAGATTTGTCCGGGATGATGGAAGCAGTTGATCTGTTCAACTTAGCCATTGAGAATTCATGCCACAATATGGTTCATAGCATCCTTGCGGATGTCTATCATGCTGTGGGTCTTGCCCACTGGCAAGCTGAAGGACCAGATGCTAAGAAGAAATATGATGAATTTATCGTATTATGTCTTGAACAGTGCAAACTCTCACTTGAAGTGGAAGAGAACGATCTAATGACTTTGATTGTTCTTACCTTTGTTAAAGCAGAGGAGATTATGCTTCAGCCACGTATCTTTGAATATATGGCTTTGCCCTCTGATAATGTTTGGAGAATGCACCCAGAATTCGACACGGATATTGTGGTTTTACAGCGTTCTCTGCTATCACATTTGTCAACTCTCATAGAGTCTTTGGTGCATCATTTGAACACAAAGGTTGTTCATGCAATTCATATGGAACAGGTGATGGAGAACCTTATGTTATTGTCTGATGGTATGCTGAAAAGCACTTTGATTCCAAATATGGTCCCATTCATTATTTTCAATGATGTGTGGGAATTCAGTATCCGAGTTGATTTGGATAGAGATGTCTCATGGGATGGTATTCGTGCCGAAATGGAGCAGGGAGCTAGAACACGTATGGCTGGATATTCTGCTAAGGCAAGTATAGCTCGGATGATATTTGTAGATTAGAATTGAAGATTGATTCAAGCATAAGCCCAAGGAGAACATCCCTTGGGTTTTTGTTATTAAAATAGAATTCATCATCCTACCTTCTCTTTTCCACTCACATAATAGATAATAACAACATGAAGAAACTTCTTGTCTCTATTGTCTTTGGTCTGCTCTTATCTTTATTTAATACTCAACCTGTCTTTGCCATTTTAAATGAAGAAATAACTAACTTTAATTCTAAGATTACTATTAATCAAGATACTTCTTTAATTATCTCTGAAGAGATAAATTACACCACTACCTTAAGTAAGCATGGCATCTATCGTTATATTCCAATTAGTTATAACAAAGATGGTCAGAAAGAAGTTTTAAGAATTTCTGATATTAAAGTCACTGATGGAGAAAATAATAAGGTTAATTATAGTCGTACAAATAGTAGTCAGTTTTTAACATTGAAGATCGGTGATCCTGATATTACCTTTTCTGGAGATAAAAAATATTTGATTTCATACTCTGTAGAAAGAGCTCTTAATAGGTTTGATGATCATGTAGAACTATACTGGGATATTACTGGTGAGGGTTGGCAAATCCCTATTTCATCTAGTACTGCTATTATTACCTCTACCTTTGCTGATATTAATAAAATAGATTGTTTCTCTGGAGTTGTAGGCAGTGATGACAATTTATGTGAGACTAGTTTTGATAAAGGAAGTGCTTCATTTATATATCCTCAAACCATTGATTATGGAGATAATTTTACTGTTCTAATTGGCTTGGATAAAGACAATCAGTTACAGTTTCCAACCCCGTCACAACTTTTCTTTTTATGGCTTAAATACAACTGGCCAATCTTTTTAACACCATTACCTTTGTTATTTATCTTCTTCTATTGGTACCGCCATGGTCGTGATATTAGTTTTATTTCTGCCAATGTATATAACTTAGATTCAGATAGACCAACTAGGTTAAGTCCAATTAGCTTTAGATCTAGAGAACCATTTGTTTATGCACCACTTAAAGACTTAAGTCCTGGAGAAGCTGGGGCTTTGATTGATGAGAAAGTTGATACACGAGATGTGATCTCAGAGATTTTAGAGTTAGCTAGAAAAAAATATTTGAAGATAGAAGTGATAGAAACAAAAAAACTCTTTGGCAAAAATCGTGATTATAAATTTACAAAACTTTATGCTGGAAATAAAGAACTAACAAAAGTGCAATCATTTTTACTTGAAAAACTTTTTGCTGGTAAAGAAGTGGTAAATGTATCTGAGTTAAAAGGTAAATTCTATACAACTATTGAAAGCGCTCGTTCTCAGATAGAACAGTCATTGGTAGACAAGAAAATATATAGTAAAAAACCTACTACAGTTAAAATTACTGGCATATTAATTTATATGCTAATGACATTTGTAGTAGGAGGAATCATTATGGTTAACCTCTTTACCTTAGGTATTTATTGGCCATTGATAGCCCTTGTTATTCAATTACCATTTGGATTACTTCTTGCTTACAATCTTCCACAAAAATCTGCAGTCGGAACAAATCTATGGTTACAAACAAGGGGCTTAAGAAAAAGTATTAACTATGGTAAATGGAGAGAAGAAGTTAAAGAAAAGAATCTTTTTATTGAAGAGGTTTTACCATTTGCAGTCTCACTAGGGGTAATAAATAAGCTTTCAAAGGATATGAAAGAATTAGGAATTGAACCTCCAGAGTATTTACACACTGCTAACTTAACTACATGGAGTACAGCTCAATTTATAAATAGTTTTAGTAATGAAGTTGGCAGTAGCCTTTCATATAATCCATCTTCATCTAGTTCCAGTGGTAGATCTGGTTTCAGTGGAGGAGGATCATCTGGTGGAGGAGGAGGTGGTGGAGGTGGGGGAAGTTGGTAATTTATTTTTGACAGTAGCTATATATATGTAATAATAGCTACTTATGATTCAAGAAATTAACTTTATCTCAATATTTGAACAACTAACTGCTAATATAATTCTCTATCTTCCAAGGATGGCAAGTTCATTATTAGTTCTATTTGTAGGATTAAAGACATATCCTTTTTTTGCCAAAATAATTAAAGAATTTTTTGATAAGCATGACTATGATGAGTCTTTAGAAAAATTTTTACAAAGTCTCTTTGGTATTGGTTATCGTCTTTTTGTTATTTTGTTTTCTATCTCTATTGCAGGAGTAGGCACTGCTTCTATTGTTGCTGCACTTGGAGCTGCTGGTTTTGCAGTAGGTTTGGCTTTGCAAGGAAGTATGAGTAATTTTGCCAGTGGAATTTTGGTTTTAGTTTTAAAACCAATCAAGGTTGGGGAATATATAGAAGTTCTTGATAAAAGTGGGATAGTTAAACATATTGAAATTTTTAACACTACTTTATTAACTCCTAATAATACTACTATTATTATTCCAAACTCAGATTTAACAAGTAAGGTATTGATTAACTATTCTAGACAAAAGATTAAAAGAATAGATTATAAAATCGGAGTTGGATATGAATCTGATTTAAAGAAGGTCAGAAAAGTTTTTGAGAAGACTATCTCTCAATATGATGATTTGGTGATAAACAATGATACTAGATCTACCTTTATTGGAGTTTCAGAGCTAGGTGACTCAGCAGTAATCTTTGCTGTATATGTATGGTGTAACACTTCTGATTATTGGAAATTAAAACACGATTTATTAGAAGAAATTAAGATTGCTTTAGATAAAGCTAAGATTAATATTCCATATCAAACAATTACTATTGCTAAGTAGTTAATTTTTTCAAACATTCTTTTTTATATTTTATCGATAGTTTATTTAATTTTTTGATTTTTCATTGTATGTGAAAGCTTTATGTAAGTTTGTTCCGTTTTAATAGCGGTATGAACAAATCAAAAGCTATTTTATTATTTAACCAAAAACAAGTCAGAAGACACTGGGATGATGAGAAAGAAGTATGGTATTTCTCTGTAGTTGATGTGGTAGCTATTCTTACTGAAAGTAACAGGCCCAAAAAATACTGGAGTGATTTAAAGAAAAAATTAACTAAAGAAGGAAGTCAGTTGTCCGAAAAAATCGGACAACTGAAACTAATCTCTTCTGATGGTAAGAAATATTTAACAGATGTTGGAGATACCAAGTCTATTTTAAGACTAATTCAATCAATTCCTTCACCCAAAGCAGAACCATTTAAGTTGTGGTTGGCTAAGGTAGGATACGAGCGAATGGAAGAAACAGCAGACCCTGAGTTGGCTTTTGATCGAGCAATGAGAACATATCTAAAAAAGGGATATTCTAAATCATGGATTAATCAAAGACTTAAAAGTATTGAAGTTAGAAGAGAGTTAACTGATGAGTGGATAGAGAGAGGCATGATGGAAGGAAAAGACTTTGCTATTTTGACTAATGAGATTACTCAGGCTTGGGCTGATGTTAGTGTAAAAGAGTATAAGAAGCTAAAGGGCTTAAGAAAAGATAATTTAAGAGACAACATGACAAATTTGGAATTAGTTTTAAATATGTTAGCTGAAGCTTCAACAACAGAAATTTCAAAAAAGAAAAAGCCAGTGGGATTAGTTAAGAACAAAAAAGTAGCTAAACAAGGTGGATCAGTAGCTGGTGTCGCTAGAAAACAAATTGAGAAACAAACAGGGGAGAGTATTGTTAGTGGAGAGAATAAAAAAGAGCTAACTTAAACTACTAAGCTCCCTCCAAATCTCAACCATTGCCCAAGTATCCAACTTACAATATTCTAATAAGTCTTTTATAGTCTGCTCCTTGTCATCATCCTCTCCAAACACCATCTCATACCACTTAAGCATGGCCACATCCCCCTTGTTAATATTAAGATCTTTGTAACTTAGAGAAGGAACTAAGACAGGTAGGACATTCTTAATTGAACTACTGCCTCTAAATCTATAATCAACATAATGTTGTTTTTTAAAGATTTCCATTAAGTCAAAGGTTCTATTATTTAAATCTAATAATCGTTCTTGATACTGTGGTTGAAGTATTCCCAACTCATTATTTCTACTATTTTCAAATGGCTTATACCAAGAGATGAGAGTACCTGTTTCTCCAATCTTATCTAATAGATCTTCAATAAATTGTTTGGAAGGTTCTTCCTTACTAGTGTGAAGATACTCAAAGTGTTCAATATTATTTGCTTGCTTATCTCTGACTATATGCAGAGAATATTGAAATACAATATTCTGGTATGGTTTGTAATTATCATAGATTGGAATGGCTGGTCCAAAGGTTTCATAATCTACAAAGTAGAGCGGGAATTCTAAGTCATCCAGTTTTTGTTTAATGGCATTTATATTTATCACTGGCTTCTGCGTTCTTAGTGATTGTAGGAATTGTTCTTGGTGAGTGGTAAGAAGAAAATCTGATGGAATATTATTAGGATCTTTTATTCCCATTGTTTGTAGTGTTTTGAACTGTACACCACTTTTTCTCAGATCAGGAATATCATAAATAGAATACTTTGGCAGATTATAGTGACATAGAGAAGGGCAGGGACAATCTTTTGGTTTTCTACAACTCTCATTTTCTGGTGGTTTAGCACTACCAATTAGTTTTTTTGCATTGGCTCTTTCTACTTCTACCTCATCTTGATGTTTGAGGATTTCTTCTGTCATATCACTGACAGTAAAGAACTGTTCTAGATCTATCTCTCCTTGTTTTACATAGTCATTATTTATATGGACAAGGTATGTTTTATTTACTGGGAGTAACTCTTTGGCTAGAAGGTGTTGGAAAGTGACACCATAGCTGTGGGATCTTTTGATATGAGAAGAACTTTTTATTTCATATAGATCAACGGTGTTATTTTTATTATCTTTGATTAAGACATCAACAATGGCTTCATAGTTTCCATCTTTTAGTTTATGTTGTAGTTCAATAGTAGAACCAGCTGGGTATTGTTTAAGTTTATCTGTTAGAAACTTTTCTGCTAAGTCTTCTACCTTATATCCTTGTTTTGATAAATGTTCTCTAAAGTAATTCCTCTCGACTTTTTCTTCTAAGTTATTTACTTTTGCCCAGAGATGCATAGGGCAGTCTAAGTAGGTGATGAATTGGGATTTGGTGAGAGACATGTTTTTATTATATAGCGATGGCTTGGGTTATGTTAGTAATTAACTAAAAAATAAAAGTGATGTTGCTAGTTATCTATAGTGTGATACATTAATTGATATGTCTAGTAATTTAAAAGAACTCTCCCAACCCTTTGTAGAAGCAGATAACATTGTGAAAACAATTCTGACAAATAAGCGTCAATTTCAACAAGAATCAGATCCTATATATGCTTATGGTCCAATGGTAGATTTAGTTACTGAAGGAGAAGATAGCTGGAACAGCATGCAAGTTATTTTAGCTAATGCACTTGTTGGTCAAATTACTCATCATCGTGCTGGAGAAATGAAGACTAGAGGAGAAGAACAAGATTATATAAAGTATGCACAAAGACTTGAGCAACTAGCAGTTGTAGATAAACAAGGTCTTGATGCATTCTTTGATTTTTTTAATGAAGATGAATTAAAACTTGAAAGTGTAGAAGATTCCACAATGGCATATTTTGTTTCACAGATTGCTATTCGTTTCTTATCTAGACTGCGTCCAGCAAATTATGATCAGATTGATATTGGTGGTGATACACCTATGGCTGGTTATGAAGTTAGTCAAAAATCAAGTAATTGGTGGAAGAATTATGATAATGAAGGCTTGATAAGAGAAATAGAATGGATTCAATCAAGAACAGCATTCTTAGCAGATAGTCAGATGGTAAATGCTTTTGTTAGAAGTAGAGAAGATGATGTCCTGAGAGTTGGACACTTTTATGCAGCAGTTGCGGCACTCTCAAATCAAGCAATAGCTTAACGTTTTTTTGAATAACATTTCTTCCAAAGAAAGCACGTTATAGTCCACAGTGTGGCAATTAATATATATGAAGGAATAATAAAGACAGCAATAATAAAGAAGAATGCTTCTTCAATTCCAGTTAGTGCATAAAATATGTTATGGAGTATTATTGCTCCAATTTCTAAACCAATAACAATCAGTATTTTTTTTATACTTAGAATAAAGTAAGTTTTTTCTTTCATAAATTTTCCTATTATATTAAATATTTTTCAAACCAATCTGTTGCTAGCCTTGAAACTTCTTCCATTGTTCCTGGTTCTTCAAAGAGGTGAGTAGCATTTTCAACAATTGCTAATTCTTTTACTTCATTTAATTCATCTAGTGCTTGTTGATTTAATTTAAGCACTTGGACATCTGCTCCTCCGACAATTAAGAGAGTTGGACAACTTATGTATTGAAGATCTTTTAAAGCTAAGTCTGGTCTACCTCCCCTTGATACTATAGCTTTAATATATTCTGGCAAATGTAGTGAAGCGAGAAGTGCGGCAGCAGCTCCAGTACTTGCTCCAAAGTAGCCATATTTTAATTTTTGGGTTTCTTTGTTATTTTTTAACCACCAAGTGACTTGTACTAACCGTTTTGTCATTAGATCAATATCAAATCTATTTTTCTCATCTAGATCTTCGTCTTTGGTTAATAGGTCAAAAAGAAATGCTGAAATATTATGACTGGCTAAGTATTCTGCCACTGCAATATTTCTTGGACTGAGACGACTACTACCACTACCATGGGCAAAGATAACTAGTTTGTCTGATTTAGGAGCTTTAAATAATAAGCCATGTAACTGTACTCTCCCAACTTTCATTTTATGTTCTGTAGGATTGTTTATTTTCATTAAAGCTCCTTTATTTTTATTATTTAAGGAATTGTTTCATTTGGATTATCGTTAATCATTTTGATTACTTCTTCATCTTCTATTTGTGAGAATTTTTTATAGTAGGCACCAACAGAACCAAGATAATCCTGTGGAGTAAGTAATGAGATAAAGTTATCAACTTCTTTTTTTAGTCTTTGGGCAGTGTCTTGTGGGGAGACTGGTACAGCTACTATAATTTTGGCTGGATTTCTTTTTTTGAGTTCTTTAATAGCTACCTCCATAGTTAAACCAGTCGCCAAACCATCATCAACTAAGATAGCAGTCTTTTTTTCTAGATTAAGTAAAGGACGATTTTTCCAATATGCAATTCTTCTTCTTTTTGCTTCATTGAGTTGATTTTGTGACTCTGCTTTTAACCAATCAGGATTAAGACCTTTTGTTTCTTCTTTATTTTCTACAATAGCTCCTGATTCTGAAATAGCTCCGATGGCATATTCTTTGGTGTAGGGGTGACCAATCTTTCTTACGACAACAAGTCCCATCGGTAAGGACAACTCTTTGGCAATAACTTGAGCTGTTTCAACTCCTCCACGAGGAATACCAAGCACTACACTATTTGTTTCTTGATAGTGTTTAAGTTGCTTTGCTAACTGTTTAGCAGCATCTACTCGATTTTCAAACAGAACAGTATCCATAGATTTAGTATTAACTATTCTGAAGCATATTTCAAGTAATAGCTCTCTTTATCAAGCTATATTTTTTTTAAAGGAAATCGTATCTAGATTTATTTACTCATACCTGAGGGCATCAATCGGATTTAACTTGGCTGCTTTATTTGCTGGGTAGAGCCCAAAGATAATTCCGACTAAACTAGACATACCAACCGCTAGGATAACAACCAATGGACTAATTACAAATGGGATACCGGCAAATTGAGAAATAGCAAAAGCTCCACTCAGGCCTAGTATTATTCCAATAATTCCTCCAATTAATGAAAGGGTGATAGCTTCAATAAGAAACTGGATAAGGATATCTCTGTCTTTAGCTCCGATTGCTTTAAGTAAGCCAATTTCTTTGGTTCGCTCTGTAACAGTGACAAGCATAATATTCATTACTCCGACTCCTCCGACAATTAGCGAAATACCAGAAATTGCAGCAATAGCTAAAGTTAATAAGTTTGTTACTGTTTGGATGGTAGAAAGGGCATCCTTAAAACTTTGCATAAAGAAGTCACTCTTTTCTTCTCCTTCTATGCCACGATGATCTCTGAGAAATATTTCTACATCTTCGATGGTTTGATCTATTAAATTTTCATTTACAACACTAATATCAATTTCAATAATTTCATCATTACCAGTGATATAGGTTGTCATTGTACTAAGGGGGATATTGACCACAGTATCAAAAAATCTGGCAGTGAGAGCTCCTTTTGATTTTGAGACTCCGATTACTTTAAATCTAGTATCATCAATGCGGATAGATTCTCCAACTGGATTAGTATTCTCACCAAATAGTTCATCGGCAACATCAATTCCTAAGACTGCAACTCGATTCTGATTATCATCATCAATCTCTGAAATAAATTCTCCATAGATCATTTCTGGTTTTAACATTGTTTCTGAATGACTAGGCATTCCATAAATCAAACTTTTAATTTTTTCTTCATTTCCAGACACTTCACTTGAAGACCAACCAAAGGGGACAATATACTCAATATTACTAATATCAGATTCTTCTAAAGCTTCAGCGTCACCAATAGTAATAGGTTTGCTGGTTCCTGCCAAGGCAGTCAGAGGGTCTTCACCAGGATTTATAGAAAAAAAATTTGTGCCAAAGGTACTCAGTTCTTCGGTGATAAAAGCGACTGCTCCCTGACCGATTGAAGAAATTAAAATGACAGAGGAAATACCAATAATAATTCCCAGCATTGTCAGAGAAGTTCTCATGCGGTTACCGCTTAGGGTTTGTCTAGATGAGCTAAAGATATCACTTACTCGCATATTTTTTCTGTTTATGTGGTTTATCAGATTCTATTTTTCCATCTCTTAATTTAATAATTCTCTTTGCATAGTTGGCAATTTCTTTTTCATGAGTAATTAGGACAATAGTATGTCCCTGGTTGTTTAATTTACGAATAAAGACCATGATCTCTTTTGCTGTTTGTGTATCTAAGTTTCCAGTAGGTTCATCAGCTAGTAGAATATTTGGGTTCATTACTAGCGCTCTGGCAATTGCTACCCTTTGGATTTGACCACCAGAAATATGATTGGATAGGTTTTGAGCTTTGTCAGTCAGTCCGACTTTGGCAATAGAATCCATGGCTCTCTTCACTCTTTGCTGTTTTGGAACGTCAGCGTATATGAGAGGTTTTTCTACATTAGCAAAAACAGTGGTTCTGGGAAGAAGGTTAAATGTTTGAAAAACAAAACCTATTTCTTTATTTCTAATTCCAGCTAATTGGTCACTAGTATATTTTCCGATGTCTTTTCCTTTTAATAGGTATTTACCTTTAGTGGGAATGTCTAAGGCTCCAATGATGTGCATTAGAGTAGATTTACCACTTCCCGATGGTCCCATTAGAGCAACAAATTCACCAGATTTTATTTTTAAGTTTATACCTTTGAGAGCAGTATAGTCTCCTCCGGGAGAAAAATATGTCTTTTCTAAATCTCTTAGTTCAATTAGAGGAGCCTTATTTTTCATATTTAGAAAAATCCTGAGCCTGTTTTTTTCTCAACCTGGTTTTTTAGGGCTACAATTATTTTGGTTCCTTCTTCTATTCCTGAAATAATTTCTATTTTTCCATCACCTTTAATTCCAGTTTTAACTGGGATAAATTCTATTTCATCTTTTTTGCCAACTACTCTGACTGCACGACCTCCTTCATATGGTCTAATTGAGTTTGAAGGAACTGTTAAGATGTTTTCTTTGGTGCCGACGGTGATATCAACGTCAGCTGTCATGCCAGCTTTAATTGATTCCACTACTTCATCAAGGATAATATAGACAGAGTATTTAACTACGCCACTAGTAGGTAATGCCAAAGAATCAACTCTATCTACATGACCTGAGAATGTTTGGTCAGGGATTGCATCAAAGGCAATTGTAGTTGGTTGATTTTCTGCTACTTTGATCACATCAGTTTCTCCAATATCTACTTTAATGATAGTTTTGACATCACTGTTGAAAATAACCAGGGATGGAGGATTTGTGGCTGCTGTTAAAATATTATAAACAGTGACTAAGTCACCTTTATCGACACTGAGATTTTTAATTTCTCCGTCTAGAATGGCAATAACTTCACTATCTTGTGTAGCTTGGTATGCTTGCCAAGCAGCATTTTTATTAGCGGCTGTTTGGTTAATTGTGATTTGTTGTTTTTTATATAACGCTTCAGAGGCTAACCATTCTTTTTCTGGAATATGAAATTCTGGTAGCCCACGCTGATCATATCTTGGTCTACCATCATCTTCTTCATACTCATCACTTTCTGCTAATTCTTTGAATTGATCCCACTGGGTAAACATAGAGGCTTGAAGACTGAGCTGATTGGCTTTAGCTGTTTCCCAGGCGTCTTTGGCTGCTAAGTATGTCGAGAGTGCAGCATTTTTTTCTTGTTTTGTCGCAGTGCTGGTGACTTTAAATAAAATGTCGCCTTTTTCTACATAATCACCATTTGAGACCATCATAGTTTCGACTATTCCAGTTGTTGTAGAATAAATTGGAACAGAACCAGTCGTTGTTATATTGCCTGTTTCATTGACTACCTCAGTGATTGAATCAAAGCTAGCAGTTGCTAACTCATAGTTAGATGGTTTGGTAAATTGATAATATCGGTAGCCAAAGAAAAGGATGGTAACTAAGAAAACCACTGATGTAATAATCTTTTTTCTCAGAGATAAGTTTTTAAACTTATCAAATAAAAAACTAGCTGGTTTTAAATTTAGCCTTCTCATAATTATTAGCTGATATATCCATTTTAGACATAAATTGTTTGTTTTTCTAGATACAACAGATGGATAATAACTAATTTATTTTAATTAATTTTTCATCTACCACTTTTATTTGTTTAATTTCTCCATCAAAGACGGGAAGAGTAATTATTTCTATGTCATCAACTTCTTCAATTTTTGCTTGTTGTAAATTGATTGATCCATATCGGTGAGAAGCATATCCTTTAATACTATCTACTGGAACAATTTTATTTTCCTCCACTTTATATAGTGTTAATTCTCCAGTTATATGTGGCGTAACTACATCAATAAGAAACTTTTGCTTATTTTGATTATGTATTACTCCAAGCAAATGTCTCCACTTGAAGCGTTCACCAATGTAGTCAGACCTTGCAAGTTCTTCTCCTTGCTCTGAATAGATAATATTTGCAGCACCCAATTTTTGATCAGAGATAGTTAGAAGTAGTTCAGGAGCATTATCTCCAACAATATCTTGACTTATAATCCTATTTGTTTCAAATACTTGATTATTTTCTAATGATATAAGGGTTTGTTCTTTATTATCTTTAATAATATTGATTTGAGTGGGTAGTTCATTAGAACCAATTGCTCCATGAGGGTATATATCTGTGTAGTTAGTAAGAATAAAACTAGTCTTGTCTGATTTGAAAACTATTTTTAGGTCGTTATTATTCTTATTATTATTAGTTAAAAATAATGAAAAGATAGCAATAATAATTATAAAAAAAAGTAAGACTAATTTATTATTATTTATTTTCATTAGTTTATCTTAACATTATTCAACTAGGTCTTTAATTGTTATCTCAGATCAATTACTATTTAGTTTTTATTGTTAAATTATTAATTATGGGATATAATGCCAGTCACTGATAAGAAAAGATGAGAAGGAGTTATTGTAATGGTAGAGGGATCTAAACCTGGAAGAATAGTTGTCTATTATTCTGAAGGTGAAATTATGGTCTATAAGGATGTTACCGAGATTAGCACTGCCACTAGCACGTTATATTCTGCTGATGATTGGCGGATAACATCTGCTTGGGAGATAGATTCTATAATGTCAAATAAGTTGAAACCAGTTTCATCTTATTTGGGTAAGAAAGTTAATCTAACTTTTGTTGCAGATGGGAAAACATACGAACTTGGCGAAGTAATTTCTCGTCAAGATGAAGTGCCTGGTAGAGCAATCTATATTGGAAGAGCAAGTGGTTTTCCAGTTATAAGTCCAGTATCTGGGGTGCATATAAAAGGAGAAAAACTTAAGCTCATCAATAAGAAAGATGCTAGTCGTCCTGTTTTCATTGTTCAAGGGAAAAAACTGAACACAAACATGCGTTGTTTGCATGTTGAAAACGTAGTTTTACCCACTAACATTTCAGGAATAATAACGGCTGATAATCCTGAAATTAAAACATGGATTTTGATGACTTGACACATAGAAACAAACTTAAAAGTCGTTCATAGCGACTTTTTTGCTAATAAGAATCAAATTATGAATTACCCACAATATCACAAACAGCCATTTAGAACTATTGACCTTTATTCTCAAGCTATGGCTGATCAATTTAAGATAACTTCACAGAATGCAAGCTTTGGAGAAGAATTTTGGAATAACTGTGACAATGTTTTAGAGTTAGGGGCAGGGCAAGGTATTATTGCTTTAGCTTTATTTAGATTGGTAAATGAGAGTTGTAAGATTCATACACTTGATATTGAAGTACCACTCCATCGTCAAGTAATAAAAACATTAGGTAGCCAGCTTGAAAGTAACTTAAATTTAACTATCACTGAGTTCTTATCTAAAAATCCTCATGCTATTTTTGACCTAATTACACTTGTTAATGTCGGATCTAATCACGGAATTAATGAAGCATCTCTTTTATCTAACGTTATGCAACCCGGTGGAGTAGTCTTAGATTGTATGACAGATTTATCTGAAAAAGTAATGACACCAACATTTGAACTTATTGAAGCTAAAGGAAACAAGCTGTGGGTTTTAAAGTAATTAAAACTATTTCTTAGGAGTAGTCTTTCTCTTCTCAACTTTCTTTAAAGATCGAGTCAATATTTCATCTAAATCGATTTTTTTAATTCTAGCAAATCTAATTATGGTAAGAAGAAGATCTCCTAACTCTTGTCTATAGGTTTCATCTTCTTGCGCACTTAGATTCGTTTTTTTTCTGCCATGTTCAGCTAAGTAAGCACGAGCCATTTCACCAACTTCTTCTACTAGACCTAAAATCATAATTGATCCAAATTCTTTACTATATCTTTTTGCTCCATCGATTTTGTCTAGAGCTCTAAAGTATTTACCAAAGGGTGTTTGAAATTTTTGCATATTATTATCAGTATATAAAAATTGTTGGTATATACAAGCCTTCTTTGTCCTACAACAACAAAGTTGCAATCATAAAGTAAATAAATGTACTTGTAGCATCTTGGATAATAGTAGCAAAAGGACCACTGCCATTTGCAGGATCTTGATTAAATAAGATCAATGTATATGGAACGGCAATGGCTATCAGTGCTGATGAGCTGATTGAGACAAATATAGCTAAACCAATGACAAAACCTAAATAGGCTTGACCTAATAGAAGACTTAATACTCCAGTAACCAGAAGTGAAGAAGTTAGTGCCATTAAGAATGTAATTAGACTATGTTTTGCTACATATTTAAGTAACGGTAATTTACTATGAAATGCTAAATCTCTAATAAATAAAGTTTGGGTTTGGGTTCCCACTGCACTACTGACATACACAATCAAAGGAATAAAACTAGCTAAAATAATATTGGTTGAAAGTGTTTCTTCAAAAAGGCCAATTATTTTAGAGACAGCAATTCCACCAAGAATTCCAATTAGGATCCAAGGGACTCTATGTAAATATGAAGTGATGATAGGACTATTTAAGGTATCTTCTGTCTGTCCATGAGGAGTAACGATACCAACAGATTTTAATAAATCCTGTCTGTATTCTTTGTATAGAATTTTATGAATATGATCACTTGCTACAATGCCAAAGAATAGATTATTTTTATCAACAATTGGGATAGATTTTAGGTTATGTTTAAGGGCCAAATGGGCAACTCTATTTTGTTTAACTTGAGGTTGACTAACAATAACTGGGGTAACCATTACTTTTGTTATTTTAGTATCATCTTTGTTTTTAAATAGTTCACTAAAAGAGAAAACTCCTACCAAATTATCATTTTTAGATAAAACATATACATAATTAATTGATTTAAAATTTTGTATATTTTCAATTAATTCTCTTTTAACTTCACCAATAGTTTGATTGCTATGACAAGTTGGTACTTTTGTTGTGACATGATGTCCAGCAACCCCTGGAGGTAGTTTTAGTGATTCTAATTTTATTTTTGCATTTTCAAACCAAGTCATAAATTTATCATACTAGATTTATTATTTAAAATTAAGCTTAATTGAACTTAATTTCAATTTATAGGTATATAATCCAATTTAATGATTGAAAAATACACATATATAGTTCCTGATTTAGATTTAGCGAAAAAAACATTTACTTTCCAAAACTGTAGAGAAGCAGTCGCTAAATATGGTGAGAGTTCTTCAAGAGGTTTAGGTCAAACACTACATTTAGATGAAGACCAAGTCAAATTGTTATCGATCCTAGAGGCTCAGGGGATCAGTTTGACTGAAGGTCACAAGGTTGAGGTATACAATCCATCAATTCCTTTTATCCAAAATGGCGAAGAATATATTGCAGGTAGAGTAGAATTTTCAGGTAAGGAAGCAGAGCATCTTTCTACAGTAATATTTTTTAAATATAGCGGAGAGAAGTGGATACCAGAGGAGAGTCCAGTCTTTAATTTGCAGGATCCAAACATTGATATTATTAATGGTAGTCTGGTTCTATCTGGAGTGGAATTACAGGCTGGAGAAAAAGAAGGAGACATTGATTATAGAATGGCTTTTTATACTGGAGATGATATTAACAATTTAGAATTATTAACTAATGGTCCATGGGGCATGAAAGGGATTAGATTAATTCAGTTAGAAAATGCAAGAATCGGAGTTTACACACGTCCACAAGGAGAAAAAGGTGCTTTAGGTAATATTGGTTATATTGAAGTAGATTCTATAGAAGAGTTTAAAAATAATACTGAAGAGATAATTGATCAAGCTCCATTATTAAGTCATCGTTTTCCAAATGGGGAATGGGGTGGAGTAAATCAAGCAATGGTTTTACCAAATTCAACTAATCTAGTGATTGGTCATAGAGCTTACCGAGATGAAGAAGATAAACGACACTATTTCCCTTGGGCATTTATCCATGATCCCAAAACAGAAGCAATTACTGATTTAGGAATATTAGCTAGGAGAGATGATTTCCCTGAAGGGCCGGCAAAGGCTCCAGATCTTGTCGATATTTTATATAGTGCTGGGATTGTTCAAAGAGATGATAAGTGGTATTTATTTGTTGGTTTATCAGATGCACAAACTGGTGTAATTGAGTTAGAAAAATTATCAGATAATTTAGACGAATTATTAGATCTTCAATCCCAACATATACAAAAAAGTTAAATTTGTTGTTTAATCATTATATAAAATGATACACTCAGAACATGTCAATTCGTCCCATAGATTCACTACAAACATATTCACACCCAGACCAAGAATTTAGAAAAAAAGCAAGCATTACTGAATATATTCCAGACTCCGTTATTACACAGATAAAAGATAAATTTAAAGTAACGGGCTTGACCGAAGAGGAACTTAGCTTATTAGATAATATGAGCCAAAGAGAAGCAGTTGAATTATTTTCTGTTTTTCCTCCAAAAGAATTAGATAAAGTCGGCGTAGTTAGAGTTCAAGGAGTAACCTATCTAGCTCACCCCAAACCAATTCAATCAGGAGGTTTTGGTAGTATTTTTAAAGCCTATGATTTAAAAATGCTCCAGACTAGAGCCTTTAAAGTACCTAAAATTCCCCATAGAGAAAATTACGATGCTTTAAAAAGAGAAGCACAAACACACGCAAATGAACAACATCCTAATATTGTTCGAGTTTATGATTTTGTAGAAGATGCCCAGTCAACAATTCCAAACTTAGATCATAATTCTTTTATGGTAATGGAATATATGGATCCTAATGAAAGTGAAACATTAAGAGGTTCTACTGATATAAATCCAGAACAAGCTATAAATATAGTAAAACAAGTCTGTGATGCAATAAATTACTTATCTAAAAAGAGAAAAAGAAAATCAAGACATGTCGCTTTTGTCCCAAGTAAAGATCTTCAAGAAGAAGAAATTTCTCAGTTTCATCATGACATAAACCCCGGTAATATATTTATCAGAAAAGATGGTGCTGTAAAACTTTCTGATTTTGGGGCGGCTGATACTGTATATAAAGTCACTGGTACTATGGTTGGTTCTCCTCAATATATGAATCCAGAAAGTATGAGAGGTCTTAAAGTAGATGTCCGCTCAGAATTATTTTCTTTCACAACCGTAATTTATAACAAGATGACTAATAGTAGGTATTTTGCTCCTGATGCTAGTGAAGTTATGCAAGTTTTAAATGAAGTTGCGTTTAAAAATTATAATAAAATGACCCAAGAGTTAATAGATTATTGCGATACCCATGGACTTGATAAAATTAGCGTTCATAATTTTTTTCTAAAGGCTTGGCATAAAGAAATTGACCAAAGATTCCAAACTACAGATGAATACACAGGTGCATTTGAAGAAGCATTTACACCAAAGTCTCCATAAGCATATCAAAATAGTCCTTTTCTGTATCAAAAATGATATAATAACAACTTAAATTTAAATAAATTGAGATAAGTTGTTATTTATGAAAAACATTGTTAAAAAAGTTAAAAATCATTCTTTGTATAAATTAAGTTTGGTTAAGTTAAAAAAGGCAGAAAAGTTTGCTCTGCAAAAACCATTTGTTTCTCTCTTTATTATCCTCGCTATTTTATTTGTCGTTATCTCTATAAACTCTTTTCTTAGAAAACCTAAGGTAGAAGAAGTTGTAGAACAACAAATTAAAAAAGTTTCTATCTATTCAGTCGGAGAATCTCCAAGAATCCAAGTTTCAGCCAAAGTTGAAGAATCAAATGTTATTACAGTAGTTTCTCAGGCTGGTGGAGTTGTTCAATCTGTCTCTGTAGAACCAGGACAAAAAATTTGGGCATATCAACAGGTAGCTGGATTAAGCTCAAATTACTATGGAGGTAGTGCTGCTACTATCCAGAGACAAATGGCACAACTTCAAAATGAAAATGTATTAAATACTTTTGACACACAAAAAGATCTAATTGGTAAGCAAAGAGATCTTGCTAATCTTCAAGGAGATAACGCAGAAGAAATGAGAAAGATAGCTGATAGTTCTCTTGGTGAAACGAGAGCATTATTAACGCTTAACGAAACTATGTTAAATGGTGTTGATGGGGCATTACTTGGCGCTACTACTAGTGGGGAAGTAGCAAGTTTAACTGCTCAGAAATCTCAATTGTTAGCTGGAATTAATCAAATTAAATCTGGATTAAGACAAGCAGAGTATCAAGCCAATGAAGATAAACCTCCATATAATTTAGCTACTTCAGCTAAGGATTTAACTATCAAGCAACTTGAACTCCAAGAAAAAGCTTTAGAGATGAGTAAAGAAATTAGTAACCTTCAACTTAAATTAGCTAGAGTTCAAGAAGCAACAATGTATCCTGCCACTCCATTTGCTGGGGTTGTAGAAAGAGTCTTTATTAAAAAAGGACAAATGATTTCTCCAGGGACTCCAATTGCTACTATTAAAGCAAATACTGGTTCTACTCAGCTAGTTGCTCTTGTTTCTAAAGATATGGCATCTAAGGTAAACATTACTGAGCCAACTATAGTTAACATTGAAGGACAAATGGTGGAGATCTATCCTGATCATGTTTCTAATGTAGCCACTGATGGTTTACTTTATAGCATTGTCTATTCACTAGATAGCCAATATCAAAATAAATTAAATCATGGCAGTCATGTCAGTATCTCTTTACCAATCGGTTCAATTGATACTAATGCTGTTATACCTTTCTTGCCACTAGAATCAGTCCACCAATCAGAACAAGAATCTACTATTTTTGTGTTAAAAGACGGTAAAGTAATTAGTCAGAAAGTTGAACTAGGTAGTATCAATGGTAGATTTGTTGAAATAAAAAATGGTTTATCAGATCAAACTGCTGTCATTTTATCTAGAGATGTTATCGAAGGACAAACTGTTGAAGTTATCAAATAATCATTAATGAAAAAAACAATTAAGTCTTATCTCTCCCAGCTTAAATTTGAGCCTTCACTTACAAAGATGAGTATCGCTAAGTATTTAACTAATGTTAGATTAGTTGGACTATTTTTAATTGGGATTATTATCTTTGGTTTATTTAGTTTCTCTAGCTTACAAAGAAGACTTAATCCAGAAATCTCAATTCCAATTGTTTCTGTTATCACAGCTTTCCCAGGAGCTGGTCCCGGCGAAGTTGAAGAGCTAGTTACTATTCCATTAGAGAATAAATTAACTAATGCAAAAAATCTTCAAACTCTTTCTTCAAACTCTACAGATAATGTCTCTGTTATCACTGCAGAATTTTCTTCTAATGTTGCCGTTGATGATGCCAGACAAGAAATTCAAAAATTAGTTGCACAGGTAAATAATTTACCAGAAGATAGCTTAGAACCTTCTATTAGAGAACTTGATTTTGAGAATGTTCCTGTTTGGGAATTTATTTTAACTACAGATGGTTCAAGAGCTACTTTGGAAAAAGCAGCTAATGTTATAAAAGATGAGTTAGAAACAAATAATAAAATTGATCGTTTAACTATTTCTGGAATAGAAGAAAAAGAAATTCAAATTATTTTAGATCCACAAAAAGTAGCTGATTATGGAATCACTCCAATGCAGCTTTCTGGAATAATTTCATCTAGTACAAAATCTTTGCCTGCCGGAAAAGTTAAAACAGATAGTAATGCCTATACTTTATCTTTAGGGAGTAGTATTAGTTCAATTGATGAAATTAGAAATATTCCTTTGAGAATTAAAGGAGCTCAAGTATTACTTGGTGACTTAGCTGAGGTTAGATATAAGAGTGGAGTAGAACAGAAGCGAAGTTATGTTTCAAATAATGGAGTAGTTAATCAATCTGCTGTTACTATATCTGTTTATAAAACAAGCTCTGCTGATATTACAGATGCGCAGCAAACTGCTGCAGTAATTGTAGATGATGTAATATCTAGATTTGATAATAAAGTTGAGATTATTGATTTAGAGAATGTTGCTAATGATATTTCTGAGCAGTTTTCAGAACTTTACTCCAATTTCTCTAGCACTATATTTTTAGTCTTTGCTACATTGTTTATTTTCCTTGGATTAAAACAAGCTCTAATTGCTTCACTCTCTATTCCTTTAACTTTCTTTATCTCTTTCATTACGATGAGATTAACTGGTCAAAGCTTAAACTTTTTAACTCTTTTTGCACTTTTGATTGGACTTGGTCTACTTGTTGATGATGCGATTGTGATCATCTCAGCTATGACTACATATTATAAAACAAAGAAGTTTTCTCCAACACAAACTGGACTATTAGTATGGAGAGATTTCCTTGTGCCAATTTGGACTACAACTATTACTACTGTTTGGGCATTTGTTCCATTACTACTTTCTAGTGGAATCATTGGTGAATTTATTAAACCAATTCCAATTGTTGTTTCTTCTACATTATTAGCTTCCACTACAGTTGCTGTTTTGATTACTCTTCCAATGATGATGATCTTACTTAAGTTCTCAGTTCCAAAGAGAGTAGTGGTCTTTATGAAATTCTTAACTGGTTTAATTGGTTTATTTGTTTTAAATAAATTAACTGCGGGTCAGCCACTAGGACTTCTTATCTTTGTTTTATTACTCTTAGCTCTATTCTTAATTTTAAGATGGAAGAAACACTTTACAAAAACTTTATTACCAGCAAAGAGAACAAAACAGATTACTAAATTTGCAGGAGGTGGTTTTATCAGTATGGAAAAGATCAGTGAGAGATATAAGAAGTTTATAAATAGAATTTTAAAGTCAGCCAGTAGCAAGAAAAAAATAGTTGCAGCTGTGATTATTATTTCTTTATTCTCATATGCACTTGTCCCTCTTGGTTTAGTTGTTAATGAGTTTTTTCCAAAGACTGACTCTGAATTAATCTTTGTTACCTTAGAATTACCAACTGGTTCAACTTTAAATAAAACAGAAAGTATGGCATTAAATGTTTCAGAGGCACTCTTAGAGATTGAAGAAGCTGAGATGATAAATACTGAGATAGGTAAAGCTAACAGATCTTCTTCACAAAATTCTTCTGCAGGAGATAATTTAGCAGCTATTAGCTTAAGACTCAAACCAACAGAAGATAGAAAAAGAAGTTCTGATGATATCTCAAAACATGCCAAAGAGATTATTAATCGATATGGAATAGATTCAAGAGTTTATGCACAAAGTGGTGGGCCACCAGCTGGTAGTGATGTCACAGTAAAAGTAATTGGAAAAGATCTTTCTGAGTTACAAAATATTGGAGATAAGATTGAAAATAAACTTGGTGAAATTGAAGGTACAAAGAATATTGATCGTTCTATTAATCAAGGTAATAGTAAGATTGTTTTCAAACCAAATCCAATTAAGTTAAATGAGCATGGCTTTACTCTGCAAGATATTTCTTTATGGTTAAGAACGGCAGTTAGTGGTTTTGAATTGGCAGAAGTAGACTTTAATTTATCAGAGGAAGAAACAAAAGTGGTCTTCTACCTTTCTGATAGTTTGTTAAGTCCTGAGGAAATATCCGAAATATCTATTTTAGGACAGAAAGGTTCAGTCCCATTATTAGAGCTTGGTGAATTAGTATTAGAACCAACTCCTTCTGTAATTACCCGTGAGAATGGTAACAGAACTTTAACTATTACTTCTGATATATCTACTGGATTTAATGCCGGAAAGATTAATGCAGAAATTTTAGAATATTCTGATAATTTAGAAATTCCAAGAGGATATTCTTTCGCTACTGGTGGAGCTAATGAAGAGAATCAAAAATCTGTTCAATCTATTATGCAGGCAATGGTTTTATCACTCTTACTTATTGTTACAACAATGGTTATTCAACTAGGCTCATTTAGACAGTCTTTAATTGTTATCTTAGTTATCCCACTTGCTATTTCAGGTGTATTTATTATGTTTGCTTTGACTGGAACTCCATTATCATTCCCTGCTCTTATCGGAGTCTTGGCTCTGTTTGGAATTGTGGTTAATAATTCAATTATGGTTGTAGATAAGATTAATCAGAATATTAAGATTGGGATGGAACAAATTGATGCTATTAGTGATGCTGCGGCAAGTAGATTAGAACCAATCTTCTTCTCATCACTTACTACTATCATTGGGCTAGTACCGATCACTTTATCTGATCCCCTGTGGCAAGGACTTGGAGGAGCTATTATCTCTGGATTAATGTTCTCTGGTGCTGTGATGCTTCTTATTATTCCTGTTTCTTATACCTATTTCTTTCCAAAGAAGTAATAAATAAATATTATATTGACTGTGTTTTTTTATTGTCATTACTGTCATCGACCTAATTTATAATCTCTGCTATAGTAAACTCAAATATGGGTTCTACACCTCTTGCCAATCTTTCTCCATTAGATGGTCGCTACCATATCATTTCGATACCCTTAGCCAAAAAGTTCTCAGAATCTAGTTTAATCTCACACCGACTTAAAGTAGAGATTTTATATTTACAATTTCTTTCCAAAGAAAAAATAATACGTTCTTTTACAAAAAAAGAAAATATATTTCTTAATAAATTAATCGATATAAATTCTGATGGTATTAATCAGGTAAAGATAATTGAACAAGAAACACGACACGACGTTAAAGCTGTTGAATACTATTTAGCAAGTAAGTTGAAAGGAACTTCACTTGAAGATTGCATTTCATATATTCATTTAGGATTAACTTCTGCTGACATAAACAATCTATCATATAGATTGATGATAACTTCTGCACATAAGGAAGTTATGCTACGAAAGTTAAAAGAAGTTCTTAAAGAACTTAGTAGTTTTAGTGATCAGTATTATTATTTACCAATGCTAGCTCGGACTCATGGACAAGCAGCTATTCCTACTACTTTGGGTAAAGAAGTTTCTGTTTTTGGGATGAGGTTATTAAAACAAGTTGAGAAATTAGAAGAGTATCAGTTAACAGGAAAGCTTAGTGGAGCAGTTGGTTCTTTTCAAGCTTTGGATTTTATTAAACCAGAAGTTGATTGGATTAAATTTTCAACTAAATTTATTGCTTCTTTAGGTTTACAAGTTAACCTTCACACGACTCAAATTAATCCTGCTGATGATATTGTGGAGTTACTTAATATCTATCATTTAATAGGGGGAATATTAATTGATCTTAATCAGGACATGTGGAGGTATATTTCTGATGATTGGTTAGTTCAGGAGAGTAAGAAAGGGCAAGTTGGTTCTTCAACTATGCCACAAAAAATTAATCCCATTCAGTTTGAAAATAGTGAGGGAAATTTAACATTAGCTAATGGATTGATTGAAACAATAAATAGAAAGGTGGTAGTGAGTCGTCTCCAAAGAGATTTATCTGACAGTACTATAAATAGAAATTATGGCACTATTTTTGGTTACTGTTTAATTTCTTACAGTTCTTTACTTAGAGGTCTAAGTTCAATCAAACCAAATAAAAAAAAGATTGAAAGTGATTTAAATAAAAATTATTCTATTCTTTCCGAAGCTTTACAAACTTACCTACGATATGGGAATGATCCTCAAGCTTATCAAAAAGCAGCAAAGATGATGAAAGGAAAAAATATCAGCAAAGAAGACTGGGAGGAATTAACAAAGGATATTGATAAGAAATTATTTAATCTATCTCCATCCTCATATATTGGCCTTGCCTCAAAATTAACTAAATTAGCGACTAAGGATATTAATAATTTTTTACTTAAAACGTAAAGGAAAGTTTCTTTATGCAAAATATTAAAGATATTTATAAACAAATTTATAAAGAAAATAAGTTGTTTGGTGTAGATAAATTACTTAAAGAAAATCCTTTTAAAAAGAAAGGAAGAAGAGCTAACTCTGTGGCTGTCTGTGGAGGTGCTTTTGGAGATGAGGGTAAAGGTAGAATAACTGACGAGTTAACTTCTCTTTTATTAAAGAAATCAAAGGGTGCTGTTTTATATCGTGATAATGGTGGTTCTAATGCTGGCCATACTGTAGAAGTTGGGGACGTTAAGTTAGCTTTGCATCAACTTGGCTCTGGTGTATTTATCAAAAACTGTACGTCTATTTCAGGAAAAGGAATGGTTATCCACCCAATTGATATGGTAGAAGAAATTAATCAAGTGAAAGAAGCTAGTGGAG
>Ga0224496_10000394_pt1 | contig 30684 bp, 29 predicted proteins | sample SF_Jul11_sed_USG_2_FD_168127 | JGI IMG/M metagenome (GOLD analysis project Ga0224496, IMG submission 168127) | Sediment microbial communities from San Francisco Bay, California, United States - SF_Jul11_sed_USGS_8_1 | ecosystem: Environmental > Aquatic > Marine > Sediment | place: USA...
GGCAGTCACCCAATAACATTAAAAATTTACTCAAGTTGAATTACCCTGCGGAAAAAATTAAATGGTATCGCGGTGGTATGCAGAACTGGGAAAATCTGGGATTAACAACAGTTAAGCCTTAATTAAGCAATTACAGATTAATAATCATAAAAGGCCTTCTCAGATTATCTGAAGAAGGCTTTTTTATGTCTATTCATTTTTAATGTGTCGGTAAATAGTTCGTTCGCTGACATTGAGTAATTGAGCGGCTTTTGCCCGGTGGCCACCGCATTGATTGAGTGCATCTATGACCTGTTGTCTGGTTAATTGACTGCTTCGAGGTATGGTCTGTTCGGTTGAAAGAACGGACTGGGCCAGTTTGTTTGCTGTTTGTTGAAAGCGTGCCTTGTCATGTTCGAAAAGAATATGTTCCGGCAGAATAGCCTTGCCTGATGCCAGAATGACGGCTCGTTCAACAAGGTTGCGTAATTCGCGCACATTACCCGGATAGCTATGACTAAGCAGCTTTTCTATTACTTCGGGTGACAGTGGAATCTGGCTATCACCATCTTCTATCTGTTTGAGAAAGAATTCCGCCAGGTCAGGTATATCTTCCTTGCGTTCATACAGCGGTGGGACGGTTACCGGAAATGCCGTGAGTCGATAGTAAAGATCCTGACGGAAGCTTTTATCCTTAATCATTTCCTGGGGATCACGATTGGTTGCTGCAATGATGCGCACATCGACATTAATATAGCGTGTTCCGCCGATGCGACGAATGCTGCCGGTTTCCAGAACACGAAGTAATTTGGTCTGTAAGTGCAATGGCAATTCACCGATTTCATCTATGAACAGGGTGCCATAATTAGCGGCTTCAAAAAGGCCAAGTTTGGTTTTATGAGCGCCGGTAAAGGCGCCTTTCTCATAACCGAATAATTCGCTTTCAATCAGGCTTTCGCCCAGAGCGCCACAATCGACAACGATGAACGGGCCATTGGAACGATCAGAATGCTGGTGAATATAGCGAGCTGCACAATCCTTTCCAACGCCACTGTCGCCCAGCAGAAAAACCGTGGACTGGGTTGGGGCAACACGATATAGAATACTAATCAGCCTTAATATGGCCTTGGACCGACCGACCAGAATCAGGTCTTCATTGTTCTGGTTGGTTAAAGGGTGAATCGTCTCGCCCATATACAAAATATTACCGTCATGGTCGTGTATGGGTGCGGCCGAGATTTGTACATGCTCTTCATGTCCGTGGTTGGAGTGAATGTGCATGACATTGGTGGGTTTGCCGGTGCTGAGAATTTCCTCAAGAGGGCAGTGCTCGCCATTTTGACTGCAGGGATGATTGATGCGATGTGAAACTTCATAGCAGTGCCTGCCAATGATTTCTTCACTGCCGACCTGATAATGTTCCTTGTAAAATTGATTGCAGGACACGATCTGGAAATTACGATCAATAATAACAAAAGGATCCGGAAACAGATCAATTATTGCTTCGCAGCTGGGCTTTATTGGCGGCTTATCAGTCAGGTCGTTCATATAAGAGCCTGTTTGTCATGACATTACATGACAAAGCATGGCGCTGATACTATGTAAAGTCAACGTATGATCAGGTAAGCTTGGTTTATTAGCCACTTAATTGTTGATTAAAATCATATGTTACTCAATTTTTCCAAAATGCACGGTCTTGGTAATGATTTTGTTGTCATAGATGCCATTCACCAAACGGTTAACCTGAGTACAGCGCAGGTTCGTTATATTGCTGATCGCAGGTTTGGTGTTGGCTGTGATCAGTTACTGCTGGTTGAGGCATCGGGTAGCGCGAGCGCAGAATTTCGCTATCGTATTTTTAATGCGGATGGTGGTGAGGTTGAACAGTGTGGTAATGGTGCCCGGTGTTTTGCCCGTTTTGTAGTCGACAAAGGCTTAACACAGAGCCGAACTATTCCTGTGGAAACGGCGGGTGGTTTGATTGTTTTACAACTGGAAACGGATGGCCGGGTGACGGTAAACATGGGTGTGCCCAAATTAGAGCCAGCCAGCTTACCGTTCCTTGCTGATCAGCAGGCAGAAAATTATCAGCTCAGTGTTGCCGGTCAGACGTATTCTATGGCGGCTGTTTCCATGGGCAATCCCCATGCCGTACTCAGAGTCGATGATGTGGAAAGTGCGCCCGTTGAACAACTGGGGCCATTAATTGAATGTCATCAACGTTTTCCACAGCGAGTAAATGTGGGATTCATGCAGATCATTGACAGAGGTAATATCAGATTGCGGGTTTATGAGCGCGGCGCGGGTGAAACACTGGCCTGTGGTACGGGTGCCTGTGCGGCAATGGTCGCGGGTTATATTCAGGGCTGGCTGGATAATGACGTTACAGTAAGATTATCCGCAGGAAACCTTGAGATTCGCTGGCAAGGCGGTGATAATCCCCTCTATATGACAGGACCCGCAACCCATGTTTTTGAAGGACAAATCGAACTGTGACAAAACAGGCACAAGTACAAAATAATATTCAATTAATCGATGAAGAACAGGTGATTGAGTATCTAAAAGAGCATACGGATTTTTTTATTGGGCATTCAGATTTGCTGGCCGAAATTGAAATTCCCCATGAATCAGGTTCGGCAGTTTCCTTAATTGAAAGACAGTTAAGTGTTCTTAGAGATAAAAACAAAAAACTTGATCATCGCCTGCGTGATTTAATGGCGGCAGCTCATGATAATCAGCGATTAAATGAAAGTCTGCAGCAGTTGACCATTAATCTGTTTATGGCCGAGAGTCTAGATGATGTCATCGCAACCGTAATAGAAGAGTTAAAAGGTAAACTGGAAACAGATTTTGTTACCATACATTTTATTACTGGTGATGCAAAAAAATCAGAGCAGCAAGCAGATCGATATTTAAATACCGCTGATAGCCGGTTACAGCTATTTAGCAAGTTACTTGAAGATAAAAGAATTCAATGTGGACGCCTGAGTAAAGAGCAGATTGAATTACTATTTGGTGATGAGGCTGAAAAGATTGGCTCAGGTGCTGTCGTGCCGCTGGCGGATGCCAATGTGTTTGGATTAATGGGTATAGGCGGGCGTGATGAGCAACGTTATCATCCTGGTATGGGTACTGAGTATTTGCAAAAACTAGCTGAGCTGGTTAGTGCCGCCATTAAGCGTTATCTGGATTAATGTTCGATACAGAATTACAGGATTTTTTTCAGTATCTGCGGTCAGAGAAGCGTTATTCCGAACACACCTTAACTAATTATCAGCGTGATATTCGCGGCTTTATTCGTTTCTGTCAGACGATAGAAGTTACTGGCTGGGATGCCATTGATAGTCAGCATGTCCGCAATTATGCTGCGCAGACCCACCGTAAAGGTTTATCGGGGAAAAGTATTCAACGAATGCTATCTTCCTTGCGCAGTTTATTTAAATATCTTTTAAGATATCAAAAAATAAAAACCAATCCTGCTGTGGGCGTGTCAGCGCCAAAATCATTAAGAAAGTTGCCTGAAGTATTACGCGCTGATGATTTGAATCATTTATTAACCTTGAATGAAAATGACCCCCTGGCAGTAAGAGACATGGCGATAATGGAGTTATTATATGGCTGTGGGTTGCGACTCTCAGAACTGATAGATTTAAATATTAATCAGATTGACTGGCAGGGATTAACATTAAATGTAACAGGTAAGGGGCGTAAGCAAAGGATAGTGCCATTTGGTGAGAAAGCTGTGCGGGCGTTAAGAAAATGGTTTGGCAAGAGAAGTCTTTTTGTTGGTGAAAATCAGCAGGCCGTATTTGTAAGTCAAAGAGGTACGCGCATCAGTCCAGCGAGTGTGCAGCAGCGATTAAAAAAATGGGCAAAAGAAAAAGGCCTGGACAGGCGTGTCTATCCACATTTGATGCGTCATTCATTTGCATCACATATTCTCGAGTCGAGTCAGGATTTGCGCGCAGTTCAGGAGTTGCTGGGACATGCAAATTTAACAACAACACAAATATATACGCATGTCGATTTTCAGCAGTTGGCTAAAGTGTATGACGCGGCACATCCCCGCGCGAAAAAGAAATCATAAAAACAAAATTGATTACCAGTTATAGGTAATAGAAAGACTTTTAAACGAAACCGTATCCGTTGTGGTTGAGTCTTTCGCCTGACCGGTTTCTGCTCCGAGTTGCCAGTTGTCTGTTAGATTAAATGAGCCGTAAATCGAATTAGTTGTATAAGTGGCGTTATTGACAGCTGATAGACTGCGTTCACGATGATAACCCAGGGTGAACTGTGAAAACGAATAACCAATATTCAGTGTGAAGCGGTTATCTTCCAGGCCGTTGTTCTGATCCAGTGCTGAGGCGGAAAAATTACGCATGGTAAAGCGCGGGTATTGAGTTGAATTTAATACAGTTACATTTCGTTGGTAAGAATAGAACTGGAATGTCGAAGAAATAAAAAAGGGATAGGCGCCATAATAACCGGCATTTAAACCCAGTCCGGTACTGTTAATATCGAAAGCGGGCGCAGTCAGTGGATAAATGGTAATGACACGTAGTTGTGGTGAAATGCCAAAGCTCCAGTCAGTGGTGTTTGTCATCAGAGACAATTGATAGGTTCGTGTTTCAAGCTCGCCAGTTTGTTCCCAGTAAAGATAGCTCAGTCCGGCACTGAATTCAGCCAGTGGATCAGACACAATACCAACAGAATAATTATCTGAAGTCAGCGCAGATGCTTCGCTTCTACCATAGGAAAGCTGCAGCTGTGATTTATTGATCAGTTCGATACCGGCAGAAAGATAATGATCATTGTTATTGTTGTCATCCGTGGTTGATTCAAAGCGTAAATAAGATGAATTATCAGCCTGTGCAGCAGACGTTAACAGACAGACGCCGGCAATAAAAAAGTACTGTTTAATATTAAAGTAAGTCATTGCATTTACTTCTAGCGGTTAAATTGGCGTGGTGGCATAGTTCTGTGCTGCAGATTATTCTGTTGACGCATTTGTTGGCGACGTTCCCTCAGGGCCTGTCGTTGTTCAGGCGTCATGGATTCCCAGCGAGCACGTAATTGTTCCCGTTGATCAGGGGGTAATTGTTGAAACCACTGGTAACGCTTTTTCAGGCGTTGACGTTGTTCCGGTGGTAACTCCATAAAAGAGTGGAAGCGATTACGTAATTGCTGCTGTTGCTCTGGTGGTAATTGTTTCCAGCGTTTGAACTTTTCCTTTGCCTGCTGTTTCTGCTCAGGTGTTAGTTGTTGCCAGTGCTTGATGCCGGTGCGTAAGCGTAGCTGGCGTTCTGCGGGGAAATCATTCCAGCGATTTTCAAATTTCTTTAATACCTGTTGCTCATCGGTCGATAATGAATTCCAGGGTATAGATGCCTGTTCCGCCTGCGTATAAAAAGGCAGCAGTAAGCTGATAATAAATGTAAATGTGATAAGACGATTATTCATCACCTTGTACCTCTGTTGATGTCTCTACGTATTCAGTTTGGGCAAGATCCTGCATGTATAACGGGTCAACCCAGTCGCCCTGGTCCGCTTGCCATTCGGCAAGAAATTCCAGAAATTCGAGATCGGGCTGATCTGAAGATTCTGCCTGTAAGTTCAGTGGCAGCAGACTTGCACTGATACAGCAGAATAAGCAGGTCAGTTGTTTAACCGTTAATCTGTTCATCATCTAGCCAGTTATAAAATTCCAGGTCCTGATAAAAATCGAGTTCTTCACCACTGGTCAGCATGGGTATATCTTCCAGTACCCGTGCATCATTCACTTCAGCCGGTTGTGTTAACCAGAGGCTAACCGTTAGCATGAGCACAGCCGCAGTGGTAGCGAAAGCAGCATAAGGTGTCGGCCAGTTAAAAGTTTTGGGCTTGTGTTCAAGTGCCTGATAACGCATTGTTCTGAGTTGTGCCGCAGTATCTGTGTCGATAGCATCGATACTTTTATCAAGCAGGCTTTTACTGTGGGCCAGAAAATTCTTTTCTGTATCATCGTCAATCATGGCCAGTGATCCTCCAGTTGATTGCGTAAAGCGGCAATAGCCCGTGAATAATGGGTTTTAACACTGCCGGTTGAACAGTCCATTGCAGCGGCGGTTTGTTTAACATCAAGACCTTCCCATTGCCTGAGTAAAAAAGCCTGTTGTTGTCGTAACGGCAAATTATGTAAAGCGGCATCCAGAGCCTGCATCGCCTGCTGTTCCTTGAGTTGCTGGTCAGGTTCTGTTTGCGCCGGGTCAGCAAATTCATCCATTGGATCATTTTCTTTTTCATCGGTGTTACCGAAAAAAAAGTGTCTCAGGCCGTTTCTAACTTTACTGCGTCGATACCAGTCACGAATGGTGCTCTGTAAAATTCGATGAAACAGCGGGCCCCAGTGTTCAGCATCTTTGTTGCCATAACGGGTGACCAGTTTAATCATGGCTTCCTGCACAATCTCCAGAGCATCGTCACGATTACTGGTGGCAATGACCGCCATACGATAGGCCCGTTTTTCGATAGCAGATAAAAACTGATCAATTGTTTGAGCTGTGTTCAGTCTGCTATCCTCTGTAATGGCGCATATGGCAGTCACTGGATTGTAACGCATTAATTAATGACGTTTACCTGTCTGCTGACGATGATCTCTACGTTGTTCCATTACCATCTGGCGTTGTTGCATACGATTCTGGATACGATCACCTTTGTTATCCAGGTGATTGGCAATACGGTCACCCTGCTGATCCTTGCGTTGTTCAATACGATCACCTTTATTGTCCAGGTGCTGGTTAATGGTTTCACCACGTTGCTGAAGGCGCTGAGCTGCCTGTTCATGGCCCTGCTGTTCCTGCCATTGGGCACGGGTCTGAAAACGCGCTTCAATTCTATCGCCCTTTGCATCCAGATGTGCATTAATGCGTTCACCCTGATTATCCATGCGCTCATTGATACGCTCGCCCCGCTGTTCATTATATCCGGTGTCAGATGCAGGGCTGGAATCATCAGCGAATACCGGCGTTGCCAGAGCCACTAATAATGAGGAGGTAAGTAATAAAGTTCTAGTTTTCATGGGTATGTTCCTGGTTGGTTAATGGTTGTTTCATAGTGTCTAACGCATGGAGTTAGATTTGGTTGACATGAATATTGAAAAAAAAGCTTCTGCCCGCATCTATGGTTTCTTGATGTACAATATTCACCCCTTTAAGGTCTGTTAACTGGAGACGCAATTGGAAACCACCTTACACGGAACCACCATATTATCTGTTCGACGGGGTAAATCAGTCGTCATTGGCGGCGATGGCCAGGTCAGTCTGGGCAATACCGTAATGAAAGGTAATGCAATTAAGGTCCGCCGTTTGTATAAAGATCAGGTTCTGGTCGGTTTTGCCGGTGCCACTGCCGATGCTTTTACTCTGTTTGAGCGTTTTGAAGGTCAGCTGGAAAGATACAATGGTCAGTTGATGCGTGCCGCTGTTGAAATGGCGAAGGACTGGCGTACTGATCGGATGCTGCGCAAGCTGGAAGCCATGATGATAGTGGCCAATCATGAGGCTTCGTTGATTATCTCCGGTACCGGTGATGTCATTGATACCGATGATGATTTGCTGGCAATTGGTTCTGGCGGGTCGTATGCTCAGGCGGCTGCGCGAGCCCTGTTTGATAACACCGATTTTTCAGCCCGTGAAGTCGTTGAGAAGAGTCTGAGTATTGCTGGTGATATCTGTATCTACACCAATCATAACCTTACCATTGAAGAAATAACTTATTAGGTAGTAACACTTATGTCTGAAATGACGCCTCGGGAAATCGTTCAGGAACTGGATAAACATATTGTTGGTCAGCAGTCGGCAAAACGCGCTGTCGCGATTGCGTTACGTAATCGCTGGCGTCGTCAGCAGGTCGATGAGGATCTGCGTAATGAAATTACACCAAAGAATATTCTCATGATTGGTCCAACCGGCGTGGGTAAAACCGAAATAGCCCGTCGTCTGGCCAAGCTCGCCAATGCGCCATTTATTAAAGTTGAGGCCACTAAATTTACTGAAGTGGGCTATGTTGGCCGTGAAGTTGATTCTATCGTGCGCGATCTTGTTGATATGTCAGTTAAAATGACCCGTGAACAGGAAGTTGAGAAAGTTCGCCACCGTGCAGAAGCGTCAACCGAAGAACGTATTCTGGATGCGCTGTTGCCACCGCCAAGAAACAGTTTTGGCGAGCCTGAACCAATGGAGCCGAGTACAACCCGGGAGAAGTTCCGTAGCAAGTTAAAAGCCGGTGATCTAGATGATAAGGAAATCGAAATCGAAGTCAGTGTTTCACCTATAGGCGTAGAAATCATGGCGCCACCGGGAATGGAAGAAATGACCAGCCAGTTACAGGGAATGTTCCAGAATATGTCGGGTGGCAGAACAAAAACCCGTAAAATGCGCATTGCCGATGCCAGAAAAATTATGCTGGATGAAGAAGCGGCCAAGATGATTAATGAAGAGGATCTGAAACATCGGGCGGTTCATAATGCCGAGCAGAATGGCATTGTCTTTATTGATGAAATCGACAAGGTGGCCAAGCGAGGTGAAACCTCAGGTGCTGATGTTTCCCGTGAAGGTGTTCAGCGAGATCTGTTGCCGCTGGTCGAAGGATGTACCATCACCACCAAATACGGCATGGTGAAAACGGATCACATTCTGTTTATCGCCTCCGGTGCCTTTCATTTATCCAAGCCATCCGACCTGATACCTGAATTACAGGGCCGTTTACCGATTCGCGTCGAGCTGGATGCACTCACTACTGAAGATTTTGTGCGTATCCTGACAGAACCGGATGCTTCCCTGACCACACAGTATCAGGCCTTGATCCAAACAGAAGGATTAACTATTCGTTTTGCCGAAGATGGTATTAATCGGATCGCCAAAGTCGCTCATGATGTCAATGAGCGCACTGAAAATATAGGTGCCCGTCGATTACATACGGTGATGGAGCGATTGCTGGACAACATTTCCTATGAAGCACCGGATCGTGCCGGTGAATCCCTGAATATCGATGCTGATTTTGTCGAGGCTGCATTGGGTGATCTGGTACAGGATGAGGACCTCAGTCGTTACATACTTTAATGAAAAGGTCTGTTTTTTAAGGTTAATTATCAGGGTACACCTGTAGAATAGCCGATCCGATTTATCGATAGCAGGAGGCTGTTGTTTTAAATGATGGTCTTATATAGCTGAGGATTTTTTATGCCAAAACCAACAAGCATTAATTTGCATCAGAAATCACGTATTCTGGAAATAGAATTCGATGATGGTGCTGCTTACAAATACAGTTGTGAATTTTTACGTGTTTATTCGCCTTCGGCAGAAGTAACAGGGCATGGTCCTGGTGAAGAAGTGTTGCAGGTGGGCAAAGAGGGTGTGAATATAAAAGCCATTGAACCGGTAGGCCACTATGCCGTTAAGCTGGTTTTTGATGATCAGCACGACAGCGGCCTGTATTCATGGCAATATCTGTATGATCTGGGCGCACACTATGAAGAGAAATGGCAGAATTATCTGGCACGACTGAAAGAAGCTGGCGTCAAACATAAAGAAATAGCCAATTAAGAAAAGAAAAGCATGAGTGACGATAAAACCCATTTTGGATTTGAACAAATACCCGTTAATGAAAAGGTGAAGCGTGTAGCGGGGGTTTTTCATTCCGTTGCAGACAAATATGATGTCATGAATGACGTTATGTCATTGGGTGTTCATCGATTATGGAAGCGTTTTACACTGAGCCAGACAGGCCTTAAAGCTGGCCAGAGAGTGCTGGATCTGGCCGGTGGCACCGGTGATCTGGCGCTGCGCATGTCACGCATGGTCGGCCCCGCGGGTGAAGTGGTGTTATCGGATATTAATGCATCCATGTTAAACAGAGGGCGTGAGCGTTTGCTGGACAAGGGTATAGCCGGCAACATGAGTTATGTTCAGGCGAATGCAGAATGCCTGCCATTTCCCGATGATTACTTCGATTGCATTACCATTGCCTTTGGTCTGCGCAATGTCACCGACAAGGATGCAGCATTACGCTCTATGTACCGTGTGCTTAAACCCGGTGGCCGGTTACTGGTACTGGAGTTTTCCAAACCGGTGGCACCGGGACTGGCACCTGTTTATGATGTTTATTCGTTTAAACTGCTGCCTGCCATGGGCAAACTGATCGCCAATGATGCAGACAGTTACCGCTATCTGGCCGAATCCATTCGAATGCACCCTGATCAGCAAACGCTGAAAGAAATGATGCAGGTAGCCGGTTTCGATAAGGTTTCCTATCACAATATGACCGGTGGTATAGTTGCCCTACATAAAGGCTTCAAGATTTAATAATCAAGGTTGAGAGTTGAGCTTACCGCAAATCGTCATCGCGTCATTTGAAACTGCATTTAATCACTATATTGCACTGGATCCAGATGCAATGCCCCGTCTTGAAGACATGGAAGGCAAAATCATTGCCATCGAAATTACCGGTATTAATGAAACCCTGTATCTGTTCCCGGGAATGGATGGCATTATGGTGATGAGTGATTTTGATGGTGAAGCTGATACCACATTGTCAGGATCACCTATGTCACTGGCGCGTCTGAGTATGAGCAAAAATGCCATGCCGGTGTTATTTTCCGGTGATGTGAAAATTTCAGGTGATACCCGTTTAGGTCATCAATTTAAGAAAGTTCTGGCCGGGCTGAATATTGACTGGGAAGAGCAGTTGTCGCGTGTCACCGGTGATATGATCGCGCATCAGCTCGGTAATGGCGTTAGAGATTTTACAAACTGGTTCAAGCGTAGTACACAGTCTATTAATCTTGATATGGGTGAGTATTTTCAGGAAGAAAGCCAGGTGCTGCCAAGTAGAGCAGAAGTGGATCGATTTATTAGTAATGTCGATAGTTTAAGAAGCGCTGTTGATCGATTGCAGGCTCGAATCGACAGATTAAAAAATAACAGCCAACAGTAAATAAAAATAAATAAAAATGATTAGCCCGGCACAAATACTCAGATTATTACGCATAAACTATGTGCTGGTGCGTCATGGACTGGATGATATTGTGTTCGCAATACATCTGTTCAGGCCCTTTCGTTTTCTTATGTTCCTGTTGCCCTGGAACTGGTTTATTCGTGAGCGTGCATCCCGTGGACAGCGAATCCGTTGTGCACTGGAAGACCTGGGGCCAATCTTTATCAAGTTTGGCCAGATGTTATCAACCCGAAAAGATTTATTACCCGAAGAAATTGCCGAAGAGTTAACAAAATTACAGGACAGGGTACCGCCATTTCCCGGTTCACAGGCCAAAGCTATCATTGAAAAAGCCTACGGTTGTTCGATAAGTGATGTGTTTGATGATTTTGATGAGCAGCCACTGGCATCTGCTTCAGTTGCACAGGTGCATACTGCAAAACTAAAAAACGGCACAGATGTGGTCGTGAAGGTGCTGCGACCCACCATATTGCCGGTGATCAAGCGTGATATCGAATTGCTTTTCATTGTGGCCAGACTGGCAGAGCGCTATTCATCTGAGGCGCGTCGATTAAGACCCATTGAAATCGTACAGGAATATCAGAAAACCATTATTGATGAACTGGATCTGATGCGAGAAGCAGCTAATTCCAGTCAGATAAGACGCAATTTTATTGATTCCAGTGTTCTGTATATTCCGGAAGTTTACTGGGATGATACTCGTCGTAATGTTATGGTGATGGAGCGCATTCATGGCATGCCTATCGGCGAAGTTGACAAGTTGCGATCTCTGGGTGTGGACATGAAGCTGTTAGCTGAACGCGGCGTTGAAATCTTTTTTACCCAGGTTTTCAAACATAACTTTTTTCATGCTGACATGCACCCGGGTAATATCTTTGTCGATGTTACCCGGCCAGAAGATGCCAAATACATTGCTGTTGATTTTGGAATAGTGGGTAGTTTAAGTCCGGATGATCAGCGCTATCTGGCGGAGAATTTTCTGGCATTTTTCAAACGAGATTATAATCGTGTTGCTCAGTTACATGTGGATTCTGGCTGGGTGCCGGGGGGCACACGAGTCGATGAGTTTGAGTCAGCTATTCGCAGTGTCTGTGAACCAATCTTTGAAAAGCCGTTAAAAGATATTTCATTCGGCCATCTGTTATTAAGACTGTTCCAGACGGCTCGACGCTTTAATATGGAGGTTCAGCCGCAACTGGTGCTACTACAGAAGACATTGCTGAATATAGAAGGTCTAGGCAGACAGTTATATCCGGACCTTGATTTGTGGAAAACAGCAAAACCTTTTCTTGAAAACTGGATGAATGAACAGGTCGGTGCAAAGGCATTGTTGCGTGGCCTGAAAAAAAATCTTCCCTATATTGCAGAAAAACTACCAGAATTCCCCGAGCTGGTATTTGAGGCGATGAAAAAAATAAGTGAGGGTGAAAACAATCGGTTACAGATTGAAGAAATTACTCGACTCAGAAAACAGATGAAGCGTAACCACCGACGTCTGAGTTTGACGATAGTCGGCTCGACTTTTCTGCTGGGCGCTGTATTAGTTTATGGGCAGGTTGATGCAGGTTCTTTATTATATTGGGGAATGCCACTGGCAGGCTGGATATTGTCTGCAACAGGCTCCCTGTTTATCTGGCTGGGTTTAAAAGAAGAATAGAGAACTCTATGGGCTGGATTAAAAGCTTTGGAATATCAGTTTGTCTATTATTAATATCAATCAATAGTTATGCAATAGATCCCACAGAGCAGTGGTATAGTTTTGAAACAGAGCATTTTATAATCCATTTCAATAGTGACAGTCAATCAATTGCACGTAAAGCCGCTGAAATCGCTGAGCGGATACATAACAGCTTATCAGCCAGGCTTGACTGGTATCCCGTTGAAAAAACCCATCTGGTCATCAGTGATGAGACTGATTTTTCAAATGCATATGCTACACCTTACACATTTAATCGAAGCGTGATTTTCGTATCGCAACCCGATTACCCCAATACCCTGGAAGATTATGATGACTATCTGGAGCTGCTGATAACGCATGAATATGTACATGTGTTACACCTGGATAAAGCTGCTGGCATTGTCAGTGGATTAAGAAATATTTTCGGGCGACATATTTTATTATTTCCAAATATATTTCAGCCGCCATGGTTAATCGAAGGTATTGCGACACATATCGAGACACAAAATTCAAATGTCAAAGATGAAGGAACAGGCAGAGGGCAGAGCAGTTATTTTCAGATGATGATGCGAATGGAAGTTATCAATGGTGTAAAGCCAGTCAGTCAGTTAAATTTACCGATGCGATCATGGCCGATAAGGACGGCTGATTATTTATATGGTGTGTTCTTTTATCAATTTATGGAAGAGGTTTACGGAAAAGAAGATGTTAATAACCTTATAGAATCATATAGTCGACATATCGTTCCTTTTATGATTAATAGTAATGCAAAGCAGGTAGTAAATAAGGATATTACTGAGCTTTGGCAGGAATTTACTGACTGGCTGGGCAAGAAATTTATGAGCCAGATAGATAATATTAAGCAACAGGATCGGGTAGAGGGAAATGCCATAACCAGTGATGGTTATTTTACAGGACAGATAAAAGCATCTGGGAATGATTTATATTATGTTCGTGGCGACCCTTATCAGCATGCGGCTTTTATGAAAATTAATACCGATAGTGTAATGGAGAAAGTTGTTGATGTGCATTCAAATTCACGAATAGCCGTTCATGCCGAAAAAGGTATTTTAGTTGCACAGCCAGAGTATTGTGATAATTATAATCTGAATTATGATTTATATCATGTCAGTCATGATAGCCATAAAATAAAAAAAATAACAGAATGTGGACGCTATCGATCAGCAACCTGGTCTTCGGATGGTCGGCAAATAATAGCCGTACACATTAATAATGGCATCAATGAATTACACCTGTTAGACCAGTCAGGTAATAATATATCTGTATTATGGAAGGGCGCTGAAGGTGTGGTTGTTGGGCAGCCAGACAGTTCATTAACAGGTCAGGTTCTGGTCGCTTCAGTATACAGGCCAGAAACTGGTTGGAATATTGAACAGTTTGATCTGGTGAGCAAGCGCTGGCAAAAGTTGACCAGTGATAAAGCCATTGATGTCTATCCAGTTTATAGTGATGACGGCAGTGCCGTTGTTTTTAGCTCGGATCGGAATGGTGTTTATAATCTTTATAAATTAACGATTGCTGATACCAGTATTGAACAGCTGACTCATGTTATGGCCGGCGCATTTATGGCGGCAGAGGCAGATAATGATATTTATTATGTGGGTTATGGTGTAGACGGTAATAATATTTATAAACTTGTTAAGCCAGTACCCATAGAAAAAATAAAAATAAAGAAAGAAACGATCATCGTTGAACGGCAGGAACAGGATTTTAATCAGGCTGATTATCGTGTTGAAGAATATTCCCCCTGGTCAAGTTTGCAGCCGCGTTGGTGGGAGCCGGTACTGTTCTTTGACAATGAAAAATCGGAAATAGGCTTTACAACGTCAGGTCATGATGCGCTTGTAATGCATAATTATTTCCTGGCGCTTGCCTATGATACAAAAAATACAATAGCAACCGGCCACATGAGTTATTTTTATATTGATCGTTTTGCCATAGGTGCGACCCGAGAAACCACTATTCTTAGCGATGCTAATGCTAATTATGCAGCAACTATCAGCAAGGATGATTATTTTATCTACTGGTTGAATCCGGTAAATTATTTTGAATCAAGCTGGAATTTTATAATGGGTGTTCAGGCGAGTGTTAATGAACTACACAGGAAAGAACCCTGGGTAGCACCTATAGCTGATTTTATGGATAAGCAGGCGGGTGTTGCATTGCTCTTTAAAAATACAAAAGATTATGTGCGTTCTATAAGTGAGAATGATGGCCGCAATGTTAAAGTTATTTATGAAAATAGTGATCTATGGAAGAGTGACTTTAGTGGCGAGGTATATACACTCGACTGGCGTGAGTTTATTCAGATTAATAAACAGCATACATTGGCAATTAGACTGACTGAAGGCTGGGGAACAAAGCAGCCGGAAAATTTCAGTCTCGGCGGTGAGAGTAGTGATTTAAACATTCTTGATGTTATTAATCCGGTCAGTGATGCGCTATTTGGTAAAAGAGAATATGCTCTCAGAGGGTATGCAGAAGGTCTGCCACAACTTAGGGGGCGGCGTATGCAGCTGGGAAGTATTGAATGGCGATTCCCGTTAGGGCTGGTTGAGCGCGGAATAATGGCGCCGCCAATAGGATTGATGCAATGGTCTGGCAATCTTTTCATGGAAACAGGCGCTGCATGGGATATAGGTAATGAACCCGAAACATATTATTCAAGTGCGGGTATCGAGATACAGGCAGATATCAATATTTTTTACAGAATCAATAGTAAATTACGTTTGGGTTTTGCCTCGGGTCTGGATGAACTGATTGGCGAGAACCGATTTTATTTTAGTTTAGGTGCAAGTTTTTAATGGTTGATTAATCATTAAAAACTTGCCGTAAATAAAAATATTTGTGATGTTAGTCCGTCATTTTAATAACAAGAGATAAATTAACATGTGGGAAGAACGCTACGGCGCTGAAGAATATGCATACGGAAAACAGCCCAATGATTTTCTGGTGGAATGTATAGATAAGATACCTAAAGGAAAAGTCCTGTGTATAGCGGATGGTGAAGGTCGTAATGCGGTTTATCTTGCCGAACATGGCTGTGATGTTACCAGTGTTGATGCGTCAACGGCGGGTATGCGAAAGGCAGAACAGTTAGCCAGGGAACGAAATGTCACAATTAAAACCATTGTAGAGGATCTGGCTGATTTTGAAATTCAGTCATCTTCATGGGATGCAATTATTTCTATCTTTTGTCATCTGCCCCCAGATCTTAGAAAAAAAGTACATAAAAATATTATTACAGGGTTAAGGCCTGAGGGTGTTTTAATTCTGGAGGCTTATACGCCAGAACAAATTGAGTTGGGTACGGGTGGTCCAAAGGATGTTGATTTGACCATGACATTAGAGAGTTTAAAAACAGAGCTCTATGGTCTGAATTTTTCTCATGCGACAGAAAAAAAACGGGATGTGATTGAAGGTATTTACCATACTGGTTGTGGTGCTGTTGTCCAGTTGGTTGCAGTTAAATAAGATGTGCTGTCATTTTGTTTTTGAGTTTCTATCTTGTTGATCCAGAACAATACATATTAGAAAATGAAGTCATAGTCTTCCAGCATGACGTGAGGTATTTAGTCAGGAGTGTGCTGGTTATCAGGGATAGTTTGTATTGTGATTGCAGGAGCATCAAAAATGAACAAATCTATTTTTATGGCCATGCTTATTTTCGTCACCGCGTTGGCCTCATCTCCACTGGTATGGGCAGACGATCAGCAAACTGATCAGGACCGATTAGAAGAGCAGGATCGTGATCAATTACGCAAGCAGGTTTATGGCTGGGATCTTATGACACCTGAGGAGCGTATGCAGCATCGTGAAATGATGCGTAATATGAAAACCGAGGAAGAACGAGACGCTTATCGTAAAGAACATCATAAGCGTATGCAGGAAAGAGCCAGACAACAGGGTGTTGAGTTGCCTCCCTATCAATCCGGGCGTGGATTTGGCGGTGCGGGTGGTGGCCGCGGCAACAGATAGTTGTGGATAATCTGCAAGGTGGTTTCGCATAGGATCGTGTCGTGCCTTGTACAATTTGCTAGTAAGGGCACGACTTAGATTGCGGACCAAAAGCAGTTGTGAACAACTGGATGGTTCGAAAGCATTACAGGATATAACATCTTTATCAATTTCATTAATAACATGATGATGGAGTAGTTTATCAGTCTTGTGATGAATCAGTTTGAGCCCCGGATTTTGAAGATTGTGTACTAAATTATCTATGTCTGGTAAGTCGTATTTTTCGTATTTAATAGCCCATGCTTTTATTCTGCAACCATGTGTCAGATTGGCAAAGCTAAATCTACTGTTTGCATCAGGGTTCAGCATTTCTTTCCTAAGCTCGATATTGAGACAATAGTCCTGTCGGATGCCGCGGTAATTGCCACAGAAAACAGAAGATACTTGCCGAGATCATTTTTTTTAATAGAGAAAAAATTGTTTAGCTAATCTCCTGGCGCTGTTATCACTATTCAGTTGAGCAATATTTTTATCCAGTGTTAATAGTTTGCTCGCTATATAAGCCTTATTTGGTAAAATCACGCCCCATGGATGTTTCTCATATATTAGATGGTCTCAATGCAGCTCAGCGTGAAGCGGTAACCGCACCACCGGGTCCGATGCTGGTACTGGCGGGTGCCGGCAGTGGTAAAACACGGGTACTGGTACATCGTATGAGCTGGCTGATCCAGGTTGAGGGTGTCTCGCCCTATAGTCTGATGGCGGTGACTTTTACCAATAAGGCGGCAAACGAAATGCGCGGCAGGGTGGAAGAGCTGCAGGGTGGTGCGGCGAGTGGCATGTGGGTGGGTACATTTCATGGCCTGGCTCACCGTCTGTTACGAGCCCACTGGAAGGATGCCGATCTTCCCCAGACTTTTCAGATACTGGATTCCGATGATCAGTATCGAATGATTCGTCGGGTGCTGAAGTCACTGGATCTGGATGAGGCCCGCTGGCCGCCACGTCAGATTCAGGGTTTTATCAATGCCCGTAAGGATGAAGGTCAGCGGCCCCAGCATGTGGATGCCGGCGGCGATCCCATCAAACAACAGTTATTACGTCTCTACACGGCCTATGAAGCAGCCTGTAAACGCGCGGGGGCGGTTGATTTTGCCGAGTTGTTATTACGCTCGCTGGAATTATTAAGAGACAATGAGTCCTTACTCAAACATTATCGTCAACGATTTAAGCATATTCTGGTGGATGAGTTTCAGGACACCAATGCTATTCAGTATGCCTGGGTAAGATTGCTGGCGGCGACGGCAAATTCAGGTGATGGTGGCCAGATATTTGTCGTGGGTGATGATGACCAGTCTATATACGGCTGGCGCGGTGCGCGGGTAGAAAACATTCTCAGTTTTGAAAAGAGGGATTTTCCCGGCACCCAGGTGGTGCGTCTGGAACAGAATTATCGATCAACCGGCACCATACTGGCGGCTGCAAATGCATTGATTGCCCATAATGATGATCGCATGGGTAAAAATCTCTGGACCGCCGGTGAGCAGGGTGCACCGATTCATTTATACAGCGCTTTCAATGAACAGGATGAAGCACGGTATGTGCTTGACCGTATCAAGAGCTGGGTATCTGACGGTCATGCCCGATCAGAAGTCGCTATCCTTTACCGCTCCAATGCCCAGTCACGCGTATTTGAAGAAATGTTCTTTTCTGAGGGCATACCTTATCGTGTGTATGGCGGTTTGCGATTCTTCGAACGAGCAGAAATTAAAGATGCGCTGGCTTATATGCGCCTGATTAATAACCGCCATGATGATTCATCTTTTGAGCGCGTGGTTAATCAGCCGACCCGTGGAATCGGTGGTAAAACGGTTGACCAGTTACGAAATAATGCCCGTGTCATGGATACCTCTATGTGGTTGTCTGCCTTGCAGATGATTGAATCCGGAGAGATGACTGCCCGTGCGGGTAATGCGCTGGCCGGATTTGTTAATTTGATTAATGCTATGGCAGCGGATGTTAAGGATCTGGAGCTTAATGAACAGGTCGAGCATGTGATTCATAAAAGCGGTTTGATGGATCACTATGGAAAAGAAAAAGGTGAAAAGGCGGAAGCACGGGTAGAAAATCTCGAGGAGCTGGTCAGTGCTGCCAAGGGTTTTGAATATCATAATGAAGATGATATTGAAATGGATGTGCTTACTGCATTTTTAACCCATGCGGCACTGGAAGCCGGTGAAGGCCAGGCGCAAGCCTGGGAAGACTGTGTTCAGTTGATGACACTACATACTGCCAAGGGGCTGGAGTTTCCGCTGGTATTTATGTGCGGAATGGAAGACGGTCTTTTCCCTCACCAGCGCTCCATGGAAGAAGAAGGTCGATTACAGGAAGAACGGCGACTCTGTTACGTGGGTATAACCCGTGCACGAGAACAGCTGGTAATAACCTATGCTGAACGTAGACGATTATATGGAAAGGATTATTATCCCATGCCATCCATGTTTATTGGTGAAATACCGGCAGAGCATATTGCCGATATAAGACCGAAAGCAAATATCAGCCAGCCAGTCATCATACAGTCAAGTTTTAGCAAGATGAGTAATAGTTTTAATATTGGCCAGCGTGTGTTGCATCAAAAATTCGGTGAAGGCATCGTATTAAATTTTGAAGGCCAGGGTAGTCACGCACGGGTAGAAGTAAATTTTGAAGATGTGGGCAGTAAATGGTTGGTGATGTCCTATGCCAATTTACAGACAATATAAAAAAGAGCGCCTAAGTGAAACGTCGAGATTTTATTAAAACTGCAGGCATAACCAGTTTAGCCACGGGGTCATCGGTTATGGCATCTGCCGTGCGGGCAGATGAAAAAATAAAATGGAAAATGGTTACAACCTGGCCAAAAAATTTTCCCGGCCTGGGTACGGGTGCAAATAATCTGGCCAGTTTAATTACCGAGATGAGTGGTGGTCGAATAACGGTAAAAGTGTATGGCGCCAAAGAGCTGGTGCCTGCATTTGAAGTGTTTGATGCCGTTTCACGTGGCACAGCGCAAATGGGGCATGGTGCATCTTATTACTGGAAAGGGAAAACAGAAGCCGCACAATTTTTTTCAGCTGTGCCCTTTGGTATGACTGCTCAGGAAATGAATGCCTGGTTATATCATGGAAATGGGATGAATTTATGGACAGAAACCTATAAACCATTTGGCATTATTCCTGCGGCAGGTGGTAATACCGGCGTGCAAATGGCTGGCTGGTTTAATCGTGAAATAAAATCGATTAGCGATCTACAGGGACTGAAAATGCGTATTCCCGGGCTTGGCGGAGAAGTATTAAAACGCGCTGGCGGGACACCATTAAGCATACCTGGCGGTGAAATATTTACCTCATTGAAAACCGGTGTGATAGACGCAACAGAATGGGTAGGTCCCTATAATGACCTGGCTTTTGGATTACATAAAGCTGCAAAATATTATTATTATCCCGGCTGGCATGAGCCAGGTACAACACTGGAAGTGTTAATCAACGAGAAAGCGTATAACGATTTGCCAAAAGATTTACAGAGTATTGTCAGCAATGCATGCAAGGTTGCTAATCAGGACATGCTGGCGGAATATACCGCGCGAAATCAGATTGCGCTGGATACGTTAGTTAACCAGCATAAAGTGGATTTAAGAAAGTTGCCTGATGAAGTGCTGATTAAATTAAAGTCCTTGTCTGAAGAAGTAATTGCTGAAGTGGCTGAAAAAGATCCATTATCGAAAAAAGTATTTCAGTCATTTACAAAATTCAGTCAGCAGGTAAAGAACTGGCATGATGTTTCTGAAAGGGTTTATTTAAATATCAGGTAACTATTGCCACTAGATGACAGCAATAAAGTGTTTATTGCATTAAATATTTGATATTGGGTAGCTGGTTTTCCAGTTGTGTCACTTCAGCCATCGGTATTTCTATCCAGAAGGTACAGCCTTCTTCTCCTTTTGCATTAACACCTATGCTGCCGTCCATTGCTTCTACAAGCTGTTTGGCAATATAGAGGCCAAGTCCTATGCCTGATATTGATCCATGTTTCTGGTCAATACGCTCAAAGGGTGTAAATAGCAAAGATAATTTATCTTCTGCAATACCACAGCCAGTATCAATTACAGTGACTTTCAGTTTGCCTTCATTTTCAATTATGCTGTTAATGGTGACGCGACCATTTTCTTTATTATATTTAACGGCATTGTTAAGTAGGTTAATTAAAGTTTGTCTAAGACGTTGTTGATCTGCCAGCACTAGAAAATTATTATCTGTAATTTTATTTTCAATAAAGATATTTTTTTGCTGAGCCATAGATGTAGTTATTTGATCGACACAGCTGGTGATGAGATCTGTAATACTGCAAGGTTGAATATTAAGTTGTAATTGACTGAGGTCAGTACTGGTTAAGTCAAGTAATTCATTAACCATGTCAAGCATTTGGTAGCCTGCCGTTAGAATATGTTTTGCTGTTTCATCTTGAGATGCTGTTTTCTGGTCTGCTTGTATTTCAAGAATTTGTGCGTAGCCCAGTATTATATTGAGAGGTGTTCGAAGTTCATGACTCATGCCGGAAAGAAATTCAGATTTCGCTCTGTTTGCGCTTTCAGCAATATCTCTGGCCTGTATAATTTGATTTTGTGCTTCGAGTAATTGTGTTTGACTGGTTTCTAGTTCGATAATATGAGCCTGTTGAAGGCGTTCTCTCGTCTCTGCTTCATCAATAAGTTTTTTACGCGAAGACTCAAGTCGGTGTTCTATTCTATCGGCAAGAAAATAAAAGAATATCAGTACAAAAAAACCCAGTGTAAAAGCAAGCAGGCTGATATTTAAAATTGCCTGTTGATTGCCTGCAATTCGTTCAGTCATGTTACGTAAGATCAGTAACCTGCCTACTTCATGCTGGCGAATATCGATCAGTGGTTGTGATATGGCAAAGTAATGCTTATTGTCAAAATCATGCATAGTGCCATCATGCTGACTGGAAGGGTCATGCAGAATGTCTGTGAGTGTTTTTAAGGGGACATTTATTGATGAGTAGGTTTCCACGAAAGAAGATAAATGATCCCAGTCGGTCTGCTTGCCAAGCATCTTAATACCCTGCTCCCAGTCCCTGCGTGAGAGTAATTGTTTGTTGATAGCGATGGCAAGTTCGATGCCCATTGATCTGGTCAGATTGCTAATAATATGTTCAATTTCTTCTCCTAGTTCGAGATAGCCAATCAATTTGCTGGATGCATAAATTGGGTATACGACGCGTAAGGTAAAGGTGCCTAGTGTACCCAGTTCGATGCCTGAAGCTGCTAGCCCGGTTTGTTCTGCCTGTATAGCTGTGTAACGATTAATAATGTCACTATGACGATCAGGTTCATGTACGCGAAGCAGGACTTTACGCTCAGGTGTAAGAAGATAGAAATGAGTAATTAAAAATTTTGCTCGTAAATTTTCAAAAATGGGGGCAGCGTATTGTAGAGTATCTTCTCTGTTTCCGGTTATGAGTCCATTTCTAAGTTTTTCGTCATTTTGAAGGTACTCCATAGCAGCAGATAATTTATGGGTGTCTGCAATTAGAGCAGAATTATAATTGAGTTGAGCAGCCTTGACGCTATGCATAAAATCTTCATTGATATGCGATTGTTCTTCATTAGAAAAAATATAAATGAAGATCAGCAGGAAAGATATGAGCAGTAAACTGAGGGGTAAAAGCAGTCTCGCTTTAATGGTGTTGTCGCTAAAATAAATCATTAATATTAGTAAGGTAAATACGTCGTTTCTGTAGTATAGGATAATAATCCGGTTATGTTAGTGATTTTGAGATGTTTGCGTCAGTCGTGATCCTTCGTTTGGGGGAGTGGTTTGATATTTAACGGCCTGGCCAGTAAAGGAATGCAATGTATTTTATGTTTACGTACATATTGAATCAACTTCTGCGGGAAATTCAAATCATTAATTACTGATCATGAAGACTTTTACTCTCCGCCTCAGAGTAAGAATGAAAAAGCTAATAATATTAAAAAGAGAGTTTTAGTTAGATATTTTTTCATTTTTATAGTTGAATCAATAGTAGTAGTAATTCATAACTAATTAGCTAGCTGTGCAGGTAACCAGGTGGCTAATCCCGGCCAGAAAGCGATGGTTGCCAGAGCAATCAGTTGAATAATAATAAAAGGAATAACACCTTTATAAATATCAGTGGTTTTGATTGAGGCCGGTGCTATGCCTCTTAAATAAAACAGGGCAAAGCCAAATGGCGGTGTCAGGAATGAGGTTTGTAAATTTATGGCAATAAGAATACCAAGCCATACAGGATCTATGCCCATGGCAAGAAGAATGGGGCCAACAATGGGGACTACTACAAACGTAATTTCGATAAAGTCGAGTACAAAACCCAGCAGAAACATCACTAGCATGACAATAAATAAGGCACCATAGGGGCCACCGGGCAAATCGCTTAATAATCCCTGCACAAGCTCATCACCTTCAAAGCCTCTGAAAACCAGTGCAAAAATAGAAGCGCCAATCAGAATCATAAACACCATGCTACTCACCCGGGCGGTGCTTTGCATAACATCACGTAATATTTGTAAATTAAACTGTTTACGCTGTATGGCCATTAATATTGCACCCATGGCACCAACGGCAGCGGCCTCGGTTGGTGTTGCCAGTCCTGCAATAATGGAACCCAGCACAATAACAATTAATGTCACTGGCGGAATCAGTTGTTTTAGTACCTGTTGTTTCAGTTCATCATTAATCTGCAGTTCATGTTTAGGAATAGCAGGCATGGATTCGGGTTTTAGCCAGGCGGTCATCAATAAGTAAGTGATGTATAAAAATACCAGCAGCAGGCCGGGAATAAGCGCACCAATAAATAAATCATCAACAGATAAAGTTTCCGGACTGAAAATGCCCATATCGAGCTGTGCCTGTTGATAGGCAGAAGACAGAACATCACCCAGTAAAATTAAAATGATCGATGGTGGAATAATTTGTCCCAGCGTGCCCGATGCACAGATAGTGCCGGTAGCGATACGTGGATCGTAACCCCGTTTTAGCATGGTGGGTAAAGACAGTAATCCCATGGTCACTACCGTAGCACCAACTATTCCGGTGCTGGCGGCCAGTAACATGCCTACCAGGGTGACAGAGATGCCAATGCCGCCGCGCATGGAACCAAATAACATAGCCATGGTTTCCAGCAAGTTTTCGGCAATACGTGAGCGTTCCAGCATGACACCCATAAATACAAATAAAGGAACGGCAATCAGTGTCTGATTCATCATGATACCAAACAGACGATTAGGTAGTGCTTCTAAAAAGGCAGAATCAAAGGTTTCGTTGAGCGTGCCAATTCCGGCATATAACAAAGCCGTGCCAGCTAAGATAAAAGCGACAGGATAACCAGTGAGTAAAAGTAGAAAGACAGTTATAAATAAACCCAGTGCCATCCATTCCATTAATTAGTATCCCTGTGCTTGAGCGTGGCAATGGATTTAAGTATCAGAGCAAATGATTGTAGTAGCAGTAATGCCGCCATTATCAGAATGCAGGATTTAAGTAAAAAAAGTCCGGGCAAGCCGCCGGTTTCTCTGGAGCTTTCGAACACTGACCAGCTCTCGAAAACATATTCCCGGCTAATCCAGAAAATAAAAATCATCACAGGGAATAAAACAAACAGGTGACCAAGTAAATCAATCAGTGCCTGTTGTTTTAAATTAAGTTTGTGATAAAAAATATCAACACGAACATGTTCGTTGTACTTGAGCGTGTAGGCCGCACCAATGAGAAACACCAGAGCATGCATATAACTGATGGATTCCTGTAAGGCGATGGCACCGGTATCAAAAATATAGCGTAGAAATACCACCAGAAAGGTAGTCAGCACCATGCCCAGTGTTAGCCAGGAAACAGCACGGCCGGTGAAGTCGATGAAGTTTTCAATTTGTTGCTGCATTTTTATGTTAAGCCCATCAATATCATGACAGATAAGGCAGAAATAATTCTGAGTGAATAAATAGTTGTGTTTTGTATTGAGATGTTAAATTTCAATTATGACAATTATCATTACAGTTGTAATAAAATTTCCTGTTCTTCAGAAGAGGGTTCAATGTCGCGACTTTCATAATGGCGGAAGATGGCGGCAAGTACGTCTTCAGGTTCATCGACCAGCTGCAGTAGTTTGATATCTTTGGCTTTAATCATGCCTTCGGGCACCAGTGTATTTTCAAACCAGTCAAGCAGACCTTTCCAGAACACAGATCCAACCAGGATAACAGGAATACGACGAGTCTTGCCTGTTTGCAGTAGCGTCAGCATTTCTGCCATTTCATCCAGTGTGCCAAATCCCCCGGGACAGATGACATAGGCCGATGCATATTTTACAAACATGACTTTGCGGGAAAAAAAATGACGAAAGTTGAGTTCTATATCCTGATAGATATTGGGCGTCTGTTCTTTTGGTAGCTGAATGTTAAGACCAATGCTGGGAGATTTGCCTGGCTGTGCACCTTTATTGGCGGCTTCCATAATGCCGGGGCCACCACCGCTGACAACAGAAAAGCCGGCATCAGACAGTAGCCGGGCAATGGTTTCGGCTGTTTTATAATAAGGATGATCGGGTTTTAAACGTGCAGAACCAAACATGCTGACCGAGGGTGTGATTGGCGAGAGTCGTTCAAATCCTTCGACAAATTCAGCCATGATCTGGAAAATTTTCCATGATTCACGATTTAGCGTAGCCTCAGTCGCCGGGGAGATGCGGTTCTGTTTGGAAGGTGTGTCGGTCATCTGGGTCTCGTTTTATTTTTACTTTCTAATAATAATAGCCTTTAATACCCGTTCCTGAAATTCAAAACAGAATATTAATATGTCAGCAAAAACACCGCCTCTGATACTCGTTGATGGCTCATCATACCTGTATCGTGCCTTTCACGCATTGCCACCCTTAACCAATTCAAAGGGGCAACCGACAGGTGCCGTGTATGGCGTGATAAATATGCTGAAAAAACTGGTGGCTGAATACCAGCCGGAGCATATGGCAGTGGTGTTTGACGCCAAAGGTAAAACCTTTCGCGATGATATTTTTAAAGAATACAAAGCCCATCGCCCCCCCATGCCCGATGATTTGCGTCAGCAGATAGAACCCCTGCATGAGCTGGTCGATGCACTGGGTTATCCCCGGCTGGTGGTGCCCGGGGTAGAAGCCGATGATGTCATTGGCACGCTGGCCAGGCAGGCGGCTGCTCAGGGCATGGAAGTGCTGATTTCCACCGGTGACAAGGATATGGCCCAGCTGGTGACCGATAAAATTACGCTGATCAATACCATGAATAATTCCCTGCTCACCCCTGAGGGTGTAGTGGAAAAATTTGGTGTCAGCGCTGATCAGATCATTGATTATCTGGCGCTGATCGGTGATACCTCGGATAACATCCCCGGTGTCCCCAAGGTCGGTCCTAAAACCGCCGTTAAATGGCTGGAGCAGTATGGTTCAATGGATAACATTGTTACCCATGCTGATGAGATTAAAGGCAAGGTCGGTGAAAACCTGCGAGAGTGCCTGCAGCAACTACCCATGTCCTATCAGCTGGCCACCATCGTCTGTGATCTGGCGCTGGAACAGCAGCCGTCGGATTTGCATTGCAGTGCTGCTGATGTTGAGCGCTTAGGTAAGATATACGCAGAACTTGAATTCAAATCATGGCTGGCTGAACTGAGTGCTGATGCCCCGGTTGCAAGCTATCATCAGCAATCGGACTATGAAATTGTATTCACTGAAAAGCAGTTTGATGCCTGGTTGAAAAAACTGGACAAGGCGGATTTGTTTGCATTTGATACAGAAACCACCAGTCTTAATTATCTTGATGCAAGAATCGTAGGGGTGTCATTTGCTGTGGATACCGGCAAGGCAGCTTATGTACCGTTTGGCCATGATTATGTCGGTGCCCCAGAACAGTTATCAGAAGCTACCGTGCTCGGTGGACTCAAGCCATTGCTGGAAAATCCCAAGAAAGCCAAGCTGGGGCAGAATCTGAAATATGATATGCATGTGCTGGCCAACCACGGTATTCAGCTACAGGGCGTGGCCCATGATACCCTGCTCGAATCCTATGTTCTGGATTCTACCCGGCGTCACGATATGGACAGTATGGCTTCCCGTATCCTTAACCACACCACTATTCATTTTGAAGACGTGGCGGGTAAGGGCGCTAAACAGCTGACCTTTAATCAGATTGCACTGGAACAGGCCGGACCTTATGCAGCTGAAGACGCGGATATTACCTTACGTTTACATCAGGTGATGTGGCCACAGCTAGAACAGAATCAGGCCCTGCATCGCGTTTATCAGGACATCGAATTGCCGTTGATGCCGGTAATACAGAAGATTGAACGCAATGGTGTAAAAGTAGATGTGAAGATGCTCGCCAGACAGGGCAAGCAGCTGGCTGTGCGCATGAGTGAGCTGGAGCAGGAGGCTTATAAAGAAGCGGGTGAAGAATTTAACCTGAGCTCACCAAAACAGTTACAGGCAATCTTTTTTGACAAGCTGGGTATGAAGGTTATTCGTAAAACGCCCAAGGGGCAGCCTTCAACTGCGGAAGATGTATTGCAGGAACTGGCACTGGATTACCCTCTGCCGAAAATTATTCTTGAGCATCGAGGCTTGAGTAAATTGAAATCAACCTATACCGATAAGTTGCCGCAACAGGTTAATCCGCAAACCGGGCGTGTACATACATCTTATAATCAGACCGGCACAGCAACCGGGCGTTTGTCATCGTCTGATCCCAATTTACAAAACATTCCGGTACGCAGTGAAGAAGGTCGCCGCATACGCCAGGCATTTGTTGCAGAAAAAAATTATAAAATTTGGCGGCAGATTATTCACAAATTGAATTACGTATCATGGCACACTTATCAGGTGATAAAAGTTTGTTAACTGCTTTTAATGAAGGCAAAGATATTCATCGTGCAACAGCGGCAGAAGTGTTTGGTGTTACTCTAGATGAGATTACTAATGAACAGCGGCGTGCTGCAAAAGCAATTAATTTTGGTCTGATTTATGGCATGTCTGCTTTTGGTCTGGCAAAGCAGTTGAATATCAGTCGTTATGATGCACAGGCTTATGTTGATTTATATTTTGAACGCTATCCGGGTGTAAAAAAATATATGGATACCACGCGTGATAAAGCACATGAACAGGAATATGTTGAAACAATTTTTGGACGGCGTTTATATTTGCCTGAAATTAATTCACGTAATGGGCAACAAAGGCAATATGCAGAACGCACAGCGATTAATGCGCCGATGCAGGGAACAGCAGCAGATATAATTAAACGTGCAATGATAAAACTAAATCAGACATTAATATCGTCATCACTGGATGCGCGTATGATTATGCAGGTACATGACGAACTTGTGTTTGAAGTAGCAGAAAAAGATCTGGAAAAGTTAAAGGTACTGGTAAAGCAGGAGATGGAATCGGCGGCAGAATTAACTGTGCCGCTGGTTGTTGATATTGGTACAGGTATTAACTGGGATGAAGCACATTAAACCTTAAATTACCTTAAAAAAATACAGATTAAAATTCTCTACCACTCGTCGGTTGTGTTTTGACTTCCCATGGATTTGAACTTTAATTAAGTACAGATCCTCGTTGTTTGTTTTGTGAATTGCGCTAAAGCCCGGCGCAAGCCCGCTTGCCTCCCTGAGCGGGCGATTTGAGGTTGGCCTCCCCAAGCTGGCCTCTAGATTATCCTCGACCCCGCCCTGGGGTCGGGGTATTTTTTTCAAGAATTAAGCTTCTTAATCATATCAGGCTTGGGTCGGGGTATTTTTTTGTCCAGATTTCGATTTCATGGTTTTTATTTAGCCTGGGTCGGGGTATTTTTTTCTAGGTTTCAGTTAGTTAGTTTCGTTTAGTAATGATTGGAATATTTTTTGTCGGCTTTCAGCTTGTCAGTTTTTTTTGCCTGGGTCGGATATTTTTGCTTATGCTGCTTCCAGGTTAAACCATTGATCAAGAATCTTCTGTAAGTCATTGACTCCTGTTTTATTTAAAGCTGAAAACATTTGTACGCTAACATTCATGCCTGCTTCGTTAAGAATTTTTTTGACACTATTGAGTGACTGCATGGCAGGTCCCCGTTTTAGTTTGTCTGCCTTGGTAAGTACAATATGTGTGGGAATCTGAAAGTGACGGCACCAGTCGATCATTTGCATATCGTAATCTTTTAATGGATGACGAATGTCCATAATAATGACCAGGCCACGTAACATATCCCGTGCGCTGAGATAGTTCTCCATTAACTTTTGCCAGTCCTTGCGCATTTTCTCGGGCACTTTGGCATAACCATAACCGGGAAGATCAACCAGTCGCCGAGTATCATCCAGCGTAAAGAAATTGATTAACTGGGTCCGTCCGGGAGTTTTACTGGTCCTGGCCAGATTTTTATTCTGACACAAGGTGTTGATGGCGCTGGATTTACCTGCATTGGACCGTCCGGCAAAGGCGACTTCCATGGCCGGTTCTTCGGGGAACTGGCCTGGCTGGCTGGCACTGGTTAGGAAATTTGCTCGGTTGTAGTAATTAATCATGGTTATCTGGCTAATGAATTCGTGGTGGATAGTAACCTGATTCGTATGATTCGGCCATTTTAGAGTCTGTTAAATTGCTGAAAAGCCCTGTCTGGTGTAGACTTGCGCAACTTTTTTAAGCTGGTCGTCAGTAAAAGAAGCTCATCTGTTGATTATTATCGGGTGACACAGACGGCCTTGAGCTAGATACAGCGTGTCGATACAGCCGGAAGTCCACGGGATTCACCGGAACGGTTTGGAGAAATTAGTATGAAATTCAAGTTATTAGTAGCAGTTTTTGGTTTGGTGCTGAGTGCCAGTACGTCGGCTATGGCCGCAGGTGATGCAGCTGCTGGTGAAGGCAAGGCGGCAGCCTGTTTTGGTTGTCACATGCCTGATGGCAATAGCGTAGTCGACCAGTTTCCAAAACTGGCCGGACAACATGAAAAATATACTGTTAAGCAGCTGTCTGAATTTAAATCCATGAAGCGTAAGAACGACATCATGCTGGGTATGGCAGCGGCGCTGACAGATGAAGATATGGCTGATCTGGCGGCTTATTTTGCATCAAAAACAGGTACTCCTGCGATGGCTGATGATAGCAAGGTTGCTCTGGGTCAGGATATTTACCGTGGCGGTAACATGACCAGTGGCGTTGCGGCCTGTATGGGTTGTCATGGCCCTGATGGTGCCGGTAACCCTGCAGCGGGCTATCCATCATTAGCGGGACAGCATCCAGCCTATACGATTGCCCAGCTGAACGCGTTTCATGATGGCACTCGTGATAACGACCAGGCCAGTATGATGCGTAATATTACAGCACGTATGACCAAGGATGAGATTGAAGCTGTCGCAAATTACATCGCTACTTTAAAATAAGTCATTGTTGTATAAGAATAAAAAAGGGCGGCATAGGTCGCCCTTTTTTTTGCAGAAAATATTATAGCTTGTGGCATAATTGAAATTTATTCGCCTGGCCATGGTCTGAAAAATGGTAAAAATAATAAATTTAAGGAAGGGTTCAATATAATGTTATTCAGAACAGCAGTTAAACTACCCCTGTTGATTATGTTACTGGTATCTTCATTTTCAGCAATTGCTAAAGATTATGATGAAGGTATTGAGTACAACCGGTTATCCAAAGAACTGGCTACTGACAGCGGTGATAAGATCGAAGTGCTGGAATTTTTCTGGTATGGCTGTCCCCATTGTTATCAGTTTGAGCCTGCCTTGAGCCAATGGGTAAAGACCAGACCTGAAAATGTGAATTTCATCAGAGTACCTGCGCCGTTAAATCCAAACTGGATGGTTCATACTAAAACCTATTACGCACTGGAGTTAATGGGCAAGGGTGAGGCATTTCATGAAGACCTGTTTAAAGCGATGCATGTGCAAAAGATGCGCTTAACAACATTGGCTGAAATAGTTGATTTTCTGGGCACTAAAGGTGTTGATAAAAAA
>Ga0224496_10000395_pt1 | contig 30591 bp, 22 predicted proteins | sample SF_Jul11_sed_USG_2_FD_168127 | JGI IMG/M metagenome (GOLD analysis project Ga0224496, IMG submission 168127) | Sediment microbial communities from San Francisco Bay, California, United States - SF_Jul11_sed_USGS_8_1 | ecosystem: Environmental > Aquatic > Marine > Sediment | place: USA...
GTTTCATGTAACCGAAAGGAGCGTGGAATATTGGGAAAAACTCGCGAAAAGAATACCTTGCCAAAATCAGGGTCCGATACCGCAAAGCCGGACGCAAGGAAAAAGGCGCCATCCTCGCCGAATTCTGCGCCGTTTGTGGCTACAACTGTGAAGCCTTTACCAGAACCATTTTTCGCCCGTCCGCAAACTTGTCGAAAAAACGCGGATCAACTCAAGATGGGTGAAGAAATACGACGAGCCGAAGACCCCGTATCAGCGACTTCTGGAATCGTCCAGCATCACCGAGGAAGTCAAAGATAGGCTTTTATCCATCCACAGCGCCTTAAACCCTTTTCGCCTGAAAAAAGAGATTGAGAAAAAACTTCGGAGGCTCTTTAATCAGCTATGGAAACATGAGGCGTGAAAAGCGAAAATCAACGACCGCTTCGGTTACCTTTTCCCATGAGGCAACACGTGACAAGGGCCTAATCAGCCACCTACCCCTCAGGCCTGGGGGGAGATTGAAGGTGGACGACCCATGGCGTAGAGCCAGGGGCCTATTGCTTTTGTCTGGTGGGCGATATTTCGAAGACGGAAAAACTGCGTCCTTTCCCATAGGATAGGACGTTGACTTCGACCCACCATATATAATTCCCAGGCCCCAAGGGCTCGTTGATGGTGACGGAGCAGGGCCCGGAGCCCTTGCATAGCAACCCCATGTCTCCTATGTGGACAAGGGCTTCATCCGGGGATTGGCCAGCCTTCAGGACATGAAGCTCATAGGTAACTCCACCTTTGGCCTGGTTCCACTGGAACAGGGATACTTCATTTTCCATGATCGGCCCCACTGGCCCAATGATATCATCCGGGGGGGTGACGGAACTTGCTTTCGACCTTTTGCCCGCCGGCTTGGCGCCCACCTCCAGCTTAACCTTGGAGCCAACTACCCGGTACTCCGAATCGATCCTGGCCGTGTAATATCCGGGCTCCAGGATCAGGTTTTTTCTACAAACATTCGTCTCGCATGTGGAGTTGTAAAATTCGTGAGCTTGTTGGAAGATGCCCCCCCTCTTTAAGGTCCCCTCAATATTAAGGTAGTAGTTCAAGGCGGCAGACTGCTTTATCCAAGTGACCGAAACAGGGCCGGCCGGTATTTTTTCTTCAGGAGAAAGAGGGGATATCCTAACAATTTTCGGAGAATTGTACTCTTCCACCACCACCGGATTTTTTGATTTTTTCGATGATGCCGGCGCCCTGGATATCTTGAGTTTTGTAGAGTCTTCCGATGAACTTTTGAGTTTTCTCTTGGCCGCGGTTCTTTCCACCTTTGCCAGGTCCTTCACGAACACCCATTTCTGGTCATGAGTCTTGGAAACGAAAGTAAGAGTCGCTCCGAAGAGTGATATTAATCCCCGATCCACATCCCCTTTCTTCTCTCCCTTGCAGCTGGTGGATGTGGTGGTGAAGGTGACAAATCTTCCATCCACCGCCATCTTGGCGACTGTCTTGCACTTTCGCTTGGGGACGCTGGTGTAGAGGGTGAATTTGTCTCCTCTTATATCCGCCACCCAGTATGGCTTCACCTTTTGTCCATTCAGGGATACAAGAGTCCATTTTCCGTCATAGGAGATATTTCCCTGGGCCGCAGCCGCCGCCGGGGCGCTTGACAGCATAAGAAGAATCACCGGAACGACCACAATGGCTTGAGGCCGAAGAAGGCAAACGAAGGTCTTTGCAGTTATCATTTATTCACCCTGTGTTCATCCCTTTGGCTGACATGATAATACTATTCAATACCTTGTACAATCCCAAAAGGCTCCAGGCCGAAGTCAGCGCCTCCGGCCCCTGGGTCGCATCGAGTGAAAACCGGCCAAAGCCGTCATGGGATGCAACGGGATATGAGGGGCTATCACCCGGCCCCTGTAGAAAATAAACCTGAAGCCCTGCTCCGATTTCTCTTTAGGCATCCATTTGATCTCACGCTTCAGAGCTTTTCCGATGACATTCCTGGGCAGATCATCGAAAAACTCCGCAAGTTATTTAATGAACTATGGAGACATGAGGCGTAAATAGCGAAAATCAATCCCAGCTTCGGCTACCTTTTCCCGTGAGGCAGCACGCTGACAGGAAGCTGTCTCCCTTATTCAAGCTTGCAAGGCGTTAACAACTCTTAAGGTACGGCGAACATATCCCGATAGTTCGCGCTGGTCAATCTGATCCGGCGTCCGGCTGGCCATGTTTTCACCGTGGTGATACTTACTTGTGTATTCGTTGATCTGATCGAGTTCGTCGTAGAGATGCTTGGCAGGATGATCGTCACCCCCTTCACGTATCTTGCGTATAATATCCCCAAGCCAACCTTGCTCAGGATGAAAAGAGTTGGGATAGGTAGTCCGGCAATAGGTTTCCAGAACAACACGCATTTTGCGGATCAAGTCCAATAGTTCGCCTGCGCCTGATGTTAAAAAGGTTTGCAAATCGTCAAGATCGGTCGCTGTCCTACCCTGGCACGCTTTCTCCAAATTTATAGACATAATCTTCGATCCTTGGGCATGATTATCTACAATATTTATCGCAGTGCGTTCGGCGGCGGGAGCCTTATCCCATACTTGTTTCAGGAACGTAGCATCGTGAGAAAGTACAATTACCTGAGCACAGTAATTTCCAGCCTTATGAATTTCATGGACAGTCTGACGACGGCGAAAAGCATCTTGGCTATTAAAAGGATCATCAAGGACAACAATCTTCCGAGCACGATCTGCGTCCCGCTCCAAATGGGCTAGAAAGAATGCAAGAGCTAAGGTGGTACGGTCGCCAGAACTCAAGGTGTTTTTAAAACTTGGCTGGTTGAGAGGCGTGCTTCCACCTCCTACATCAATTGGGGTGCTATTGATGACAAGTTGATAGCTCGAAGTTGCTACTCCTCCAGAATAGCTGTGCTTGGTTTCAGTGAGGCTATAGCCTGCATTGAAGTTATCAAGATATTCGTTGATTCGCTTCTCGTAGGGCTTTACCATCTTCTCTGTGTGGGTATCGAGCTTTGTGCGAATGCTGTTTTTTTCATTGTCTATAGTGTCCTTCACACCGGCTAACCGATTGTAATCAGCACAACTCTGCGCTATTTCCGTTTCATGGCGATTCTTGATGGCCTTCAGGCGTGCGAGTTGGGATTCAGCCACGTTTACATTGCCGGTAACGGTTTCTGTCTTTTTGTCAGTGATAAGGGCGTTCATGGCGCGGATAGCAGTGTTGGTTTTTACAACCGCATCCTGAACAAGATTATAGGCGGCGAATGCCGTGCTGAAAGCGTCGTCCGGCGCAACAGGCTCAAGTGGAGAGCTAGCCTTCCGGGTGAGTAAGGCCAATGAGGTTTGCCCCAAGGTTCTAACAGCGACAGAGATTTCAGTAGACACACTAAAAGAGACCTTGTCGAAAGCACAAAAACGGCCCCAGAATTCCACTCCTCCACGGTTCTGCTCAGCCAGGGTTTCAAGCTTGCCTATCGCACCAGCATCGAAAAGCTGACCAACCTGCAATTGCATGTCGTTGATTCCATCCTTGAGGCTCTTATAGGATTCGCTGAAAATAGCGCGGTAAGCCGCTATAAGGGGTAAACTTTGCATGTCCTGACCGCAGAAAGGACAGGTGTCGCCGGAGGCATGAGCTAAACCCTCAGCGAGCCAAGCTTGGCCGGTGGTCTTCATGCCATGGGCGGCGAGATGGGCGGCGAGATGACGCTCAGCGTCAACGGTAATGTCCTCGATCGTACGGCTCAGTAGTTCGGTGAGGCCAGCGGGTAAGGCTGGCAAGATGATCTCGGAAAGTGCCGCCCTCGCTTGAATCTGGCTGGCCTGAAGGACCGCTTCTAGTGAGCGCTCCTATTCGGCGATCTTTGTGTTGATATCAGGGTCAAATGGAAGGGCGATAAACTGTTCACGCGTTATGCCTGCTGGTATATGCTGTTGGAGCGCCCTGTCAAGAGCGCTGATCTCGGTCGTCATGGCCCGGCTTGTTACCGAAAGCCGTGCCTCTTCTTCGGCGAGGTGTACACCCTCCTGGCCAATTATAATTCGGTATAGGTTGCGTTTGTGGTTGATATCGACAACCTCGCCAGAATGGACGTTCTCAGCAACGAATGTACCGTCGAAAATAGCAAGATTGGGCAACGTAGCGGTCCAGGTCGTGCCATCGAATCGTGCCCTACCGGAATCGAGTAATAATTCAACAAGCGGATTGTCAGAAACACCAAGGGTTTTTCGTCCGATGATATGGGCGCAATCGCCCGTTTGAAGTGATCGGAATATTGAACAAATCGTGGTTTTGCCATAGCCATTCGCCCCAACAATCAGAACGTGCTTGGCGAGCTCTGGGTTGCCTTGTGGAGCGGAATTCTTGAATCGCCCGACGTTCTTGATTGAAATTATTTTTTTAATCATATCAGCTGGGTCATCCTTATTCGACGATAAATATCGTTACATTTACCTCTATTTTACTCCCAGAATGTTCCTGATGACGCTGTTCAATATCCCCCCGCCTCCGGAAACGGCCAGCCTGCCTGGCTGCGAAGCGGCCGCTCCCATTATATACATATAGGAGTAATGAACTCCGGCGCTGGAGTCCGCGGAGGTGGAAGGGGGCATAATGATTGACTTGTGGATTCCCACCTGGACCATCAACTCCACTAAAGTGGTGGCATAGGATGGATAGACCACCGGGTTGGACGCCGTATTGAGATGCTGGTGTATATCCACACCGCAATCGGCGAAACCGGATGACGCGTTGTCACTCCCCTTGCATCCAATGCCTGCCAGGATCAACAACAGCGACAAGACCCCAATCCCCGGTAATCGTCCAAAGCAAGGGCGTCTATCATACGCAAACCGGATGAATGTGGTCATAACCTTCCTCCCATATTCCTTCCCTTCTGTTCGCTTATGCAGATCCCAAAGCGCGATTCCTCAATGCTCTGTTACATTGTTTTGGCTAACATCAGGATAGGGTCATGTTAAGTGGTATATTTCAAGCGTTCCAGATAGCGGGAAAGGCGCAATCCATGGTCGAATGGAGCTTCGTGGGCCGCAAGAATGGACAGGCGGGTCGAATCGATCGGCCCGCCATCGTGTATAAATTCGTCCTAAGCCGGTTGTAATTTGAGGATCTTCTTGATCTCCCGCTTAAGCACCTTGCCGATGATGGTTTTCGGCAGTTCCTCGAGGAACACCACTTTCTTGGGAACCTTGTAGCCGGCCACATTGGCCTTGCTGTAGGCGATCACGTCCTTGTCGGATATGGAGCTTCCCTCCTTCCGCACGATGACCGCCACAACGTTCTCCCCGTATGTGGGGTCCGGCTCTCCGATTATGGCCACGTCCGCCACTCCCTCCATCTTGCGGAGCACCCCTTCCACTTCCGTGCAATAGACGTTCAGCCCGCCGGTGATCACCATCTCCTTCTTCCGGTCCACCAGGAACACGAATCCGTCCTCGTCGATATATCCCATGTCCCCTGTGTATAGCCACCCATCGATGATCACGTTGGCGGTCTCTTCCGGTTTCCCCTTGTATCCGAGCATTACTTGTGGCCCGCGGATCAAAAGCTCGCCAGTCTCCCCCGTTTTGGCCACCTCCCCTGTCTCCGCATGCAGCACCTTTTGCTCGGTGGAGGGAAGCGCCAGCCCTATGGAGCCCACTTTGTCGCCCCCTATCAAGGGATTGCAATGGGTGCAGGGGCTGGCTTCCGTCAGGCCATAGCCTTCCACCAGCTTGCCGCCGGTGAGGGACTCGAACCTCTCCTTGGTCACCCTGGGCAGCGGCGCGGCGCCGGAGAGGCAGAACTTTATGGTGGACATGTCATGTTTCAGGGCGCTGGGGCTGTCGTTGATCTTCTGATACATCAGCGGCACTCCTGGAAAGAAAGTGGCCTTGTACTTCTCGATCAGGCCCATAACCTCTGCCGCCTCGAATTTCGGGATCACTATAAGCCGCATCCCCATGGCAAATCCCAGGTTCATCCCCACTGTCATACCGAAGACATGGAAGATGGGGAGCGCCAGGATCATCGTCTCCTTCCCCTCCTCGGCGCCGATGAACCACGCCTTCCCCTGCAGGGTGTTGGCCACCAGGTTGCGATGAGTCAGCTCCACTCCCTTCGATGTGCCGGTGGTGCCACCGGTGTATTGATACAGCGCCAGGTCATCCGGGGCTATCTGGGTGTTTTCCGCCTTTTCCGAAGCCTTGTCCATCAGCGCGTCCCACATAATGTACCTGGAGCCGGTGGGCATGGTCATGTCCCTTTTCTCCTTGAATCTCCAGATCAGCGGCGCTATCCAGGAGATGGGCCAGGCCATGTAATCCTGCATGTTGAAAATGATAACTTTCTCCATGCCGGTATTGCCCGCCCCCCTGGAAAAAACGGGGGCCATAAGGTTGGCCACCACCGCCACTTTCGCGCCGGAGTCCTTGAGCTGGTGTTCCACCTCGTTGGCCACATACAACGGGGAGAGCTGGGTGACGATGGCGCCCACTCGCATCGCCGCCTGGTATGTGATGATGGCCTGGGGGCAGTTGGGCGACATCAACGCCACCACATCACCTTTATTCACCCCGTTGGCTCGCAGCACGTTCATGAACTTGCGCACCTGGCGGTCCGTCTCGGCGTATGAGTACTCCTTTTTCATGAAGACCATGGCGGTCCGGTCCGGATATTTGGCCGCCGCTTCCTCGAAAAAATGGCCTAACGGTTTGTCGGGAAGGTCAATTGTTTTGGGAAGTGTGGAAAAGTCTGTGCCGCTCATGGTTTCCTCTCGTTTTCTTTACTGCGTTTATTGCGTATGTCAAACTTACATGTAATATATGACATTTTCAGCGCCCAGGGCTTAAAAAACGGAGGACCGGGAGCCAGGTTATGGCCTGCTGTGGGATGGGGTGTACCGATATTCAAGAGTCACCATCCCCTTGTAACCTTCATCCAGGGCTTCCCCGGTCAAGTACCCCTTTTGCTTGTATCCACCCTGCAGCGAGAGCGCCCAGCTATCAGACAATCCAAATCCAAGGTTTAAATAGGCGGCCATTCCGCTTCCATACAGATCCTGATCCCATCCTTCCACCATGGCGCCTACGCTTATGACTCCGGAATTATACAAATCGGGGAGGATAAGGCCCGCGCCGTTATTTATGAAAGGTCTACCATGCTTCAGATACAGCGCATACACTCTTCCCCCGTAAATGAAATAGTTGGTGAAATAAAGCTCATACCCCAATGCCGAGGGGCGGAATTGGGTACCATAGGTCCATCCCAGATCCCGATCTCCCAGCAGGATTCCGTCCCCCGCCACCACCGGGTTTCTCCTCATGTCGTGGGCGAAAGCGCTGGCGGACTTATAGAACATTGGATTCAGCATCGGCCATACCAGCGACAGGATGGACGCTTCTCTGTACATGTCCACCAGCGCAGGGTCCACGGAGCCATCATCGCGTATGGGCTCCCGCCCTGTGTGGCGTCTGAACGCCAGCAGGACAAACTGCGAAGGGTCGCCCTTGGCGTCTATCCAGGTGTCCGGCTTCTCCGGATCGGCGGGGAACAACAGCCAGGCGTACATGGGAAAAAAGATCTGGTGGATAAAACCGTGGACTAATGCATCCGAATATGCCTGGCCATCCCGGTAATAGGCAAGTTCCGTGTCACGGGCGATGAGGCTGTTCACCTCGAATCCGCCTATGGATAGGAATATCTCATCTTCCAGGGTCGTCTTATCCGTTTTCTCGAAGGTGGTATGAGGAAACGGGAGGGCATAGTTGTGGAATACGAACTCTCCTTCCACCTGTTGGGAGCGGAGCCAATGGCCCATTTCATGGGGCCAGATGACGGCCATGTATGTCCAGAATACAGTCCAGGTACTGGACGCCACTTTTTCTCCCGTCCCCTCCCCCAGCGCCGGGCCGATGTGGAGCAGGTACGCGTCCTGGGCCATGTTGTTGAGGGTGACACCGTATATTGACGCCAGTTCCAGTTCCGGTTGAGGAGATACAGCGAAAACGTAACGGCGCTCGGGCAAGTCCGAGCCTAGAGCCGGCGGAGTATGCGCGCATAATAAAGACAAAATCAGGATTGAAAACCCTGCTGGCCTGAAGGATTCGCCTGTCATTTCCGATTTTCCTCAAATTCAGCGCACCCAGTGGCCAATGGCGCTAAAGGATGACCAGGCGCATATAGTGGATATTATCATCACTCAAGAGAGCCTTATTTAGAAAAGTCCTCTCAGGCTCTATGTGCAATCTAATGGAAACTCCCAGGTAAAGCAATGCCCATCTCATTTTGAATACCCGGTTCCGGAGCCCGGCGCCAGTGCCGGAGATGCGCGAATCTGGCGCCGTTCTCCATAAGGCAGGGTCTTATTTAATGGAGTTGGAATATCACGTAATGAGCATATTCACCATGAAAGTTTAAGCGGCCATAATATGAGTTGACATAATGTCACTTAAGCTCTAGCCTGGTGGATATTACCTTTGATTCACCGCTCTGCCGATTGGGCCTTTCTTTCCCTGAATCAACAGTAAGAAAGGAATGCGGAATGCGTCCACCTTCATACGTCGCCGGAATATTATTGGCTGTCATTGTCGTGGTTGCGGCAGGAGCCTCGGCGTGTGATTCAGGGTCCTCAAATCCGGGTAATTCTCCTGGATTCTCTTCCGGTGTTTACTTACTCAAAAGTGAAGTCGCCAACGTCACCTGCTCCGATGGTACGGTAACCAGAAGTGGATATGGGATCACCGGGGAGATAATTGAGAACCAGGGTTTTCTTGAGCTCAAAAGAGGCGCCAAGGTCGTCGGCCGCGGTCATATTGAAGAGGGCGATATTTTCCACATGTCGGCCAATCTTGATGAATTCGGCTTCCCGGCGGTGGCTATTCTGGATGGAAAACTGACAGCCACCGGGGTGACAGGTATCTCCCAGACAGGATGGACCACGGACGCCGGGCTGGAGTGCGGCCAGATATCCGAGTTTTCAGCCACTTTACAGGATGGACAAGGATAATGGATAAATAACTTCGCGCCCTGGTAATCTTATTTTTGGCGACCTTTGCAATTCAGCTTTCCGCAGGTTGCCAACCATGGTATACGGTCGATGACTCATATGTCGACTCCTCTTCCGATGCGGTGATAAGACTCGATGTGACTGCCAATGATGTTCCCAGAGAGGGGACATTCAAATCTGTATCTGTAAAAACGCCTCCAAAATGTGGAAAAGTAAACGTCGACAAACTGGATATTCTTTTTGACAAATCAGCAGGAATAGGGGCGGGGACATATTACTTTGAATACGAACTCACAGTGCGCTTTGCTACTGATCCTGATGGCTACTGGGAAGCGCACGATCGGTTAGATGATTCGATTGTTCGAGTCCGGATTAAAGAAACCTATCCATCGCCGGATGGTTCGCTGCCATGCAATGCTCCTTATAACGCGTTTCTTGACAGGGCTTATGGTCATACCAACCGGGTGGAATACTACTGGTATGTGCCGGAGGTCTCCCCGTTTGCGGACAGCTATAAAATACAAGTTTTTAATGGTGAGCCGGGAAGCGGCAACCCGCTCATTGCCAGCCAGACGATAACAAGCCCGCCTGCCCACGAGATACAATACTCCGCCATTTCGTTTTCCGGCCCTGATGTGCCGCAATTAATATGGATTACCCTGCAAACCATCAAGGACGGCGCCGTGGTTCATACCCGTACGCTAAAGGGGGTGGCGACATATGCGGCGGTATATTACGCCATAGACAACCATGCGAATATGTGGGCGGATAAACCCCTGGTGGTGGATATGCTGGCTAACGACAAAGTGGCTGAAGGAGTATTGAGCAGTCCGCCGACACTGACGATAGTGGACAAACAGAATTTGGATATTTCCACTTCAGGGGGTTCTGTCATCGTGAATCCGAGCAAGATAATCGACAATTATGTGATCAAGGTAAGAACAACCTCGCCGGATATTCGTCCTCAAACGCAAAACCTGTACTTGAAGGTTTTGGACGCCACACAAATGCCTCCCACCGCCAACGACGACAGCTTCACGCGATTCGCCGGTGAAGTGCAATTGCTGGATGTGCTGGCCAATGATTATTCATTTCTTGGAGGGCCTGTTCAAATATCCTCCGCCCCCTCTTGGCTCATCCAGGCTGGGGACTTCCTCTGGATAAAACGCCCTGTGGGGCAATATACATTCACCTACAGCATACGCGATATCTACGGCAATGAGGACTGGGCTGATGTCTCCGTGAAACTGATAAAGAAACCGGCTAATCCACCTCCCCCGCCACCTGGGCCTATATATCCGCCTTAAGCGGGCTGTGTGGCGCCTATTTGCCGCGCTTCTTTGCGGAGGAGCATTCGGTAGCCCCTGATATGCGGATGATAATTGGTTATTTGGGAGAACCTTTCTTCAGAAAGGCTCCTGCAAATGAACCAATCTCCTCTTGGTGTCACACGGCTAATCCTTAAGTATGGCGCCGCTGCCCGCGCTGGAAACCAGTTTTGCATAGCGCACCAGGTAGCCGGTCTTGATCTTCGGCTCCGGCGCTTTCCACTCCGCCCGGCGCTTTGCCAGCTCCGCGTCATCCACATCCAGCCGCATGGTCCGCTCCGGAATATCTATGTGAATGGTATCCCCATCCTGGACAAGGGCGATGGGGCCACACTCCATGGCCTCCGGGCTGACGTGCCCTATGCATGGGCCCCGGGTGCCGCCGGAGAACCGCCCATCGGTGATCAGCGCCACGGAGTTCTGCAATCCCCTCCCGGCGATGGCTGCCGTGGGCGCCAGCATCTCCCGCATGCCAGGTCCTCCCTTGGGCCCCTCATATCGTACGATCACCACATGGCCCGCTTTAACGTCCCCTTTCAGGATCCGCTCCATGGCCATTTCCTCGGAGTCGAAACAGACCGCCTTGCCGGAAAACTTCATCATCTCCGGCACGATGGCCGACTGCTTCACCACGGCCCCGTCCGGGGCCAGGTTTCCTTTCAGCACCACGATGCCCCCTTCCTTCTTGAAGGGGTTGGACGCGGGGCGGATCACATCCGGGTTGTCGTTGCGGGAGGCGTCGGCGGACTGGTGGGTGGTTATCCCCGCCACAGTGGGCAGGTTATGGATTTTGTCCTTCAGCTCCTTCATCACCACCGGGATGCCGCCGGCGTACTCCACATCCTCGATAAAATCCTCGCCGCCGGGGCGCACGCTGCATATCTGGGGCGTTTCCCGTGACAGGATGTCGAAGGTCTCCAATGGAAGGTCCACCGCGGCGTCGTGGGCGATGGCGGGGATATGCAGGGCGGTGTTGGTGGAGCCGCCCAGGGCCAGGTCCACCCGGATGGCGTTCTCGAAAGCCGGGCGGGTCATGATCTGGCGGGCGGTGACGTTGTTCTTTATCGCCTCGCATATGGCCACTCCGCTCTCGAAGGCGATGCGGCGCTTCTTGCCGCTCACAGCCAGGGCCGTGGCGCATCCGGGCAGGCTCATCCCCATGCTCTCCGTGACGCAGGCCATTGTGTTTGCCGTGTACATGCCGGAGCAGGAGCCGGGGCCGGGGCACGCTTCCTTTTCCAGGGCGCAAAGCTCCGTCTCGGTCATGGTTCCGGCGCTCACCTGGCCCACAGCCTCGAAGGTGTCCCTCACCAGGGAGCGGCGTTTGTTCCTGTGCATTCCCGCCATCATCGGCCCGGCGGTGACCACCACCGTGGGGATATCCAGCCGGGCGGCGGCCATGAGCATGCCGGGTGTTATCTTGTCGCAGTTGGTCAGCATCACCATCCCGTCGAAGGCGTGAGCCTCCACCACGCATTCGATCATGTCGGCGATCAGGTCCCGGGTGGGGAGGCTGTAGTGCATCCCCTTGTGGCCCATGGCGATACCGTCGCACACACCAGGCACGGAGGAGAGGAACGCCTGCCCCCCCCCGGTGTGAATTCCTTTTTCGATGGCCCGCTCCAGGTCGCGAAACCCGATATGGCCTGGGATGATATCTGTGAAACTGGAGATTATGGCGACGAAGGGGGAGTTCATCGATTGTTCTGTAACCCCTGTCGCGTACAGGAGTGAGCGGCTGGGGGAGCGCTCCACTCCCTTTTTGATTCTATCGCTTCGCATAATGCGGCATCCTTTTGTTTATTTAAGATCAGTCCTTGACTGTTCATACTAATCAAAGCCGGGTATGGGGTCAACGATGGAAGAGGGAAGGCAGGGTCTTTTCGACTTTTTGCTTTGAATTGGGCTTGATGGTGACTACTATAACAGAGGGAGGGAAACCAAATGAATCAGGTATCAGGATCGACATCGGCGCTATCCGAGGGGTGGACTGTTTTCAAGGGCTCCATGGGTCCGCTTATCATCGCGTTTGTTATTTATTTCGCGGTCATCATGTTCCTGTCTGTGGCGCCGGTCATCAACTTTTTTTACATTGTCTGGATGCCCCCTCTTTGGGGAGGTTTCTTTTATATCGTCATTGACGCGGCCAAGGGGCAAACTGTGGATTACAACCGATTCCTGGACGGCTTTCGGGAAAAGTTCCTTCAGTTCTTCCTTGTATATCTGTTATCCTCCATTATAGCGGTGATAGTAATCTTGCCGATGGTGCTTTTCCTATTCCTGCTGGTAGGGGGAGACACCATGCGCCATGCCATGGAGCAAATTCAGGCCATGGAAAAAATGGACCAAGGCGCCGGGGAAGATTTTACGGAGGGGGGGACTGAGGATACCGGCTATCGCCAGGATGGCTTGCCGCCTGGATTTGGTCCGGTTATTAAATGGATCATCCTGGGGGGGATGTTTGCCACCGTATTCGCCATCTGGTTTAACTGGTTTATGATGCTGGCCTTCGCCTGCGTGGCAGGGAGGGGTATGGGCGCCATCGAGGCGATGGGCGCAGCCTTTTCCATAATGAAAAGCGGAGTTCCCTCCGGAGTGGTGACACCCATGGTGATTTTCCTGGCAAGCGTGGCGGGTGCTATTCCCTTCCTTTTGGGTTTGCTGATTGTTGTTCCATGGGCTCATTGCGTGGCGGTGATCGCCGCCGGAGCCGTGGATGGGGCCAGGGGCGCCGATGGCGCAGCCGCGACAGGCTCTCCGCTGATGCGCAATGCGCTCCACCCTTCGGCATCTTCCGGCCATGCCATGGGGGCGCCGCCACCAATACCGGGCAAGTATGATCCCGGCTCCTGCGCGCACTGCTTTGTGTTCCAGGAAGGCGCCGACATGGACGATGTCGCCGCAAAGGACTATATTAGCGCGGCGCACCGCAATATCATCGACTCCAACCAGGACATGTTGGCCACGGGCCATGGCCTGGCCGAATGGCCGAAGGATAACACGGAGTTTAAAAAGATCGCCGCGGACCATATCCACCAACATGCCGAAAGTTCCCCCGGCGCCCCGAACTATATGGATGGGAGCAAATACAAGATAAGTGTGAAGACGGGCAAGAACCCGGCCACCGGAAAAAGGGTGGTCTCTGTATTCATCGTGCGAAAATAGGGCCGCGCCACGGCGTCGGTCGGGTGGGGGCGACATCTGCATCCACAAGGTTGAAAGACGGTTTATACCCCATGGGTTGTTGGAAATATGGAAAACGCTACGACTGATAACGTTTAACACTATACGATCAATATTCAAAACGCTTCCATGATACCGGAGACGCGCATGGCAATCCCTGATTATCAATCGTGCATGCTGCCGCTACTGGAGCTTAGCGCGGATGGCAAGGAAAACACTTTAAGGAGATAGTGTCGCAGTTAGGCTTGAAATTTCAATTGTCAGCAGAAGAGATGAAAGTTCTTCTGCCTAGCGGATTATCTCCAATATTTCATAATCGTGTTGCATGGGCAAAAGCGTATCTTAAAAAAGCGGGCCTTGTCGAGAATGTACGCTGGGGAGTTTCTAAAATAACCCAAAGGGGCCTTGATGTCTTATCCGAAAAACCTGATCGAATAGATATCAGGTATCTGAAAAGATTTCCTGAGTTCAACAAGAAAGCGGATACGGCAAATGAAAGTGAAGATATTTATGAAGAGGGTAATTCAAGGCCCGAAACCAGCAAAACACCTGACGAGCTTATCTCCGATGGCTATAAATTCCTGCGAAATGAATTGGCAGACCAGATTCTTGAAAAAGTGAAGGAAGGCTCGTGGCGGTTTTTCGAGCATATGGTTATTGATCTGTTGCTTGCCATGGGCTATGGAGAATCGAAAAGATCGTCGGCTGAGGCGCTTGGAAAAACCGGAGATGAAGGTGTTGATGGCGTAATAAATGAAGACAAGCTGGGCCTTGATGTCATATACATCCAGGCTAAAAGGTGGACTAACGACCAAACCATTGGCAGGCCAGAGATCCAGAAATTCGCTGGAGCCCTGCAGGGCAAAAGGGCGCGCAAAGGAATATTTATTACTACGGCGCGTTTTTCGAAAGAGGCGCAAGATTTCGCGGCAAGTATAGAGTTAAAGGTAATATTGATAGACGGTGTGCGGCTTGCCAATCTGATGATTGACTATAACGTTGGAGTGTCTACCCGGGATACATATGTCGTCAAGCGCCTGGATAATGATTACTTCGATGAAGATGAATAGACATCGCTCACTTCCCCAATAACATCTGGTTGGTCTTGGACCGCGTCTCCCCCACGGAGGTAACCCGGATCGCCGCCTTGTCCCGCACGGGGCATTTGTTCTCGCAGATGCCGCACCCGATGCACAGCTTCGGGTCCACATACGGCATCTTCAGCTTTCGTGTGGAGCCGTCCCGGTTCTTGATCTCCTTCACCTCGAACCATATCGCCTTCGGTGATGTGGGGCACACCTCCTCGCATACGATACACTCCACATTCATCGCCCAGGGGAGGCAACGCCCCCGGTCATAGAAAGCCGTGCCCAGCTTCATAGGCGGCGTTTTCCCCGGCGTCCCTGCCCGCTGCTGCACCGTCAATGGCTTTATCGCTCCGGTGGGGCACACCTGGCCGCACATCACGCAATGGCTCTCGCACCAGCCGATCTGGTTAATCAGAAGCGGCGTCCACAGCCCCTCGAATCCAGCCTCCAGCAGCGCTGGCTGCAACACGTTGGTGGGGCAGGCCCGCATGCACATGGCGCACTTGATGCACCGCCGCAAAAAGTCCGGCTCCGGCAGGCTCCCCGGCGGGCGGATCACCGCCGCGTGGGCCGCCGTCTCCCCGGTCAGGGAGCTTTTCATCATGGGGTACAGCACCCCCGCCGCCACCATCGTCTCCATTACCCGGCGCCGGTTCACATCCAGGGGAGCGTGGATCGATGACCGCGCTTCAGGCGCTCCAAAAGTCAGAGCGTCTTCCGGGCAGTCCTCGATACAGTTCATGCAGACGTGGCACTCGGCGATACGCAACGCCCCATGTGGAGCACAGGCGCCCTGACAACCGCGCAGGCACTTGTTGCAGTCGGTGCACTTGTCCACATCACGACGGATGCGATAGACAGATCCGAGCGACATCATCCCCAGCATGGCCCCCAGCGGGCAAAGCGCCCTGCACCAGAAGCGGGGGTATTGGCGGTTTGCCAGGATCAGCGCGATGAACAGCAGAGCGATCAATACGCCTCCCAAAAACACTTGGGGGCGCTGATATATGACACCCATCCCCAAATCCGTAGCAGGCAATACGGAGATGATAAACGAGCGATGGATCAGCGCTATCGGATCGAAAAGCCCGATCTGCAAAGATCCCATCGCCGCCAGGACAAGAAGCGCCGCCAGAATGTAATACTTGAGCCGGTACATGTGGCGGTACTCGTTCATGGAGTAGTCTTCCATCGGTTTGCGTCCGGGCGTCAGGCGGGAGATCCACTGGTTCATGATTCCCATCGGGCATATCCACGAGCAGTAGAACCGTCCCAGAAAGAGGGTGGAGAATAATAAAAAGAGCCAGACCCACACCCGTGTAAACAGTCCACCCTGTGAGCAACCCCGCCAGCCACACCAGCGGGTCCGCCTGCAAAAAAAACCCCACCTGGTATCCCCGCATCCGACTATAATCGGCGGAGAAGAGGAAGAAGAGAAACAGCGCCACGAAAAAAACTGACCATGCCCGCCGGATTGTTTTCAGAGTCAATCTTTCTTTCTTGTCGCTCATGGGCGTCTCACACGTAAAAGTCCACGAACCCTGCAGACCGCCAGTCGATCACCCCCAGCCCCCGCTTTTGGGACATCTTCATGAACTCCACCGCCGCCGGGTCCGCGCCCAGAAGGCCCATGGAGTAGGCGTCGATCGCCACTTCGTCGGTCCCTGCAACGATTGTGTCGAACACTTTCACGTCGTTGAGCGACCCGCCGGTGGGGCCGTTGTTCATCAGGGCGCGGGTGGCGTCCATGATTGTGAGGGTGGGGCGCACGGCAATGGCCAGGTCCGCGATGGATGTGTGGATATTCTGGTGCAGCTGGTTGCGCCTGCCGCCCAGTATGCCGTACCAGTTCTTCTGCGCCAGCGATGAGCCGCACAACGAATGATGCTTCACCATTGGGATGTTGATCACCCTGTCCGCCTCCAGGAACGCCCTGCTGACGGGCCACACATTTAACAGCTCCCCCTTCATGTCGGTCGGCTTGAAGTCACCTTGGCTCGGTATCCACACCCTCGCCCCGGCCAGCTCGGCGGCCAGCCGGATGCCGGAGCGATCAAAGCAACGAAGGGGATCGTTGAGCGACACGTCGGTGACCATAATGCCAGAAGGCCTCGCCTCCATCACCAGTTGGACCACCGCGGCCACCACCGTCGGGCTTGTGTTGGCCGCCTGCTCCGGCAGCCTGTCCCACGCCACATTCGGCTTTATCACCACTCTCTCGCCGGGCTTTATGAACCTTGCAATACCCCCCATCCGGTCCACCGCCGCCTTCACCATTTTCACTGGGTCCGCCCCATGGACGATGACCAGTCTGGGATGGATGGTTTCTTCCACGCTGAACGCTGGGAGAGTGTAGATTCTCTCCGGGGCGTAGCGGACAGGGTCGTCGCTGCCGGCGATCCATGTTATCCCAGCCGCGCCCGCCGCCCCGGCGCACAACCCAGCCGCCCGCTTCATGAACTGACGCCGGTCCAGCAGATCCTTTTCTGTTTTGCGCAAATTCGAGGTCATTATCCACCCGCCTTCCCCACCAACTCTTCCATGAACGTTTTTAATTGAGCGGGATCGGAGAATCCCCTGGCGCCCACTATCTTGCTTTTGATCGTGGTCAGAGCCCATTCCCCCTCGTATTCGTCATGTACCAAAATTCCCCTGATGCCACCAAATTCCACATCCACGGCCTGGCCGCCCATATCGCTGATCGCCTCCATCGCCTGGCGCATGAGATCCTCCGGGGGCGCCTGGGGAGTAAAAGCGAACGCATAAAACCTGAGGCCCTCCCGCTCATACTCCTGCTCGAATACCTCACGGAAAAGCTCCAGCCCCATGTAATCTTCCCGTTTGTAAAAGCGCCCGCTCTTCAGGGCGCCTAGAACGGGGAAGATGGCGAACTGCGGCAGACTTTCCTCGCCATCCGGCAAGGCCGCAGCCAAGGCGCCCGCCAGCTCCATAAGCCTGTCGCCTGTTCCGAAGGAGTCCACCTTTACATAGAGTTTGTCTTTTATAAACGTAACCGACCGGGAAGAGGAGTAGCCGATGGCGCCGATGTTCATCGGGTTCATCCCCGCGCTCTCCTGGGCCAGGGCGCCGAAGGCGTTTTGTGGCGCGGCCATGTCGTATACGTCCACGGTATACTCCGGCTTTCCCGGCGCCGTGTCAGGAGAGGAGTATCCAGCCACCGTCAGGCATTTGAATCCCAGGGATAAAAAGAACTCGGCGTGGCCGTTGACGTATTCAAACAGATTGTCGCTGGTGTATACCCTGGCCGAGCCTTCCATGGCCAAACCAGCCACCTGGTTGGCCAGCAGCGCCGAGGCTCCTGCGACGCCAGAAGGGTCGAACCTCAATACAGCCGGGTCGTACCGCTGCCCATCCATATACACCGCCGCCGCGACCAGAGGCAGGAGCAGAAGCAGCGCCACCCGGGCCAGGGTCCCCAGGGATGGGCTCATGCCGGGAAACTCAGGTCCTTGTGGGCCATGTTCATCCGCCTTTTGACATGTACTCCATATGGGCAAGCCTCCTGGCAGGGAGCTCCATCGCAATCGGCGCAAGCATCGGCCTTTTTCTCCATACCGGCATATGCGGCCATGGCCCTTTTCTCCTGGCCGTAATCGGCGAAGTACATCTGATGGCGCAGTATGGAGGCCACGTTCACACCTTCCGGGCAGGCATCCAGGCATTCTCCGCAGCCGGTGCGGCAATACTCGGCGGAGTGGGCCAGCATATATCGGTCCAGTGACGTTTGCGACCTTTCGGTGAAAGGTTTGCCACTGGCTTCCACGTAATATTTCAGGGTCCGCACATTGGCGATGGTCACAATAAGCCCAGCCACATTTGGATTCTTGAGTACCCAGGAGAAGGCCGCATGCTCGAAAGGCTCGCCGCCTGTAGGGATTTTCGTCTCCTTTGCTCCGGCCAGAGTCTTCATGGCGATAACCCCCACTCCGTGTTTTCCCGCCTCGGCGATCACGTCCGGGACCTTGGGGAACTGCATGAAGTTATGTGCGGGCTGGATGATGTCGAAATGGCCAGACTTCACCGCCTTCATCAGCAGTTCCTCCATCCTGTTTGGCCCATGGCTGCTCACCGCCAGGAACCTGGCTTTGCCTGCCTTTTTGAGTTTGGCGAAAGCGCCCAACATGTTCTCCGATAGAAGTCGCTCCTCCTGGCCGTGGCTCCCTTCCCCCATGGCATGGACAAAAACCACATCTATGTAATCGGTGTTCAGCCTTTCCAGACTCCCTTCCACCATCTGGATATACTTGCTCTCCGGCTGGTCTCCGGCCAGGTGCTGGCCGTAAAAGCCGTAGTCGCAGAACTTGGTGGCGACGATCAGCTTGTCCCTGCGGCCATTCTTTTTTATATGCTCGCCCAGGACGTTTTCGCTGCGGCCGTAGTCTGGCGCGGTGTCTATGTAATTGATCCCCATGTCCATGGCCCGGGCCACCAGCGATGACGACGAAAGCTTCCCCCCGCCAAAGGAGATATCGCTGATCTTGAGTCCTGTTTTGCCCAGAGGGCGGTATGACTGGATGGAGGATGGGCCCGATGCGCTGGCGCTGTCTTCTCCGGAAGCCAGGCCCAGCCCGGAGGCGGTTGCCGCAACAGCCGCTGTTTTTATAAACTCACGTCGTTTCATGGATACTTCTCCATTGAAAGGTTTATAGCCGGTTGAGCCATTATACAGCTTCCGGATGATCTGGTGGAGTATGATACAGCATGGCGTGGCCGGGATGGCGCGCTCCATATAAAGGGAAGTCAATGAATGAAAAGATTAGCGCTCTTCTGTTGAGAATGCAGAAGCTGGAGGAGGAGCTGGAGGCGGAGATCGGCAGGGCGGGGGAGATGCTGAGCTACCGCATCCAGGAGAAAAGAGTGCTCTTTGAAGAGAGTGTGGCCGCCTATCACAGAGGTCTTCGAAAAGGGCTGTTCCGGTTCATAAGGGAGGCCAGCGTTCGGGACATGATGACGGCGCCGGTTATATATTCCATGGTGTTTCCCATGGCGCTTCTGGATTTGTGCGTCACCTTGTACCAGGCGATCTGTTTCCCGATTTATGGGTTAAAAAAAGTCCGCCGCTCGGATTTTATCGTGATCGACAGGACCGAGCTGGAATACCTGAACATCGTGGAGAAGCTCAACTGCGCATACTGCGGCTATGGTAACGGCCTGGCCGCCTATTTTCGTGAGGTGGCGGCCCGAACGGAGGAATACTGGTGTCCCATCAAACACGCCAGAAAAGTTAGGAATCCCCATTCGCGGTATCACAAGTTCGTGGATTACGGTGACGCGGAGGCCTATCGCAAACGGGTGGAGGATATCAGCCGGAACGAGAGGCGGGAGTGAGGGGCGCGGGGAACTGATATTTATTTGTCGCCCCACCCGCCGGTGTCGAGTTCTCTCTCCGGTTCGTCCATGGTGCGCATGTCCAGCCGGAACAGATCGCGCTCCACCCGGCCGATGATCGGTGTCCTTCTTCCGCGGAACCAGGCGGCCAGCTGGTTCGGATTCATCTTCCTGTGAAGTATCGCAACCGAGGCCGATGGAATATCCACTTCCGGCAGAGCTCCGCTGCCTGCGCGGCATATGTCGTCGATGACTGTCACTTCCGCTTCCAGCTTAAAATGACCGCGTATTATCGCCGCGGCTCGCTCCGCCATCCGGCGCACTTCCACCATCGGGCGTGACAGGTGGCGCAGGGTGGGAATATGCTGGGCAGCCACTTCCGGGCAGATATACAAGCGCAAGGTCGCTTCCAGCGCCGCCAGGATCATCTTGTCCGGACGTAATGCCCTCTTTAGCGGGTTACCGCGGATACGGTCGATATACTCCCGGCGCCCCGCGATTATTCCGGCCTGGGGTCCACCTAGCAGCTTATCGCCGGAAAAGGTGACAATATCGGCGCCTTGAGAGATTGTCTCCTCCACGGTGGGTTCGCTGGGCAGCCCCAGGTCCCCCAGGTCGATAAGCGCTCCGGACCCCAGATCATCCATCAGAGGTATCCCCTGTTGATGGCACAGGACCGCCAGTTCGGTAAGCTCCGGCTTGGTGGTGAATCCCACCACACGGAAATTGCTGGTGTGGGCGCGCAGCACCAAGGCCGTATCTGGGCCGATGGCCTTTTCATAGTCCGCCAGATGGGTGCGGTTGGTGGTCCCCACCTCCGCCAGGTGGCATCCGCTCTTTTCCATTATTTCCGGCAGACGGAAGGAGCCACCAATCTCTATCAGCTCCCCCCGGGAAACAATGGTTTTCTTGCCGAAGGCGAGGGTATTGAGAGCCAGCAAGACCGCCGCGGCGTTGTTGTTCACCACGGTGGCCGCCTCGGCGCCGGTGAGGCGTACGATCAGGTTCTCCACCAGGGTGTCGCGCTCTCCCCGCCCACCATTTTCAAGGGAATATTCCAGGTTCACATTGGAGGCTCCCGCCGCCGCCGCCGCCACCACCGCCTCCTCCGCCAGGCGCGCTCGCCCCAAGTTGGTGTGGGAGACAACGCCGGAGAGGTTGATCACATGGCGTATGGTCGGCTCCTGGTCCAAGGCGATTACCTTCACTATAATCTCGGGCCAGTTCTCCGGGGTCGTGGCGCCATCTTTCAGGATGGCTGCGCGGGCCTTTTCTATCGCCGTTCTGGCGGCCTGAGTGACGCATTTTTTTCCCCAGTCTTTCACCAGGGTAGCCACTTTGGGCATCGCCAGCAGGCTATCCACCGCCGGAAGCGAGCGCAGGGAGGTTTCCTTGTCGTTCATGATTGGTTTATGGCTGCAAAGTTCATATGGAAGATTATAATACGAACCGGCGTGTCGGCGTCGTAGTCTTCCTTTCAGCCGGCTACAACCTGCCCCAGCTTTCAAATATTAATCCCAGGCGGCTGTTCACGCCGAACTTTCGATAGAGCGCCTTATGATGTTGCCGGACGGTGTTCTCCGTGATTTCCAGTGTCTGCGAAATCGCCTTGTTGTCGTACCCCATCCGGGTCATTTCAACGATCTCCAGCTCCCTGGGGGAGAGGCCCATCCCTTCGGGCACTCCGCCGTTTGAAGGATGGGCGACTTTTTCTATCGGATCCTGGATGGGAAGACGCGCCTCTATCTCGCATCCATGGCAGGAAATATCGGGAGAGGGGGTCCGGTATCCGGTAACTGAGGGGAGGAGGGCGAAGTAGCTTTGCAGCCTGAACCGAATGGCGCCCAGCCGGCTTTTAAGGGCCTTTTTCCCTGTAATGGAGCTTTGCAGATGAAATACCAGGGCCTGGGATTGTGTCCCATCGTTAAAGCGACCCCAGGCCATGTAACCGGCCAAAATACTCCCCACCGGCCTGGCGAAAATCAGCTGCCGCAGAAGCTGGGACACGGCGCTACGCAGAACCAGCGGGGCCGTGGAGCCTAAAATCCTGCCGGGATCAACCACGTTTTGCACGATATCACCCAGGCCGGATTCAGCTGTTGCGGTGTCAATCACAGAATGGAGGCTGGCAGCCGAAAGCCATGATATACGCAGGTCCACTCCCCGGTGACCAATCTCCATACCCAGGGAGATAAGGGTGGCGATGGTCTTCATTATCCGCTTGTTCTGTTTTTGCCCCCTCTTCAGGTATAGCCGGGCCAGGGCTCCATGCGCCCCAGAAAGACGCACCGCCCCGGCCAGATGGTATCTATCCTCCCTGGCGAAAAAGCAGCGGCCCGCAAGTGTCGGAATCTCAGCGCATTCCGGGCAGCTTTTGTCCGGCATGTTTTTTATCCAGTCACACCGATACACGCCGCCCCCCCCGGATTGCAAGGCCGATTGCATCGGCCCATTGGCGAAGATCAGCTCTCCGGTGGAGGAGGTGATGCATGCCGGAGCTCTGGCGTTTGCGAGCAATTCCATGGCTTCGGATAATTGGTTTTCCATCATGAACAACTTCCAGCGATTCCGCACCGGGGGGGGCGCCGGGCGGGGTGGTGTATGCGGACGATAATAAACTTATAAATATTGGGTGTCAAGGATAATTCGGCATGGGGCAGATGAGATCAGGTGGCTTAAGATGAACCCGGCGGTGTCAATCCATATGGGCGGAAAGCTTGACCATTCGCTCTGCGGCCACGTTCCCTTCCGGAAACAGGGCCATGACCACTTCGTCCGGCCGGGCGAATCCGCCGGTCTGGTCGATTTTCGTCCTGAAAATGATATCCATGCTTTCCGGCTCCAACAGAAGGCTCTCCACCATGGGCCTTATCTCCTTTTCCTTTTTTCCCTCCCGCTGGACCGGGACCGAGGCGGCCGCCAGGAAGGTGTCCACAGCCAGCCCGAACGCCTCCTTGTCCGGCGCCTGCATCTTTATCCGGAAGGTGAAGCCATGGGTGGCGGCGCTGATAGACTTTTCTTTCGGTCCGATCTGGACCGCCTCAACGAAATGGAAGCCATCCGGCAGGGAGGTGTTGAGTTTCCCGGATACAGCCCACGGCTCCATGTACTTGAGCAGCTCCACGTCCAAAAGCTCCTCCGCGCTCTCCACACCCACGGGCAACGCCGGGCCAAAAGATATCCTGGGCTGAGGGTGGAACCCCTCCGAGTGGGCCACCTCCAGCCCCACCGCCCGGAAGGCTCTCTGAATGATCGCCATGGTCTCCAGGTGGGAGTGGAACTTGCCCGACTCCTTTTTGTGGTAAGTGAGCCTATACCTGAATTTCACCGGCGGTGGGGATGAGGGTGACTGCGCAGGTTTAGGCGGGGTCACCGTTTCTCCCGGTTCCGGGTCCTTGGGCTTGTCTGGCTGGAAACATGTCTTTGGGTCCAGCCCGCACAGCAGGCACCGGGAGACTTTGCAATCGCCGGTCACTTCGCCTTCCAGGGAAAGCTGGTATTCCCGTTGAAAATATTCCTCGGAAAGCCCGGTGTCCAGGTGGCCCCAGGGGAGTGGTTCGCCGATGTGGAAATCGCGGTTGGCGTATCGGCCAGGATCGATCCCGGTGGCTGTGAATGCCGCCTGCCATGCGCCCATGTCCCTGTATTCGCTCCAGGGATCCAGCCTGGCGCCTCGACGATACGCCTCCTCGATCACCTCCGCCAGCCATCTGTCCCCCCTGGCGAACACCGCCTCCAGGCGGCTGACTTGTGGTTCGGTCCACTTGAACTTGATTTTCTTGTGCGGCTTGATAAGACTGAAGATAAGCTCCTTTTTCTCCTCCAGGGTCTCGGTGGAGTCCTGACCCACCCATTGGAACGCTGTGTGCGCTTTCGGGACGAAGTTGGAAGCGCTGACGGCGATGTTTGAAAAGGAGGCCCCGGAAGGAGTCCGGAGATTCGCCAGGCGGATGGACAGGGTGGCGATAGCCTCCACATCTTCCATGGTCTCGGTGGGAAGCCCAATCATGAAGTAGAGCTTCAATCGGCGCCATCCGTTTTCCAGCAGGCTCAAGGCCAGGGTCTTGATCTGCTCGTCGGTCACCTTTTTGTTTATGACGTTGCGCAGCCTGGTGGTACCGGCTTCAGCGGTAATGGTGAATCCTGTCCGGCGCACCCTTTTGATTTGAGTGACAATGTCCTCCGTAACGCTGCCAGGGCGCAAAGATGGCAATGATATGGACATTTTTCCTTCAGCGTACTTGTCCATAAGCAGGGTGAGCAGGCGCCCTGTTCTGGAGTAATCGCCCGCGCTGAGGGATGTGAGGGATATCTCCCCATATCCGGTGGCCCCGATGGCCTTTTCGAAAATGTCCATGATCTCCTCTGGCGCTCGCTCCCTGGCGGGGCGGTATGTGGAGCCCGCCTGGCAGAACCGGCATCCCTGGGTGCAGCCTCGATCGATCTCCACATTCAGCCGGTCATGGGTCGGCTTGCCGAAAGGAACCACCATCCTGGTTGGGAAAGGTGATTCCGACAAGGTGGGAAGGGCCACCCGTTTTGGTTTATCAGCGCCGGGGCCGGTGTTCCTTATTTCCTTGATGGCGCCCTCCGGGGTGTATGACATGTCAAATAGGGAGGGGACATACACTCCTTCCATAAGAGCCAGGGCTTCCAGCCGCTGCTTGCGGGTTTTGCCATTGGCTCCGGCGCCCTCCCGCATAATGGCGGGCAGGATGGCCTCGCCTTCCCCAAGGAAGAATAGATCGAAAAACTCCGCCATGGGCTCCGGATTGTAGACCCCCGCGCCACCACCGATGACCAGGGGATGATCCTCGCCTCTATCTCTGGCGCGCAGTGGAATCCTGGCCATGTCCAGCATCCAGAGGATGGTGGTGTAGCACAACTCATATGGGATGGTGAAGCCGAGGAAGTCGAATTCGGCCAGGGGCCGCCCGTTTTCCAGTGAGGGGAGGGGGTGGCCCTCTGCCTGCAGCGCATCGGCGAAATCGAACCCTGGGGCGAAAACCCTTTCGGCGGAAAGGTCGGGCTGGCTGTTCACCACGCCATACAGTATTTTGAGGCCCAGATGGGACATGCCGATATCGTATAGGTCCGGAAAGGCCAGCGCGATGGAGGCCTTCACCTGGGCCGGGTTTTTTGTGACGGAGTTCAGCTCTGTCCCCAGGTATGCGGAGGGATTTTTTACAGATCGAAGGATTCTGTCGAAATCCTGTTTCGGTATTCTAGTCAAGTTTGAACCTTCCCATGGATACGTTAATGATGAGGCCTATGCCTATGAAGTTTGTGACCAGGGCGGAGCCTCCATATGAGATGAACGGCAGAGGTATGCCCACCACCGGGAAAAGGCCCATGGTCATGCCAATATTAAAAAGAAAATTGAAGGAGATCATGCTGGCCACTCCCATGACCAGGAGGGATCCGAACTTGTCCTTGGCCAGGCCCGTCACCTCCATCATGCGCAGGATGAAAATAAAAAACAGGGCGATGAGCAACGCGGCGCCAAAGAAACCGATCTCCTCGGCGAAGACGGAGAAGATGAAGTCTGTGTGTTTGGCCGGCAAAAAGTTGAGCTTGCTTTGGGTTCCCATGAAGACGCCCTTTCCCCACAGCCCGCCAGAGCCGATGGCGATCTTCGATTGTATGATGTGGTACCCGCCCCCCATCGGATCGGCTTCTGGATTCAGCAGAGTGAGGATTCTCTTCTGCTGGTATGGCTTCAGCAAGTACCAGAACGATGGAGTGGCCAGGGCCAGCAGACCGGCGGTCCGGACCAGGAAAGCGGTTTTTAGCCCATTAAAGAACGCCATGCAGACGAAGATGAAGATCAGTATCATGGCGGTGCCCAGGTCCGGCTGGGAGGCCACCATCATGAAGGGAAACAATGTGAACAAGGCTGGTTTGATCAGATCCCTGGCGCCCAGGTCCTCCTTTTTCAGGATATCCCCAAATCCCCTGGCCAGGATGATTATCAGGATTATCTTCATTAATTCGGATGGCTGAATGTTGTATCCGGCGATCTCTATCCATCGCCGTGCTCCCCCCCCGATCTTGCCGAACACCAGCGTGCCAGCCAGAGTCGCAAGCCCGATGAAATATATGGGGTAGGCGAACCTTTCCAGCGCCCGGTAGTCCACCGCCAGCACAGCTGTCATCAGGATAAGCGACAGCACAATGTAATAGGACTGCCGGAGATAAAGGCTTTTCATATACGCCGATTCGCTTTGCAGGTTGGCGCTGTAGATGGCCGCCACCCCCACGGCGCAGAGGGCCAGCGTCATGGCCAGCAGGGGAAAATCGAATATCTTTAAAAACCGGCGTTGGGCGTATTGGTCCGGCCTAAATCCCTTCAGGCTCATGGGTTATGGGCCTCCATTGATTCGGATGGCGTGGGTGAGGCCAAAGGCGCTTCGGCGGGCGCCTCGGTGGGCGGATTCTGCCGGGTGTCATCCGCCGGAGGAACGACCACCGTCGTTTCGGCGGGCGCCTCGGCGGGTGGGGCGGCTGGTTGCGGTTTAGGTTTTGGTTTGGCCATCCGTTTCACTTCTGGCAACCTGGCCAGATATGTGTCCATAATTATTTTCGCAATGGGCGCCGCCACCTCCCCGCCATGACCGGAGTTCTCCACGACCACCGCCACGGCTATTTTCGGGTCGTCATACGGAGCGAATGCGATGAACAGTGCATGGTCACGCAGATGTTCGGCCACATCCTCTTCCGATACCGGCTCTTCCTCGCGCATCCTCACCACCTGGGCCGTGCCGGTCTTGCCGGCGTATTGGTAGGGGCCATTGCGCAGCCGCCACGCGGTGCCGTGAGGATCCGCCACCACTCCTCGCATCGCTTCCCGCACCAGCCTAACAGACTCCTTTGAAATATTGATTCGTCCGGTTTCGGCATTTTGCTTGCGGCCTTCCTGTTCCACCACGGTGAGTGTGGGAGTGACCATCCTTCCCCAGTTAGCCACGGCGGCGGTCATAAGCGCCAGTTGCAGAGGCGTAGCCAGTACATACCCCTGGCCAATGGCGCAGGAGACCATCTCACCTGGATGCCAGGGTTCCTTGAGCGCGGCCAGTTTCCACTCTTTTGTAGGGATGAGGCCCGTGCGCTCCCCCCCCAGCCGGATGCCGGTTTTCAGCCCCAGCCCCAGGCGGCGGGCGGTGCGCTCCAGCTTTTCGACACCCAGCTCGGTCCCCACGGTATAGAAATAGACATCGCACGATTCCACGATCGCCTTATGGAGGTTCACCGTTCCGTGGCCATGTTTATTCCAGCATCGAAACTTACGGATACCGAACTGGAAATAACCCGGGCATTTTATTTCCCGTTCCGGCGTTGTGATCCCCTCCTCCAGCGCGGCCAGCGCCACTGCAATCTTGAAGGTGGAGCCGGGGGGATATTGGCCGTGGGTCACCCGGTTTTGCAGGGGGTGGGCTGGGTCTGTCACCAGCGAGTTCCATTCTTTGGGGCTGATGCCGATGGTGAAAAGGTTCGGATCGAAGGAGGGCTTGCTGACAAAGGCGAGAACCTCTCCTGTGTTTGGATCCAGGGCCACAGCGGCTCCCCTATAGTCGGCAAAGGCCGCCTCCGCCGCTTTTTGGGTCATGAAGTCCATTGTTAGCTTGAGCTGGTGGCCGCTTTTGGGCGGCTCCACCGCCAGAGTGGCCAGCTCGCGCCCGGCGGCGTCCACCTCCACTCTTTTCAGCCCCTTTCTGCCTCGCAGGATCTCCTCGTATTCTTTCTCCAGCCCGGTTTGCCCCACGAAATCTCCCATGGCATACTTGCCCTCCGCCTCGGTGAGCGCCTGGGCGGTGATGGAGCCCAGGTAGCCCAGCACATGGGCGGCGAAATCCGCATGCGGATAGTGGCGCGTCGGCTTTATCTCCAGAGCCACACCTGGAAGCTCGAACCTGCGTTCCTCCACGAAGGCTACACTGTTTCGGTCCATATCCCGGTTCAAGACCACGGGAGTAAAGGACCTGACTTCCTTGATTCTGGCCAAGGCTGAATTAATATCTACCTTTATTTTTTTTGAGAGATATTCCAGCGTGGACTTGGGATGAGGAGTGTCTTCCGGTACCACGGAGAGGCGGAACGAGGGGCGGGTGTCCACCAGAACTTTTCCGTCGCGGTCGACTATCAGCCCCCGCTGACCATCAAGGGTGAGCTGGCGTATCCTGTTGCTCTCCGCCCTTCCGGCCAGGGATGAATACTCTATCACCTGCAAGTGCCACAGCCTGATCATGATCACGAGGCAGGCCACGGCCAGCGCGGCGCCGAATACCCTGATCTTCCCCCTGCGTTTGCGTAAAAAGTCTTCCCATTCCGGGCGTGTCCTCAGCATCGTCCATGTAAGCCGTTAAAACATCGCCATCCCGGCTTGGGACGGGTATGTGACCAGTTTTTTATAGATCACCTTCTTTATCCTGGCAAGGGTGGCTTTGCTATTGGCCTCGAAGCGCAGTACAAGCACCGGTTGGGTGTTGGAAGCGCGGATCAGCCCCCATCCATCGCCGAAGTTTATCCTGGCGCCATCTATGTCCACCACCTTATTGGTTTTCTTGAAATGGGCGGTGATATCCTTTATCAGGTCAAACTTCACATCGTCCGGGCAATCCACCCTGATCTCCGGTGTGTTGAACAACTTTGGCAGCCCAGCCAGATATTGGCTAACCTTCTCCTTCTCGCCCGCCATGATCCGTAAAAAGCGGGCGGTGGCGAAGATTGCGTCGTCATAGCCGTAGTAACCTTCCTTAAAGAAAATATGCGCGCTCATCTCCCCGGCCAGCTCCGCCTTCTCCTTCTTCAGACGCGCTTTTATCAGCGAATGGCCCGTGGCGTTGATCAACGGCCTTCCCTTGTGTTTTTTAATATCCAGCTCAAGGTTCTGGGTGCATTTCACGTCATAGACTATGGCCGCGCCGGGCTTGCGCTTCAATATGTCCCTGGCGAAGATCATCATCAGCTGGTCACCGAAGAGGATGCCCCCTTTCTCGTCCACCACCCCGATCCGGTCCGCGTCGCCATCGTAGGCAAACCCCGCATCCGCCTTCACCTCTTTCACCTTTGCGATAAGGTCTTCAAGGTTGGCCGGCACCGTGGGGTCCGGGTGATGGTTGGGGAAGGAGCCGTCCACTTTGCAGAAAAGCTCCACCACCTCGCAGCCCAGCTCCCGCATCAGCCTGGGGGCGAAGAGGCCGCCGCAGCCGTTGCCTGCGTCGATTACTATCTTTATCTTCCGGTCCAGCTTGACCTTTTGCTTGACCATTTTAATGTAATCCTCGGTCACCGATACCTGGCTCACTTTGCCCTTTCCAGTGGCAAAGTCCTTAGCCTCGATCATATCCGCCATGCCCAGAATCTGTTTTCCGTGGATGGACATGGATCCCACACATAGTTTGAATCCGTTAAACTCCGGTGGATTGTGCGAGCCGGTGATCATCACACCCCCGGCTGGTTTTAGCTTGACCAATGAATAATAGAGCAGAGGCGTGGGGACAAGGCCGATCTGGATGACGTCCACACCGGTGGATGTGATCCCCTCCGTGAGGTTCTTGAGCAGGCGGCCACATGATTTGCGCGCGTCGTTGCCCACTGTCACGCTCTTGCCTCCCTTGCGGGCGATGATTGTGCCGAAAGCCCTGCCGATGTTCTCCACCACCTTCGGGGTCAGATCCCTCTTTACGATACCCCTGATGTCGTATTCCCTGAATATGCTTCTGTTCATGACGTTGCCACTCTCCCTTCCTCTTTTGTAACGCCGGGGTCCGCCCCGAAAAATTCTTCCATCAACTCGCCCAGGGTCCCTATCCCCTCCACCAGGTTTATCTCCCGCCGGAAGGCCGCGCCGCCGCGTAATCCCCTTGTGTAGTAGCCCAACCAGCCGCGCATTTTTCTCATGGCTGCCATATCACCATAACATGTGGCCATCATCCCCAGATGGCGCCAGGCCACGTCATGGATTTCAACAGAGGATATTGTGCCATACTTGCCGGTTTCCAGGAAACTACGTATCCAGCCGAATATCCACGGGGCTCCCAGCGCGGCCCGCCCGATCATCACCCCGGCGCATCCGCTTGACCGCAATCGCCAGGCCGCCTTTTCCGCATTGTTGATGTCTCCATTGCCGATGACCGGTATATTTACCGCCGCTGCGGCATTGGCGATCGCATCCCAGTCCGCCACGCCGGAGTAGCCCTGGCTGGCGGTGCGCCCATGGATAGCCACCGCAGCCACCCCCGCGTCCTCTAGGGTTTTTGTCATCTCCACCACATTGACAGAACGGGAATCCCATCCGATCCGTATCTTGGCCGTCACCGGCTTTTTCACGGCGGCCACCACGGTGGAGGCAATCCGGCCCGCCAGCTTCACATCCCGCAGCACCGCCGCCCCCCCGCCGGTCTTGGTCACTTTTTTGACCGGGCACCCGAAGTTGATATCGATAATGTCCGTGCGTCCCCCTTCCACAATCAGGGCCGCGTCGCGCATCACCTCCGGCTCTCCTCCGAAAATCTGGGCCGCCACGGGCCCAGGCTCATTCATGAAAGGAAGCATTCTTTTCGTCTTGCCGGAGTCGAGGATCAGCGCCTTGGCGGAGAGCAATTCCGTGGTGGTCATGCCGGCGCCGCAT
>Ga0224496_10000396_pt1 | contig 30581 bp, 33 predicted proteins | sample SF_Jul11_sed_USG_2_FD_168127 | JGI IMG/M metagenome (GOLD analysis project Ga0224496, IMG submission 168127) | Sediment microbial communities from San Francisco Bay, California, United States - SF_Jul11_sed_USGS_8_1 | ecosystem: Environmental > Aquatic > Marine > Sediment | place: USA...
GAACGAGCCAAGCGCTTGCTGCCCCAGTTTCTCACCGACCGCCCAAAGGTGGCGGCCGGCGAACTCAGCACAGGCTTGCTGCTGATCTTCATCGGCCTCTTCAAGAAGATCGTGATCGCCGACGCCCTCGCCCCCTACGTGCAGGAAACGTTCGACAGCGCCGGTAGTGCCGGATGGATGCAACTGCTGGTGGCGGTTTACGCGTTCAGCCTCCAGATTTACGGCGACTTCTCGGGCTACTCGTCCATTGCTCGAGGTTCGGCCCGCTTGCTTGGCATCGACCTGATGGTCAACTTCAATCAACCGTATTTGGCGCGCAATATCACCCACTTCTGGCGAACCTGGCACATTTCGTTGTCGACCTGGCTGCGGGACTACTTGTACATTCCTTTGGGGGGAAGCCGCGGCACGGCGGTTGCGACGCAGCGGAATCTGATGGTCACCATGCTCCTCGGTGGTCTTTGGCACGGGGCGGCGTGGACCTTTGTCGTGTGGGGTGGTTTACACGGCATGTACCTGGCGGCTCATCGCCGATTTCGACAACGGTCACCCAAGTCCGAATTGGATGCTCCGACCTGGCGTGATGTTCCAGCCATCGTCGCGACTTTTCACCTGGTTGCGCTGTCGTGGGTCTTCTTCCGCGCCGATTCCTTCACCCAGGCGTGGGACGTTCTGGTCGGGATCCTCGGGTTTCGGGCCGCGGATGGAATACCGTTTGCCGGGCTGGCGCTGCTCGTTCCGGCGGCTTTGGCGGTCGTCTTCATCGATCTGGTGCAGCGTCGAACGGGCCGTCACGAAGGTTTCGTCACGATTCCAGCCTTTGCCAGGGGAGCGGTCTACGGTGCGTTCTTCATGGCCATCGTCTTGTTCTCGGGCCAAGAAGTTGTCCCCTTCCTGTACTTCCAATTCTGATGCGTCGTTCGCTCATCGTCGGGGTCTTGGTTGTGGTGGTGCTTCTGGAGGGCGCTGCCCGCCTGCTGGCGCCGCATATCCCAGGCCAGCTGGTTTGGGACACCCAGTTCACGCAGGACAAGGCCGATCAGATTGCCGCGGCAGACCTGGTCGACGTCGTCTACGTCGGATCCTCGGTGGTCAACGCCGGGATCGATCCCGGTCTGGTTTCCGCCAACAGTCGGTTCGATTCGGGCTACAACGCCGCCATTCCGTCGACAACCCCGAGCACCTGGAAGATCTGGATGCGTGATCTTGTATTTCCCGATCTGTGTCCGTCGGTGGTCGTGATTGGCATTTCGGTGCGTGACTACAACGACGGGAATGTCGGTATTCCTTTTGATCTCAGGTCGTACCTTCCATCGGCGGGTCGCCTGGAGCTCTACGGCCAGTTCACGTCGGCATCGCTCGAACAGCAGATTGGGCGATACTCCGCATTTGTAAGGATTCGCTCGCGCCTGCGCCAGCCAGAGAAGGTTGCGCGGTTCCTGATGTTGGGGAGGGTCCCGGGGTGGCCGGCGACGGTGCTCACGCCCGATGGCCGTTATACCGGCTGGGACGACAACGAGTTTGTGGACCCGTCTCCTGAGGGAATCGAACAACTCACGACGAAGGTCTTCGTCAATTTTTCTGTCGGAGGACCCGAAGATTTGGCCGTCCGGGCAATAATCGAAGACGCTCAGGCCCTGGGTGGGCGAGTGGTGATCGTGCGGATGCCGACTATGAACGAACTGATCGCTCCGCTGCTTCCTTCGGGGCAAGACGATCTTGACAAGTTCGAGCGGCAAGTGGAAAAGCTTGGTGAAGACTATGACCTACCCGTTATCGTCTATCCGGATATGGACGATAACGCAACCCTGTTCGGTGACCTCTATCACATGAACCTGGCAGGAACTACGGAGTTCTCAACCCGATTGGGATCCGACCTCGACCGACTGGTCTGGCCCTCCGATGGGGCTCGTTGTGGAACCCGGCCGCCGGCCCCGGAGCTGGCCGTTCTGCCGTGACCCCGACCGAATACCTCCGGGTCGTCGTTGATCGGGATCGGTTGGCGCTCCTCGGGCGGGCGGCGCTAGGTCCTTTCTCGGTCTCGGAGTTCGCAGAATCGGTCGGGGCCAATCGTAAGAAGCTCCTTCTGGCCGCCGCCAAGCTGCGTGAAGTCGGATTGCTCAACGAGGACCACTCGTTGAACGGCGCCGTGTTTGATCCGATCGGTGAACAGTTGCCCGATGAGGAGCGTGCCGCCCCCGAAATCCTCCAAGGTGACTGGTCCGAGGAGGAAATCAAAGTGCTCAATAGTTTTTTTCAGGGCACCCGGCTCATCGCCATCCCAACCAACTACACCAAGCGACGTGTCATTCTTGAGCGACTCGTGCAGGTGTTCGACCCCGGGGTTCGCTACCCAGAGCGGCAGGTTTCGTTCATGCTTCAGCTCTATCACTCCGACTACGCCGCTCTGCGCCGGCACATGGTTGATGACGAGCTGTTGGCCAGGGCCGACGGGGTGTACTGGCGGATTGGCGGTCGATATCCAGGCGTCACCTAGCCAAGTTGGCCGGGGGGCTAATCTGGTCTGATGTCTGGCTTAATGGCGTTTCACGCCCACCCTGATGACGAAACCACTTCGACTGGCGGAACCCTGGCTCGCTATGCCGACCGCGGCGAGGACCTGGTGGTCGTCACCGCCACCGACGGAGCCGAGGGGGAAATCCACAACTACGACAATCCCGACGAGCTCAAATCGCGCTTGACGGAGTTGCGTGCGGAGGAATTGGCCGCGGCTCTTAAGGTGCTGGGCGTATCGAATCACGAATTTTTGGGGTATCGCGATTCCGGCATGATGGGAACCGACCCGAACGCCGACGAACGATGCTTCTGGCAGGCGGACTTCATGGAAGCCACCGGACGGCTGATCAAACTCATTCGCAAATACCAGCCCGAGGTCATGGTGATCTACGATCCATTCGGTGGGTATGGTCACCCTGATCACATCCAGGTTCACCGGATTGGCCTGTCCGCCTACTGGGGGGCTTCCGATCTGGGACGATTCCCGCTCGGTGACGGTGAAGAATTGTGGCGACCATCGAAGCTCTATTGGTCCGCTTGGCCCCGCACCCGGGTGCAAGGGTTTGCCAAGGCCCGGCTAGAAGCTGGGCTTATCAACGAAGAAGAGTACGAGCAGCAACGCCACGGCGGAACACCCGACGAGATGATCGACGCCTGGATCGACGTCAAGGACGTGTTCGGACGCAAAGAGGATGCCTGGCGGGCCCACCGGACCCAGATCCCGGAAGACTGGTTCTTCTTTCAGGTCCCTGCTGATGTGCGGCCAACCGTGTTCGGTCTGGAGTCGTTCGTCAGGGTCTTCTCCGACGTCGACGTACAGAGTCCAGAGGATGACCTCTTCAACGGTCTCCGTTAGGGGACGGATTCGATGGACGCGGTAGATCACTGGCGGAGCCAGTTGGAGGCGTGGGCGCTTCCCCAAGACCTGTTGGACGCCGTGCCGTGGAATCCGTACGAGTGGCCGGCCGAACTGTTTTCCCGTCGGGATACGAGCGTTGCCAATCAAGACCTCGCGGAGCGGCACACCAATGCGGTCATTCGCCGCTTCGAGCCGGTTTCCCTGATCGATATTGGTGCCGGGACCGGTGGCAGCTGCCTGCAGTACGCCGAAGAAGGGGTCGCCGTCACGGCGGTCGAACCCGACGGCGCAATGGCGGCCAAGCTGCGAAGTTTGATCGCAGAGCGGGGTGTCACTGTTGACGTTATCGAGGGTTCCTGGCCGGACGCGGCGGGACTGGTTCTACCTGCCGACGTGGTTACGTGCTCGCACGTGATTCACAACGTCCCGAACCCGGGGCCCTTTCTCTGGGCTATGCAGTCAGTCGCCCGCCGAGCGGTCGTGATTCAAGAGTTCGAGGTGCATCCGTGGGCGCACCTTGGCCCGTATTACCGCCAGCTGCACGGGCTTGATCGCCCGGTTGGCCCAACGGTCGACGATCTCGTGGCAGTGATCGAGGAATTACTCGGGCTGGTGCCGGCCGTAGAGCGTTGGAATGGTGGCCGCCCGATGTGGTTTGTCGATCGCGACGAGTTGCTGACTTTCTACGGTCGCCGACTCCTGGTCCCCGACGATCGCCGCGCCGACCTTGAGGCGGCACTCGGTCCGCACATTGTGGAACTCGGGAATGGCCGGGTTCAGCTTGAAGATCGTGAGAAAGCCATGGCAACGATCTGGTGGCGGGTGTAGTGAGGGATTGGTGGTCGAGCTTGGCTCGCCACTAGCCTCCTCGTTCTCATGCTCCTCGTGCGAGATGTTCGTATAGAAGCGGGTGTTCGGGTCCTTCTCGAAGACGTTTCATTCACTGTTCAGGCCGGCGACAAGGTTGGTTTGGTCGGGCGTAATGGCGCGGGCAAGACCACGCTAATGAAGACGCTCATCGGCAAAACACAGCCAGCCGACGGGACCATCATCAAGACCGGGCGGGTTGGCTACTTCTCGCAGGAAGTGGCGCTCGACGAACTCGAATACCCCGAAATGACGGCTTTGGAGCGGATCCTGACCGCCCGTGACGTCGGCGGGATGCAGCGCAACATCGAGCGAGCCAGACAGAAGATCGAGCAGTCGAGCGGAGATGCCCAGGATCGAGCCATTGCTCACTTCGGGCGCCTCAACGACGAATTTGAAGCCAAAGGTGGGTTCAAGCTCGAAGCGGGCGCCAAGGCGATCGCCTCGGCAATCGGTATCGAGAACGATGACTTGGATCAGCCGGTTGCCTCGATGTCGGGCGGTCAACGCCGGCGGGTCGAACTGGCCCGCATTCTTTACTCGGAAACCGATGTGCTGCTTCTCGACGAACCAACCAACCACCTCGACCTCGACGCCAAGTCCTGGCTCATGGATTACCTCGAGGCGTATAAAGGGGGACTGTTCGTCGTGAGTCATGACTTGCCGCTCCTTGATCAGTCCATCACGTCGGTGCTGGCGTTGGAGAACGGCCGTATCGAGGCCTATCGCGGTAACTACTCGCACTTTCTCGATGAAAGCGAAAAGCGACGCGTCCAGCGTGAGCGCGAACGAAAGACCCAGCAGGCAAAAATCGATCAGCTCGAATCGACCATTCGCCGGTTTAAGGGATCAACCGAGAAGATGGCCCGAAAGGCCAAGACGATGGAAACGCGGGCCGGTCGCCTGCGGCACGATCTCGTCGAGGTCGCGTCCCGAGGAAAGGCCGTAAACGTTTCGTTCCCCCAGCCTGATCCGTCGGGCCGGACCCCGATCAAGGCGACCGGTCTTGCCAAGTCGTATGGCGACAACCTTGTCTTTCTTGACGTCGACGTCGACACGAACCGGGGGGAACGCATCATCATCATGGGCCTCAATGGTGCCGGTAAGACGACTTTGCTGCGCATTCTGGCCGGCGTCGAGACTGCGGACCTGGGAGAGGTCGAGCTCGGCATCAAGACCACCTTGGGCTATTACGCCCAGGAACACGAACAGATCAGGGCAGGTGTGGAGGTGATCGACCATATGCGGGAGGTCTCCGATCAACCAGATCAGACGCTCCGTTCCCTGTTGGGTCACTTTCTGCTCGCTGACAAGGTCGATCAGGACGCATCGACCCTTTCTGGTGGGGAAAAGACCAAGCTGGCCCTGGCACAGCTGGTCGTAGCTCGTCCCAATGTGCTGTTGCTGGATGAGCCAACCAACAACCTGGATCCGCAAGCCAAAGACGCCCTGCTTAGCGCCCTGAACGCCTATACCGGCACGATCATTTTGGTCTCGCATGATTCGGACTTCGTCGCAGAGCTCGATCCGGACAAGGCGATTCTGATGCCTGATGGCACGATGGCCTATTTCGACGAGTCGATGTTGGAGCTGGTGGCTCTCGCCTAGAGCGCACTCGTAAACGCCTCGAACCAGGTTCGGCACACCTGATCAAATGGCTCGCGATGATCCTCGAGGGCGATCGCCAACTCGGCGGTGGTGGTGCGGGCCTTATCGATCATCCATGGCGGATAGTCATATAGCTCCTGATGCTCCAGGAATTCGTCCTCATCATCTACATATACCTCACCTTCAGCCGTGCGAACCACGTCGAGATCGAGATCGATCATTTCGATCCGACCATTATTGATCGTGGGGGGAGTGATGATGTCGAGGAAGTGGCTGATGCGGTGCTCGCCGTTAAATACCAGCGACCACCAGGTGTCCGGTACGGAGCAGAATACCCAGGGTTGCCGGGTGGTCGTGATGGGTCCTGATCCCTTTTGTTGCTCCGAGCCTGGTTCGCAACCGAGCCACAAGCCGTGGTCGTCCTCGCCCAGCACGACGAGGTTTTCGTGGCGCCAATGGGCGATGTCGGGGTACTTGAAGAACTGCAAGCTCATCCGGTCGGACATTCCGGTAAGTTAGCGGGCGTGGATACCGAGGGGCTCGTAGCGTTCGTCGCATCTGAATTGGAGGGCCTGGCCGACCCCGAGCGGGCCCGGCAAATGGCCGCGTATATGAAGACAGACATGCCTTTTTACGGGGTTACGTCGGCCGAACGAAAGTTGGTATTCCGACAGGCGCGCCAGCTGTTCCCTGTCGAAACTCCCGACGACTACGAGGCCGCCATTCTGGCCCTATGGAGTCAACCCCAGCGTGAGGCCAAGTACCTGGGACTCGCGTACACAACCGAGCATCGCAAGCAAATCGACGTCGAATGGATGGGCCTGTATGAGAAGCTGATCGTCGAGGGGGCGTGGTGGGACTTGGTCGACGACGTCGCAGTACACGCGGTGGGCCGCGCCCTTCTTCGCCAGCGACGCGAAGTGACACCGATCGTCCGCTCGTGGATCGACAGCGAGAACCTGTGGCTGAGGCGAACCGCCATCATCTGCCAGGTTCGCCATAAGTTCGAAACCGACGAGGCGCTCCTCTTCGACCACGCCCTTGCCTGCCTCCACGAGAAGGAATTCTTCATCCGTAAGGCCATCGGATGGGCGCTGCGGGACTATTCATGGTTTGAACCTGAGGCGGTGCGAAGCTTCCTTCTGGAACACAGGCACGAAATGTCCGGGCTGACCTACCGGGAGGGCGCCAAGCGGATTCCGGATATGCCGCCGTACAAATGAAACAAAGTGCCGGGATCCTCGCCTACCGACGCTCAGGTGATCTGATTGAGGTGCTGATAGCCCACCCGGGTGGCCCGTTTTGGGCGAAGCGGGATGAAGGGGTGTGGAGTATTCCCAAGGGCGAAGTCGACGATGGCGAGGATTACTTGCTGGCCGCCCGACGAGAGTTTTCTGAGGAGTTGGGTGTTGCGTCGCCGGATGGGCCGTATCTGGAGCTCGGTGCGATCATCCAGAAGGCGGGCAAGGAGGTTCTGGCCTGGGCGGTCGAGGCCGACGTTGATCCCAATGAAGTCTTGTCCAACACCTTCACCATCGAGTGGCCTCCCCGGTCGGGACGTCAGGCAGAGTTCCCTGAAATCGATCGAGTCGCCTGGGTCACGCCAGACGAAGCCAGGGTGAGGCTCAACCCGGCTCAGGCAGAACTGGTCGAACGGCTGCTGAGCCGGCTCGAGCGGTCTCCGTGACCGAACCCCGTCCCCCCCCAAGTCTTCCAACGAGTGTGCATCCAGGCCGGATATAGCGTCGTGGATGCACACTCGTCGGGGGCAATGCTCGCTTTGGGCGCCGACTGGCGGGACCGGAAGATGCGCTCCGGCGACGGCGGCCGTCAGAACGACTAGGTTTCCGGGTTGTCGCCAGCAGGGAGCCTGAAGAAGATGCCAACCCCCCACATATCAGCCGAGAAAGGCGCCTTCGCCGAGGCGGTACTCCTTCCCGGCGATCCGTTACGCGCCAAATACATCGCCGAGACCTTCTTTGATGATCCGGTGTTGGTCAATGAGGTACGCAACATGCTCGGCTACACGGGCACCTACAACGGGGAGCGCGTGTCCGTCATGGGAACGGGGATGGGCATTCCGTCTGCGTCGATCTATGCCACCGAACTCGTCAACGAGTATGAAGTGAAACGCCTGATCCGGGTCGGGAGCTGCGGGGCTATCTCAACCGATGTGAACATCCGCGACATTGTGATCGGCATCGGTGCTTGCACCGATTCGGTCGTCAACCGGGCCCGATATGGCGGGTGGGACTTCGCGGCAACTGCCGACTTTGAGCTGGCCCGAGCGGCAGTCGATGCGGCCGAAGCGGCCGGCAAGAACGTCAGGGTGGGCAACTTACATTCGGCGGACCTCTTCTACAACCCCGTGGACCACGTCTGGGATACGCTGGAGAAGATGAACGTGTTGGCGGTCGAGATGGAGGCCGCGGGCCTGTATGGCGTCGCAGCCGAACACGGGGCACGTGCGCTGACGATTGCAACGGTTTCAGATCACATCCGTACCGGGGAAGCCACCACGAGCGAAGAGCGCCAGACGACATTCGGCGACATGGTGACCATTGCACTCGATGCGTTTGCTCGCGACCGGGGCTGACGCTCGGTCGCCCCGGGATGTCGGGTCTTACCCGACGGTCCAGGTGCCCAGCGACCGGATGAGATCGTCGATGTTGCCATCGCCCTTCGTGCTCTTGGCTTTGGCCAACTGCGCGTTTACCCCATCGTCGTAGGTTCCGCGCTCGTCGACGGAGCGGAAAATACCCAGTGGAGTAGGTCCGGTCGGGGAGTGACTGAGGCGGCTCAGGGCGAACGCCATCGACATGTTGGTTTGGTCGTGGATCAGGATGGCGGTCTCGTCCACTGCGGCTGCGTCGACGATGGTTGCTTCGCCATTGTGCATCACGACGGCTTTCTCCATGTCCTGGCCGAAGCGGATGGGTTTGCCGTGCTCGAGATAGATCCGGTTGCTGTCGCGGTCGTCTTTGCTCGTCAGGGCAATGAACGCCTTGTCGTTGAACACGTTGCAATTCTGGTAGATCTCGACGAACGCCGATCCTTTGTGGGCATAGGCAGCCTCAAGCATCTCACCGGTGTGCTTTGGGTCCATATCGAGGGTCCGCGCCACGAAGGTCGCTTCTGCTCCGAGGGCCAACGACATCGGATTGAACGGGTAGTCGATGGAGCCCATCGGCGACGATTTGGTAGTTTTGCCGACCTCGGAGGTGGGCGAGTACTGACCCTTGGTGAGGCCGTAGATCTGGTTGTTGAACATGAGGATCTTCAGGTTCACGTTGCGACGTAGGGCGTGAATCAGATGGTTGCCGCCGATCGACATCATGTCGCCGTCTCCACCCACCACCCACACCGACAGATCAGGGCGAGCCGTGGCCAGTCCGGTCGCCACGGCCGGAGCGCGCCCGTGGATTGAGTGCATCCCGTAGGTGGCCATGTAGTACGGAAAACGGGCGGCGCATCCGATGCCGGAGACGAACACCGCATTCTCTTTGCGGATTCCGGAGGCAGCCATGAATTTCTGAACGGACGCCAGAATGGTGTAGTCGCCGCAGCCCGGGCACCAGCGCACCTCCTGGTCCGACTGGAAGTCACCGCGGGTGTATTCAATGGTCGTCATCTAGATCATCTCCAAAAGCTTGGCTTCGATCTCGGTCACTTTGAACGGCAACGCCGATACCTTGTTAAGTCCCACCGCGTCGACGAGATACTCGGCCCGAATCAGCCGAATCAGCTGCCCGGTGTTCAATTCGGGAATCAGCACGTTGTCGTAGGATTTCAAAACTTCTCCGAGATTGGCAGGAAACGGATTGAGATGGCGGAGATGGGCGTGGGCGATCGGGTGGCCTTCGTTGCGGACCCGACGAACTGCTGCCTTGATAACCGGGAGGGTCGATCCCCAACCGAGGACCAACGTCGATGCTCCGTCAGGATCATCGACGGCTACCGGCGTGATGTCGTTGGCGATGTTTGCCACTTTCCAGGCGCGGGTGTCCGTCATGAGCTGGTGGTTGTCGGAGTTGTAGGAAACGTTGCCGGACACTTCCTCCTTTTCGAGGCCGCCGATCCGGTGTTCAAGTCCTGGCGTCCCTGGTACTGCCCACTGGCGGGCAAACGTCAGCGGGTCCCGGACATACGGCATGAACTCGCCATCAGGGGAGTTCGGCTTGGTTGCGAAGGTGACTCTGAAGTCAGGGAGTGAGTCCCGCTCGGGAAGGCGCCAGGGTTCTGAGCCGGTCGCCACGCTGTTGTCCGAAAGCAGAATGACGGGCGTCATGTACTTGAGCGCGATCCGTACCGCTTCGATGGCCGACTCGTAGGCGTCCGAAGGCGAGCTGGCTGCCACGATAGGGAGGGGGGACTCGCCGTGGCGTCCGTACATGGCGAAGAGCAGGTCCGACTGCTCTGGTTTGGTAGGCAGACCGGTCGAGGGCCCACCTCGCTGAACGTTGATGACAATCAATGGAAGCTCGGTCATCATGGCCAATGACAACGCTTCGGACTTCAAGGCGAGGCCCGGCCCGCTCGTCCCGGTCACGGCGAGATGTCCACCAAAGGCCGCTCCGATGCTGGCAGAAATGGCCGCGATTTCGTCTTCGGCCTGGAAAGTTCGTACTCCGAAGTTCTTGTGGCGGGATAGCTCGTGAAGGATGTCCGACGCCGGGGTGATCGGGTAGGACCCGTAAAACAAGGGGAGGTTGGCGGCCTTGGCCCCGGCGATGAGTCCCCAAGCCAGCGACAGGTTTCCCGAGATGGTCGTGTACTCACCGGGCGGGAGTTTGGCTGGCTTGACGGTCACGGCGGAGTTCTTGGTCGCTTCGGTTGTAAACCCGAAGTTGTATCCGGCTTTGAGAGTGGCGATGTTGGCCTCGGCAACCTCGGGCTTCCTGCCGAACTTGGCGTTGATCCAGTCGACCGTCGGTTCGAGTGGCCGGCTGTAAAGCCAGGCCATGAGTCCGAGCGCAAACATGTTCTTGGACCGGAGGACATCACGACCGGAAACTCCGGTGTCCTTGACCGCTTCTTTCGTAAGCGATTCCATCGGTACTTCGATGACCTTGTACGCGTTGAGCGAACCATCGGTTAGCGGGTTCTCCGTGTACCCGGCCTTGGCGAGGTTGCGTTCCTCAAAAGCTTCGGTGTTGATCACAATCGTGCCCATTGGGCGGAGATCAGCCAGGTTCGACTTCAAGGCGGCCGGGTTCATCGCCACCAGCACGTCGGGTTCGTCGCCGGCGGTCAAAATGTCGAAGTCGGCGATCTGGACCTGGAACGAGGAAACCCCTGGCAGGGTCCCGGCCGGGGCGCGAATTTCGGCAGGGAAGCTCGGGAAGGTGGCGAGGTCGTTGCCAAAGGCGGCCGAAGCATCGGTGAACCGGTTGCCTGCCAATTGCATGCCGTCTCCGGAATCGCCCGCAAAGCGGATGATCACCTTGTCGAGTGCTTCGGGTTCTGTATCTTCAATCGTGGTCGACACGATTCCGTCCTTTGGTCTGGCTATTTTTGGCACAGGGGAAAGGAAGGGAACCTGCTTCTCCCAGAATGTGCCCCAACAGGTTACCCACTCTCACGATATGTCTGTTCATTACATCGGGGTCAAACGGCCAAACCTTTTGGGATTCCGTGTGGTGTAAAAACGTCTGTTGTGGCTCTCGTTAGTGACATGATGAGGAGCACTGTGAGAGCCGCAACCACAGAACAAGAGTTTCGTTCCTATGTTCTCGAAGCCGAACCGGTCCTGCGTCGGGCCTTGATTGCCGGCTTTGGGCCTCAACGAGGGAGAGACGCGACGGCTGACGCGTTGGCCTATGCCTGGGAGCATTGGGAAAAGGTACGGCTTATGCAGAACCCGAACGGGTATTTGTACAGGGTTGGCCAAACCAGCGCCCGTCGATCACTCCGTCGGCCTCGCCCGCTCTTCCCCGAACCGCCGGGCGACCAAGTCCCGCTCGTAGAACCCGGGCTACCCAAGGCACTGGACAAGCTGAGCCCTCGTCAGCGTCAGGCCGTAACTCTCGTCCATGGCTACGGCTGGACGCACAAAGAGGCGGCCGATCTCCTCGGGCTGTCGAGTTCGGCAGTGCAAAACCATGTTGAACGAGGTATCGCCAAACTGCGAGCCTCGCTGAAAGCTTCGATAGGGAGCGTTGACTATGTCTGACTTCCAAAACGACCTCCGCAACTATGTTGAGAGTTCTGCCAGTCCGGTTTCTGCCGATGAGGTGATGGGTTCGTATACCGTCTCCCGTCGGGTACCTCCCTCGACCCGCCGCGGGCTGGTTGTTGCGGTAGCTACCGCCGCCGTAGTAATGGCCGCAGTGGTGGGTGCGTCGTACTTCATCAATCGGGCTCCCGACCAGGTTGTGCCGATTGGAACGACCGCCACGACAGTGAGCTCTAATACGACGATCACGAATTCGACGATTTCAACGACGACGTCGACCCCTTCGCCGACCACGAGCCCGGCCGTCGACGCCGTTACGGTTTCGGCGCTCTTCGACGGCGAGGGTCCGCGCAACGCCCTCGTGGCCGGGTTTGTGTTTTGGGATGTAACCGGCGTTCGGCTCTGTGAGCTGCTGCTTGAGTCATTCCCGCCGCAGTGCGGGGGGGCCTGGCTCGTGATCGCCGACCCGGTGAATCTTGATGTCGCTCTTGGCGATATCGCCACCGGTAGTGCCAGCGACGGAATCAGTTGGACGAACACGACCGCTGAAATCCCCGCATACTTTGATGGGGATCGACTCATCGTTGGCGGACCGGGAGCTGCTGATCCGTCCGAACAGGACCTGGCGCTCGCCGAGGCGTTTGTAGATTTCGCAGCTGGACCGAATCCGGACACTGCCGCGCAGGTGCCATTTGCAGACCTCGTTGAGATCGGCCTCGGACCCGATGCCCTGAAAGTCCTATCTGGCGATGATCTGGCGGATCCGAGCGCCTGGGTATTCGACACCGAATTCTTCCGGGCATACACCGGCCCGTTCTCGGCGCTCACCCTGGTCAAAGAACCGTTCACCGTGACGATCGGCACCCACCCCCATTGTGCATCCCCTCCGGTGGCGCCTCCATCCGGCTTTGAGACCTACCGGCGGGTCAGCCTGCAGCCCGAGACCGCCACCAGCTGCCTCGAATGGTGGACTGTTGATCTGTTTGTCAGTGCGGACGGGACGATCGGAGCCGTAACGTTGGACCTCTACGAACCATAGGCCACCCTGCTGGCCTTCGCCCGGCCGGTACCACGAAAGAGGGATCCGACCCGCCAGTCGGATCCCTCTTTGTCGTCTGTCCTACGGTATTCTGCCGGGTGCCCAAATCAGCGTTCAGAAAACCCATCGTCACCAGATCGGCTGTCACTGCCGCCCGTCTTTCGGGTTCAATCATTCTCGTTCTGGTCGTGGCCTGTTCCGGAGCTTCGGGCGACTCGACGAGCACCTCGGCGGCTGCGGGATCAGCGAGCACCACGACGCCGTCCGACTCCACCCTCGTCACGTCGACCACCGCAGCAGCGAGTTCTCTCGAAGTGACGGCCGAGGTGGTCTGTTACTCGTCTGGATCGGACCCGGATCAGCACGACGTCACGATCACGGTCACCGGCGATCCGGGCAATACGTTCAACGGTGTGTTCGCCTGGGGTGGAGGTGCCGTCGATCTGTTTGACGGAGTCTTCGACTCGTTGCCATCGCAATTCTCGTTCTCCAAAACCATCGCGGGCCCTGGACGCGTGGTGGTCTCGGATAACTCTGGCGGTCGGGTCGAAATCGCAGTACGCGCCGGCGCCTGCGAGACGGTTGTTCCCGACACTGTTCTTGAAGTTGAGGCATTCACATTCTGTTTCGACGGAGCCGAACCGGTGGTTGAGTACACCGTTACTGCCTCCCCGGGGATTGGTGCCGGCGGAGATGTCACAGTTTTCGTCACCGCTCTCAACGGCGATCTGATATACGCCGAAACGTTTGATGGACCGATGGCCGAGGGCTCAGGTGGGATCGGCCTCGGCACGAGAACCGGACAGATCACAGTGAACGCGGTGAGTTCGAGTGGGGTGTCCTCCCCGATCAGTTTTCAAACGATCCCCGAATGCACCCAAGCACTACGCATCATTACCGCGGAGGCGACCTGTATCAGTGCAGACGCATGGGAGCTGAGGTTGGAGGTCGAGGGCGAACCCGGACTAGCGGGCAACTACTTCTACTCATGGGATGGCTCGACCGATGGTGAAGTCGGCGAGTTCCTCATCGGTCCTGACGGTTTCTGGCAAGAAGCATTGTTTTGGCCGGGAAACGTCGAGGGCCAGGTTTCGCTCGCGTCTTTCGAGGATGAGGGGTTTGGGCCGGTTGACGTCGTGATACTTGACTGCGGTTAGGGCGCTCGAAACCCCACGATGTTGTGATCTTCGAGTCGTTGGCCGATCTCAAGCAGTCGGTCCTCGGACCAGGGCGGTCCGATGATCTGTAGTGATGGTGGGGGATCACCCGGGCCTACCAAAGGTGCCGCTAGGGCGGGAAGTCCGGCATGGTTGACGAGTGCCGAGAACCACGACAAAACCTTACGGTAAAAGTGCTTTTGGCCGTCGATGATCATCGTGTCATGGCCGATTTGTTTCACCCGCGCCGGGACGGTCGGGGTTATGAGGACATCGACGTGGTCGAACGTCTCCAAAAAAGTGTTGGTCAGGCCTGATCGCCAGCGGTTGGCGTCCACGATATCGTTCAATGGGGTTTCCAGGGCCGCCGCAATACGCTCAGCGACATCGGCGCCGTACTCCTTGGATGGATCGTTGAACCAGTCACCATGGAGGGCGGCGACCTCGGCGGCCAGGGTTGGGCCGATCATGCCAGGCATCGAGAAGAATGGATTGTGGATTTCGGTTACCGATGCGCCGATCCCTTCCAGGGCCGCGACCGCGTGGTCAAAGGCCCGCCGGACGTCTGCCTCCATGGGTGCGCTATCGACCCAGGGTTGGGGAATCCCCACCCGGAGCCCACCCAGCCGCGAGATCGGTCGGGGAACAGCTACAGAGTCGGGTACGGACCAGGGATCGGCGTTGTCATAGCCGGCCAGCACCCGGTAGGTCGTTGCGAGGTCGCCGATGGTTGTTGCGAACCCTCCCACCGTGTCCAGGGACTCGATGAGCGGGAAGACTCCGGTGATCGGCACCCGACCATGCGTTGATTTGAGGCCGTAGATCCCACACAAGCCGGCCGGCACCCTGATCGAACCGCCGGTATCTGTTCCAAGAGCGACCGGGACAATGCCGGCGGCGACGGCCGCAGCGCTGCCCCCGGACGAACCGCCCGGGGACGTCGACCGGTTCCAGGGATTCAGAATTGCCCCGTGCCACGGGTTTTCGGATGAGAAACCGAACGCGAATTCGTGGAGTCCGGTACGTCCGATGATGACTGCCCCGGCCGCCTCGAGGCGCTTGATGACCGTGGCCGAGTCCGTGGCCGCGTATCGGTAAAACTTTGACCCGCACGTCGTGGTGTGCCCGGCGTGGTGGATGATGTCTTTGATGGCAATCGGAACGCCCGCCAACGGACCCATGGCAGGTTGGATATCGGCCGCCGATTCATCGACTTCCATGAACGCGTTCAGCTGGTTGGCTTGGGCCAACGCGATCGCCGTGGTTATCGGCGCTCGGGCCGGAGCTCCGGCGAGCACGTCGGCGGCAATAGAGCGGGCCGTCACCACGTAACCGTCCGGTTGTCAGGAAAGATGTTGATCCATGGGCGGCCAGGAGGAACCTCCAAGGTCGATCCGTCGTCATTGGTCAGCACGAACAGTTCGTCTGCCGATTCCCTCGACCATGTGCCTTCGACAACTTTGCCCTCGGAGAAGACCTGTACGACTCCTGTTCCGACTGCGTCCATCGCAGGAACTGCCGACCCGGTCGACCCCGAAGCCGTATAGCGGCTTGCATAGATCACGATGAGCGTGTCCATCTCGATCGGCCCGGTGGTTCCGCCGTCCTCGGCGATCCAGTTGTGGCTGTTTTCGCCGAGGTACCTCTCATATCCGGAGCCGTTCCATTTCCAGGTGATCTTCGTGACCGACGTCCAGTCGAAGAAGATTTCAGTCGCTGGTTCGGCATCCGCGGGGAACTCGCCCCAGGTGAACATGTCCGGTGGGGGATCATCCGGGAATCCCCGCCGATCGGCTTCCGCCCGCACCAGGAACGTGTTCAGGTAGAGGTTATGTGGCGCTCGCCGGGTGGATATCCGGAAGGATGGGCCTCGTACCTCGCCAAACCAGTCGACGTCGTAGTTGTTGATGACCGATTGCACCCAGGGTTGGGCTCCGGAGATGACGAACGTGGCGCCGAGGGGCTTCACCAGGGTGGGATCGGTTGGCCGTCCTGACCGGTTCGGTCCGACATAGGTGCTGTCCTGATCATGGAAGAGGGCGATGAAGCGGGTCAGGCTCGCCTCCACAGGAAGCTCATATACGGCCGCGGCGGTTTCGAGACCCGATTGAGGTCGAGCGTTGGCATGGTTGTCGATCTTGATGGCGATGACCCGTCGATCCAGTTGATCCGGGTATTCGCTTTCCAGGCCTGTGAGGGGTGAACCTGGACCTGGTGGAAGGGGGGTGGTTGTCGTTGTCGTCGACGTCGACGTCGTGGTGGTCTCCGCCGCAACGGCGATGGTGGTGGAAGTGGTAGTCGTCGTCTCCTCAGCGTTGGACCCGCAGGCCGCAAAGACCAGGGACAGCGCGATGAGCAGTGGGATACTTCGTTTCATCCGGGAAAGGCTTTCGGTCGGGCGGCTACCTGGAACGTTGGGGTTGCGCATACGGCTACGTTCTCGCCGTCGCAGCATTCGGCCTGATTCAATCCGAACATCGCACACGAGCCATCCAAGCAGGCTGCATGGCCGTGCAGGTAACCCATATGGCCGTGGCACCATGCGCAGTTCACAAGTTCTCGGTCATTTCTGCTGTCCTTCTCGATGCTTGGTTAGCGATTGTCGCCTCTATACACTCAGCGTGCCTGCCATCGGACACACACCATCCCACATGAGAAATGATAAAAGGGTGCTTTCGAGACTCTTCGGTCGTCGCTCAAAGGCCGACGTTCCAAACCTCGACGATCTCACGGCTCATCTTGCTATCGACCTCGACGCTATATCAAGTCGTCCAGGCGAGCCGGCGTTCATGGCGCCGCCTGACGGTTCGGGACCGTACCACGGGTTTCGGCTGTTACCGGAGGTAGCGGTCGATGGTTTTGTTCTCGGGGCGATCACCGACTTTGCACAGTTTCCTGGCCTCGAGTCAGGTGATGCCTTCGTTCAGGCACCCGATGGAAGCCGGGCCGGACTCGAATGGCGGATGAGCAACGAGTCCTATCTCCTCATGATGGCCCCGCCGACGGCCGAGCGGTGGGGCGTGTGGATGGCCGGCTTCACCGAACCGATGGATTCTCTGGCTGCAGCATTGATCAACCTGGCATCGATCAAGCCGGGATTGGAGCAGCGATGGCGGAACTGGCACGAGGCCCGCGCCGACGGCCAGTTTGAGGTCGATCCTTAGCGAACCATCCCGATCTTTCCGAGCGGGAAGTACCGGATGCGGGCTCGCCAACAATCCGCGACTGCGATCGGGCCGAGGGATCGACTGTCGAGGGATGAGAGTTCTCGCCGGTCGCCCAACGCCCAGACGTGACCAGGAGGGATCGTGATTGGATCGAACGGTGAGGTGAGCCCGATCGCCCACCGGTCGAGGTTTACATTCCCGTCGACTGATACCCGGCCGGCGTTGGCCAGAACCGTCTCACCTTCCAGGCCTACGATTCGCTTGATGATGAAGCGCCCCTCCGTTTCCTCGAACACGATGATCTCTCCCCGTTTCGGGTTAGGGCGACTTGGGCTGGCCAGCAGGAAATCACCGGGGAGCAGGGTTGGGCTCATGGATTGGTGGGCGACTTCGAACCGTTTGAACACCCCGCTAACGGTAGTTCGTCAGGCGTGTAGTCTCGATCGGACACTGCCAAAACGGAGGAGTTCATATGACAATCTTCAAACCGGCCACGACGGCTCACGCGCACTGTGATCTGTTCTGCGGCGTCTATGACCCTGCTCAGGCAAAAATCGAGGCGCTTTCAGTTCTCAAGTCTGCACAGAAGTACCAGGACAGCGACGACGAAGTGTTTCGGGCCCGAGCGTTGGCCGTCAAGGAAGAACGAGCCGAGGTCTGCAAACACGACCTGATGGTTCTGTGGGCTGACTTCTTCGGACCCGAGCATGTCGAGGCCTTCCCCCAACTTCATGATCTGTTCTGGCGTGCCATCCGCGCCGCAGGTGAGGCCAAGAAATCAGTAGACCCTGCTGACGGCGAGAAGCTCGTAGCGCTGATCGACGAAATCTCCGAGATCTTCTGGCAGACGGACAAAGCCAAAGGGATGGGCGTCTACCCACCCGTATAACTTGAACAGTCGGGTCTGTGGCCGTTCCTGGGAGCGGCCACACCTCGTTAACCCGGCTACGCCATGTCACGTTTGCGGAGCAGCCAGGTCGTCAGTCCGATCGATACGGCCGCCAAAACGAACGCTTTGGCCAGGGCACCGCCGGCCCCGGGTTCCAGATTCGCCAGAAGGTCGTCCACTCCCCGGGGAAGCCCGTCGTTGAGGTCGGCGTACGCGGTCAGGCCGATTCGCCATATCGACGAAGCGGCAGCCCCGTCCACCACACTGGTAATGATCCCTTCCCAAATAAGGATGTAAGCCAGTCCGATCAGCGTCGATCGCCTGGCGAGTAATCCGATCGGTACGAACACGGCTGAATAGGCGATCGCCACGATGACCATGGCAACAAACGCCGGCCAACCGATCATATTGTCTCCGGTCGCCCTGGCTCCGAGCAGCCAGGCGAGAAGGACACCGATCATGGAAACCGCCAAAACGGTCGCCACGGAGGCGAGGAGTGACGAAACGGCTACGACCCAGCGAGGTAGAGGCTTGACCAGCAGGAATGGCATGGTGTTCTCGGCCCGTTCGTCGCCGAGGGCGGCGCCGGCCGTGATCAGGGTGGCGACCGGAAGCGCCACTGCCAAAAACAGGCCAATGGTGACTTCGCCAAAGTTTCGGTCGGTGAGGTCGAAGGTGAGCATCAGCAGGGCATGGGCGGCGGTTGCGAAAACCAGGAATAGGGCCACGCGCCGCTGCATGAGACGGCGCAAGATGTTCCTGAAGATCGCAACGCCCGGTCTGATCATGGTTCTCATCGTCGGTGCACCAGGTAGCTGAACACACTCTCAAGCGACTCGTCTTCGGGTTGAATCCGGGTGACGATGACATCGTGTTGTTTGGCGAGGCGAGCGATTGCCCGCGCGAGTCCGGCCGGATCGGCTGCCTCGACGTGGATCGTGTCACGCTCGAGTTTTACGCCCGATGCGTAGGGCGTTCCGATTAGTGCCGCAGCCAGAAGGCGGGGATTGTCGGCGTCGATGCGGATGGTCTGGGGTATATCGGTCATCAGGGCACGAAGCGAGCGCACATCGCCGGACGCCGCCATCCGTCCATCAGTGATGGCGATGATTCGGTCGGCCATCCGTTCCACTTCATGCAGAACGTGGGACGAAACGATCACCGTGTATCCCCGGCTCCCCAACGTCCTGAAAAGGTCGATGAGGTGGGACCGCTGGACCGGATCAGCGCCGTTCAGGGGTTCGTCGAGCAGGAGAACCCGGGGCTTATGTACCAGGGCCGCGGCGACTTTCGTGCGCTGGCGCATCCCCTTGGAGAACCCGCCGACCGGGCGGTCGGCGGCGGCCTGAAGGTCCACGAGATCAATCACTCGATCGGTATCGGCGTCCGGATTCTCGACTCCGGCCAAGATGGCATTGAACCGTACAAATTTGCGCGCCGTGAGGTGTTTGTACACGGCTTCGTCTTCAGCGACGAAGCCGACCGCGGCCAGGGCCCGGTAGTCGTCGTGAGGGTCAATCCCCTCGATCGAGATGCGTCCCTCGGAGGGTCGAACCAACCCGGTGATCATCCGGAGCAGGGTCGTCTTGCCCGCGCCGTTCGGGCCGAGCAAGCCGGTGACGCCAGGCCCGAACTGGGCGGTGACTTCGGAAACGGCAACTTTCTGGCCGAACCATTTGGAGACGTTTTCGACAACCACCGATGGTTGAGTGGGAGTGGTCATGGCAACTTCCGATACTGGCGCCACACGATGAGTGCCGACCCGGCCACGACGAACAGGATGCACACCGCAGAAACCCAAGCATCAAATCCAGCGTCTTCCATAATCAGGAAACCGGCATTGGAATCGAAGACCCAGTCCCGGACGTACCGGGGGTGTTGCTCAATCGCGAAAAGGGCCGCGTATTTGGCGCCGATGAAGTTCGCCGAACCAACGATGAGTCCTGCCACGTTGTTCGTGATGATGACGAACCCGAGATACAGCCCAGACGCCAATCCCGACTTGCCGAGAAAGGCCGAGACTGCAAACGCGATCGAACCGTGGGTGGCGATGTACGCCAAAGCCACGACCGGAACCTTCCAAAGGACGTCAAGGTTCTCGCCCAGATAAGTGAAGAAGCCGTCGTCCGAGAGGCCGGCCAACCCCAGATGGAGGATGGCTTGCGGTACCAGATAGAAGGTAAGCATCAAACTCACCAGCGCGGCGGTTTTGGCGAGGAGATAGTCGACCATCCGGAGGGGACGGGACATATAGACGGCCAGAACTCCGTTGACTCGATCAGGCACGAGTAGCAATGGTCCGGTCAGGGCAACGAATAGCAACCCGAGTTGGCTCGTCAGGTCGAAATACTCGGCGTAGCTTGGAAGATCGGGGATTAGGTCGCCGGCGAACCAGGCGACCGCGATCACAACGAAGGTGATCATTAACATGAGGGCAATCAGGCCCCAGGGCATAACCTTCGACCAGGCTCGCCTCCTCAGACCGAGGGCCCGCCGATATCCGTCCTTGACAATCGCCCACATCGACGAGCGCAGCGTGCCTCGAGCCCCTTCGTAGGGCCGGTACCCCCGATCGACAATGATCGCTTCTTCGCTCATGTCGGAACCGGTGGAGGGAAGTCGGGGCCAACTGCGAAAAACGCTTCCTCGAGCGTTACCTGGGTCTCGGTCATGGAGCGAATCCCGGTGCCCGTCTCGGCAAACGCATCGCGAATCATCGTCGTCACACCGTCGGCGGAGGGGATGGACATCCGAAATCCATTCACGGTGACCGTAAGCCCGCGGCTTCTCAGGATCTCGGCGGTGGATTGCGGGTCGTCGATAAGTTCCAGCTGCACGACGCCATGACTGCCCAGTCTGTCCAGGGGGCTATTGCGCTTAACGCGGCCGTTGTCGAGAAGAACGACCCAATCACAGGTGCGTTCGATGTCGCTGAGAATGTGCGTCGAAAAGATCACACTGATGTTGTAATCGGACAGACGGTTGACCAGTTCGAGCATTTGCTCGCGGCCCTCGGGGTCGAGTCCCGCCGTCGGCTCGTCGAGGAACACAACCCGGGGATCGTGCACGATCGCCTGGGCGAGTTTGACCCGCTGGAACATGCCGGTCGAGAAGTCTTTGAGGTAGCGAAACCTCTCTTCGCCGAGTCCAACCAAAGCCAGGGACTCGGATGCCCGCCGTCGGGCGGCTTTGGCTGGAACCCCGGCCAATTCAGCGGCGTAGGCGACAAAGTCGGATGCTGATTGGTCGACGGGGAGACAGTCGCCTTCCGGCATGTAGCCCACTCGGGCCCGGGCTTCGCGAACGTGGGTTCTCACGTTCTCACCGAGAACCTCAACCTCGCCGGAGGTTGGGGTGAGCAGGCCAAGGAGGATTTTGATGAGCGTCGATTTGCCCGCTCCGTTGGCACCCACCAGGCCGATGGCACCGTCAGGCACCGCAAGGGTGACGTCGGTTAATGCCTGAATTTCCCCGTAGTTGTGGGTCAGATTGTCTACGGAGAACAGCGTCATGAACGAATAAAGCTACTCGGATCTATGGATGAGCGAGCGAATCCGATCAACCGCCCGCTGGGCAGCGGGAATTTCAGGGGCGAGCACGGCGAGGCCGGCTCCAATGATGACGATGCCAGGAAGTATGGGGAGAGCCAGTGACGCGACGCCGACACCCGTGAGTGCCGTTCCGGCGACGATCCGCCCGAATCGTTTTGGTTGCATGACCCATTAGACGCAGGTTTAGGGGCTTAAGTTCCCTGGGATTCAATCGTCTTCTGGCGCAACGAGTTCGGACCGACGAAACATCGGCTCCGGTTTGACTAGTGGCGTGTTCGGCGTCACGACCGTTCGCACCCATCCGGCGTCTCGAACCGTGCCCGGCTGGCCGAGCCAATGGTGAATGTCTTCGCTGGTGAACGGGAGGTACGGGTAGACGCCGGTCTTGATCCCGTTGATTGCCGACAGCGCCGTGTGGAGCACCGTGGCGGTGCGATCGAGATCCTTCTTGGCGAGTTTCCATGGTTCGGTGGCGTTGAGGTAGGCGTTTACCTCGCCCGCCGCGTCCATCATCGTGCGCAAGCCGGCCCGCAGTTCGATGCCCTCGATCTGACGTGCGGCGGTGACGAGTGCCTCGTCGATTGTGGCGAGAAGACTTCGATCCTGCTCGGTGAGTTGACCGGGCTGGGGGATCGTACCGTTGAAATTCTTCCAAGACATGTTGAGGACCCGGTTGACCAGGTTGCCCCAGGTCGAGATCAGCTCCTGATTGATTGCCCGGTCGAGTTCCGCCTCGGTCAGGTCGGTGTCATTCTGTTCCGGCAGGTTCGATGCCAGGGCATACCGGAGGGCGTCGGGCTCCATCCTGTCGGTGTAGTAGCCAATCGACCGGCCCACGCCGCGGCTGGCCGAAGCTTGTTCGCCTGAGAAGGTGATGTACTGGTTTGCCGGCACATCGGTCGGGAGGTTGAGCCCGCCGTATCCAATGAGCATGGCCGGCCACATTACGGCGTGGAAGGGGATGTTGTCTTTGCCTACGAAGTAGTAGGTCTCCGCGCTTGGGTCTTCCCACCAAAGCCGCCACGCTTCGGGAGCGCCGACCCGTTTTGACCACTCCTTCGAGGCGGAGAGATAGCCGATTACAGCTTCGAACCAGACGTAGATTCGCTTCTCGGGCCCAACATTGTCGAGTGGTACGCGTATTCCCCAGTCGAGGTCCCGGGTGATTGCCCGGTCGTGGAGTCCGTCGTTGACGAAGCTCTGCGCCCAGTTGATGACGTGGCGGCGCCAGCCCTTACGGGTTTCGAGCCATTCGGAGACGGGCCGTTGCAGGTCGGACAGCCTGAGGAAGTAGTGGTCGGTCGATCGCATTTGGGGGGTGGTGCCGCTCAGCTTCGAGCGAGGATCAATCAGGTCTTCGGGGTCGAGTGTTCTTCCGCAGTGATCGCACTGGTCCCCCCGGGCGTCGGTATATCCACAGTGCGGGCAGGTGCCTTCCACGTAGCGGTCGGGGAGGAATCGACCGGCGTCTTCGTCGTAGAACTGCTCGGTGGTTTTCTCCTCCATGTAGCCGTTTTCGATCAGCTTGAGGAAAACATCTTGAGTGACCGCGGCGTGATTTTCGGTCCCGGTGGTTGTGTAAAGGTCCCAGGAGATGCCGACTTGGCGCCAGTGCTCAAGGAACTCCGTGTGGTACCGGTCGACGATCTCTTGGGGTGTCACGCCTTCGTCTTCGGCTCGCACCGTAATCGGGGTGCCATGCACATCGCTTCCGGAAACCATAAGGACACGGTTTCCGGCCGTTCGGTGATAACGGGCGAAGATGTCCGCCGGCAGGTAGGCGCCTGCGAGGTGGCCGAGGTGACGCGAGCCACTGGCGTAGGGCCAGGCAACTGCGACCAATATGTGTCGTGCTTCGCTCATAGTCGGAGAAGGGTAGCGCACCCGGCCCGGTGGGTTGAAGTCGATTCACGGCGATCAGACTGGCGTTTTGGGTGACTACGCTTCCCGTCGATGGCCATTGTTCTCTCGGCGTTCTCCTCTCTTGTGGCCGCATGGTTCGCATTCGATCTGATTCGATCGGCCGTTGCCAGTCGACGACCTCATACCGCGGCCTATGCGGCGGGGATGACCATGTTTGCCGTTGCTACTTTGGCGTCGTTTTTGTCCATTGCCTTCGGCTGGACGGACGGCATCTACAAAATCTTCTACCTGTTCGGTGGGGTGCTCAACGTTCCGTTTCTCGCCCTCGGGTCGGTGTACCTGGTGGGTGGTGAGCGGTGGGGTAGAGCGATGCTCGGCCTGCTGCTTCCCTTCACTTTGATGGCCACGCTCCTGGTCCTTCCGGCTGCCATGGGGCCTATCCCCGACGAGATCCTGCCCAGGGGAAGCGAGATCTTCGCATCAGACGGGATTACCACCCTGGTGGCCATTGGATCGGGCATCGGCGCGTCGATCCTGATCGTGGCCGGCCTGACCTCGGTTCTGCGGTTTTGGCGACGATCCAAACCGCTGGTCGCCGGCAACCTCTTGATTGTTGCAGGTACGTTCGTTGCGGCCGCTCAGCGGACGATCGTGGATGCCACCGGCTCCCAGGAGCTGTTTACCGCCACCCTGTTGACGGCGGTGAGCCTGATCTGGGCTGGTTACCGCTTGGCGGTGGGGAGGCGGGCGACCATCATGGCCCCCGGGCGGATCGCCTAGACAAGTCCTATGGTTTGTGGGTCAGGAGTTGATGGAGGTGAGCATGAGTGAGATTCTTTTTTATGGGACGCAATGGTGCGGTGACTGTCGCCGTTCGAAGGCATTCCTTGCTAAACATGACATTCCCTACACCTACATCGACCTTGAAGAGCACCCGACGCTGATCGAAGAAGTCGTGCGGCGCAACGACGGCCTCAGGTCCATTCCTACGATCGTGTTTCCCGATGGAAGCCACCTGACGGAACCGAGTGATCAGGAACTTGGCGCCAAGCTAGGTCTGGCGGTGTGACGGTCCCGTAAACACGAGGCGGATCATTGGAGCTCGCTCGACGAGTTGGTCGAGTTGTTCCTGGCTGGAATACCACGACAACTGCGGGTCCGATAAGACCCGTCGTCGTTCGGCATGGTCATCGACTTCGATGGCCGTGATCAGGATGTCGTGGCCGGCGACGTGGACGATTCCGTTCGGATCCGATCGCAAATTCGCAAGCCAGTCCCGCCGACCGCCGGTTCCGGTAATGTAGAAATGCTCGTCAACTCGAAACCACCAGATCTCGATACGGCGCGGTAATCCGGATCTACGTCCGGTAGTCGTGAGGTCGATGGTCAGATGCCTGGCCAGTTCGTCTGGAGACATCCCTTGACGGTAGTAGCTACGCTGCGGGCGATGGAAATCTCTCCGAACGCGCACCGTTTCGAACCGCTGGAACCGACGGTTCGCGACCTATGGATGGGCTATGCCCGTTGGGAGACGGAGTACTACCCCAAGTTTGTCGGACTTCAGATGGAGGACGTTCGGGTTGACTATTGCCGTATGCGCCTCCCATGGAGAGACCCACAGCTGATCCAGCCGCAAGGGGTCATGCACGGCGGAGCCATCGCTTCGATGATTGACACGGTGGTCGTTCCGGCGATTGCGTCGGCCTATTCCGAGCGGCGACGGATGGCCACGATCAACCTGGCCGTCAATTTCATCGGTCCGGTCGTGAAGTCAGACATCATTGGAGAAGGCTGGGTAACCAAACGGGGCCGGTCGATCGTCTACTGCCAGGTTGAGATCGTCGATGATCGGGCCGCACCGGTGGCGTTTGGAACGGTCGTCTACCGGATCGGTTCGCCCACCGAAGAGTTCCGCGACCTTGGTTGAAAAGCCTGACCATCGGCTCACGCTTACCGCACCGGATGGTTTCAACCTCGTGCGATCCCTTGGCTCGCTTAAGGCATCGCTATACCGGGGCCAGATCGAGTCGACGTTCTCGACAGTCTCCAAATCGAGCCGAACGCCCGACGGGGTTGGGACCATCCGATTCGAGCAGACCGACTTGCAGATTGTCTGCTCGATGTGGGGGCCCGGTTCGGCGTGGTTGGGTGCCCACGCCGAGACGATGTTGGGTTTCCATGACAATCCTGCCTCGTTCCGTCCCCAGCATCGAACGCTTCGTGAATTGCAGAAACGTTCGGCGGGAGCACATTGGGGACGCACCGACCGGGTTATGGAGGCGTTGATTCCGGCGATCATCGGCCAGAAGGTGACTGCTCGTGGTGCCGTTCGGTCTATGCGTGCTCTGGCTCGCGTTCACGGGAGCGCCGCACCCGGTCCCCAGCAAACCTGGTTGCTCCCAACCAACGAGTGCCTTGCCGAATTGCCCTATTACGAATACCACCGGTTTGACATCGAAAAAAAGCGAGCTGACACCCTTCGGGGCGTGGCATCACGTCACGATCGTCTTGAGCGCCTCACGTCCGATCCCATCCCCGAGGCATATCGGGTGCTTCAGGCGTTTCGAGGGGTCGGGCCTTGGACGGCCGCCCTCGTGGCCGGGGTGGCGTTGGGAGACACCGACGCGGTTCCGGTCGGCGACTATCACATTCCCAATACGGTCGCCTGGAATCTGGCTGGCGAGGAACGAGCCGACGACGCCCGGATGCTCGAACTTCTTGAGCCCTACATGGGGCACCGGGGCCGGGTGATCCGCTGGTTGGAAGCTTCCGGTGTCAAAGCCCCTGCCTACGGACCGAAGAACTCTGTCAGGTCAATCAGAGGCCAGTGAGGCCAGCGTGAAGATGACGTCGGCCACCGCCGGTCCGTCGGCGAGCGGATCGACGATCGTGGCATGGTCGGCTCCTTCGATAATGTCGTAGGAAACCTCGAAGTCGTTGGCGACGAGTAACCGGTCGAAATCATCGCTGAAGCCAAGTTGGACGACTTGATCCTGGTCGCCGTGAACCAGCACAAAAGGTATTTTGGCCGCCGTGGCCAGATAGCCGTATGGGCCGCCCAACGTCCATCTGTCCGGGTCGGTCTGGAGGGTGTTCCCAAACCAACTCGCCAGCAGCGGGCCGTATCGGTCGGCTTCGTAGGGGCCGGCCAACCCGACAAACCCGTTCAGGGTCACGGTGGCAGCCGATGTGCATTTGTCTGACTTGAAGGCCTCGCCAGACAGGGCAACGGTCGATGCCAAATGAGCACCTGCCGAGTAACCGACCACCGTTAGTGGGGCTCCTCTGGACAGTTCACTGGCTTGGGTCAGGGCACAACGAATGTCTTCGTACGACTGCGGGTATCCGCCTCCGGCTCCGCCGACGGTGTAAGTGGCGTTATACACGACGAGTCCTTTCGAGGCGAGAAGACGGGCGAAGTCCTCAACGTCGGTGCGTTCCCCTCCGTACCAACTGCCACCGTGGAACAGGACGACTACCGGAAACTCGTCGTGGCCGATTGGAGCGAATGTGTCGAGGTCCAGACTGTCCGTGAAGGCGATGTCGCGGGTCACCTCGACGCCGTACACGACAGGTGTCGTTGCTGTGCAGCCGACGACGATCAGGGATAGGGCGATGAGTTTTTTCATACGTTCAAGGTTTCCAGCAGCAAGTGGGTGACGAGGTTCGTGGCGCTTCCCCAAGGACTTGCCAAGTCCCGGACAACTTCTTCAGAGAGCAATTCGTCGGCACCACGGTAGTGATAGCTCACCGCTTTGCGTACGCCGAGATCCCCGGCAGGAATGACGTCGGGCCGGGCCAGGCATCGCGCCAGGAGCCATTCAGCCGACCAACGCCCGATGCCTCGGAGGTTGACAAGTCTCCGAATGACTTCGTCGTTGCCCAATTGATGCAGGCCGGCCAGCGCGCCTTTGGCGGCTGCCTGAGCCACCCCGACGATGTACTCGGATTTGCGGGCGGTGAACTGAAGTGACCGTAACGATGACGGATCGACGCCGGCCAACCGGTCGGGCGAAGGGAATTCCCAAACCACGGTGCCGAACAACGTGTGCGGGGTGCCGTATGCCTCGATGAGGCGCGACCGCGTCGTCGTTGCCCAGGTGAGGTTCACTTGCTGGGCGGTTATGGACGTTATCAACGACTGAAACGGATCTACTTGTAGGGGAGGGCGAAGACCGGGGTACCGAGTCACGAGTTGAGCGACGACCGGATCCGACTTGCCCAGTTCAACGAGCGGGCCCCGGTCCAATGACTCTGCGAGGCGCCACTTCAGGTCGTCGAGCGCGTTGGCTTCGGCAGTGACATCGGCGGTCCTGACTTCGATGGATCCGTCCGGTCGTTGCGTCGCCGCGTAGGCATGGCCCGTGGCGTCGACGCGAAAGAAGGTACCGTCGGCGACTACGTTCGCAAGGTCCACGCCCCAGCGCTCGAATCGGGCGATGCTGGCGGCAAGGTCAATGGCTTCGGTAGGGGTCCATTGCATCGATCAGGCGAAGAGTCGGGTGAGCTTGGTCGTCTTGAGGTGCATGGCGGCCGCTTCGTCGATCAGCCAGGTCACCTTCTTGGCGCCGTCGGCGACCGACTTGGCGGGGAGCGGCTGGTCGCCCTCCAGAATTGCCGCCAGGGCGGCAGCCTTCTCGGATCCCGACACCAGGAAGATCAGATGGTCAGCAGCATGCAGCAATGGGATCGTGGCGGTCAGGCGCCACACCTGCTTCGACTCGACCCAATTGGCGACATAAGCCTCCCCATCGTGTTCGAGGGCATCGGTTCCAGGAAAGAGCGACGCAGTGTGAGCGTCATCGCCGATACCCAACAAGACGATGTGTGGTCCTGGGCTGTCGCCGATCAGGGTCCTGAGCTGACCGCTATGAGCGGCCGCCGCGGCGTGAGGGTGGTCTTCGCTGTCGTAGGTTGGGAAGTGGAACGCCGCTGGTGCATCCAGATGGGTCCTGGCGAGATTGGCATTGGAATCCTCATGATCTGCCGGCACCCATCGTTCATCCGAGAGCCACACATCGATACGATCCCACTCGAGGTCGGCGTCCGCCAGATGTTGATACATGGCCTTTGGTGTGGATCCACCGGCCAGCCCGAGGTTCACCCGTCCCGTTTCGTATCGACGGATCTCCTCGGCCACATAGCCGGCGGCGTACCTGGCAAGGGCATCGGGGGTTGGCAATATGATGACATTCATAGCGGGTCCTTGGTTGCTCCCTACCAATCTACGAGGAACGAGACCGTGGTCGCGCAACCGCCCGATTGGGAGCGCCACTAAGGTCACGTCGATGTCCGTGTACGCGCCGTATCTTCGTGAACTCACCGGTCCGGGAGGACGTTTTGAAGTCGGTGAAGTCAGCATTCGAGGAGTACGCCAGCGCGGATTCGTCGATCAGCCAAATCATCTGAGCTTTTTGATCGAGGTCGCCCAGGAACACGGCGACCGGGAGTTCCTGGTGCAAGGAGCAACTCGGTACACATATGCCGGGGCGATGGAGCGAGCGCTGTTTCTTGCCAAAGGTTTGGTTGAGCGTTTCGACCTCGAAGGAGGCGATCGGGTCGCCATTCTCGGGTCCAACGCCCCGGACTGGGTGGTGTCTTTTTGGGCGATCACGGCGATGGATGGCGTAGCGGTTCCTTTCAACGCCTGGTGGACCGCCGAGGAGTTGGCTTTCGGAATGGCCGACTCACAAACGCGAGTTGTTCTTTGTGATGTTCGCCGGGCCGGGGCAGCCATTGAAGCCGGAGTGGCGGCCGACCGGGTGGTCGTGTGGGGTGATGGCGAGATCCCGCCCGGTGCGCTTCGGCTCGCCGAGGTACTTTCCGATCAGCCCCATGACCGTGAGGCCCGGCGAGACACGGATGAACCAGCTGGATTGTTCTACACGTCGGGGACCACCGGACGCCCTAAAGCGTCAGCGAACAGTCATCGCAACATCATCGCGAATCTCATGAACGCAGCGGCGGTGTTCGGAGCCATCGGAAGGCACAACAAGGTATTTCAACAGTCCGATTCGACAGTGACCGAGCCTGGTGATCGAAGCGAGGAACGACCCCAGGACATCGACCTCACGGTCATTCCTTTGTTTCACACGACGGCGCTGATGTCCACGATGATTCCCTACGTCTACGCCGGGCATAAGTTGGTATTCATGCCACCCGGCCGGTTTGATCCGCATGAAGCCGCCCGGATCATCGAAGCCGAAAGAGTCACTCGATTTGGTGGGGTGCCGACCATCGTGGCCCGCATCATTGATGAGCACGCATATGTCGATCGTGACTTCTCCTCGGTGACGTCCATTTCGTATGGTGGGGCGCCCTGCGCTCCGGCGCTTTTGCGTCGCATCGAACAAGTCTTTCCCAGCTTGAAAGGCCGGGTTATCCAGGGTTACGGACTTACGGAGACCTCGCCGCTTCTTACCCTCAACGTTGGGGATGACTATCACGACCACCCCAATTCGGTGGGCGTCGCCGTCCCCACGACCGAGTTGAAGATCGCTGATCCGGAAGGGAACGCTCTGCCAGTTGGGACAACGGGAGAGATTTGGGCAAAAGGTGCCAACGTTATTTCCGGCTACTGGAATCGACCAGACGTCAACGCCGAAGCCTTTGTCGACGGATACTTCCGTACCGGCGATATCGGCTACCTCGACGAGTTGGGGTTCCTCTACATCACGGATCGGGCCAAGGACGTCGTCATCCGAGGTGGAGAGAACATCTATTGCGTCGAGGTCGAGAACGTGTTGATCGGCCATCGGGCGGTGGTTGACGTTGCCGTGATCGGCGTGCCTCATGAAGAACTCGGTGAGGAGGTCAAGGCTGTAGTCGTTGTCGAGGCTCAGGGGGCGATCGATCCCGGCGAGCTTGAAACGTTCGCCCGCCAGCACCT
>Ga0224496_10000399_pt1 | contig 30509 bp, 33 predicted proteins | sample SF_Jul11_sed_USG_2_FD_168127 | JGI IMG/M metagenome (GOLD analysis project Ga0224496, IMG submission 168127) | Sediment microbial communities from San Francisco Bay, California, United States - SF_Jul11_sed_USGS_8_1 | ecosystem: Environmental > Aquatic > Marine > Sediment | place: USA...
CAGCATGAGGAATCGGTATGGGGGGGGGGGATACCGTTGCCTGGTCTGAATGGTCCGGTCGCGCCGTGGAGGGGACGATCGATCAGTCGTGCGATTCAACATGCCAGTGCAGTGCGGCAGGTCTTTGTCCGGGCCGTCCGGACACTGCCGTCCCCACGCCGCCGGTCCCCACTTTCATACGGTGTCACGGGGCGAGATCAAACGGGTGCAGACGATGCTCAACAATCGGCCACGGAAAATCCTGAACTGGCACAGTCCGGCTCATGCATTTCACCAATCTGTTGCGCGAGGATCTTGAATGCACACCCCATCACTTCACCGCCTTCACGCCGTTTGACTCCCTGAAAATCCGTATGATAGCGTACCTCCACGATTCACACTTGCGAGCGACTGCCACAGGAGTCTTTATGAAATTTGTTTGTCTCAATTGCGAAACATATATGAGTCTGGAGAAAGTGGAGAAGCCGGAGGAAGGTTCCCTCGGCGTCTTTTTCGCCTGTCCCTCGTGTAGCGCGAAGTTTTCAATGGTGACCAATTCAGGCGAAACCAACATGATGAATGCCTTGGGGTTGAAGCTGAGCCCGAAGGCCGCGCCAGCCGCCTCCATGGAAGGCTTGCAGGCTTTGGGAGGAAACGGCCACACCGCTCCCGCTGTGAAGACACCCACGGCACCTGCGCCGGCAGTTTCTGCTGCCGCTGCGTCGCCTGCGAAGGCGCCTGAAAAAGCAAGTGGGTGCCCGTTCTCTGCGATGGTCGCTGAGATGGGGTTGACGGCCAGCGGCAAGCCTGCGAACGGCGACTCTGCTGCATCGGAATTTACCTGGACGCCCGATGCGAAGGAAAAGCTCGATCGCCTTCCGGTTTTCGTGAAACCGATGGTCCAGAGCAGTGTGGAAACCTATGCGCGTAATAACGGATTCAACACGATCACGCTGCAAGTGATGGACGATTCCAAAAACTATTCGCCCGAGGGCATGATGTGGTCGCGGGAGGCCGAGCAACGCCTGGAGAATATCCCGGACTTCATCCGTCCGATGGCCCGCAAAGAAGTCGAACGTATGGCCAAAGAACGTGGAGTCTCGACCATCACGGCTGAAGTGATGGACGAGGCCAAAGATAAGTTCATGAAGTTCATGTAAACGAACGTAGATAGCGCCGAGAATGAAAAGGGCCCATCCGGCCGTCTGGATGGGCCCTTTTACTATCTGCGGTGGCTTGGCAAATGGGTCCAGGATGAAGTGTGGGATTGCTCTACTGTCGGCTCTGTTACTGGTGGGCGTGTTTGTTGCGTGGCCCGCAGTTGGGTGGCCAGAACCAGCCTTTGAACATCATGAAGCTTCCCTCACGACGGACACGACGCATAGTTCCCATGGCACCCAGGATCGTCACGGTTGGGAGGGCTCACCAGAAGGGAAGGATTTTTCAGAGTTCAACCATCACTTCGCTGGTCTTTGCGATGTGGTATTTGGCCTTGCCGAGCTGGGATATGCGCTGCAATACCCACTGCCGCTATGGACCCGTCTCGTTCTGCCTGGTACCCTCGCTGTCATCGGGGCCTATATGCTGGTCTGGAGTGACCATGACGCCTGGCCGATCGGGTCGCTCGGTTTTTATGAGACGTTTTTTGGCCCAGACCGAGAAATCGTCGAGCACAAGTTCTATGGAGTTCTTGCCGCAGTCATCGCCTTGTGTGAGGCGCTACGCCGACTCGGGTGGGTTCGGCATCCGGCCTGGGCAGCTCCACTGATTCTCTTCGTTCTCGTTGGGAGTCTATTGCTGTTCTTCCATTCACACGGAAACCACCCTGGCAGTGAGAGGATCGAATTTCACCATGCACTCTTGGGGAGTGTGGGTGTTGGCGCGGCCCTGTCGAAGGGCCTGGCATCGTGGCTACCCCGCGCCTCGCCGCACATGGTCAGGCGGTGGGAAGTTGCCTGGGCGGGATCCGTGATCCTCTTTGGTCTTTTGCTTCTCATCTACTCCGAATAGGTGACGGATGATGAGTCCTCCAATGTCATTTGACACCTTTCTGAAGCCTGTGCTACCTCTACCATCCTAGCGCTATTACTCCTTCATCGCACATCTCTAGCTTGCTCATGAGGGTTCGAGCCAGGGTAGAGGAGGAACACATGGGTGGACATAGTCACTGGTCCACGATCAAACGGCACAAAGGCGCCCAGGATGCGAAGCGCGGGAAGATCTTCACGCGAATCATCCGGGAACTTACCATTGCGGCTCGGTCCGGTGGTGACCCTGACGCAAATCCACGATTGCGTCTGGCGATCGCCAAGGCCAAAGAAGCCAATATGCCGGGCGACACGATGAAGAAAGCCGTCCAGCGTGGGACGGGGGAACTGCCTGGCGTGAACTATGAGGAGTTTGCGTTAGAAGGATACGGTCCTGGAGGGACTGCACTGCTGCTCGAGATTACGAGCGACAACCGGAACCGGACCGTCGCGGAAATTCGCAGTCTTCTCACGAAAAATCATGGCAATATGTCCGAAGCGGGTGCCGTCGCCTGGCAGTTTCATAAGAAGGGACTTGTTGCGATTGAAAAGGGGAAGGTCGATGAAGATGCCCTGCTCTCGTTGGCCCTCGATGCCGGGGCGGAGGACGTGAAGGTCGGTGAGAAGAGTTATGAGGTCCTTACCAGTCCGCAAGATTTCGAGGCGGTAAAGAAGGCGTTGGTGGATGCCAACATCGACACGACTCTGGCCGAAATCACCTTCATTCCGCAGAACACGATCCGCCTGGACGAAAAGTCCGCTGAACAAATGCTCAAGCTGATGGAAATTTTGGATGAGCACGACGATGTGCAGAAGGTCCACGCGAATTTCGATATTCCGGACGAAGTCATGGAGAAAGTGGCCGCGACGGCAGCAGGATAGCGAGGTCGGCCAACCAACATCATCATGTCACTCGGATAACCAGACGACATGATCGCCTTTCTCACGGGGCGGTTGGCATTCAAGGCACCCACCCACCTGACGCTTGATGTGCAGGGGGTCGGGTACGAAGTTCATATTCCCCTCAGCACTTATTACGCCCTTCCCAATGTAGACGAAGTCACCGGGCTGCATGTTCATACGCATCTCCGGGAAGATGCCATCCAGCTGTTCGGTTTTCTCTCGCAAAGTGAAAAGGAATCGTTTTTGCTGCTGACCAGCGTGTCAGGCATCGGTCCGAAGCTCGCCCTGAGTGTGCTCTCCAGCTTATCGATTACAGACCTGGTTCAAGCCATCCAGACGGACGACGTCGAGAAGCTTGCCACGGTTCCTGGTATCGGGAAGAAATCGGCTGGGCGCATTACGCTTGAACTGAAAGACAAGGTCCATAAAATTCACGGTATCTACCCCCGGTCCTCCGCCGCGGAAGCTTCCGACACGGAGGGGCCTTATGAGGATGCGCTTTCCGCTCTGATAAACTTAGGCTATCGTGCTCAGGACGCCAAGGATGCCTTGAAGCGTGTGATGAAGGCCGCACCAGGCTCCCTGGCGTTGAAAGAGCTCATTCGGGAAGGCCTCAAGGAACTTGCAAGGGGGTAAGCATGATGCCATTCGATATCAGGAATGCGGTAACGCTCTTCATGTGTGCTGGGGCCATCGGAGCGACGGTCGTTGTCACGTGCCCACACGCCAGCATCGCGGAGGAGGCTCCGCAGCCCAAGAGTATCAGGATGACCTGCGGGCAGTGCCCGGAGGGGTATGCGAAAACCGGTGTGACGCAGTCCCCTGAGATCTGCAAAGACGAGGATCCAACGCTCGTACAATGTGTCCCGCTAGGAGCAAACATGCTGGGGGTCTGTGGGGCGTGTCCCGACGGCTATGCCGAAATCGGCAGTTCCTCGGTTCCTGCGCGCTGTGGAAGCAGCGACGGTGGCCGGATGAGTCAGTGCCAGTTGCGCAACATGGAAGCGACCTTGCCCGATCCGAACCAAGGGTACAAAACCTGTCCTCCGGATTGCGGGAGTACGGCTAGGCCAGGCCAGGGGGCTCTGCCACCTCCCCCCAAATATCAACAGGCGCCGGACAACAAGTGAGCATGAGGATCACATCATGACTGACCGTTTGGTGACCAGCCGCGCTACGGACGAAGAGCAAGGTCTAGAGAATATACTCAGGCCTCAGACGCTCGACGAATACGTTGGCCAAGAGAAGGTGAAGGAGTCACTTCGGATTTGTATCGAAGCGGCCCAACAACGGCGCGAAGCACTCGACCACGCGATCTTTTACGGTCCCCCCGGTCTTGGGAAGACGACCATCGCCCACATTATTGCCAAAGAGATGGGAGCGACGCTGCGGTCGACCTCGGGGTTGGTCCTTGCTCATGCAGGCGACGTAGCGGCCATTCTGACCAATCTTCAAGCGCATGATGTGCTCTTTATCGATGAGATTCACCGTCTGCCCGCGTCCGTGGAAGAAGCGCTGTATCCGGCGATGGAGGATTTTCAGCTGGATCTGGTCATTGGGCAAGGTCCTGCCGCGAGGACTGTGAAGCTCGATCTTCCACCGTTTACGCTGGTGGGAGCGACGACGCGGGCTGGGTCGCTTACTTCTCCGCTGCGCGATCGATTTGGGTTGGTGTATCGGCTTGAATTCTATGGGCCGTCCGAGCTGGAAGCGATCGTAACCAGATCTGCCGGGGTCCTCGGTATCGGAATCGACCGGGAGGGGGCAGCGGAAATCGCGCACCGCGCGCGGGGCACACCACGGATTGTCAATCGGCTTATCAAGCGCATTCGAGACTATGCCCAAATCAAGGCGGATGGGCATATCACCAAACTGGTCGCACAAGAAGGGTTAGCCTGGTTGGGAATCGATGATGCTGGTTTCGACGACATGGATCGCAAGATTCTTCTGACCATCATCGAGAAGTTCAACGGGGGACCGGTCGGTGTTGAATCCTTGGCAGCAGCGGTTCAGGAAGATAAGGGGACGATCGAAGACGTGTACGAACCCTATCTCATTCAGGCCGGCTTCCTGGATCGCACTGGTCGAGGTCGCCAAGTCACCCGGTTAGCGTACGACCACTTCAAACGTTCCTCACCATTCCTGATGTAAACAGCGGATTCCAATCTTTTGGAAACTCTCCATACCTCAGCCCTGTCCTTGCAATGGTTTCCAACGTTCCTGTAAGATCGACCACCTGTCTATACCGGTTCCCTTTCCCTCACGGGGATGAGGTCGCCCTCCCGGATTCGATGTCTGAGGTTTGTCTCACTATGTCAAGAGACATGTCGGAATACCGCAAGGAAATCGATAGGATCGATGATGAGCTCCTTCGTTTACTCAACGAGCGGTCGAAGAGTGTCATCGAGATCGGCAAGATCAAAAAAGAAAAAGATGCCGATGCCAATCTCCACACTGCGGGGCGTGAGGCTGAAATCGTCGACCGGTTGACCAATCGCAATACGGGGCCGTTCCCCAGCGAAGCCATTCGGTCCGTGTATCGAGAAATCATGTCGGCGTCTCTGTCGCTGGAGTCGCCTCAGAAGGTGGCCTACTTAGGACCGCGGGCGACCTTTACCCATATGGCGAGCATGCAGAAATTCGGATCGTCCGTTCAGTATGTACCTGTCCACAGCATCAAAGAGGTGTTCAGCGAGGTTGAGAGAGGGCGAGCCAACTTCGGGGTGGTGCCGATTGAAAACACGACGGAAGGTGTGGTGAATCACACGCTCGACATGTTTATCGATTCCAACTTATTGATCTATGGGGAAATTCTTCAAGAGGTTTCGCACCATCTCTTGTCAAAGTCGGGCCTGATTGAGGACGTCAAGAAAATCTATTCCCATCCGCATGCCCTTGCACAATGTCGGAACTGGCTTGAAACGAATCTTCCGCATGTTCCTGCGGTCGAGGTGGCCAGCACGGCCCGGGCGGCGGAGGTCTGCATTGAGGAACCCGTGTCCGCGGCCATTGCATCAGAATTGGCCGGTCAACTCTATGGGCTCAAAGTCATCAAGGCCAGAATCGAAGATAATCTGAACAATTTCACTCGTTTCCTGATTCTTTCGCAGAAACCATCAGAGCGGACCGGCAAGGATAAGACGTCAGTGATGTTATCCGTGAAAGATAAAGTCGGGGCGCTCTACGACCTGCTCCGCCCCTTTGCTTCCCACGGGCTGAATATGACCAAAATTGAATCTCGTCCCTCCCAGCGAAAGGCGTGGGAATATATCTTCTTCGTGGATGTCGAAGGCCATATCAACGAAGAACGGGTCAGTCGAGCTGTGGAAGAAGTCAAGGGACGTTGCCTCTTCATGAAAATTTTAGGGTCGTACGCTATTCACAGCTGACCATGGGATTACAGATCCACCCAGATATCCGCTCCCTCAGTCCGTATGTTCCCGGTAAACCCGTCGAGGAACTCCAACGAGAACTTGGCCTCACTCGCGTCATTAAGCTGGCGTCCAATGAGAATCCGCTGGGACCTTCACCGAAAGCACTAGCCGCGCTCCATGGGGTGCAGGCTACGCTGCACCGATATCCCGACGGTGGAGCGACCCAACTCCGTCAGGCGATTGCGGATCGATGGAAGGTGGCTCACGACCATGTCATTGTGGGAAATGGGTCTGATGAGATCCTTGGCCTATTGGCCAAAACGTTCTTGACTCCGGGTGATGAAGCCATCATGGCTGATCACACCTTTGTGATCTACAAGATGGAAGTCACCGCCGTCCATGGCAAGCCGATAGTCGTGCCCCTGGTCAATTGGGTCCACGACCTTGAGTCGATGGCGCGGGCCATTACGCCTCGAACCCGATTACTCTTCCTCTGTAACCCCAATAACCCCACCGGAACGATGGTGCCGGCAGACGCCGTTGATCGGCTTATGGCTCGAGTCCCGGAAGATGTCATCGTCGTGTTCGATGAAGCCTACTTTGAATATGTTCGCAATCCCCAATTCCCCGATGCGATGGCGTATGTGAAGCAAGGGCGGAACGCGATCGTGTTACGGACGTTCTCCAAAATCTATGGGCTTGCGGGATTGCGAATTGGGTATGGGATCAGTACCCCGGAGATCATCGGCTTCCTGAACCGAGTCCGGCCTCCGTTTAACGCCAATAGTTTGGCTCAGAAAGCCGCCCTCGCGGCGTTGGAGGATGATGATCATGTGGCTGAGAGCCGGGCGGTCAACGCAGCTGGCATGGAGCAACTGGGACAAGGGCTGCGTGCCTTAGGAATGACTCCGATCCCGAGCCAGACGAATTTTCTCTATTTTGATACCCAACGGGATGGTCGATCGGTATTCGACGCGCTGCTGCGAGAGGGGATTATTGTGCGGCATATCGAGGGAACCATGATTCGCGTGACCATCGGTCAGTCCGACGAAAACACCGCTTTCCTCCAGGCATTCAAGAAAGTCTTGGATGGAGCAAGGTAGGCCTATAGTGAGGGAATTATGATCATTGTGTTGAAACCGGAAGCCTCAGAAAGTGAGGTCGATCACATCATTGATCGGCTGCGCGATTTGGGCTTGAAATCTCAAATCTCTACAGGTCAGGAACGGACCATCATCGGTGTGATCGGTGATGATCGAATCCTGCATAACCAACCGTTGACGGCACTTCCAGGTGTGGAAAGTGTCCTGCCGATTCTTGCTCCATGGAAACTGGTGAGCCGTGAGTTTAAGAAAGAAGGGACCACCATCGACGTCGGTGGGGTCAAGATCGGGGCCAAAAAGATAGCTATCATGGCGGGGCCTTGTGCGGTTGAACGGCTTGAACTTACGGTAGGGATTGCGCACGAGGTGAAAGCTGCTGGAGCCACGATTCTTCGCGGCGGAGCGTATAAGCCCAGAACGTCACCGTATTCCTTCCAAGGCTTGGGTCGCGAAGGACTCGATTATTTGGTCGAAGCGAGGAAACAGACCGGATTGCCGGTGGTGAGTGAGATTTTGGACACCAGGGACATCGAGCTCTTTCTCGAGAAGGCGGATATCATCCAGGTCGGGGCTCGAAACATGCAGAACTTCGAACTCCTCAAAGAGGTCGGGGCATATGACAAGCCGGTCCTCCTGAAGCGAGGTCTATCGGCAACTATCAAGGAGTTTCTCCTATCAGCTGAGTACATCATGTCGCGCGGCAACCAGAATGTCATGTTGTGCGAGCGAGGCATACGTACATTTGAAACACAATATCGTAACACGCTGGACCTCGCGGCCATTCCCACCCTGAAAGAACTCTCGCATCTCCCCGTCATTGTCGACCCGAGTCATGCCACTGGAAAGTGGGATCTTGTCGCTCCAATGTCGAAAGCCGCGGTTGCGGCTGGAGCCGATGGTCTCCTGATTGAGGTGCATTCAAATCCAGAGTGTGCATTGTGCGACGGTGAGGAGTCCATTAAGCCGTCCAAGTTTAAAGCGCTCATGGGTGACCTCAGAAATATTGCAAAGGCTGTGGGGAGGGAGCTCTGAAGAGCGATGGCGGTTCATTTCAAACATGTCGTGATCATTGGCGTGGGCTTGATAGGTGGGTCGCTCGGCATGGTGATCAGGCGAAAGGCTCTGGCCGATCAGGTAACTGGTGTTGGTCGACGCGTCGAAAATCTCAAGACGGCCGTTGCCTTGGGCGCCATCGATCGATACGTGGCCGATCCTCAAGAGGCGGTGCGTGGGGCGGATTTGGTCGTATTGGCGACACCCGTCGATACCTATGAGCGTCATCTCCAGGAATGGGCGCATTGCCTGAGCATGGGTGCGATCGTCAGTGATGTCGGAAGTGTGAAGGGAAGGTTGGTCGAGCAGTCGGAGTCGGCGATGCCTCCGGGTGTGCACTTTGTCGGTGCCCATCCTATCGCAGGGAAAGAAAAAACCGGGGTTGCCGCCGGGTCAGATCAATTGTTTAACGGTGCTCGCTGTATTCAGACGCCCACGAAACAATCCGATTCCACCGCGCTGGCTCGGGTGAGACAATTGTGGGAAGAGGCAGGCTCGATCGTCTTGACGATGGATCCCTATGTGCACGACCAGATCCTTGGGGCGGTCAGTCATTTACCGCATGTCGCAGCATTTGCCCTCATGAACGCCTTAGCCGAACTTCGTGATCAACAGGTTCCGTCTCTTGATCTGGCCGGGCATTCTGGTGGAGGATTACGGGACACCACGAGGATTGCTGCCAGTTCGCCGGAAATGTGGCGGGACATTTTTCTATGGAATCGAGACAATGTAGTGTCCTATATCGACAGATACACGAGGGCCTTGGACGAATTGAAGCAACTGATCAAGGCAGGAGATGCCGCTGGTATCGAGAAGTCGCTTGAACGGGCAAAAGGCGAACGTGAGAAATTGAGTAGCGCTGCTCCGAGTCACCCATGACATCGTTGACGATTACGCCAGGCCGACCACTCAAAGGAACGATCACGGTTCCCGGCGACAAGTCCCTCACCCATCGAGCCATTATCCTCACGGCGCTTGCCGAAGGTACGAGTACGATCTCGGACTATTGCCAGGGAGAAGATTGCCTCAATACGATGAGGGCGTTTCAGAGTCTCGGGATTTCTATCACACACACACCGGCCAAATTGACGATTTGCGGGAAGGGGTTTTGGGGGTTAACTGAGCCCAACACCCCGATTGATTGCGGAAATTCAGGAACCGGTATTCGGTTGCTGACAGGCCTCTTGGCTGGTCAGGACTTTTTCTCAGTCCTCACTGGTGACGAGTCGATCAGACGGCGTCCGATGGGACGAGTGGTCAAGCCGCTCCGCCAAATGGGAGCAGTCATCGGTGGTCGCAAGGGAGGAGAACTGGCCCCATTAGCGATTACCGGGTCCGGCCTTCATGCAATCGACTACACGTCGCCTGTGGCGAGTGCGCAAATCAAGTCGTCTCTCCTTCTTGCCGGACTGTTTGCTCAAGGGAAGACTTGCTACAAGGAGCCGAGTCTGTCGCGAGATCATACTGAGCGGATGTTTCAGTACTTTGGAATTCCTCTCACGAGAGAACATGGTACGCTGGTGTTGCACGGGCGACCATCTGTCGGATGGCCCGGTGTCCATATTGCGATCCCAGGAGATTTTTCCGCCGCCGCGTTCTTTATCGTTGGGGCGACGATCGTGCCGGGATCTGACGTGACCCTTCGCCAGGTGGGGTTGAATCCGACGAGAACCGGCCTGATGGACGTCATGAGAATGATGGGCGCCGATATCGAAGTGCTGAATCAGCGAGAGGAGGCCGGTGAACCAGTCGGCGATCTTCGTGTACGGTCTGCTTCGCTAAAAGGCGTCACAATTGGTTCTGAACTCATCCCACAAACGATCGATGAATTTCCTGTCCTATGTGTGGCCGCGGCCGTAGCGGATGGAGAGACTGTGATTTCTGGAGCCGAAGAATTGAGGGTCAAAGAGAGCGATCGGATTGCAACCATGAGTGGTGAATTGCGTGCGATGGGGGCCCTCGTGGAGGAGCGGAGGGACGGAATGATCATCCAAGGATTAGGGCAGGGTGGAGGAAATGGGCGCCTCAAGGCCACGAGTGCGGCACAGAGCCACGGAGACCATCGGGTCGCCATGTCTCTTGCCATTGGAGGTCTTACCGCGGAACAAAGCATGACGATTGCGGACACAGGCTGTGTGGACACCTCTTTCCCAAATTTTGAAGAAGCTCTCGCTCAACTCGTGAGCGCATGAGGACGTGCTTGTGCGACTTGAATAGAATAGGTGCTCTGTGATTATCGCGATTGATGGGCCGGCTGGAGTAGGGAAGAGCACGGTCGCCAAGTTATTGGCAACTCGTCTCGGGTGTCTGTATCTTGATACCGGGGCGTTATACCGAGCCGTCGCATGGAAAACGTTGCGGTCAAAAATACTGCCGACTGAACCTGACCAGGTCGTGAAATTATTGTCGTTGACCTCGCTCCACATGCAATTTCAAAATGGCGCGATGCAAGTCTTGGTTGATGGCATCGATGTGACGGGGGAGCTCCGTGCACCGGACGTGACCGCGGCGGCTTCCGTTGTGTCTACCATTCCGGGCGTTCGCGAATGGTTGCTGCCGATCCAACGCCAAATCGGCCAGCGCGATTCGGTGGTTGCCGAAGGACGTGATATCGGGACAAGGGTATTTCCTGCGGCACCGTACAAATTTTTCCTCGACGCGGATGCAAGCATTCGTGTTGAGAGACGGCACCGTGAACTTGTGGCGGCAGGTCGTGGAGGGGCGATTGAGACGACGTATCAGGATCTATCGGACCGAGATTTGCGAGATCGGACCCGACCGATTGACCCACTGGTTCCAGCACCTGACGCACGATCGATTGATACCTCTACGCTCAGCCCTGAGCAGGTAGTGGAGTTAATGATCTCAGCCATGTCGACTGGGTTGTGAGCGGGATTGTCTACGGATTTCTGTGGGTGCTGGCCAGGGTCATCGGTAAGATTTGCTTCCGGTACCGAGTGGAGGGACAGCTTCCTCGCACCGGAGGCTTTCTGATTGCCGCGAATCACGCCAGTTACCTTGATATCCCCCTGCTTGGCTGCGGGTTGAATCGAAGGGCCTGGTATCTGGGACGGAATGATTTGTTCCCCATCCCGGTACTGAATGAGATGTTGCAGTCATTAGGCTGGATTCCCGTCAAACTCGGACGACTGGACCGAGAGGCGTTCGGGAAAGCAATCAGCCTGATACGATCAGGGAAAGTGGTCGTCATTTTCCCAGAGGGGAGGCGTACCCACGATGGGCACCTTCGACCGCCGAAAGCCGGGATTGGTGTGATTGTATCCAAGACGGGGTGCCCGGTCGTTCCAGTGTATCTGAAAGGAACCTTTGAGGTGCTGCCCGTCGGGGCTTGCTGGCCTCGATGGCGTCAGGTCACGGTACGATTCGGACCTCCCATCGTGTTTGAAACGGGGGAGCAAGGAGAGCGGGCAGAAACCAAGCAGTTCTATCAACACGTCAGCCGGACGGTGATCGAACAGATTGCAGCCTTAGGCCAAGTTCCCGTTCCCGAAGGCAAGGACAGTCTGGATGCGGGCACCGCGAACCGGCAGACCGCCGATGCTCACAATGCTGAGTGAGGTCGGCGATTTCACCATCAGCACCCGACATCAGTCGGAAAGAGTAGGACCTTCATATGGGTACGGTATCCAATAGCAGTGATGCTCAGTTAGACCGCAATGCATTGGCCGCATTGTACGAGGAGACCTTTCGCAATCTAGAGGAAGGCACGATTACCGAAGGCCGCATAGTGGCCCAGACCAAAGATAAGGTCATCGTCGATATCGGCTACAAATCTGAAGGCATGATTCCCCGCGATCATTTTTCATCCGAGGAGCTTCAAAATATCAAGATCGGTGACCGGCTCCAAGTCTATATCGAAGAATGTGAAGATGCGGACGGCAATCTCGTTCTTTCCAAGGAAAAAGCCGACAAGATGAAGATTTGGGAAGAACTCGAGAAACTCTACAACGAAGAAAAAAGTATTGAAGGCAAGATTGTGTCACGCATCAAAGGCGGGATGATGGTCGATATCGGCGTCAAAGCGTTCCTGCCAGGCTCGCAGATTGATTTGCATCCTGTCCGTGATCTGGACGGGCTTGTTGGAAAGACCTTTCCCCTGAAGATCATCAAGATCAATCACCGGCGGGGGAACGTCGTCGTCTCCCGTCGCGTACTGCTCGAAGAAACACGGGATAAAAAGCGGCAGACGACGCTGGCCACGCTCAAGGAAGGGCAACTGATTCAAGGGACGGTCAAGAATATTACCGATTACGGATCATTCATTGACCTCGGTGGGATTGATGGATTGCTGCATATCACCGACATGTCTTGGGGGCGAGTGGGCCATCCTTCAGAGCTGTTTACGGTGGGAGATAAGGCGGAAGTGACGGTCTTGAAATATGATCGAGAGACGGGTCGAATTTCTCTCGGGCTCAAGCAAAAGACCGCGGATCCTTGGACCAATGTCGCTGGAAAATACCCTATTGGCACGAGAGTTCGAGGTCGGGTGGTCAGTTTGACTGATTACGGAGCATTTGTGGAACTCGAGCCGGGTGTGGAGGGATTGGTGCACGTGTCTGAGATGTCGTGGACGCACGAAGTCCGACATCCGTCGAGAGTCGTAGCAGTCGGTGATCAGGTTGAAGCGGCCGTGCTGAATGTCGATCCGGCCAGCCGCAAGATTTCATTGGGCATGAAACAGACAGCTCCCAATCCGTGGGACATGATCGAGAGCAAATATCCGATCGGGACGCGCATAGAGGGCAAGGTGAAGAGCCTGACGGATTTCGGCGCCTTTGTCGGGCTCGAAGAAGGCATCGATGGGCTCATTCATATTTCCGATATGTCATGGACCAAGCATATCAAGCATCCTTCGGAACTGTTCAAGAAAGCGCAAAAAGTGGAAGCGGTGGTGTTACGTATCGACAAAGAAAAGGAAAGGCTTTCACTTGGCTACAAGCAATTGGCTCGCGATCCCTGGGAGGAGACGATTCCATCGCGATACCATGTTGGTGACTCAGTGGCTGGTAAAGTGACAAAGGTTGCCGATTTTGGGATCTTTATCGAACTCGACGGTGGTGTTGAGGGATTAATCCATGTGAGTGAATCTGGCTTGGAATCCTCTGCGAAGCTGGAAGAAAAGTTTAAGTTGCAAGACGACGTCACGGCGAAGATAATCAAAGTCGACCAAGAAGAGCGCAAGATTGCCCTCAGCCTTCGAGACCATCAGCTTGATTGGGATCGTAAGCAGGTTGATGACTATCACTCATCACAAGGGGAGTTGGATCAAAGTCTCGGCCGAGCAGCCAAGCAAAGCCGGAAACGTGCGCAATCGGACGATCAAAGCTAGGGTGGTCTCGCCTGCTGGGAAATAGGTTGGTGTAATGGTGGATGACACAATGGAAACCGAGCGTCCTCAAAAACGCCACCTGTTCCGCAAAATCTCTTGGTTGTTTGCGGCGGTGATAGGGACCCTGGTCTTGATGAATCTCTTTTTCCCGGATCTCGATTTCTCCACCGAGGATCGTATTGCCTTGATTCGGGTTGAAGGTGTCATTGTGGATTCACAGGCCACCGTCGGAGAACTCAAGCGGTTCAGCGAGAACCCTTCTGTCAAGGCAATCGTGCTGCGCATCGATACTCCCGGAGGTGGCGTGGTGCCATCGCAGGAGATCTATGATGCGATCAAGCGGGTTCGAGATAAGAGCAATAAAGCGGTCATTGCCTCCATGGGGAGTGTTGCGGCCTCGGGTGGGTATTATATTGCGGCTGCCACGGATCGAATTGTGGCGAACCCGGGGACGCTCACCGGGAGTATCGGTGTCATTATGGAAACGGCAAACGTAGAAGGTCTGTTGCAGAAGATAGGTGTGGAAGGAGTCGTCATTAAGAGTGGAAAATACAAAGATGTGGGCTCTCCTCTCCGGAAGATGAGCCCGGAAGAGCGGGGTTTGCTACAAGCCGTGATGGACGACGTCCACAAGCAGTTTATCGAGGCCGTGGCCGAAGGCCGGTCGATGGAACTCCGGGCAGCTCAAGTGTTGGCGGATGGCCGTATCTTCACCGGGCGCCAGGCGAAGGAGGCGAAGCTGGTCGATGAACTGGGAGATCTGGAGGATGCCATTCAGTTGGCAGCAGAAGTCGTCGGGATCGAAGGAGAGCCAAAAGTCGTCGAGCCTCGACGGCGGTTTTCTCTACGCGAGCTTCTCGACTCCAAGCTCAGCATGATGTTTCCTAAGCTGGATATACAGCCGGGTGTCAGTTTGAAATACCTGATGGCCTTTTAATCGCATTTGAGGTCAGCGCAGCTATCATCGAAGCGGAGGGAGAGTGGACATGACCAAGGCGCAGATCATCGAGCGAGTCTCTGAGCAAGTCACCACTTTGACCAAGCGGCAGGCGGAAGTGGTCGTGAACACGATTTTTGACTGTGTGCGAGACTCACTAAAAAACGGAGACAAGACCGAGATTCGTGGGTTCGGCAGCTTTCGTCTACGGGCTCGCCGAATGAAAGAAGGGCGGAATCCAAAGACCGGAGAAACCGTGGCGGTACCGGCCAAGCGCGTCCCATTTTTCAAAGCCGGCAAAGAGTTGAAAGAATTACTCAATCAGTAACGATTTAAACGTTCTGAAAAAGGCTTAGGTTGATGTCGGATTCTTCACAATCTGCTGCCACGGAAATTCGCTGGACTGATGATGCGCTCAAACGCATGGAGCGGGCTCCCATCTTCTTGCGTGGCATGGTTCGTCGTTTGGCTGAAAAGAAGGCACGAGAATTAGGATATGAAGTGATTACGGAAGAAATCCTTGAGCAGTTTAAGGGCCAGATGATGGGGCGTATGGGAGGTGAGGCTGGAATGGCATCTGCCGTTGAAGAGATGGTAGAGGGTCGCCTTCCATGGACCGCGGCGGCGAAAGAACGCTTGGCCACGGTCCCTGAATTTATGCGTGCGATGATCAAGCAGATTGCTGAGGAGATCGCAAAAGAACGGGGACATCTCGAGGTGAACGTTGAGCTGTTCGAAAAGGTTGAAGCGCTTGGCGACCTTCACGAGGACATCGGGCCTCCCATGGTATGGACCGAGGGGGCGCTTGCGCTACTGGGGGAGAAGGTAAAGCAATCGCCGCCCATTGCCTTGGATTTTGTCACTGACATGTTGAGGCGAGATACCGAAGATCTTGCAAGGGAACGGCAACTGACTCGCATTGACGAATCAGTCCTACTCGAATTGTGGGATGCGCCGCAAGCACGAGTCTCTTGGTCCGATGAAGCATGGAAGCGGCTCCAGACATCTCCCGATTTCGTGCGAAGTGGAATCAGAAAAGCGGCTGAACGGCGTGCTCGTAAGCTGGGACTCAATGAGATCGACACCGACCATCTGACGACGTTTCGAAATCAGGCCATGATGAAAGCGGTTAAACGTATCCGCTCTTTCGGGTATCAGGAATTGACGTTTGAGGCTTTTGACACTGCCCTTCAGAAAACAAAGCGACTACAAGGCAACGATCAGGCTGAGAAACGGCTCCAGGAAATTCGAGGACATTTTGCTGATCCCTCGACCAAAAAGCCGGAAGGGGGAACCCTAGGCGCTGAACTAATGGATCGTTTCCGCAAGTACCTCAAAGGCGAAGGAAGCCTCTGAGCGTCTAAGCATTCTCTACCACCTCATTCTGCTCTTATACCTTAACCGGTGCAACCAAATCAGGACACGAACGTTGCGCTAATGGCTCGCGACCTGCTGGGGCCAGAATTTGTGCCGAATCTGAGGAAGCGGTTCGTTGTCAAAGTTAGGGATATCATAGAGACAACGATCGATCGTGGCGACTTCCTCTTCGGTCAAGGGTAACGTCACCTTTTTCTTCCAGAACTGATCCAGTGTAAAGTAATCGGCTGATTGTGGCTTTTGAGCCAGCAGCTCCTGCATCTTCTTAAACCCTGGTGTATCAACGCCAGGCACGCGCCCCTTATTCCGATCAATGCACCAGTTCAGTATTTCAGCGATCCCGTACATGGTAATGTCGACATTCACAATATTACTCATTGTCTTCCTCCTAGAAGTAACGGACTATCATAGCGCAACCCATGAGTGAAATTCAAAGGGTGATACTCGCCACCTGGTACGTTGCGAGGCGGAAGATCGCCTTTGTATACTGCGCGTTCAACTTGATCGCCTCTCGGCCCATTCGTCCCAAAGCTGAGGATTGAAGAGATACGTGCCAGGCTTCATGAAAAGAATGTCCAGTTCGGCTGACATCATGATCAGGGTCGCTTCACTGTGTCTCATTTTCGGTAGCGGTCTCTGGTCCTGTTCCAAGACCGAACCGTATAATCCGCCTGATCCTTTTTATTATTTTGCTAGCTACAAAGTAGGCAAGAATCCTACTGCGATTACCACCGTTGATCTCAATCAAGACTCGTTCACGGATTTGATCACCACAAACATCGCAAGCAATACGATTTCGATACTCTTGGGCAACGGGGACGGTACATTCCGAGATCAAATCCAGTTGCATGTCTGTCAGGAGCCGCGTGCCCTCGCGATGGGCGATTTTAATGAAGATGGCCATGCAGATGTCGCCTTGGCGTGCTCCGGCGGAGATGAAATCGCGCTACTCTTAGGCCATGGGAACGGGAGATTTGAAGAGGGTCAGCGATATCCGGTCCATCGAACGCCGATCGCCCTGGCGACCGACGACATCGATCGTGATGGGCATGCCGATTTGGTCGTGGCATTGCGGAACGACAAGGTCAAAGTGTTTCTTGGGAACGGCACTGGGGAATTTCGTCATGGTGTGCAGTATGAACACGGAGATACACCGACATCTGTTGCACTGTCTGATCTCAACGCCGATGGGAAACTGGACTTGGTCGTGACGAATGGTGGTCCCATGTCAAACGCCGTCTCCATTTGGCTCGGCAACGGAGACGGTTCCTTTCGCGATCCCACAGATTATTCTACCGGCCATCGTCCTCTAGGGGTGAGTCTTGCGGACTTCAACAACGATCATCACAGTGATCTTTTGGTCATCAATGGGGAAAAAGACTGCTTTACCATCTTTCTAGGCAATGGCAATGCCACGTTTCGACCTGGAAAAGATTCAGGTGCCGATGCCGGTCCAAATTTCGGGCTGGCGAGGGACTTTAATGGCGATCGTCTCGTGGACGTTGCCATCGTGAACCTCCAGTCAAATGATCTCTCGATCTTGTTCGGGAAAGGAGATGGCACATTTCACTATCCGCCGAGAAACTACCGCACAAAGTCTGGCCCATTCGCTTTGTCCTCCTTTCGCGTAACCATTGTCGGGGTCGAGGAACCAGGCCTGGCCATTGCCGACAATGGAAGCGGGAGCGTTTCAATTTTTCTGCATAAAGGGCTCAAACCACCAGCACGTTCGCAGCCACACGAATAGCGGCGAAGGTTCGCCGTCTATTCTTGACAGCCCAGGGGGCCTTCGCTAGAGTTGCTGTTGGGTTCACTGGTGTAGGTTGATAGGCATACCAATGGCGCTTCGATCCTTTGCATGGTGGTTCATGATTGGGGCCCTTATGACCCTCTCGGTCCTGATGGTCCAGGGTGGGGTACGGGATTTATGGGAAGGGACGCAACCGACTGGAGGCACCAATGTGTTTGTGTATTTCGGCACGACACTCATTGGCGGGGGATTACTTGCCGGATGTGTTGCATTAGTCATGAATCGACTGCGGTAGTTCGGAGAGAGTGAGACATGTATGCAGTGTTTGAAGTGCAGAGGATTCATGATGGTGGAGCGGCACTATACCCTCATCAACCGCCGAATTTACGCTCGATGCCTCAACTGTGGATTTTGGATTGATTTAGCCGATCTTCTCCGGTTTTTTCATAAGGTTATCGATAGTGGGCGGAAGGGTGACAAGGTGCGGGAGTCGTTCACCTTCTAAATAGTCGGGTGGCTTTGGGACGAAAAGACTACTCTTGGCCTGATCATCGACCGCTGTGGTGGTGCCGGTTGGTGTTCCTGTCAGCTCTCGGTACGGCCTTCTCTATCCCACTGATTCTTCTATCGAGCCTTCCTGCCTCAGGGCTGGAAACGCAACCCAAGGCTCAGACGATCCGTACGGTCACCTATGCCCCGCAACCGCTTCCCTGGAAACGGATTCCTGCACACGGTATCCTCCTGAAGGAATTGAAATCCGGACGTGTTCTTTATCAACATCAGGCGGACAAGCGTTTATCGCCAGCCAGTCTGACCAAGATCATGTCGGCCCTGGTGATTCTTGAAAATGGCCGGCTCGACGATCTGGCAACGGTGAGCAAGAATGCGGCACGAGCCCCTAAGACTCACCTGCGATTGAAAGTCGGTGAGGTCTTTCGCGTGAAGGATTTGCTGAAGGCCATGATGATGGTGTCCGCTAATGATGCCTGCCTAGCGGCGGTAGAACACGTTGGTGGAAATGAAGCGCAGTTTGTGGAGTTGATGAACGCGAAGGCAACGTCGTTGGGCTTACATGGGACTCATTTTAGTAACGGCTGTGGTTTTGATGGTGCCGATCACTATTCGACCGCTGAAGATCTTGCACAGCTAAGCGAAGTCGCGATGCAGAATGGGGTGTTTCGAGCGCTTGTGAAAGAAGAGCGTGAAATCATCACACCCGTGAGCGGCTACCGCGCGTACGTCCTGCATAATACCAATCGCCTTCTTGGTCGGATTCCTGGCGTGGAAGGGGTGAAGACGGGATTCACCTCAAAAGCTGGCCGATGCTTGATTGCCAAAGTCTCTCAAAATGATAGAGACTTGCTGCTGGTCATCCTGAATTCCAACCGAAGGTGGACTACCGCAAAGAGCTTGATCGATTACGGCTTCCGTCTCACTCGTACAATTCAATAATCGGGCTTGGCCCATCCCCTTCAACCAGGTAGATATCCCGTTATCCACACCTGTGCCGGGCTTATTTGCCCAGCCAGGAGTGAAGTAGAGCCACTAGCCCGTACGAGATATTGCGGGGATAGAATGGAGTGGTGACGGGCGTACCGTAAGAAGGGATTAGTGAGGTTGGGCAAACTCGATGTTGATATCTTTCCCGAGATAATTCACGTGGAAGCCCTGCTTGTCGTACGCGAGTATTGCGCCCATGACGTTCTCGTCTCCGTACTCTTCCTGCCCCAGCAACTTACGAATCTCCTCGGGGCTTTCGCTATTGAGGACATTGCGGAAAACACCTCGGGTCTTAAAGGCGAACCGATTATTAATGAAGAGCAAATCAACCTTGCCGTCCTGAATGCGGACTCCAGCCATTGGGCCGGTTGGTTTGCGTTGGTCGAGAAGGAAGATGAACGTTGCCTCTTGTTCAGCCTTAATTCCAGAAAGGTGTTCGGTTATCAGGTTCTCAACCGCTTTGTTCTCTGAGTCACCGAGTTTGACACCAAAGAGCGAGATGTCGACGCTTGAGATGGTTTTTGGTTCCATGACATCGGTCTGACTCAATTCGTACGGCTCGGCGTAGACCAAGGACCATGCCGTGAGGAGGGCAATGAAAAACAGGCTGGCGAACCAAGGGGGACTCTTTTCCATAAGACAACCGCTTTTCCCTATAACAGGATCAATGACGTATCCAAGCCATCGTTAGAGAGACGAACTTGGAAAGCCCATCTCATGTCATTCTAGCCAATCCGAGATCGAAGCTGCAAGAAACCCAGATCAATGGTTGATGGACAGATGCCCATTGCCGCTGTGAAGAGTCAGCTCCCCAAGCCCATCGATCATGGCGACGATTGTACGTGTAATAACATTTCGCCAAGCTCGCGAAGCCGGAGAAAGTATGGCTGACAATCAGCCTCCAGCTCTGCTGTTAAACCATCTAGATCGCGCAGGCAATCCTCCACAATGGCGAGCCGTTGGTCGTCGAGACCATCGGAGCTCTCGAGGTAGTAGACCACGCATCCGCTGATGACCGTATCGAGTGTCATCAATGGTCCTTCGTGCGGACTTGAAAACCGAGGCCATCCGTAAGAACAGTGCTCTTCCCACGCTGTTGCGATCGTATGTCGCGTCATGCCGTGCTCTTTCTTCCTACTCCTGAGCATCACCCTAGCGTACATACCAGTTGTGAGGCAAGCACCAGAGACAGCAATCGTGACCGAATGGGATTCGGATGGGTGGGCAATTATGGGTACAATCCACGCTGGAGATGGGCTTGAGCGACCTGGTCAATCCCACTCATGAGCGCCGCCATGCGCATTGAAACCCGACGTTCAGTTGAAAAATGAAGTGTGCGATGAAAGGCGGACGTGATGATGTTCTGTAGGCGATTCTGAATGTCGGCTGCGCTCCAGAAAAAGCGCTGAAGATCCTGAACCCACTCGAAGTATGAAACGATGACCCCACCGGAATTTGCCAGAATATCAGGAATCACAAATATACCTTTGTCCTCAAGGATGCGATCGGCTTCTAGTGTCGTCGGTCCGTTGGCTCCTTCAGATAGGATTCGACACTTCAGGGAATTCGCATTGCGATGCGTAATCTGTTCGGATAGAGCCGCGGGAACGAGTACGGTACATTCCAATTGGAGTAATTCCTCATTCGTGATCGCGTCTCCCTGCTTCGTATCACGGAGTGGCTGGCTGGAATCACGACGGAGAAGATGTGCGATGTCCAATCCCTTGTCGTTATAGATGCCGCCAGTGACATCACTGACGGCAATCACACGTGCCCCTTGTTGTTGCATGATGCGAGCAGTATGCGAGCCGACGTTCCCGAACCCTTGAATCGCCACCGTCGCATTCTCCAAAGGCAGCTTCACATGCCGTAACGCTTCCTGCGTCACATATACGACACCCCGCCCAGTTGCTTCTTCTCGACCCAAGCTGCCACCGAGCGACAGCGGTTTTCCGGTGACAACTCCCGGTACAGCATATCCAACCTGCTGGCTGTAGGTGTCCATTATCCACGCCATGATCTGGGCATCGGTCCCCACGTCAGGGGCAGGGACATCCTTATCCGGTCCGATTAGAGGGAAAATTTCCGCTGCGTAGCGCCTGGTCAGCCGCTGTAATTCAGGAGAGGACAGACTCTTGGGTGCCACTTGGACCCCGCCTTTCGCTCCACCATATGGCAAGCCTGCCAACGCACATTTCCATGTCATCCACATGGCCAGAGCCGCCACTTCGCCAAGATTGACATCGGGGTGGTACCGCACGCCACCCTTGGAGGGTCCACGTGATGAATCATGCTGCACCCGATAACCGGTGAAGACCTCGACATGCCCGTCGTCCATGAGGACGGGAAGGCTGACGACGAGTGAGCGCTGTGGGAGCTTCAGGCGTTCACGGAGGTTGGCGTCCAGGTGCATAGCCTCCGCGGCCTGATCGAATTGCGAGACGGCCAAACGAAAGGTCGGCGTCAAAAGTTCCTGCATAGAGCTCCTTCAGGATCAGTGTGCGCGTACTCTTGGCTTTGCGCGGCTACCGGTGGTGGGGCGTTTAAGGAAAACACCGTGGTGAAGGTCTCAGCGAGTTGCTGCTTGATTGCTTCGACCGGGACGGCTCTTTGAGCAACAGCCGCCATGGATGTCACGGAACAATCTGGGAATCCACATGGATGAATTTGGCGGAACGGGGCCAAGTCTAGATCGACATTCAGGGACACTCCATGGAGCGTCACTCCTTGTTGAATTCGGATACCAACAAAACTGATCTTCTTCATCTGCGGCAGCATGACCCACACGCCAGGTTTGCCAACGAGACGAACACCGGTGATATTCCAGTACTCAAGCACACGAATGACCACTTCCTCTAGTAGCCAAACTAATTGCCTGGCCCCCGTGGCATACCGATTAAGTTGCAGGATTGGATAGAGGACGACCTGCCCGGGGCCATGAAAGGTTACGGATCCACCACGGTTCACATGGTGGAATTCCGCTCCGCTCTCGCATAACGCTGCCTGATTCCCACCCCAGTCTGATGGTCGTGTCCTGCGTCCTAGCGTATAGACGGGCGAGTGTTCAAGAATCAACAGGGTGTCCGGTTGGCGATTGAGGAGTCGTTCGTTGTGTAAGCGCGACTGCAGGTCCCATGCTGTGAGATAGGGAACAGGATTTGGAAATATGTGAACAAGGGTATCCCGATATCGAAGCGGTTCACAGGACGGGGTGGCGGTGAGATCTGGGCCGATGAGGTGGCTGAGAGGGACAGGTTGTTCCATAAACAGATCCGAACCATCAGGGAACGTCCAACGGTACTGATCATGGGTACGATAGGGAGCCTTGGGCTCCGCTCGGCGAATGTCATCATTGTTACACAAGTCGTTGGATAGAGGAAAGTCGAGATCCGAGAGCGACGAAGTCGCCCTCGGACCTGATAGAGCGAGGAGTTTTATTTGATGGAAGCGAAGAGTTCTTTGATCCCAGGAGTCTTGAGCTTTTTGAGAGCCTTCGCTTCAATTTGGCGGATACGCTCGCGTGTGACGGACAAGCTTTGGCCAACCTGCTCAAGGGTGCTGGCTTCGTCGTAACCGATTCCAAATCGGAGCCTGATAACGGTTTGCTCTCGCGGTGTCAGGGTGCTAAGGATTCGGTCCAGTTGTTGAGTCAGCTCACCTCGGTGCACATGGGCATCGGGTGACACGGCCTGGTGGTCAGGAATCATATCTCCGAACTGGGTCTCTCCATCACCGATCGGGGTCTCTAATGCCACCGGTTCCTGAAACGCTTGCACGGTTTCGCGGAGCCGTTCTGGCCTCATGCGTAATGCCTGGGCCACTTCGTCTAGTCTGGCAGGACGTCCAAACCGCTGTCCCAGTCTCCGCATCACACGGAGAATTCGATGCGATGCTTCGGTTTGGTGGACCGGAATGCGAATCGTTCTCGCTTGATCCGCGAGGGCCCGGGTGATGCCTTGTCGTATCCACCACGTGGCATATGTACTAAATTTGAATCCTTTCCGATACTGATATCGCTCAGCAGCTTTCATGAGCCCGATATTGCCCTCTTGTACGAGATCCAGTAAGGTCAACCCCCTTCCTGTGTAGTGTTTCGCAACATCGACCACCAAGCGCAAATTGCACCGCACGAGTTCATCTTTGCCTTCTTCCAGCACAATTCTGGCCGATCGGATTTCATTCAGTACCGCCTGCAGTTGCTTGGCTGCACCCACTGTAAGTTTGGCATCCGGCTCTGGCGAGCCCACAGCTGCTACCAGTAGGTTCTCTGCATTGTCTAGGGCGGTGGCTGACAGTCCACTCAATCGCTTAACGACTTGAAGTGCCCGCACCGTTTCTAGAAGAGGAGACGTCCGTTTGCACTTTAGAAGAGCCCGCACAGCTTGACGCAATGCGGTTCGGATACGACGTGTTCCATGGTCTACCCGCTTCGCGATGGATGTCTCTTCTTCTCGAGTCAAGAGTCCACGCTCTCCAAACGAACGAAAGTAGAGAGACTCCAAAAGAAAGGGGCTGGCACCTTGACTGGCTCGCATGACCGGTTTGGTCTTTTCACCGGGGTCGGATTCCTGGGCCTCAGCGCGACCGATAACTCCCAGCATCCCACTTGCCTTTGCATCATCGGCGTCGACATCTCTCGCGATGGATGTACGTGCCTCTATCTCATCAATGGTTCGCAGTCCGTCATTCTTCATGGTGTCACCTCTTATTCGCTGGTTGAGCGCCATCTGCCCTCGTTAGAGCCAAATGGAGCCGAGAAGATTCAACCGAGTCATCGCCTGTGTATTGGCTTCTACGAAGCAAAACGGATGCTGGATTGAAGATGAGAAACGGTCAGAGTGATCGATTGGGAATATCAGGAAGATTAGAGTGAGTTAATGAGAAAATTTAGTGAAGCCTGTTTCAGTTATGCGTCATCTATGTGGAATAAGCATCAGCCGTCCATGCCCAATTGCCACACTACTTGGATAGCAATCCCTTGATGAATGGAGCAAGTGTGTCTATTGGTATCGGGAAAATGGTGGTTGAGTTCTTCTCGGCCGCGATTTCTACGAGCGTTTGGAGGTAGCGCAACTGAAGCGCGGCAGGATTTCGGCTGATGACATCGGCTGCATCAGCCAGGCGTTGCGACGCTTCGAATTCACCTTCAGCATGGATGACCTTCGCTCGCCGCTCTCGTTCGGCCTCAGCCTGGCGTGCGATTGCTCGCTGCATTTCATGTGGGAGATCGACGTTCTTCACCTCAACCGCGGATACCTTGACACCCCAGGGCTCAGTCTGCTGGTCGATGATCCTCTGGAGATCTGCGTTAATTTGCTCGCGCTTCGAGAGCAGATCATCGAGTTGGCTTTGGCCGAGGACGCTGCGCAAGGTGGTCTGCGCCATCATCGAGGTCGCATACAGGTAGTCCTCGACCTCCACGATTGCGCGTTGCGGGTCCACCACGCGAAAATAAACCACCGCGTTGACTTTGACGGTGACGTTATCTCTGGTGATAACATCCTGCGGAGGAACATCCATCGTAACCGTACGCATACTCACGCGGATCATGCGATCGATCAGCGGAAGGATAATGACCACACCGGGTCCATTTCCTCCGACGATGCCCCGAGAAAGCCGGCCCCATCGAAAGATCACGCCACGTTCATACTCTGGTAGCACTTTAAAACCGAAAAAGACGATGAGCAGCAAAAGGACGAGGACACTGATTGGACTAAGCAACATGGCTACGCCTCTTTCTTTTGTAGGACCGGACTGACGTAAAGTGTGAGACCCTGAATCCGTAGCACTTTCACGGATGTGCCAAGCTCTACCGGGGTGTCGCTGACTGCGTCCCAGAGTTCTCCATGAATCGCAAGCTTGCCGTCCGGGCATAGGGCGGTTTTGGCGATACCGATCGCGCCAATCATACCTTCCTGCCCGGTTTGTGGAGAGCGGCGCATCGCACGGACGCCCATTCCGACAATGAACAGCGACACGGCCGCCGTTGTGATGATAACCGGCACTATAACGGTCCAGGAAATCTGAAGAAATTCCGCATCCGACTTGATGAGCATCAGTGATCCGAACGTCATGGACACCACGCCACCGATTGCTAAGAGACCGTAGCTGGTGACGGTCGCTTCGAGAATAAAGAAGATGATCCCGAGAATGAGCAGCAGCACGCCCGCATAGTTAACGGGCAGGGACTGCAATGAATAGAACGCCAGGATCAGACTGACGGCTCCGACGACACCGGGCAGGATTGCACCAGGGCTGTAGAGTTCCGCCATGATCCCGATGGTTCCGATGGTCATCAGAAGGTAGGCGATGTTGGGATCGCTCAAAGCCTTAAGCAATTCCAGACGAGTGCCCATCGGAAATTCACGAAGAGTTATGGCCTCTGTTGAGAGTGTGATTGAACCATTGGGAAGAGCAATCTTTCGGCCGTTCAGCTGTTTTAAAAGAGCAGGAATGTTGTCAGCGATCAGATCGACAATCTTGAGTTTCAGGGCTTCTTGCTCTGTCACGGAGACACTCTTTCGAACGGCATCTTCGGCCCATGACACATTCCGTCCATGTTGCTCAGCGATGCTTTTGATGTACGCGACGGAGTCGTTCTCCACCTTTTCCTTCATCGTGCTGTCCATCTCGCCGCCGCCCATCGCGACGGGGTGTGCGGCTCCTATGTTGGTCCCGGGGGCCATGGCAGCCACATGTGCTGCCATCGTGATGAAGACTCCCGCAGAGGCAGCCCGACCTCCCGAGGGAGCTACGAAAACGATCACTGGGATAGGCGCGGCGGTGATGTCTTTGATCATCAGACGCATGGAAGTGTCCAATCCTCCTGGTGTGTCGAGCTTGAAGATCAGAGCCTGTGCACCTGACGAGTTGGCAAAGGCGAGGGCGTCATGCAAATACTCCGCTGCCACCGGGTTGATCACTCCTTCATAGCTGGCGACGACGATTTCACCAGCATCGGCCGGACTGCCTGTGAGGATCAGGCACAAGGCGATGACGGACCCTAACACCACCACGGCAAGAGCTTGTCCGACCCGAGCTCTGTATTGAAGAATGTTGCCACGCATTGTGAACTCCACGCGCGGAGGATCCCACGGGTGCCGAAAGTCTGAACAGTAAGTCGATCTGATGCCTCTAACTTTGAAATATTGTCACGAAACGGGGTAGCTGCTCGTTTCCACATGGCATGATCGCATATCTGTCAAACAAATACTGGTCCATACTGAACATCTCTCAATTGATCTCGGGCTCCATAAAAACAGTGCGAACTGTATATGCGGTGGCGTTAGGTGAGTTTCAACTGACCCACTACCCGAAATGGCAGTTGGTTGCAAACCTCGGAACGAACCCCCTAGAATGCACGTCATGTCTAAATTTTCAAGCGGCGAACGAATTCATCTTGTCGATCAAAAAAGACGACAATATGCCCTCACGCTCAAAGCAGGAGAGACCTACCAGTTTAGTGGTCAAAAGATCGCGCACGATACCCTCATCGGTCGTCCTGATGGGTCCATCGTAACACTTTCTGGCGGCAAAAAGATGCTGGCGCTTCGCCCGACGTTTGGTGACTATGTGCTCAAAATGCCTCGAGGGGCACAGGTCCTCTATCCCAAAGATCTCGCGATCATACCCATGTGGGCTGATATTTATCCGGGCGCTCGAGTCTTCGAGGCAGGTACTGGATCAGGTGCGTTGACCATGGCGTTGTTGCGCGCGGTCGGTCCAGACGGCGTGGTGGTGACCTATGAAATCAGGGATGACTTTGCGCTCACGGCGGCAGCAAATATTTCACGATACATGAATCCGGTCAACCTCGTGGCAATCAAAAAAAACGCCCATGAGGGCATCGATCTCCTGGATGACAAGGTTCCCTTCGACCGTGTGGTGCTTGATCTCCCAGAACCGTGGCAGGTGGTTCCTCATGCGGCCCAGGTGCTTCGTTCCGGCGGTATCTATTTGAGCTTCGTGCCCACCGTGCCTCAAATCATGCGCACAGTGGAGGCACTCGAGCGAACAACGGTGTTCGGAATGATTGAGACATTCGAGACCTTGCTGCGAACCTGGTCGGTACAGGGCCGAAGCGTACGTCCCGATCATCGCATGGTCGCGCATTCCGGCTTCATCACGGTCGCAAGGAAGGTGGAGCCAGGGGTTCTTGGCCCAATGCCTGAGCCAGAGGAACGTGATGATGGAACCCATGACAAGATTGATGAAAGAGAAGAGGAACAGCAGTCATGAAAAGATTAGAGGGCAAAGTGACAGTCGTAACGGGGGGAAATGCGGGAATCGGTGAGGCGATCGCAAAGCGCTTTGCCGATGAAGGGGCATCGGTGGTGATTACCGGGCGTCGGCAACAGGAATTGGATCAAGTTGTACATGTTGTTCGGCTCCACAAGGGAACCGTTCTTGGGGTTGCCGGCTCTGTGACAGACGAGGGTCATGTGCAGGATGTTGTGCGTCGCACGCTCGATAGTTTTGGAAGAATTGATGTGCTCGTCAATAATGCCGGGATCGGTGCCTTTGGCAAGCGTCTCCATGAAACCGATGATGCCACCTGGGCGAACGTGCTCGACGTCAACGTCACCGGGGTATTCCGCATGACGCGAGCCGTGATCCCCCAGATGCTGAAGCAGGGCCGAGGCTCAATTATCAATGTTTCGTCCATTGCCAGTTTGGTGGGTCTCTCTGGTTTGGCTGCGTACACGGCATCGAAGGGAGCTCTGGATGCCCTCACCCGGGCGGTGGCGGTCGAATACGCGCAGGATGGGATTCGCTGTAATGTTGTGAATCCCGGCCTCATCGATACACCCATGGCAGCCCCCCTGATGGCAAATCCCGAGATGCTCCAGTCTATACTCGCGCAATACGCGATCCGTCGTGCTGGGAAACCAGAAGAGGTGGCGAACATGCTTCTCTATCTTGCGTCGGATGAAGCGACCTGGGTCACCGGGGCGACGTTCCCCATTGATGGGGGCATGACCGTCTACAAGGGGTAGCGGTTGAATCTGATCAATCCTGCAGCCTGCATAAAACCATGGATATCGACACACAGACGAAATTTTGCGGGGTAATTGGAAATCCGGTCGGACATTCTCTTTCACCCGCCATCCATAATGCCGCGTTCCGTGAATTGGGGCTCAATTTTGTCTATTTAGCGTGGCAGGTGGAAGCGATCGGTGATGCGCTTAAGGGACTCCGCGCACTCGGGAACTTTCGTGGAGCGAGCGTTACCATTCCTCACAAGGTGGCCGCTATGCCATTTCTTGATCATGTCGAAGAGACGGCCCGGCGAATCGGGGCGATCAACACCATTGTTTCCGAGAAGGGCAAACTTACGGGGTGCAACACGGACGCCACCGGTGCATTACGCGCTTTGAGAGAGAGTGGAGTGAACCTTGCAGGTCAACGCGTTGTGCTGTTAGGAACTGGCGGGGCGGCGCGCGCTATCGCATGTGCACTAATGGCCGAGTCATGCTTGGCGAAGCTGACATTGTTAGGCATTGACGAGCGTGAGCGGACTACACTAGCTAAGAGTCTTGGCCTCCAGGCAGGCTCCACAGTCGAGGATTTCCATCTCGACGACTCCTCGCTTCGGAACGTTCTGCCTGACGCACGCGTGTTGATTCATTGCACGCCTGTCGGGATGTCTCCGAAAGTCGATGCCAGCTGTGTTCCGGCTTCGCTCCTTCACCCCGATCTCACAGTTATGGATATTGTCTACAACCCGCTCGAGACCAAATTGCTCAAGGACGCCAAACATGCGGGGTGTCAAACCATTCCAGGGTTGGAGATGTTCCTCAATCAAGCGGTCACTCAGTTTGAACTCTGGACCAACCAGACGGCCCCGGTTGATGTCATGCGCGGGGTGCTAGAATCTCATTTCCAATGAATAATGTGGTGCTTATTGGGTATAGAGGCACGGGAAAGAGTGCCGTGGGCAGGATCCTGGCTTCTCGTCTCGACCGCACGCTCTTGTCCACTGACACGGAGATAGTGAGGTTGGCTGGACAAACTATCCCAGAAATAGTTGAGCAACATGGGTGGGAGAGCTTCCGTGATCTCGAATCTCAGATCTGTCAACAGTTAACCGGAAGGCAAGGACTTGTCGTCGATACCGGGGGAGGAATCATCCTCAGACCACAGAATGTGGCGGTATTGAAGCAAGTAGGGACAGTATTTTGGCTGACAGCTTCAGTTGAGACGATTGCTACGCGCATTGGTGGTGATACGCAGCGTCCTTCCCTGACCGTGGTCAAGTCGTTTATCGATGAAATTCAAGAAGTTCTGCGTGAGCGTCTACCGAAGTATCAGTCTTCTGCTGACCATGTCATTGAAACAGAGGGGAAATCTCTCAGGCAAGTTGCCGATGACATCCTGGCACGACTGTAGGCTTTCCGGACGACCTTCCCAACCTTGACAACGCTTCCCGGAACATGATTCATGTACTCCGTTGCGCCCGTAGCTCAGTTGGATAGAGCGCCGGGCTTCGAACCCGTAGGTCGCAGGTTCAATTCCTGCCGGGCGCACCATCGATTCAAGGAGTTAGCAGAATTCACCGACCCAACGTGCCTTCCCGGTTGCGCGGGGGTTGCGGATCCACTCCCATCCCAACGCGGTAGCACTGGTCCATCGAGCCGATCCACCGCCTGCCGATTCCCTCCCGGAATCAAGTGGCCATACAAATCGACCGTGATAGCGATTGAGCTGTGTCCCATCTGTTCCTTGACGTAGCCCGGGCTCTCGCCCTGCTGGAGCAACAAACTGGCGAAAGTGTGGCGCAGATCATGGAAGCGAATTCTTCGTAGCCCTGAAGCTTTCAGAACGGCATAGAACGCCCGATGCTGTACATTATTCCCCCGAAGACCACAGATCCAGATTTGCTGCACAGGAAAGGCATCCACCGGATGCGAGCGAATATGCTCACATCCGGTGGAACTCTTAGTCTCTCCTAATCGTGCAGGGCCTCCTGCCTACTTATCACCCAGTGTTTCCTCTACGGTGATAGTGTGAGCTATGATTGAACCCAGATTTTTTAATAGCCCTCGATTTCTAATGGAAGCCATTCGCGTAGGCTATTGATTTGGATGATGTTTAGGGTATGGTTCTCTCAGGATTCGGCATCACGATTTTAGTGCGAGAAACTGGCTCACTCCTGC
>Ga0224496_10000401_pt1 | contig 30397 bp, 28 predicted proteins | sample SF_Jul11_sed_USG_2_FD_168127 | JGI IMG/M metagenome (GOLD analysis project Ga0224496, IMG submission 168127) | Sediment microbial communities from San Francisco Bay, California, United States - SF_Jul11_sed_USGS_8_1 | ecosystem: Environmental > Aquatic > Marine > Sediment | place: USA...
GAAGACGGTGGGCCTGCTGCGCAAGGTCAAGCTCCGTGGCGTACAGCGAGTCGGGTGGCTGTTCACCTTCGCCGCCGCCGTGTACAACCTGGTGCGGATGCGCAATCTCGTGGAGGCCACGACATGAGCCGACAGAGTGACCACGCGCCCCGTAGCCGACTGTGGGTGTCCACGGTGGGAGGGCGCCCCGCACGGACGGACTTCGAGGCGACGCCCGACCGAACTTGGGGCGCTTCTACCTCCTTCACGTCGCCTTTTTCCGCAGCCTGCTAGAGCTGAGGATAAAACCATACCGACTCAGATAGTTGGCGTCTGAGAGTAGACCAGGAGTACTCAGCAGTGATAGTTCAGGTTGCTCCAGTGCCACAAACCAGTTGTAGGGAACCGGCAAGGTAGAAGTGCCTTGTGAGACATGATGAAACCAGAACCGTTCGTCGGCCGACCAGCCTTGCTCGAGCCACCGGACTTCCTTCACCGGGGGATTATAAGGAATACCCGGAACAAACACAGTCGGCATATTGGAACATCCGGCCACCGACACAAGCGTGAACGCGGCGAGCAACAATGAATTCGTTTTCATATAAGCTCCTCTCTCTGCGAGGCTGGCACTTCTTCCAGCTCGGTTACGTTAACAGCAAGGAGCGGGCCACGTGACTTCAGTAGGAAGTGGTTTGGATTTCAAAGTGTTGTAAGAGGGGCCTTGAGAGAAGCACAGAAAAGGAGTGAATCCGTTTCGATAACAAGCGTATCCAGATAGATACGCTTGAAAGGGAGAAGAGGGTAGATCTAGGGAATCATTTTCACACTGCGAGTCAAAGGTGAGGGGAGATCATCCACGTGGTCTTGTGTCGATGGTCTCTATAGTACCCGCCAGGTGCGGCCGTCGTTTTGGATGAGGCGGTCGGCTTCCACCGGCCCCCATTTGCCAGCTTGGTATTCGGGGAGCCAGCGTTGGCCGGATTTCTCCCAGGCTTCGAGGATCTGGGTGATCCAAGCCCAGGACGCCTCGACGGCGTCGCGCCGCATGAACCGGGATGCGTCACCCGCCATGACGTCAAGCAAAAGGCGCTCGTAGGCCTCCGGAGACGGACGACCGAACACCTCTCCGTACTGGAAATCCATTTCAACCGGGTGCGTTTGAGCGCGGGTTCCAGGCACGCGAGAGACGATGCGGAATGAGAGTCCTTCTTCCGGCTGAATTTTCAACGCCAGGACGTTCGGGGCTTGAGGATTTTGCGCATTGGCGTTGAAGAGGATCTGTGGAATCTCTTTAAATTGAACGGCGACTTCGCTGGCCCGTAGCGGCAACGCTTTCCCGGTTCGCAAGTAGAAGGGGACCCCAGACCAGCGCCAGTTTTCCACGAAACATTTTACGGCCACGTAGGTCTCGGTCGTGGAGTCAGGCTTGACGCCTTTCTCGCGCCGATAGCCGGGGACCGGTGTGTCTTGGACCTTCCCTTCCGTGTACTGGGCGCGCACGGTGCACTTCTCCACATCTTTCACCGTAATGGGCCGCAAGCAACGCAGGACTTCCATTTTGGCGTTTCGCACGACGTCTGGATCGAGCGAGTAGGGCGGTTCCATCGCCACTAAACAGAGTAATTGAAGCAAATGGTTTTGGATCATGTCGCGCAACGCGCCGGCTTCTTCATAATAGCTCGCTCTGGTTCCAACACCCTCAGCCTCGCTCACCGTAATTTGGACATGATCGACGTATTTGTGATTCCAGATCGGCTCGAAAATGCTGTTGGCGAAGCGCACAACCATGAGATTCTGAACAGTCTCTTTCCCTAGATAATGATCGATTCGGAAAATCTGTGACTCATCGAAGACGCGGCCTGTGACCTCGTTGATGGCTTTGGCGCTGGTGAGATCCCGTCCCACCGGTTTTTCTACGATGATGCGGGTGTAGGGCGAACGAGCCCCCGGGGCTCCCGCCAGACCGGAGTGGGATAAGCCTTCGCAGACTGCGGTGAAAGAACTGGGGGGAATACTGAGATAGAAAATGCGATTCCCAGGCAGCTGGAACTTACGCTCGAGTTCCTCGGCTCGCGCTTTGAGGCGCTCATAGGTCTGAGGGTCGTCGTTTTCCCCAGACAAATAGAAGAGGTGTTCGGAAAAGGTGCTCCACGTTTCGTCGATCAAGGCCTGCCGGGAATGCTTGACGACGCCATCGCGGACGGTGGCGCGGAACTCCTCGTCGCTCATCTGCGTGCGACCTAAACCCAGGACCAGGTAGTTTGAAGGGAGGAGGCCGTCGAGGAGGAGATTATATACCGCAGGAATGAGGCGTCGGCGGGCTAAATCTCCGGAGCCGCCAAAAATGACTAGGGTACAGGGTTCCACAGGGGACAACGTTTCCTGCGCAGGGCGGATGTCGATGCGTTGACTCGTCGTCGGCGCCATGAAGGTCTCCTCAGCAGTACTGAACCATTATCGTCGGATGGCGTGGCCACCGAACGCATTCCGGAGAGCCGCCAGCATCTTTTCTGCAAACGATTCGTCTTGCCGTGACCGAAATCGGGTAAACAGCGCTGTCGTCAAGGTCGGAACCGGCACGTCCTTCTCGATGGCGTCGGCAATCATCCAACGGCCCTCACCGGAATCTTGGACATAGCCTTTCAGGTGCTCTAGTTTGGGGTCCTGTTTGAGCGCGCCCGCGGCCAGCTCCAGAAGCCAGGATCGGACGACGCTCCCATGCATCCAGAGGTCGGCGACCCGCGCCAGATCGAGTTTGTATTCGCTCTTTGCCATCAACTCAAATCCTTCCGCATACCCCTGCATCATGCTGTACTCGATGCCATTGTGGACCATCTTGACATAGTGTCCGGCACCAACCCCTCCGACATGGGCCCAGCCGTTTTCTGGAGCGAGGGTCTTGAAAACTGGCGCGAGCCGTTGGACGGCCGATTCCTCGCCACCAACCATAAGGCAGTATCCGATCGTCAGTCCCCAAATGCCTCCGCTGGTCCCGGCGTCCACATAGTGGAGACCCTTTTTCTTGAGCTCGGCCGCGCGTCGCACATCGTCATGAAACCGAGTATTTCCACCGTCGATGATGGTGTCACCGGGGCTCAACAATGCGGCTACGGACGTCACGGTTTCTTCCGTGGGCGCGCCCGACGGCACCATGACCCAGACGGCACGTGGTGCGCTAAGTTTACTGACCAGATCGGCAAGGGAAGAAGAACCGACACATCCATGGCCCTCGGCCTGTTGAATCAGCTCGCTGGAGCGATCATAGACGACAAGGCGGTGCTGGTCGCGCCGCAGACGGATGACCATATTCATTCCCATCTTGCCTAACCCAATAAATCCCAGTTCCATAAGGGCTCCTTGGTGTGAATGACGGTAATCGCGGACTCAGTGCCCGCCGATTCATGCACGGGCAGAGGTGATGCCTCTTACGGCGCCTGCAAACCCATGTCCTTACGCAGTGGCCACCGGTTCCGCACACACCTGCGATCAGTCGATGCGAGCAGGATTCGGGACATCCTTAAAGAGGAGATCGGCAAATTGCCGCCCAAAGTTGAGCTTGTCAGGGAGGGTGGTCGCCGTGAGGAACTGCCCAGCCAGGTCTGCGAGTGCCGGTTCACGTGAAAACATGAATCGATGGATATCCACCGGGGCGACCAACCAAAACCCCCTCAAACGAAAGAAAGCGGAGATGCAATCTTCATAGAATAATGTCAAGAGGTAGTAGGCTGTTCCAGGTTTATCTACGAGATCCTGTGCTTTCCCTAGCTGGTGGTAGCACTGCGCCTTGAGGCGAATTTGTTCATTGATGGAGGACGGTGGCGGCCCTTGCCGGAACCGTTGATGCACTCTTTCGATCAGTTTGGCACAGACACCGTCGTGATCATAGAGGATTCGGCTCTTTCGAAGCAGCGAGGGGAGCCGCAAAGAATAGGCGAGGTCGTCTTCTACGGACTGGTACCCATGATAGCGAATATCCACGAGCCGTTCGCCGACCCGGAGAATTTCGTGATGGTCGGCTTCTCCCTTGACGAGGGCGATCACGTCGATATCGCTGTGTGGTGTGACCGCTCTCCGTGCGCCTGATCCGACGAGGAGGACGCCCACCAAATCACCGCCCCGTCGGCCTTTCACATGGCGCAAGGCGACCTCCAAGCCGTCTTCAAATCCAGGTGGAGGAGGGAGTTCGGGCTGTTCCGGCGGCTCGGGGACCTCTAGTAGTTCCGCGTTCAGTTCTTCACGAGAAGGGGTGCTTGTGGTCGTATCGGAAATCATGACAGTGTCCAAATGTTAGCAAACAAGAGTATTGGCAACCTCCATGAGTCAAACCGTGGATCACTCATCTGGGATGTGTGTCGAAACCCAGCCTGGTGAAGTAGAGGCAGCCAGCCTGCGACATCTCTCTCCGGCATTCTATGGGTGGAGGATGACGGTGTCAACGTTGAACGGTCAACGTGAAAGAATCTTGGTAAAGATGCTGGCGGCTTCGTCGATCTGTTTCCCTGCAATGTTTAGGTGTGTGACGGCTCTGTACGTGTTTCCACCCAGCGTGTTGATGAGCACGCCGTGATCCTTGAGCGCGGTCACCAGTTCGGTGGGAGTGCGTTGCTCGTCGACGATGTCGAAAATAAGGATGTTTGTCTCCACGTGCTGAGGCACGATTTGGACCGCGGGAATCTGTTGCAGGAGGCGAGCAAGTTTTTTTGCATGCTCATGGTCGGTCTTTAGGCGAGGGACATGTCGCTCCAAGGCATAGATGCCAGCGGCGGCGACGATGCCGGCCTGGCGCATGGCTCCGCCATACATCCGACGGAAGCGGCGCGCACGATCGATGACGTGTTGGTCGTTCGAGAGCAACAGCGATCCGACCGGAGCCCCGAGGCCTTTGGATAAGCAGATCGACACCGTTTCGAAATGCTGGGCATACACGGTCGGTGGGAGCGTCGTGGCGGCGACGGCGTTGAACAGCCGTGCTCCGTCGAGATGCATGGGAATCCTGTGTCGAACGGCGATCGTACGGATTCTCTCGATGGTGGACAGCGGATAAATCGTGCCGCCTCCAGCGTTGTGCGTGTTTTCGAGGCAGATCAAGGCGGTTGTGACGCTGTGGGGGTCGTTCGGTCGTATGGCAGCTTCGACTTGCTCCGCAGACATGACTCCGCGCTCGCCGTAGATCCAATGAAGTTGCACGCCTGCCAGCGCTCCCGCGGCTCCTTGTTCATACCGGACGATGTGACTCTTACTCTCTACGATAATCTCTTGTCCCGGCTGGGCTTGAGACCGGATTGCGAGTTGATTCGCCATGGTCCCGGAGGGGACGAAGAGCGCGAAGCGCTTACCGAGCATGTTGGCCGCCATGTCTTGCAGACGATTGACGGTGGGGTCTTCACCATAGACATCATCGCCGACGTCGGCACGCGCCATGGCTTTCCGCATCTCGTCCGTTGGCTTGGTGACGGTGTCGCTACGAAGGTCGATCATACGTTCTCCCTCCCAAGAATTCCGTACGGTCCCGGCATTCTAGCAGATATACTACTTACAGGCGAAACGATAACTGATACAGTGCGGGCGCATGGCCGAACGTGACCGACCACTTCTGACTCGATGTGCTGGGTTTCTTGGAGCCGAACGAGACGAATTGGTTCCATTAGCCTGGGCGTTCGCCTATTTTTTCTGTCTCCTCTGTGGCTATTCCATCCTCCGTCCAGTTCGCGATGAAATGGCGATCGAAGGAGGCTTGAAAAATCTTCCCTGGATGATGTCCGGAACCTTCCTGACCATGCTCTGCGTCACTCCGCTATTCGGATGGCTCTCGGCGCGATGCTCACGCTACAAATTGCTGTTGACAGTCTACACGTTCTTTATCACCAATCTTGTGTCGTTTCATGTGGTCATGACGAGTCATGTGTCTCCAGAGTGGGTGGCTCGTGGATTTTTTGTCTGGTTATCGGTGTTCAATTTGTTCATCGTGTCGGTCTTCTGGAGTTTCATGGCCGATATGTTTACCCCGGAACAGGGCGCACGGTTGTTCGGAGTGATTGCCGCCGGCGGAAGCAGCGGGGCGCTGGTCGGTCCGCTCCTGACGACTGGTCTCACATTCATGGCTCCGGTTCCTGTGCTCATGCTGGTGTCGGCAGTCTTTCTGTCCCTCTGCTTGGGCTGTATCTACCGGCTTGAAAAATGGGGGCGTGAACGCTCCGAACATCATCGGCCACAACTAGGTGATGCGCTTGGTGGAGGGTTCCTCGGGGGGATTCGTCTGACCTTTTCGTCGCCGTATTTGCTTGGGATTTGCGGCTATCTGAGTCTTCTGACTATGACCGCCACGTTCCTGTACCTCGAACAAACGCGCTTGGTCTCGGAATATCTGGATCAGCCCGAGGCGCGCACCCGGCTCTTCTCTTCGCTGGACTTTACGACCAATCTCCTCACGTGGTTGACGCAGGTCTTTCTGACCAGACGGTTTGTCAGTCGATTTGGCTTGGTGGCCCCTCTGTTATTTCTTCCGTTGGTCAGTCTGGTGGGATTTGCGGGGATCGCCTTGTGGCCGACCCTCATGCTCTATGTCGTCTTTTCCGTGTTGCGGCGGGTAGGGGAGTACGCGCTGTCGAAACCGGCACGCGAGGTGCTGTTCACGGTCGTCAGTCGTGAAGAAAAGTACAAGGCCAAGAACTTCATCGATACGGCCATCTCACGGGGTGGCGACGCATCGACGGCCTGGCTCGTGACTGCCCTGAAAGCCTTTGGCGCCACAACGCCCCATATTGCCTGGGCATTGGTTCCATTGATGGGATGTTGGGCTTGGTTGGCCACTATGCTGGCTCGAGAGGAAAAGCGCCGGTCGACATCTTCCTGAATCGCCACGAGCACCGGTGTCTCGGCCACTAAGGTGAGTAGCCATCTCTGGTTGGGTACTGCACTTCACCTAGTCGCGAATGACAAACGAGCCGATGATGTAGGAACTGGCTCGCCCTGCCCTGGTTCCTCGTAACCGCACTTCCGACACATCGCGCACCCATTCGCTGATATTCCAGCTGCGGTCCGCCTTCAACTCCTGCCAGAACCACCAGGTTCCGTCGCGTTTTCGGAACCACACTTGGATCGAGGTATCCGGTAATATGCGAATGGATTCCATGTCAAAATATGCGGGAGCATGGTTTTCAGCGTCGGTCACCCAGATCTTGATCCACTGATTGAGGTCATGCGAGGAGAGAACGCGGGGAGTTTTGGCCCAATCGACATTGGTGCATTTCCATTCAACCAACCTCCCAAAGCCCCGTCCGAGGCCGTCTCCCGGATTCGGCAAGGTATAGCACTCGATACCTGTTTCCATACTCAAGTGGAAATGCGCATGCCCTATACTGTCGACGTTGACATCGTACTTGGAACAGCGCTCACGGTAGGTCCAGCAGTCGCTATGCTTGGAGGGATCGCACATCTGCAATTGTCCGGAAGGTGCTCGGCCTGTTTGGTGGGCGATGGTCGATCTAGCTTGGGCTAGGATGCGGTTCAGCGCGCCTTCATCGTCGAAATCGATCAGGCACTGTTGTGGATTGCTTCCGTCTGGACGTGCCTGCACGACCTTGGGAGTCGGACTCTCTCGGTTTCGTTCAGCTGCCTGCTCGGGCGTCGCCTGCGTCGGAGCGTCCGTGGGCTTCATGGGTTTCAGCTCAGCGCATGCGCCTAACAACCCTCCCACTAACACACAGAGAATCACACGAAGACCACGTCCATCCACTCGTGCCTCAGCCCGCATCGGTCCTCCTTTCGCTTGCGCAACATGCGAGTTTGTACGCCAGCTTTTCATTCGCGACCCTAATGCCTAAGTTATTCTCGACAAAAAGATAAAGGCGGCTTCCTGGTTTACTCATCAAAAAAATGCGTGTTATAGTCCGCCACGAGTCGGCACCATTTTCTCAGGGTGCTGGATTGAATGCAATGAATCGCAGGAAGATATCTTTCAAGGAATAGGCCTTCTCCATGCCGATTGAAGTCCCCAGCAAGCTATATATTGATAAGCTGTTGAAAGACTGTAGGAATTCATCTAGGTGGGTGGCTCGGCTTGCCAGCTTGGTCAAGACGACCGCCCTTCATGCCATGGCAGATCGGATCTCCGCAGATAGCGCGACCATTCTCGCGGCCAATGTCAGAGATGTCGATGCCATCGGGAAGTCCTTCGAGAGTGCCGACGCGAAGAGTCGAATGAAGGCTGCTGTGGCTCGGGTGCGTCTGACGGCTGACCATGTGAAGGAGATCATCGATCGACTCCATCTCATCGCCGACCTGCCGGATCCTGTTGGGATGGTGACCTCCCGACAGGAGCGACCGGATGGCCTGCAAGTGTCGAGGGTGAGGGTTCCTATCGGGGTCATCGGGGTGATTTCTGAGTGGAGCCCACTAGTTATGGCAGAATCGATCGCGCTCTGCCTCAAGTCGGGGAACCTCTGTATCTTCCGCGGGGCTGCGGAATGGAAATGGACGTTTCAGGCGCTTGACATGCGGTTGCGCGAATCGGCAACGGCGAGCGGCATACCGGGAGGATCGTGGGTGCTGATCGACCGCGAAGAAAAAGAGGTCGCGATCGAATTGATGCGATCAGGGAAAGGAGGCCTGGACGCGATGATCGTGCGCGGTGGAGCCGGCCTCCGAAAAACCGTTGCAGAGCAAGCGAAGGTTCCGATCCTGTGTGACGACGGCGGGCTGACCCATTTATATGTCGACGAGGACACCGACCTCCCAATGGCGCAGAATCTGGTGATCAACTCCAAGATTCAATTCGCAGGAGCCTCCAACGCACTCGATACCCTACTTGTGCAGCAGGTCATCGGACGGCAATTCCTGCCACCATTGATTAACCGATTACTGGACCAATTCAAGGTTGAAGTGCGAGCGTGTCCGAAGACCGTTGCCCTGATGGGGCAAATGGCCATGACAGGGCATACGGCAATCGTGCCTGCTACGGACCCAGATTGGCATACACCGTTTGCAGGTCCGGTTCTGGCGATCAAGATGGTTGAAGACCTCAGTGAGGCGTTGGAACATATCAGGGTGCATGGACCATGTCTGACTGCCGCCATCGCCACCAGTCGCTATGAGTCCGCCATGCGATTTACGCGAGAAGTCGATGCCGGGGCGGTGCTGGTCAATGCGTCGACTCGGCTTCATGCAGGCGGTAGTTTTGGCATGGGACCCGACCTAGGGTTGAGCACAGGGAAACTGCATGCAAAGGGCCCGATTGGTCTGGAGCAACTGACCTGTGAAAAGTATGTCGTGTTTGGTATGGGGCAACTGCGGTTGCCTCATCCAGTGCCCGACACCTACTTCGATGCCATTATGCTGAAAAGGCCGTGATTCTCGTGAAGCGTGAAACATCTTCCGATGAGTAGTGTTCGTGTCGGTTGAGGCAAACGAAGAGATACGAATGTCCCTTCACGAGCATCTTGCTTGGTGGGGCCTGAAACATGTCACGGTGGATCGCGTGTACTTCGCTTGGCAGCAGCAGCAGCTTTCACCGAACGAACTCGAACGACTGGCCCTCGCTGCGGAGCGAAAACGTTCCGGCGATCGCTGTGATGACATGGCGTTTTACGATCTCGCGGCGCAGCCGAGGATCTACCCGGTGCTCTATAGCCAACGGTATGAGTGCTATGAAGCGATCGGGCTGCGAACGATCGCGTCTCTGGGTGAGGCTGAGCACATTCTCGATTTTGGTTGTGGCCTGGGCATTCTGACAACTTTCTATGCTCGCCGATTCCCAGAGAAGACCGTTGTCGGCATCGACCGCTCTCCGGCTTCCATCTCCATCGCGCAACAGAAGGCGGAGGACCTGGGCCTTCGCAACCTCCGGTTCACCTGCCTGGATATCGAAACGGAACCTCTCCCGGATTCTTATGACCTTGTGTTGACGATGCATGCTCTCCTTCAGGCCGAGCAGGACCCTGGGATTTCCAGCCACAGTTGGCGAACATTTCATCGTGCAGACGATCCATTGCAACAGACAGCGTTTGAACAACGGACTGGGCTGGCGGTCCGGCTTGACCGGCTGTGCCAGGGGCTACGCCCACATGGCCGTATGATCGTGAGTGAGAAAACGCGGCAGCTGGCCAGGCGAGTGCCATTTCAGCGTGCGCTGGCCGGCAGGGGGTTACAGCTCCTTCACCCTGCAGAGCCGATTCAATACCGATCCATCGAAGACGTGGTGGAGGATGGGCCCTTCTATGTGTTGGAGAAAGGGGGGCAGGCCACAATCGACTGGGATGAATTGCCGGAGTTGGATGATGGGGCCCTGTTCGATCTCAGCGCCATGCTGACGAACTCGGTCGATCTCAATGGACCGCTCTATGAGAATCATGGACCCTCGGCACAGGTGGCCTGGGAAGAGTTGCCGGAGCGAACGATCACCCACGAGCTGACGCGCGAGGAGCCGGACGGCCGACAGGTGCATGTCGAGCTCGGTATCGTGGGTGAGGCACACTATTTGTATTGTGCGAATACCTTCGATCAACGGCAGCTGGTCCTGATGGAGGAGGCCCGCGCGGCACTGCTTGAGGCGTACTATCAGGAAATTATTCAGGGGTTGCCCTAGGAAAGTTACTGACTTGTACTAGTTTGCCGGCCCGCACACACCAGAAATCAAGAAATACCCGATATTTCTCTTGCAATCATGTGTCGTGCTCGCTACCCTTGGGCCGCTCCTCAACAAGTTGCAGTCAGCAGGCAAGTTGCTTTCTCGTTCAAGCTCGTTCCAGGCGTAGGTCGGAAGGAGGAAACCTCATGAAAGCGGCGCACATTGCTATTGTCGCGCTGGGTTTGGTCGTCGTCGGTTGTGCCACTCCACCCGAGGTGAAACAGGCGTTGGTCGCCAAAGACCAGGCGTATGCCGAGAACCAGCGGCTGATGGAGCAATACCGCGAGTTGGTGAGTCATGTCACCGAACGGCATCAACAGTGGTATCGCCATGTCCAAACCCGCCTCAAATTGAACTTGGCGCTACAATGGGCTACCACGAATCCTAAGTTGACTGACGTCGGCGATGCCGATTTAGCCAAAGATGATGCGGATCTGTTGGGCCCAGAGGTGATCGCCCTGATCAACGACATTCGACTCAAAAATCTTCCGGAGCGAAAAGGGCCAATGGGGCAAGCGGTGTTTCCCGCCGGGACGGGGGATATGAACCATCTCCTTCAGAAGCTACCCGAGCTGATTGGTCGAGTCGAAGAGCGGGTCGCGAAGGATTCGGAATCGTCCTCCATGGTGGATTTTACGGCATTCGATCAGTATCGAACGAACGTCGAAGCGGTCCGGCGGATCAACGCCATCATCAAGCAATACATGGATATCGACGTCACATTGTCTCGCAACGAAGTGCAATCGCTCGCAGAGGCCGTGCGAACGCTGCGTCGCTGACGCCATGTTCCGATAGCTGGGGAGATGAATATGATGAAACGACAAGCCGCAGCCTTGAGTGTCGGATATGCCCTCATGGCCATGGTGGGCTGTAACTCGATTCATAGCGACGCCGTTCGGGATCTCTTGCACAAGGAAGGCACGAAAATCGATGCGGCTCAGACGAATATCGATCTCTTCCAGAAGGAAACAGAAGCGCGCATCAAGTTTCTTGAGAAGGCCCGCAGTTCGTTGCATGAAAGCTTCAAGGCCTTGCAAGCGCAGGAAGCCAAGCATCAATTCGTCCTTTCTTCGTACCGCAATGTCGCCAGCAAGAAAGGCGAAGCGGCCTACGCGGCAGCCTATTTGGTCGGGCAAATGTATTTAGCCGATTACCAGGGATTGGAAAAGGCCGTGTGGGATCAGTTCGAAGAGGATTTCTGCGGATTGCGCGATGCGGCGAATGCGTTAAACGACTCTTGGAAACAGACGGCAGCGCTCCATGCCCAATTGAGACGCTATGCTGAGAGGTCAGCCCTCGCGTCTGTCGATCCGGAGTTTGTGTCCGCGTTGATCGAGCAGGCTCCAGGGCAGTCGGATCGGATCATGGAAATTGTGAACCACTCACGAACTGTCAATGATGCCTTGGAAGAGGTGGTGGGCTCGGGCATTGTGCGCATGCGAACGCTGCAACGTGCGCAGGGCTTTACGTCCGACTTGGTGAACCTTCTGGATAACCTGAAGAAAGACGACGGGCAATAGAGGAGGCACCATGGAAACCAGCATCGCGGGGGTTGTCGGTTTTTTGGAAGACAACGACACTCTCATCAAACAGCTCATGGAAACCGCAGAAAGCGCGAGTCAGGAAATCTCCGATCTGTCGGTCCAAGTCGATCATGCCCGCAAAGAAGCGAAGGAGTTGGTTGATCAGTTGGGGACGGTGGAATTTGAGGTCGGCAAGCAAGACGAAACCAAGGTTCGCCAGAAGGCGCTTCTTGAAGCGGTCGCGACGCTCCGGAAGAAATTTGAAACCTACAAGAACGACCCGCTTCGTCGTGGGATTTATGCGGCGGAAATCTCCAATCTGTACCTGCAGCTCGCCAACACCTTTAATAACGAGACCATCGCGCAGATCGTTCCGTTCACTCGGGATGAGATCAAGACCTACAAAGAGCTTATGAAGGAAGCCGTGCTCGACGCTGTCTCACGCAAGAAGCGCGCGGCTGTGATCAAGGCGGCGGCGAAAATTTCAAAACTAGCTATGGGGATAGCTGGAAAGTTGGCATGAGCAGTCGGAACACCATGCGGACCGTCCTCCTCTTCGCCATCGGCCTCGGCTATGGCTGCAGCCTCGATGCCGGCTCACGGGGGCCGTTCGGCCCTGAGGATCCTGAAACCGCGGTACAGAAGGTCACACTGCCGGATGGGATTCCTTCTCCCCACAGCCTTGAGTTCACGGGGGAAGACATTGCGGGGCATCATAAACCAAGCATGGTCGGTGCCACAGGGGATATGCCGGTAGCGAAGCGGTCCACAAACACTTCGGTGGTTCTGACCGCCAATGAAGTAGCGAGCTTCCGAAAGGTAGCCGAGGACGACCGTGGCGTCAGGATGCAGCTCGGCAGTCGTTGGGCCTTCATCGACGCCGATCGGATTCCACCGGAAGGCAAGGTCACGTTCGGTTGTTGTCGGCAGACCACCGGCCTTGTTCGCCTCGTCTATTACAGCTATAGCCAGAATGTTGCCGTAGAAGTCCAAATGAAAGAGACGGGCGTGCTCGGCGTCGCCCGCCTCGAAGAGTATCAGCCACCGGAAGGTCAAGGGGATGTGCAACGGGGGATTGAATTGGCCAAAGCAGATCCACGTCTGGCCGGCAAGGTGGAAGAACTCCAAGGGCACGGACTCCTCATGCAACCTGATCGAGGGTTCTTCAGAAACGATCCAGGTTACGCACACCGGACCATTTGGATTACATTTTCAAAGGGCCAGGACGGCGATCCGAAATACTGGGCAGTGGTTGATTTGACCGAGGATAAAGTTCTTGAGGCTGGAGAGGAGCCGCCTCGTTCATGAAGAGAAATGGCATGCAGCGTATCTGGTTCATCGGCTGGTTCGTACTGTTGTTCTTGGCTTGGTCGGGGCCTGCCGGGGCCGAGACGCAGTCCGAACATGTGGATTGGGGGCGGTGGAGCTTCGACTGGGAAGTTAGGGACAACACGGGTTTAGCCTTGCGAAACGTGAGGTATGCCGATGAGCTGATTCTGAATAAGGCCAGCATGCCGGTCGTCCGTGTGAAGTATGTGAAAGAGATGGTCTGGTGGAATCCCTTCACCTGGTTCGGGTCACGAGCCGACAGCGGGCGCTGCGGCCCGTTTCAAGATCGGCTGCGGTGGCAGGATCTCGTGCCGATCGTAAATTGTGGTGATCAGAAAGTCTGTATGCAAAGCGCGACCCAGCAGAATGTGAAATGGCTGGAGTTGGGGATCTATGCCCGGATCGGCGAATATCACCTGTATCAAGCCTGGCACCTCTCGGACGACGGCGAGCTCCGTCCCGTGCTGCATAGCCGAGGCTTGTCGTGTAACACCAATCATGACCACCACCCATATTGGCGGTTCGATTTTGATATCAATGGTAACGGTATGGATCAGGTCTTCGTTCATGAAGACGGAGGGGCAGACCGGGGTTGGGGACCAGGCTGGCGGAAATACACGAACGAGCGCAACGACGTCAAGATTTCTGCGCTCAATAAAACTTGGTTGGTTCGTGATCAACTCAATGGCCATGGAGTCTGGATTATTCCTGGCACTGGATATGCTCCGTTGAAGGACGATGGCGAGCGGGATAAGTTTGCCGACTTTGATGTCGCAATTCGTCGTGCCAATGCCAGTGAGGATATGCCGTGGGCATTCGGTGCTCGCGGGCAACTTGGATATGACGAAGATAATCAGGGAGTCCAGGAGCAAGACATCGTGTTCTGGTATGTGGCCCACTTGCCACATATGGCTGCCTTGGGTCCGACGAAGTGGCTGACTCTCGGTCCGATCCTCCGTGTACAGCGGTAGGTGCAGTACGTACAATAGTAAGCAGCCCTCCCTCTACTAACCTTCCCAGAATGTTTTGCGTTCAGGTGGGTGATGTTTCAGTCTCCCATGGTTTCTAATGAACTGGCATGGCTTATGCTTGTGTTTATTCAGCGGCTTCCATTGAACTTTCAGTTGACAGAAAATATTCAAGAGGAGTAAAGAAGAATTACTTCATGTACTGAATGGCAGAACATCATTCTTTTCGTTCAGCAGCAGGAGGAGGTCAAGATGGAAGACCTTAGTCCACCGGACGACAATGGCCCGTCAAGTGATGGGCGGATGGCTCGTCAGTAACACTGGCCGATTCTAAACGACAGTCGGCTTCAAGCCACGGAACCACCTCAGGGAAGCGAAGGTGTCTGTCTTGGAGCATCTCACCGGCGTACATAAGTCTGCGCCGGAAGTCAGATGTCGTCGCTTCTAGTGAGTTCCCCTCAGCCCATTCTTTGTGCGGGCGTGATCTGTACAACTTGAAATCAATTCGAGAAGTTGTCTGGGCGGTCCGTCTATTGTGCCGGGCTGACCGCGGACACTTCTCCAGAGAGTTGGTTTCTGCGAAGTAGCAATAGCACGCATGCATCATTCTGAGTCATGGTTCGAATGAAAGGAGTCAGCCATGGACACGAGCCTTATGATGTTCATCGGTATCATGCTTGCAATTTTCGCTGGTGGGTTGGTGGTGTACAAGAAAAGTCAGTAGCCGAGTGTGACTAGCGGGCTGGCCTGCAGAAGGATTGTTGCGGAGCCAAGGCCCTCGTCATACGTCGAGGAAGGACGGGCGGTAGCTTCTAGTGGACTGTAACGATTAGATCGATAGTGCCATCGTAACCATGGGAAACATGATGGCGCCTGTGAGCATGAGAATTCCTAGAGTTAAATCGAAACGACAAACTACTACCGAATTAACTGATACAGTCCACTAGAGGTACCGCCTGTTCCTGGCTCGAAGGAATAGAATAGTTGGCCCTCTGGGTTCCTGGTCAGGTGGAAGATCGCTGGGGGCTGGCTCACAGGCAGGTCCAAGGTTCTACTGAACCGATAGCCCGTGGATCATGCTCGGTCATCTCGCGCAGGGCGAACCATGGCACCGGATGGGCTCTTCTCCCTTGACGTACCATGAGCGGTGAGACAGTCAGTAATCGTCAATCTCGTCGGTCTCATCCAGCATCTCAACCGTGATCTCGTCAGCTTCAGCGGTCCATTGAGCGAGTGGAATGCCCTTCGCTTTCAAGATGGCTTCCTGCTCCGTTCCTGCAGCCATCGTCAGTTCATAGGTAACGGTCTGTCTGACTTGAAACATGCGCATAAGAGTGTACCTTTCAGAACCTCATGTTGTAAGATGTCGACGTGAATGTGAAGTGCAGTTTTGGATACCGAACTCCCACGGGTGACAAGTGTTAACCGGTTGCGTCAGGTTGTTCAGTGGCTCCTTAGCACGGATTCTTACGGCCTTGCATCCGCGCCTGTTCTAGGTCTGTCTGTTTCCGGATATGTTCGAGCTGAAGCTGAAACTGCCGCTCATGTTCATCATGCACGTGCGGAGGCCGTCCACCGTTTCCCATTCCCTCCTTGCCTGCCGCTTGCACGCCTATCGCAGTCAGCAGTGTACCGACCATGACACCAAGTATGAAAGTTCGCATCGCCGCCTCCGTCGAGCTTTTCTCTGTTGTTGTGTTTCACTCTAACGCTCAAGCCGGTTTTGTCTCAAGTGTATCGGCGCATTGTAATCGATCCTACGATGGATACCATAGAGGCTCGAGAGGCTTGTTCATACTCTTCCTTCACGAAGGAGCGAGGTCGTTGCCTTGACTCTATTTCAGCCGCTTTGCTAGAGTGATCAACCCAAGTCTAAGCGATTGAAAGATCCGCTGTTTCTGAACCGTTTCCATAAGCACGTCGAGGCAATACCGTGATGAAATCCTGGCTATTTGATGAAATGTGGTATGTCAATCGGTTCCGTCTGTATATTGAAGGGATTCAGGATGAATGGGGCGGCGGGGATTCGGTAGCGGAAGCGGAGGAACTGCCATCTCCGCCGCAGAATGTCCACGCCAAACCCGGCAACGGGCGTATCACCATCACATGGGATCCGGTTCCGGACGCCATGTATTATACCCTCTATTTCCTGACGACGAAGGGTGTGCAGATCAAGTTTTCGGAGCTCACCCGTCCCATCGCCAGTGCTGACGATTTCAAGAGTGTCATCGGTGTAAAAAAGGACAAGGGCACGTGCATCGAAGGCGCGACAAGTCCCTATATCCATGACGATCTCGCTAATGGGACCTGTTACCACTATGTCGTGACGGTGGTCACACCAAGGGGAGAAAGTCTTGAGTCGCAAGAAGTGATGGCGATCCCCTCACCCTACCTGTTGGCCATGGTTATTGGTCAAGAGGGTGTGGATGATGGTGAATTCAGCTCGCCCACAGGGATTGCACTCGACAAAGACAGCAATATGTATGTGGCCGATACCGACAATCATTCGGTCCAGAAATTTGATAAGACCGGAACGTTCTTGGCTCGATGGAGTGGGGAGCCCAGTTCGCAAGAGGGCCAGTTTTACTATCCTCGTGGGCTTGCGGTTGGGCCAGACGATGCCGTGTACGTGGCCGATAGCGGAAACAACCGTGTCCAGAAGTTCGATCTGGAAGGTAATGTGCAGAAAGCGTGGGGCAAGTTTGGATTCGCCTGGCGCGGAGCCGATATGGGCCGCTTCGACGTGCCGTGGGGAATCACGACGGATCAAGATGGGAATGTCTACGTCTCTGACACCAGCAACGCGCGCATTCAAAAGTTTCAAGCCGATGGCCAACCGCTGTTAAAGTGGGGGCGCGACGGTAGTTTCGACGGCGCGTTCTTTTTCCCGCGCGGCGTGGCGGTGGATTTCGTCGGCAATATTTACGTGGCCGATGAGAGCAATAATCGTATCCAGAAGTTCGATACACGCGGAAGTTTCTTGACGAAGTGGGGACGTGAAGGGAGTGGACCTGGGCAGTTCAAGTCGCCGTGGGGAATCGCCTGCGATGCGCTGGGCAATGTGTATGTCGTCGACAGCGGGAATCACCGAATTCAGAAGTTCGACGGCAACGGAACCTTCCTCTGTTCGTTCGGCAATCGTGGCAAGACCGAGGGACAGCTTAACTTCCCTTACGGGATCGCTGTGGACCGGGAAGGCTGCGTGTTCGTCGTCGACAGTGGGAACAACCGCATCCTCAAATACGTGCCGACGGAAGAGGAAATGAATCGTGGGAAGGAACAGTCGACGCAGGTGGCGGAAGCCGGATCGGTGCAGCCTCCCCGCAGTCTTGCGGTGAAAGCCGGCGACACAGAGGTCTTTTTGAGTTGGATGGAGGTGTCGGGTGCTCAGTCCTATAACCTCTATTTTAGTACCTCTCCTCATATCACGATTCAGGGTGCGACCAAGATCGAAGGCGTGACGAATCCCTACACGCATGAGGGTCTCACGAACGATACGCCCTACTTTTATGCCGTGACGGCTTCATTCGAAGACGGGACGGAAAGTGGATTATCAGAAGAAGTCACGGCGATGCCCGTGCTCATCGATATCACGGCACCGCAGAACCCCTATGCCGTCATCAATCACGGAGCGTTCATGACGAACTCGCCGGAAGTCGTCGTGACGATCTCGGCTACTGATTTGGACACGGGGGTCGGCGCCTACTTCGTTTCTGAGAGTCCGTTGACTCCGATGGCCGGCACGCCGGGCTGGGTGGATGTGACGTCGGCAATCAAGTTCGGGGCGACCATTCCGTTTATCCTCTCTCCGGCGGATGGGCAAAAGACGATTTACGTATGGTTCAAAGATATCGGCAACAACGTTTCGACGCCGGCCACCGCGACGATTCTCGTCAACACCTCCGGGTACCTGTGCGTGGGGAAGTGGGGGAAGCCTGGTCGAGGCGCGTCTCTCCTGCATGGCGGAGAATTCATGGCGCCGATGTACGGACTTACCGTGGATCAGCAGGGATCGCTGTTCGTCGTCGACAACGGAAACAATCGGATTCAGAAGTTCGATAATGCGGGCAATTTCATCATCCTCTGGGGAAACTTCGGTTCGGCGAACGCCAACTTTCATAACCCCACCGGCATGGCCTGCGATGGGAAAGGCGACGTCTGGGTCGTGGATACGAATAATCATCGAGTGCAGAAGTTCGACGGCAAGCTGGGCGGGTACATGATGAAGTTCGGCTCGCGCGGGAACGGAGAGGGACAGTTTAATGCTCCCTGGGGGATTGCGGTCGACCGTGTGCGCGGCTACCTCTACGTTGTCGATAGTGCCAATTTCCGCGTTCAGAAGTTCGACATGACCGGCGAGTTCATCATGGCCTGGGGCAGCTTTGGGAACGGGGACGGGCAGTTCTATTTTCCGCGCGGTGTGGCGGTCGATCAGGAAGATGGATCGGTGTATGTCGTCGACATGGGGAATCATCGGATCCAGAAGTTCGATACCAGCACGAATGTGTTGCCGCAGCTGTTGACCAAGTGGGGCGGCAGTCCGGCAGCCGGGCATGCCAGCAGTCCCTTGGCTCAAGAGGCCGGGCAACTGCGTTCCCCATGGGGGATCACCGTCGATGGGGCAGGCGATGTCTATGTGACGGATACAGGGAATCACCGAATCGAGAAATTCGACCGAGAGGGGAATTTTATCACCCAGTGGGGCGGATTCGGGAACGGTGACGGGCAATTCAATTTTCCCTATGGGATCGCGGTCGATGCAAGAGGGAGCGTTTTTGTCGTCGATAGCGGCAACACGCGGGTTCAGCAGTTTATGCCGGCAGAAGAGGGAAGTGAGCGGCTGCAGGACGAGGCGGAAGAACTGGCAGAATTAGAAAAAGCGCAACGCACGCAGAAGGTCTGAAGAGGGAACGATGCTTGACAAAGAACCGCGACAGGGACTGACCTATGACGACGTGGTCCTCGTACCGGCCAAATCGCAGATCCTCCCCAATGAGGTCGACACCGGCACCTATGTGTCGCGCAATATCCAGATCAACATCCCGCTCGTCAGCGCCGCCATGGATACGGTGACGGAGTCGCGACTGGCGATTGCCATGGCGCGCGAAGGCGGGATCGGTATTATTCATCGCGTGCTGTCTCCGGCCGATCAGGCGATCGAAGTCGATAAAGTCAAAAAATCAGAGAGCGGGATGATTCTGGACCCTGTGACGATTTCTCCTGACGAAACGATTCGTGATGCGCACCAGCTGATGGCGAAATATCGGATATCCGGTATTCCCGTCACCAAAGGGCGGAAGCTGGTTGGAATTCTCACGAATCGAGATCTCCGATTCGAAAACAGGATGGACCTGAAAGTCTCACAGGTGATGAAACGGGACCGATTGGTGACGGCGCCGGAGGGCACCAGCCTGGAGAAGGCACGAGAAATTCTCCATGAACACCGAATCGAAAAGCTTCCGGTCGTCAACAAGCAGTACGAACTCAAAGGGCTCATCACCATTAAGGATATCGAAAAGCGCATTAAATACCCCAATGCCTGTAAAGACAGCCATGGCCGGTTGCGAGTCGGGGCGGCGGTCGGGGTGGGGCAGGATACGGAAGAGCGCGTGACACTGCTGAAAAAATCAGGTGTGGATCTCGTGGTGATCGATACGGCGCATGGGCATTCGCAAGCTGTGTTGGACACTGCGAAGATGATCAAGAAGCTGTATCCGGCTCTCGAGCTGGTGGTGGGCAACATCGGCACGGCTGAGGCAGCCAGGGACCTCCTCAAGGTCGGCGTCGATGCCGTGAAGGTTGGGGTTGGACCGGGATCAATCTGTACGACGCGCATCGTGTCGGGCGCTGGGATGCCGCAACTGACTGCGATCGCAGATTGCGCCAAGGTCTTGAATGGAAGCCGAGTGCCGATCATTGCCGATGGAGGCATCAAATTTTCAGGCGATATCACGAAGGCACTGGCTGCCGGGGCATCGTCCGTTATGCTTGGCGGGTTATTTGCGGGAACGGATGAATCTCCGGGCGAGACGGTCCTCTATCAAGCGAGAACCTACAAGGTCTATCGCGGCATGGGGTCCATCGGGGCGATGGAGCGAGGAGGTGGGGATCGGTATGGGCAGGGAGGACGCCCCGCTCAGAAGCTCGTTCCTGAAGGGATTGAGGGCCGCGTTCCCCATAAAGGCCAGCTGGCTGCGGTGGTGTATCAGCTAGTCGGTGGCGTCAAGTCTGGCATGGGATACTGCGGCTGTAAGACGATTGCGGACCTGCAGCGAAATGCGACGTTCATCAGGCAATCCGTGGCCGGCCTCCGTGAGAGCCATGTGCATGATGTGATCATTACCAAAGAGGCGCCGAACTACCGAATGGATTGGGAATAGCTCAGTGTGAAACGTCTCTTGCGCAAGCGTTCCGGGTTTCAAGTTTCTCGTTTCATGTTGTCCTCTAAATTTCAGTGGTCCGAAATGATCAACGTGAAACCTGGAAGTAGAAACTAGAAACTTCGAGTCCGGACGAACGACGCCTTCATGGAGCTTTGGCACGATAGAATCCTTGTCCTCGATTTTGGCTCGCAGTATACGCAGCTGATCGCTCGCCGTATCCGAGAATCACACGTCTATTCCCAAATCTTCCCCTGTACGGTTTCGTTAGCCACGATACTGGCCTATCGTCCTCAAGGTATCGTCCTGTCCGGTGGGCCCTCCAGCGTTTATGAGAAGAACGCTCCGATTGTCGCCAGGGAACTGTTTGATCAGCATATTCCGATCCTCGGCATCTGCTACGGCATGCAGTTAGTGACACATCTCTCCGGGGGGAAAGTCGGCAAGTCGATCCATCGCGAGTATGGCCGCGCCGATCTCCTCATCGATGATCAAAGCGATCTCTTTAAGGGAGTCGGAACTGATAAGAAGACAGCCGTCTGGATGTCGCACGGGGATCGTATCGAGCGGATGCCTCCAGGGTTTCGAGCGATTGCACATACGAGCAACTCGCCCGTTGCAGCGATGAAGCGGGACGATCACAAGCGCCGTCTCTATTGCTTGCAGTTCCATCCCGAAGTGGCACACACGCCGGAAGGGACGCAGGTCCTGCGCAACTTCGTCTATGAGATTTGCGGCTGCAAACCGACCTGGACCATGCAGTCCTATGTTGAGACAGCGGTCAGTCAGATTCGGGAACAGGTCGGCAAGGATCGGGTCATCTGCGCGTTGAGCGGTGGTGTGGACTCATCGGTTGCAGCGGCGCTGACGCACCGAGCGATCGGTGATCAGCTGACCTGCATTTTCGTCGATAACGGTGTCTTGCGAGCCGGCGAACGTGAACAGGTTCGAAAGACCTTCTCCTCGCAGCTGCATCTGAATCTGAGGATTCTTGACGGGAGCAAGCCCTTTCTCGCCGGGCTGAAAAATGTCACGGATCCTGAGCGAAAGCGAAAGATCATTGGTCGGCAGTTCATCAAACATTTTGAAGCCGAGTCGAAAAAGCTGAAAGGTGTCAGGTATCTCGTCCAGGGCACGCTGTATCCGGATGTCATCGAGAGTGTGAGCTTTAAGGGACCGTCCGCTACAATCAAGACGCACCACAACGTCGGCGGATTGCCGGCTTGCATGAAGCTCAAGCTCATCGAACCGCTTCGTGAACTCTTCAAGGACGAAGTGCGGGCGCTGGGAACTGAGCTGGGGTTGCCGGACGAGATCACGTGGCGGCAACCGTTCCCGGGGCCTGGCTTGGCGATTCGTGTGTTGGGTGCGGTGACGCCTGAGCGGTTGGCAATTCTGCGGGCCGCAGAAGCCATCGTCGATCAGGAGATCCGAAGTGCCGGTCTCTACGGAGAAATTTGGCAGGCCTTTGCTGTGCTGTTGCCAATCAAGACCGTCGGAGTGATGGGCGATCAACGGACCTATGAGAATGTGATTGCGATTCGTGCCGTCACCAGCGTGGACGGTATGACTGCGGATTGGGCCAGGATTCCAAATGAGGTGCTAGGTCGAATGTCGAATCGAATCATCAATGAAGTGAAAGGCGTGAATAGAGTGGTCTATGATATCAGTTCCAAACCGCCGTCGACGATTGAGTGGGAATAAGGGGCGATTGGGAGCAGTCCCACTGTCTCTTGTGCTCGCCCAACGCGCAGGCAGACGTTATTCGATGAATCTTTTCGGGCTGTGCATCGCTGGATGCGCGCAGTGAGAGCCAGGAGGACAACTTCCAACTTGTAGAGAGGAAGAGCGAGCCGATGGAAATGCGACTCCAAAAACTCATTGCGAGTACGGGGCTGTCGTCCCGGCGGAAGGCCGAGATGCTGATTGCCTCGGGACGAGTATCAGTGAACGGCAAGGTTGTCACTGAGCTCGGCACAAAGGTCGATCCGGAACGCGATCATGTGAAGGTGGACGGGAAACATCTGACTTCGGCGCAGCCATTCGTGTATCTGCTCCTAAACAAACCGAAGAACGTGATGTCTACGCTGGATGATCCAGGCGGTCGAACGACGGTGAAGGATTTTTTGCGGGGCGTGTCCGTTCGGGTGTTCCCGGTCGGTCGGCTCGATTTCGATAGCGAAGGGTTGATGTTGTTGACGAACAACGGTGACCTCGCACAGGCTCTGTTACACCCGCGGTACCATGTCCCGAAGACCTACTTGATCAAGGTGAAAAGAATCTTGACGGATGAAGAGATTGTGCGGTTAGAGCGGGGCGTCCGGCTCGACGATGGGATGACGAGCCCGGCACTTGTGAAGAAAGTGAAGAAGGCTGAACAAAACTCGTGGCTGGAGCTGACCATACGCGAAGGGCGGAAACATCAAGTCAAACGGATGCTGGAGTCCGTTGGGCACCCAGTCATCAAGTTGATACGAATTCGTATGGGGCCGATATCCCTGGGAGATCTCCCGGCTGGAGAGTTTCGATTCTTGACTGATCGAGAAGCCAATGCGTTGCGTGAGCTTGTGGAAACGCGGCAAGAGGCTGTCGAGCGGGGAGATGAGCAGGTGGTTCGGTCGAAACGACCAGTGAGACGAGCTGGTTGGGCCAAACCGGAAAAAACGAAGAAGTTTTCTTCCAAGAAAGTACGGGTGGTATGAAGACTCGCACACACCGATGCGGTGAATTGCACAAGGAACATGTGGGGCAGACCGTGGTGTTGAACGGGTGGGTCCAACGGCGGCGTGACCACGGGATGGTGATCTTCATCGATCTGCGCGATCGGACGGGTCTCACGCAAGTCGTGTTCAATGCTGAACGCAATATGAAGGTGCACCAGGCGGCACACTCATTGCGCCCGGAGTGTGTCGTGTCGGTATCGGGCCAAGTTATGGCGCGGCCGGATGAGTCAAAGAATCCCAATCTCTCCACTGGAGCAATCGAGGTGTTCGTGGATGAGGTCGAGATTCTGAATGAGGCCAAGACCCCGCCGTTCTTAATCGAAGACGATGCGGACGTGACGGAAGCGATTCGTTTGAAGTACCGGTTCCTGGATCTTCGCCGGCCCAGAATGCAGCAGCTGTTAAGCCTACGGCATCGCATTACGCAGGCGACGAGAGAATTCGTGAATGCCGAAGGATTTCTTGAAGTGGAGACGCCTATCCTGACAAAGAGTACACCGGAGGGAGCCCGGGACTATCTGGTGCCCAGTCGGGTTAATCCCGGACAGTTCTTTGCCTTGCCTCAGTCACCGCAACTGTTCAAACAAGTTCTGATGGTGAGTGGAGTCGATCGCTACTATCAAATTGCGCGATGTTTCCGTGACGAGGATCTCCGCAACGATCGCCAGCCAGAATTCACCCAGATTGATCTGGAACTTTCGTTTGTGGACCGTGAGCAGGTCATGAGCCTGATGGAGCGCATGATCGTCATGATCTTCCACAAGGCGGGTGGTGTCCAACTTCCGACACCGTTCCGGCGGATGAGCTATGCGGAAGCCGTGGGCCGCTATGGTTCAGATAAGCCGGATCTCCGCTTCGATATGCCGCTGTATGATGTGACGGCATTCGGTGGAGCCAGTCAGTTTAAGGTGTTCAAAGATGCGCCGACCAAGGGTGGTATCGTCAAGGCATTGATCGTGAAGGGTGGAGCGACGCTCTCTCGAACGCGGATCGATGCCTTGGGAGAGACGGCAAAAAGTTTCGGTGCGAAAGGGCTCGCGTGGTTGAAGATTACGGCAGAAGGCCAACTTGAATCGGTCATCGCAAAATTTCTGGATGCCACGGCGTTTGCCACGGCTTTGCCTGAGGCGAAGCCGAATGATCTTGTCTTGTTTGGCGCAGATAAAGCCTCGGTCGTGCATGACGTGTTGGGGCGAATCAGGCTGTTGCTTGGTGAAGAATTGAATCTGATAGATAAGACTGCGTGGCGGCCTTTGTGGGTCATCGATTTCCCCATGTTAGATTACGATCAGGAACAGAAGCGGTATGTGGCCATGCACCATCCCTTCACCGCACCCCATGATGACGACCTGTCCCTGCTCGAATCCGATCCGCTGAAGGTACGAGCCAAGGCGTACGACATGGTATTGAACGGGAGTGAAATCGGGGGTGGAAGCATTCGTATCCACCGGCGAGACGTGCAAAGCAAAGTTTTTGACCTTCTCGGGATCGGCAAAGAAGAAGCCGCAGTCAAGTTTGGATTTTTGCTCGAGGCTCTCGAGTATGGAGCACCACCGCATGGCGGCATCGCATTTGGGTTGGACCGATTGGTCATGCTGCTGGGCAACGCCGATTCGATCCGCGACGTCATTGCGTTCCCCAAAACACAAAAAGCACAATGTCCGCTGACCGATGCGCCGTCGTCCGTCGCTGCCGATCAACTCAAGGAATTACGCATTAAGATGGATCTCGTCGAGTAGGTCCCAATGAGCGCCAACACCTTCGGCCGAATTTTTACAGTCACCTCGTTCGGCGAGAGCCATGGGCCGGCGATCGGTTGTGTGGTCGATGGCTGCCCGCCTGGTCTCGCTCTGTCAGCAGAAGATATCCAGAAGGACCTTGACCGAAGAAAACCCGGCACTTCTCGCCATGTGACCCAGCGACAGGAATCAGATCGTGTCGAAATCCTGTCCGGTGTCTTTGAAGGCCACACCACCGGGACGTCGATTGGGTTGTTGATTCGCAATGAAGACGCGCGAAGCCGCGATTACGGCAATCTGATTGATACGTTCCGCCCTGGCCATGCCGATTACACCTACTGGCAGAAGTACGGCATTCGCGATCACCGCGGAGGGGGACGTGCCTCAGCCAGGGAAACGGCGGTGCGTGTGGCGGCGGCTGCAATCGCTAGAAAGTGGCTGTTGGAGAAATACGGCATCGTCATTCATGGCTATTTAAGCCAGCTGGGGCCCCACGAGTTGCCATTCAAGGATTGGGAGGCGGTCAGCCAGAATCCATTTTTCTCCGCCGATCCGGATCTCGTGCCCAAGCTGGAAGCCTTCATGGATGAGTTGCGCAAGGCTGGTGATTCGATCGGCGCCAGAATTACAACGGTGGCCGAACATGTGCCGGTCGGATGGGGGGCGCCGGTCTATGGAAAATTAGATGCCGATTTGGCTGCAGCCATGATGAGCATCAATGCGGTCAAGGCCGTGGAGATCGGGTCAGGTTTTGCAGCAATTGCCCAGCGCGGGTCGGAACATGGCGACGAGCTCACTCCTGACGGCTTTGTCACGAACCATGCTGGCGGGATTCTTGGCGGTATCTCCACCGGGCAGGATATTGTTGTCACGATTGGGATCAAGCCGACGTCGAGCATCCGCATCCCTCGCCGATCGATCGACAAACAGGGCAAGCCGGTGACGGTCGAGACCAATGGTCGTCACGATCCCTGTGTCGGCATCCGCGCGACACCGATTGCCGAAGCCATGCTGGCGTTGGTGCTGATGGACCATGCGCTCTTGCATCGGGCTCAGAATGCCGAGGTGACGACGAAGAGTCCAAAAATCGCGGCCTCGGTAAGGCGGACGACCTCAGAGGACAAGACAAAACCTGCTCCGAAGATCAATCCAGATTCTACGGAAGCGTAACGAATCAGCCTCTCCCACTTGCATAGTTTGTCGTACTGGGAAGGTCGCGAGACGGGCAAGCGCTACTACGAACCACGTCTCTCAAAGGTGCGAATCTCCAAAGACTGTAGGGTGGCTACCAGACCGGTGTGACCCTGCTGTTCGAGGCAGGTGAGAAATTCCTCGACCTGGTCTCGCGAATCGACGATTTCGATAATGATGGGAAGATCTTCAGCCAGGCGTTCAATCTTGAAAGTATGGATCACGCGGGTCTGAGCTCCGAATCCCATGAGTCCTCGGTAGACCGTGGCGCCAGCCAGTTGCCGCGCATGGGCCTGCGTGACGATCCATTCATAGAGCGGCCGCCCATCGTGTTTATCGCTTTCTCCGACGTAAATCCTCAGTAGGAAGCCCTGTTCAACGCGCATCGATCATTTCCAGAGCAGATAGGCGGTGGAGTAGCCGACCCACACGGCAGCGAGGCCGAGGACCGTATGGCCGACAATATTCCCACCGGCTAGCCACAGTTCTCCATCACGCAGCAGGTTCATCGTTTCGTTGCCGAATGCAGAGAAGGTGGTAAACCCGCCCAGGATGCCGACCATAAGAAACGCCCGGGTTTCCCCTGAGACGACGCCTCGCTGATCTGCAAGGTGAGAGAGCAAGCCGATCAGCGCACAGCCCACGATATTGACAGCCAAGGTGCCGAAAGGGAATTGGATACTCTTGCTCAGCTGTTGAACCCATCCGCTCAAGAGATAGCGAAAAATTGACCCGATGAACCCGCCAGTGCCGATCAGGAAAAGTGTGCGCAGCGTCTGACTCACTAAAAAATGGTGAACGGGATCGAAGCCCATTGTACTCAAGTAGTCGAACCGAGTCACGCCGCTCGTAAAGTCTTGTCGCCGGTCACTATGGTTCGGATAGAAGCTGCCGTAGTACAATCCGAACGTGCGTTCCACAAGGAGTCGTTGAATGCTCGAGATTTATACAGATGGTGCTTGCAGCGGGAATCCTGGGCCTGGAGGGTGGGGTGTCTTGCTTCGGATCGGTGGTGTGGAAACAGAGCTCTGTGGTGGCGAACCGGCCACGACGAACAATCGGATGGAGTTGCTCGCGGTGATTGAAGCGCTGCAATCGCTCACAGCGTCGACAACGGCACGAGTCTACACGGATTCGCAGTATGTCCAGAAAGGCATCAGTGAGTGGATTCATAGCTGGAAACAGCGGGGATGGAAAACTGCCGGGAAAGAACCGGTAAAAAATGAGGACTTGTGGCGACGTCTCGATAGTCTGGCTTCTGGTCATACGCTGGAATGGCACTGGGTCAGAGGGCACAACGGGCATCCCGAGAATGAACGGGTGGATGCATTGGCTCGTGCCGGTCTTGAACAGGCTCGCCGTGCCAAGCGACCAGTCGCCAGCCAAAGTGATCCTCCGGCCCACGATCCGAACCGATCAGCCGATTCTCCCCTCATCCTCGATATTCAGCATGCCACAGTCTATCGAGGGGAGACCTGCGTCTTCTCCGACTTCTCCTTCACGCTTCGGGATGGTGAGCATGTCGCGATCTTGGGCCCAAACGGGTCAGGCAAATCGACATTACTCAGATTGCTCTCAGGTGAAGTCCATGCGATGCCGAAGGATGAAACGCGATTGGTCCTCTTCGGCGATGAGCGATGGAATGTCTGGGATGTACGAAAGCAGATCGGTATTGTGTCGCACGATCTCCAGCGCGACTATTTGATCTGTGCCGAAGGGCTCAATGTCATTTTATCTGGCTTCTATGCCAGCAATGACACCTATGACTACCAACAATTCAGCAAGACGCAACTGACGAGGGCCTATGAGCTGATGCAGGAGTTGTGTATCGAATCCTTAGCCAGTCGACGGTTCGGCCATCTTTCAACCGGAGAGCAGCGTCGGTTTTTGTTGGCGAGAGCATTGGTCCATGACCCACCGGTGCTGGTGCTCGATGAGCCTACGAGCGGGCTCGACCCCAAGGCCTGTTTTCAATATCTGGATCTGCTACGCGCCCAAATCACAAAAGGAAAGACAGTTTTGCTCGTCACGCACCATCTACATGAGATCCCACCTGAGATCGAACGCGTGGTCTTCTTGAAGGAGGGGGCGATCATTGCCGATGGCCAGAAATCCACGGTGCTCACAAATGACCAAGTCAGCCGGCTTTTCGACAGCCAGATGACCCTTGTCCCAGCCAAGGGCTGGTATCAAGCCTTGCCAGGGTGATGCTCAGCAATTAGCTTGCCGATTCTCCACAACATACCGCGGCTTTGACGAAAGCGGCTTCCAGAGCTAGGCTTCAGATGCCGCTCATTCTGCATAAGCCAGCATGTACACAGAGATCCCAATATTCAAATGCTGTCTACCCCTGCGTTTTCTCCTCTTCATGTTGACCTGTGTCGGATCGGCCCATGTTTTTCCCAATACGGGTTGGGCTGAAACCTGGATCTGTCCTCGTCCTGGACAGCCGGATCTCTATACGGACCGCGAATACCCAGGCTGTAGAGAGCTGGGTGAGGCGAAGACCTATTCGCCGCTTCAGATTTCTCCATCATCGCGCCCTACTCATCCGATGGTCGTTTGGCCACCTGTGTCGGGCGCCGTCACTCCTCATTCTCCATCACCACTTCACGGCAGAAAGCCGCTGCCCTTTGCCGAAGTCTCCATACCATTGCCTGTGTTGGGTGTGACGCAAGCCAAGGCAGGGTTCATCACTGGCGCATGGGTTGGGTTGGTCGCGCACCTCATCGTCGCGTACAAGGCGGACGGAAAGGGGCCGGAGGTGATCCCCGATTCGAATATGATGCCCGTTTCCGTGCATTCATTGTGGACGGCTGTTGCTGCTGCTGCCAAGGCCGTCGGGTACGATCCGAGATACCTTTCGGTACGTTTGTTGATGCCAATGCCGATGGAGGGGCCCAGTGCCGGAGGGATATTCGCCGTAGGCATCGCCGCGGCACTGCTCGGCGATTCGATTCGCCAGGATGTCTGCATGTCGGGGACCATTGAACCGGATTTGGAAATCAGACCTGTGGGAGGATTGATCGATAAGATGGGGGCCTGCCGCGATCTCAGAAAGACCACGATGATCGTGCCTGACGGGTTGGACAATAGCCATCTCAGCTTTACAGGCGCCGAACGATCCATCCAGGTGATTCAGGTGTATTCACTGTCGGAAGCCTATAGCGCGGTGACCGGTCAGGCACTTCGGCCTGTACCCTAGAAATCAACAGAAAAGGAGGGATCATGATGCAGTCTCATGCGCACAATACAGAGCGATTCTTTAAGGCGGTGGTGGCGAGACGGGTTGGACTTATGCTCGTCACGCTTGCTCTCCTAACGCCCACAACCTGGGCGGCGGAACCGGTCAAAATTAGTTCCTTACAGACCTACCCCGAATCATACAAGATGAAGGTGGTGCAGGTGGAAGGGACCGTCAGCGGATACCAACTGCATCATTTCATCGGAAACAACACCAAGTTGGAGAAATGCATACAAGCTTTTACGGTTGATGACGGCACCGGGACGATTCAGGCGAGCTATGCGGCCCTTTGCCAGATGGGACCGGTCATGCTCCGAGACGGCGATGAGGTCACGATCGAAGGACACTATTTAGGGACGTTAGATGTGAGATCGGTGAGGAAACACTAGGGGCAGGGCACTCATGCGGAGACATTCGGGAAAAGGTAGAGTCAGGTCGATTTCGTGAGGTATGCTACTTCCTCAGAAATCCAAACAAGGCGCCGGCGCCGCCGGCGCCGATCGAAGACAGGTAGCCGGTCGCAACTTCTTTGAGGCCTTGCGCTTTTCCTCGCGCCCAATCGAGCGTGTGGGTCACATCCGATTGGATCAAGTTCCACTCCAAATGAATCCAGCCGGTCGATTTTAGGGCGAACACGAGCGCGGCCAATGCGGCGGTGATCAGCAGGGCGAGCATCAGCGTCTTCCGAAGCGCCCAT
>Ga0224496_10000402_pt1 | contig 30305 bp, 29 predicted proteins | sample SF_Jul11_sed_USG_2_FD_168127 | JGI IMG/M metagenome (GOLD analysis project Ga0224496, IMG submission 168127) | Sediment microbial communities from San Francisco Bay, California, United States - SF_Jul11_sed_USGS_8_1 | ecosystem: Environmental > Aquatic > Marine > Sediment | place: USA...
CTTCAACAAGACATTCAGACCCCAGAAACTCTCCTTGAGAATACGCACGAACTTGAATGGTGGTCTTATGGGGAAGTAATTCGGTCTTCACATCAAGTAACCCCAGACCTCTCGCTGAACCACCCGTCTCAACATGCTGGAGATCACTCAGCTCTTTCCCGAGCATCTGAAAACCTCCACACACCCCCGCCACTTCTCCTCCTTGGCGGACATGGGCATGCAAGGCCTCCTCAAATCCGGCTTGTCGAAGATAGTCCAAATCAGCCAAAGTCGTTTTACTGCCAGGAATGATAATGACATCAGCCCCATGAAGTTCTTGGGGAAACGCTACATAGCGAATGGCCACATCTCCCTCTGCAGCCAGTTGATTGAAATCGGTAAAGTTGCTCATGTGCGGCAGCAACACAACCGCCACATTGACGGTCTCTATTCCAAACGGCGTCATTCGGAATCGCTCAATGTCCACGCTATCTTCTTGGTCCAATTCTAGATTGCGTAGATAAGGCACGACTCCTAAGACCGGCACCCCTGTGCGTTCTTCGATAATCTTGACCCCATCATCAAACAGACGGCGATCGCCTCGAAACTTATTAATGACCACGCCAATGACCCGCCGCCGTTCTTCCGGCGTCAAAAGATCCATCGTTCCAATCACTTGAGCAAACACACCACCACGATCAATATCTGCCACGAGAATCACGGCCGCATCGGCCATCTCCACCACGGGCCAATTCACAATATCTCGATCCCGAAGATTCATCTCCGCCGCACTCCCCGCTCCTTCAATCACCATGACGTCGTATTGTTCGGCTAAACGCTCATAACTCTCTTTCACAAACTCCTTCAACTGCGATTTTCCAGAAAAATACTCCTTCGCCTCCTGACTTCGCCAGACTTTCCCTTGAACAATCACTTGAGTTTTTGTATCCGCTTCGGGCTTCAACAAAATTGGATTCATATCCACATGCGGGGGCAACCCACAAGCTCGCGCCTGAAGTACTTGTGCACGTCCCATCTCCCCGCCTTCCGGGGTAACAAAAGAATTCAGCGACATATTTTGAGCCTTAAACGGCGCCACCCTGATCCCAACCCTATACAACAGCCCACACAACCCCGCCGTAATGAGACTTTTCCCCACATCTGATCCCGTTCCTAAAATGGCAATCGATTTCGTACAAGATCTTTTCAAGCTGATTTCCCACAAAAACTTTGAACAATCAAAAGTTTTACTCTCGATTGAAATCTAATCCACTTTCAGCCTAAAAGATTGTATGGTACATTCAAGGACGTTAGAAATACCAACCAAAAAATATGGCGGCACAATGAAAAGCTTTCGACCGTTCTCTCGAGTTCCCATGATTGTCCTTTGTCTGGCCTTGTCTTGGGTTTCCCCCCATTCCTCCTTCGCTATAGCAGAGTCCGACTCACCATCAACGTCCGGCACCCTGCAAAGTGTCTTGGAGAAAAAGACCTTACGGGTAGGAGTCTCCTTATTCACCCCCTGGACCATCAAACACCCAGACGGCCAGTTGGTGGGGTATGAAATTGACGTGGCTAAGCAACTGGCCAAGGATCTCGGAGTGAAACCGGAATTTCATGTTTTGGACTGGGAGAAGATTATTCCTGCCCTCTTAAACCGGGAAATTGACATCATCATTGCTGGCATTTCGATTACGCCCCAACGAGCTCTTCAAGTGAATTTTAGCCAGCCCTATGATTCCTCGGGGGTAAGCTTGGTGACGAATACTTTATTAACAAAAGCCTTTAAAGGCCCCAAAGACCTCAATAGACGAGACGTCATCATTGCTTCAGTGGCCGGGACGATCTCGGAGGATTTGACACGCCGAATCTTCCCCCAGTCCACACCGAAAACCTTCGCCACGAGTCAGGAAGCGATCAAAGCCGTCATCACCGGAGCAGTCCATGGGTATGTCGAACACGAACCTATCACGACGTTTGCGGCATTGGATAACCCTGACAAGGTCGATGAGCCTCTGTCAAAACCGCTGATTGAAACAAAGGCCGGCTTTGCCGTCAACAAGGGAGATGCCGACTTCATCAATTTTCTCAATGCTTGGATTATCGCGCATGAAGCCGATACCTGGCTGGATTCCGTGCATAACTATTGGTTTGAAGGAGTCGAGTGGAGAAAGGAACTCCAAAAGACTCCATGACGATGACCTTCCCCACTTCAGGTTTCTGGCTCAGTGAGAATGCCTGGAAACAGACTATGCTCCTTGCTCTGGTGCCTGTTCTCCTTGCAGCCGGCATACTGGAAAAATCCGGCACGCAGATTTCCCTGCCAGATGACGATGCCTACCGATCACCCCTATCAGACAATCTCCTTGAATCGAACCAATGGAGAATTCCCCAAGAAGAGAAACGAGACTGGCGTTTACCACCCACTCCTCCAGTGGGCTGGCGTACTCCCCAACCGTCCCCATCCGACAGCTCTTCCTCAAAACGAACCATTGAATTGTTCCCCCGATACAAATCGGGCAATCCCTCCGACTTTGATTTGATCGAACGCGAGGAAAAACCGTTAATTAAGATATTTGAATTCGGGTCAAAATAAATTCTGCAAGAATTTCCCCATCACCCCCTCTCGCCAATCATCAGCCAGATTTTATGGTCTCTACGCAAAGTGCATGTCGACGAAAATCCCAAGACCTTACAGAAAGATTATCTGGGCCATTTGGGAGAGGTAGTCAATAGTTTTCCGTTAATTCTTCATCATCAACCCATTCATACTCTTCCAATTCTTCTATTCCTTTTTTATTCAATTCTGACAAAACTTCTTTTAAATCCAAGGTTTTATTTTTACTGGATTTAATGAAGAACCCCGCAGCAAGCTGACGGGGAATTTCCAAGTTAAAGCAAGTTATGGCGTCATTTAAATTCTCTGCCTTGATAATTACCTTTGCTAACCAGAAAGTATCATCCCTAAAAGTTCCCATATCCCAATGAGAAAATGAAATTCCATCTGAGCAGAAACAAGAGGGCATGGAGTTAGATGTCATAGCAATATGGGCAAGAGCCTCAACCCTACATTGAATTTCATATTGATATTCTATAATCAAATAAGGTCAAGCACGATTTCCTATTACATCCGGTCTTCGTCGTGGTCGATGAGTCCGGTCCAGGTGGTTATGTGGGAAAATGCCTCTACCGACACACCTCGTTTTTCTGCAAGGGCTGCTTTGTTTCGATCAAACGCTTGTTGCGCCATGGGAGCCTTCGGACCAAACGTGAGCACCATATTGTTCCATTCGGCTTTTTCTTCATCAGTTAGGACCTTACCGTTGGCCTTCACCCATTTCCCAATTTCTTCGTCGGTGCCGCCCGATAGTACTCGCTTTTCGAAATCTTCTCCGTTGATTTCCAATTTATCCAGCAGATATTTGTCGAGTCCGACCGTCAAATAATTGTAATCTTGGATTTTCCCCGCATTACGCATGCGGACTTTGTCGATCAAACGTGCGAGATGGCAAAGTCCGACGACTTCTTCTTTGGGACTGCGTGGATACTGTGCTGTGGTCATGAGGTCTCCTTGATAATAAAATGAATGATTGACACTCGGGGTTCTTCGCGAAATGGATTCTTTCCATTCCACTTCCGTCATACCCGCAGCTTGTGAGCCTGCCCCTGCGGTTATTGGCAGGGGCGGGTATCCATCTGAAAGGGATTAAGAGAGATTCCTGCCAACACCTTGCAGGAATGACAGAGAAAGAAAGACGCCAGAATTGTTTGCTTATATATAAACCATTCAGGTCTTCAGAGCAATTTGCCTACACCAACAGCAGGCCGATGGCTATGGCTTTTTTTGCTGAGGCCGATTGCCACCAGACATCAAACCCTTTTGGACCGCCGAAGGGAAAGCCCGCACGGACTTCTTTAAAAACGGGATAGCGATGTCCGCCTGCCTGATGCACCGGTGTGGCCCGTTCAATCAGATTCAGAAACCACTCGGCCTGGCCTCGCTTGAGTCGCACTTCTTGGTCCATGATTCGATTGGGCAAAATAATTTTGTATTGTGTCCCCTTTCCACGTTCGACATCCGGCTGTCCCCCAATCCACACAAATTTTCGTTCCATGCGGGAATGATCAGCTTCCGGACCCGCCTCGAGAATCTGCTTAACCCATGTTCGCTTCACTTTAGGCTTGGGAGTTCGCTCAGGAAACCATTCGCGCACATCACGGTTGAGTTCCAGGCCTTCCTTATAATGCCAGAGCGCCGCACGCAGTCCTTCTCCCACCCAGGTCGGCATGGAAGCTTGCGTATCTTCGTGGACAAGGTCATTTTCTGCGAACCCTTCAAACGCCGGTCCCACCAACTGAAGACCATAGGCATCAGGATTCAATCCGATGGGACTATGGGCCGTCGTCGTGAACCGATGCCAAAACGCCGACTGAATCAATTCATGGGCGAACAACTGGCGAATTCGTTCGAGACTTTCGACTGTTTCTCCCAGGGTTTCGCTTGGTAAACCATACATCAAATAGGCATGCACCAAAATCCCCGCGTCCTGACAGGCCTTGACTACACGAACTGTTTGATCGACGGTGATCCCTTTTTTGACAAGAGCCAGGAGACGATCACAGGCTGCTTCCAAGCCCGCACTCAACGCAATGCAGCCTGAGGCAGCTAACAACCGACACAGGTCAGGCGAAAATGCCGGCTCGAATCGAACATTCCCCCACCAAGAAATCGTCACGCGTCGCTCCAGAAGGGCAAGGGCAAGATTCTTCAATCCTACCGGTGGGGCGGCCTCATCGACGAAATGAAATCCTCGCCTTCCGGTTTCCTCAATTAAGGTTTCAATACGATCCACCAAGAGCTCGCTCGGCGACACTTCATACCGGCCGATGTAATCCAACCCCACATCACAGAAGGTACATTGTTTCCAATAACAGCCGTGGGCAACGGTTAACTTGTTCCAATGCCCGTCCGACCAGAGGCGATGCATGGGATTCAATGTATCCAGGACAGAAATGTACTGATTGAGATTTAATCCCTCGTATGTCGGTGTGCCTATTTCAGATTGGGGCACATCCGGTTCTTTCGCTCCATTGCACCACACGACCACTTGCCCGGATCGGAGAAAGGTCCGACACAGATCCGCCTCGACCCGCTTCCCTTGCACATATTCCAACAAGCATAAGAGAGGGCGCTCACCATCATCTAAGGTGACGAAATCCACCACTTCAAAGAGGCGCGGATCCTGCAATCTTCGCAATTCCGTATTGGCATACCCGCCTCCAAGCATCACCTTGATATCCCGTCTTTGCGCACGCAACTGTTGCCCCATACGAAGGGCACCATACAGGTTGCCGGGAAAGGGCACCGACAATCCCACAACCGAAGGTTGTTGCCGCTCCACATGTTGCCACATCGCTTGGACCATCCATTCATCGGTCAGACTCATGGGTTGCGCCAACGCCTCTTCCAGGCCGTCATATGAGTTCGCCTGCATTGCAATGGATTCGGCATAACGACTTAATGCAAAGTGGGGAGTGATGGTCGCTTGGACCAGATCAGCCAGATCTTCCAGATAGAGCGTCGCCAAATGTTTCGCCTGATCGGTTTGATGGCGAGATGCATCCATTCCATCTTGGCCTCCCCATTCATGCATCGAAAATCGTGGTCCTTGGGGAAGAAATCCCCCCTGACAAATACGCGACGCCAATGTCGGATCGTGGCCCTGCAAAAACCGAATGACCGGATCGATAGTTTCGAGATACGCTCGCGAAAGGCTCAGCATTTGTCGCGCCTCGCCCGGCAAATCTTCAAGGGGATACGTTCGAAGTTCAGCAAAAACTCGATTCAGCCCAGCCTGAGAAAACAAGGCCAACACCATTTCAATGCCCACATCTGCTTGATGCGTACGGTACCCATGAGAACGCAAAAAGCCGGTGAGATAGGCCGTTGAAGGATAAGGCGTGTTGAGTTGAGTCAGCGGCGGGATAATGAGCAGAACAGATGGAGCAGACATAGCAGGCAACACCTACCACATCCGACCTCTTTCAAGCCAGCTTTTTACACAAGGATACTTTGCCGAGACGGGATTGCTGGCCGCTATTGCTGCCTTAACTGACAGGCACGGGCGACGCCATCACGATAACGCTGCCAAAGGGTGAGGGCCTGTTGGAGAGTGGTCAAAATCATATCTTGTTGCGCTCGTGTCTTGGCCCGATTCACGACCATAGCGTAAGCATCGTGTCGATGCCCCCCTTCTACTAATTGGTGTGCTCGAATCAGGTCCAACGCCTTTGGAGAAACGCCATGGAATTTGACGAGTGGGTGGTTGTGGATCTTAGCCGAAATTTGCTTGGCAGTTTTTGCCCGGCTCAGACGCCCCAACTCCTCTCGGTCATGCACACTCCCTTCCACAAAAATCGTCATCACCGCAGCCCCGACCACCCAATCCGGATGATTGGACATCCGATCCAGCCATCGCCGATATCGTTGCGTCGCGGGGAGGAGCGTGATGTCAATAAAATCCTTCTGAGGAAATCCTAAGCCTTCCATCATTTGGAGAAAGAGGTCAGGATGGGATCGACCCAATGACAATTGTCCCGTATCTTCTTCAAAGATATTTTCCGCCAACATTCTTCGCACGCCCAGGGGTGGGTTCTTCCCATGAATGCGCGCGAGAAAAACGGGGAAATCACGAACATACACCGCATATTCTTGCTGATAATGAATTTTGAGTTGGGGTTTGGAAATGGAGGGTCCTACAAACTGCGGCCAGGCCCAGTGATCCTTCCGGCCCATAAGATCCAATAGACTAAGCTGAAACTGCTTACTCGTAAACGCTTTGGGCATGAGTCCAGTCCTTCCCGTTCAAATGGCTTGCACCATTCTCCAACAATACCAACCATCGCTGATCTACGATACCCTTTCGGAAAAAATGCCGCCCCCTAGAGCAGGACGATCAGAAATCGCCATAAACCCTCACAGACCAACAAAAATATCCCCAAAAATCTTCAACACACCGGTCGGCATGATCTTGGCGCTGTTCCAACGCTATACATCTCGACTGCACATTGATCAAAGTGTCGAACAAGTTTTCTTTGTTCTTTGCGGACACTGTCCAATTTCGTGCAACATTTGCCAATCTTCTCACTTCTCGACACGATTCCATCCTTCTTGTCATCCAGATTAACGATTGCCGAGAGTCACAGCTTTCTTTCTCTCCCTGGCATACAGGCACCCAGACAAATTCACGAAGAAGATCAAGCGATTGTACGGCTCACTGTCACCTCCATCAATCCTGGCAATACTTTTGCTTGATGTATCCCTCTACCATCCGCAGATCCGGAATTGATGAATTGGTCAGGTTGAAGAATCATTACCACAGGAGGAGGAACCATCAAGATGACATACGCAGACGCCAAGTACATTAGTGTGGCCAGAAACAGTGAAGTGAAACATCATGAGCGCACCATGGATCAACTAAGCGCCAAGATTGCTCAACTCACCAAGGCGGTAGCTTGGGAATTGGAGCAACATCATTCTCGCCTCAAAGAGCTACAACAGGCTGAGGATACTTTGGCCATAACGAAAGATTCGCAATCATCTATCAACCAGCAGCCAACATTGAAACCCACGCCATCATCTCACCGTCGCTGGACACAATCCCGAAAATATATTCATCGTTCTTCCCAGAAGCCTGTCGCTGAATTGGTGGGCTAAGACCAAGCCTTCCTCATAGAATGCCTCAACCCACCAGGGCACGGCCCCATGGTGGGTTGAAGAACCCCCTCAAAGACATGCGGTCTCATCCACGATCCTTTGTGAAGTGGGGCACCTTCCCACCTCCAGCCTCTATATCGAGGACTCAAGTTGTCCGGACTGCCAGTTTTTCATAATTTTCCCATCTCCAAAATCTCCCCACGAGCGCCGCTCGAGTACCCACATTAGTCATACAAAATCCCATCACCCTTGGACAAGATTTCTTCGCATGGACAACCTGTCCACGGTGCATCGTCACTCTTTGATGCATTCCTCTTATTTACAGACCATTTTGAGGCTTTGAAGACATTCTACCGAAGCATTTCTTGGCATTACCTTTGCTATCCATCATGACCTGGAACATGAACATCCTCGGTCCTTCAATATTCGTTGAAGGTCAATCCGGTCTCTCTTCACTTTATTCAGGGGCTGTTCACCCCCCAAAAAACACTAGGAGGTCGAAAGACAGATGAACGCTGCATCAACAATCATTCGGACAGGAACTCTCGCCATTCTTTGCGGAACCCTTGCTTGGGGGTGTGCTGAAAAACCCGTCCAAGTCACCGATCAGGCCTTACAAGCTATTCAGGCTGCCAAAGAAGCCGGTGCAACTGATTATGCGTCGGAGGATTTACGCCTGGCTGAAGACGAATACCAAAAAGCCCAAGAAGAAATTACCACACAGGACCAGGCCTTTGTCCTCATGCGAAATTACGACGAAGCCAATGCGATCTTGGCAAAAGTGGTGACCAATGCCGAACAAGCCAAGACCAAAGCCATTGCCAATAAACAACAAGCTAAAATGGATGCAGAAGCCGCGGTTGTGCTGGCCAAAACTACCTTGGCTGATGCCAAAAATCTCTTGGCTCAAGCTCCAAGAGGAAAAGGGACACAAGCCGACCTACAAGCCTTACACGGCGATCTTCAAGCGGCAGACACCACGCTTGGCGAAATTGATCCGATTATGGCCAAAGAAGATTACTTGGGCGTGAAAGCCAAAGCGGAATCCGTTTTAGCCCTAGCCACTCGAGTTAACGAACAAGTCGCCCATGCCATGCAAAAAGCTGGAAAGGTCAAAGCTTAATCAGTGAGAGATCAGGGCTCTGGCCCCACGCTGGCCAAACGACAGTCGTGTTGGCTGGGAGCCGGAGTCCTGTTTCTTCTTTCCGCTCTTCTGATTCTCTGGTGGCGTGCGCCAGGTCTTCCTCCCACATTTCCCACAGCCGTCGAACACCTAGACCGCCAAATTTGGCTGGCTGGGGGCGCAAATTTGTTCCCCAAGCAATATGCCGCCTTTCACCAGGAAGTCACCGATTTCCGTCAACATTGGCGTGTCGAAGTTACGCGGTGGTGGGCAACCTGGACCCTTGAAGAATTCACTGATACGAATCAACAACTCATGCAATTGGGCGCCACCTTACTGACGGATACTGAAAAGAAAGCTCTCTTCCAGCAAAATGGGCTCAAAGACTCGCTCAAAGCGGAACAGGCCCAACTCGTTAGATTACGCCGCCTCAATGGATTGTTCGATTTCCGTGGGAAACGCACCCCGCTCTCCCACGCCGAGAGTTATCTCGCTCAAGGACTCTCTCATTTGGCTCAAGGTCAGCTTGATGCCGTCCCGCACCTATTGATGCAAGCCCAGGTCGTCATTCGGCCTATCGAGGAAATTCTCATCCGTCAAATGATTCGCTACTCCAATGAGAAAAAGATCGCACAGTGGGCGAGATGGGTGAAGGACACCATCGAACATTCACGCCAAACAGGTGGCTCGGCGATGGTGGTGATTAAAGCGTCCCGGAAACTTCAGTTCTATCAAGGCGGGCTCCTTCGGCATGAGTATCCTACCGACCTCGGTTTCTCCGGGCTCCAAGACAAACTTTACGAAGGGGATGGCGCGACACCGGAAGGCCTCTTTCATATTGTTCAAAAGAAACACAAGGGAGAAACGAAATTTCATAAAGCCTTTCTGCTGGATTTCCCGACCCCTGCCCACCAACACCGATTTTCACATGCTCGAGCCCAGGGATTAATCCCGGGCAATCGAGGAATCGGAGGCCTCATTGAAATCCACGGGCAACGGCCAGGACAACGAGAGCTCACGAACGGGTGCGTTGCCTTAAACAACGCCACCATGGATACTCTCTTTCCCCTTATTCCATTGAACACTCCCGTGGTCATCGTCGGCACACTCGATCCCATTAACCCCGTCTCCAAGACCTTGGAGCCTATTCAACAGCATCACACTCAACGGGAATCGGTTGTCCAACCTTCTCCCATTGGCTTGTCCCGTCAGGTTATTGAATAAGATCTTCATCCTTTCAGCGCTCTCAAGCATCCAACGCAGCAGAGACAAAATTTCTTCATTTGGACAGCTTGTCTTTCGAATTATCTCTATCGACTAGCTCCATTGCTATTTTCCTAAGATATCTTGGGTTATTGAGGCCTGCCCGCATCCAACAATCTGGCATTACCTTTGCTGTTGATACTCAGGAGTAAATCATATTGATTTACGCAACCCATAAGGAGGGCCTTCCATGAACCAACCCAATCAAAAAAATCAACCCAAAGCCATGCCAACCGGAAAACCTTCAGCCGCACCAGCAGGAAAACCACAAGGCGCTCCGGCCAAGAAGCCATTCGGAAAGTAGAATCAATTTCCTTCTAGGTTGGCTGAGAAAGAATCCCTGCTAGCACATTCATCTCCAGCAAACCAATGGGAAACACGGCAGGGGCCAAATCGTTTGGCCCCTGTTTTATTTAGAGCATAGACACAATCTTGTTGAATCAGAAGCGAGACATGCAGACACAATCTTTACGGCTGAAATTTTGGGAATGGTGCCTACTCCTGGCCATTGCCGGAACCCTTGTCACTCAGGGATGCGCCGAACGGCCTTCGGGGCAAATCGATGCGGTCTTGCGAACATTACACGACGCCCGCTTGTCTGGCGCCCAAGAATACGCCTATGAACAATTGCAGCAAGCGGAGCTTTCATATAGCCAAGCGATTAACGAACTAGATAACCAAGATGCCAAGTTCGCATGGTGGAGAACCTACGCTCAAGGAAAACGGATGTTAGACCTGGCACTGGCGCAAGCGGATCAGGCGAAATCTGAGGCCTCGTTGAACCTTGAAGAAACCAAAAACAATGCCCAGATCGCCCTGATCTTAGCCAGGCAAAATATTCAGCAAACCCAAGCGCTTCTTCTGGAACGACGAGCCCATCTCCCTGAACCACAACAGTTCCATGAATTGCAGAAGGCCCTACAAGGAGCAGAGGCCCTGCTCAATACCATTGAAACAGGAATGCTGAGCCAAGGGGACTACATCCAAGTCATGAGTACCGCCCACGTGGTGGAAACCGTCGCATTGGCGATTCACGAACGCATCCTTTCTACCGTCAGTCAGGCGGAGAAAGTTCAGGTATAAGGTGAAGATCCTACGGCTCGAATGGGGAACTATCCTGAAACGGCTATGGCCGTTGATATTAACCGTGACCTTCATTGGCATTCCCGTCTTGGCGTATTCTTGGTGGGGAACTCCTGACTATCCCGAACGGTTTCCAGTCGAAGTTGAAACCTTAGATCGCACACTCTTCGTTCAAGGCGGCCACCAGTTATTCCCGGATCAGTATCAACAGTTCCATCACCGGCTCCTTGAAATTCGTCACGACTGGCGGACAGCTGTCAATCAATGGTGGTTTCCCAAAGATGGAACCACCTTTCACCAGAGATACAAAGAATTGATGAGTGAAGGCACCCTTCTCTTGGAGGCGATCCGCCAAAAATCATTGGCCCTTCGAATGGACATTGATGATCTGATTCGCCCCGAATATGACCAGGTCTCCCGATTACGATCCCTCACCTCGTTATTTGAAATGGGCCCGGACGTCTCAACTCTTTCTCATGCCGAAGGCCTGTTGAACGAGGCCTCCACACGATTAGAGGCCGGTCAGTTTGGGAAAGCTCGGCTGGCCGTGAAGAATGCGGTCTCATCCCTCCAAACTGTCGAGAAGCATATGGTTGAACAGATGCATCGGTACTCTGACTCTGAACAACTGGCTCGCTGGAATCAATGGGCACAGGACACCATTCAATGGTCAACTGCAACGGGTGGGGCAGCGATTATCACTCACAAGGCCTCTCGAAAATTATTACTCTATCGTCAGGGTCAGGTGGTCGCCGAGTATCCGGTTGATTTGGGTTTTTCCGGTTTACTGGACAAACAATTTGAAGGAGACGGGGCGACACCCGAAGGACGATTTCGTGTGATTCGGAAAAAAGGGGGTGAAGAAACCAAATTTTATCGCGCCCTGCTCATCAACTATCCCAGTCCAGAACATCAAAACCGCTTCCAAGAGCTCCAAGCTTTGGGGGAAATTCCTGAAGGAAGAACTGTGGGTAGCGCCATTGAAATCCATGGCAAAAACCTCAATTCCGACGATCGTACCAATGGATGCATTGCCCTGGAGAACGAGGCGATGGAACACGTGTTTCAACGCATGGCCTTGGGAGGACCGATTACGATCGTTGGTGCGCTCGATACTAACAACGAAGTGGTAAGCACCCTCCATACCTTGGAAGACCATATCCAACGCCGTAACGTACATGAAAAAGAACCAAGCTCCCAACGAGCAGACTTGTATGCCAAGCCCTAATTCTCGACACTCAATTTTTCAAGCGCCATTCGTGAAGGCCCTTCTCTGGCTGATGCTCATTACCCTTCCTGTCATCACAACGGCATCTCTGGCCACTAGCCTTACCTCACCTAAGAAACATCTCCAGAAAAATGACGCGGCGATTTCCACTGCCAAGGTTTCTGCTCGGCCCTTTCCTATCCGCACTTCCATGCAAGGACTCGCTCCCAAGGGCATGTATGTGGTCGTTGATACTGCGCAAAATAGGCTGGAAGTACGAGAGGGCGAGACAATCATTCATACGGCCGTAGCCTCGACTGGCAGTGGCGCAAGCCTGCAAGACCCCAGAGATCCGAATAAAGGTTGGGTGTTTGAAACTCCGCGCGGGGTCTATACGATCCTCAACAAAATTAAAAATCCCGTTTGGGTTAAACCGGACTGGGCCTTTATCGAAGAGGGAGAATCCGTTCCCACCAAACCCAAAGACCGCCTTGAAACGGGGGTGCTGGGGGACTATGCCCTGGGATTTGGTAATGGTTATTTCATTCATGGCACCCTCTACACACGATTATTAGGAACGAATGTCACCCATGGCTGCATCCGTTTGGGTGATACCGATTTAGAATATCTCTATCGTCATGTGCCAACGGGGTCCACACTCATTATTTACTAGCCACCCGCGACCTGCCGTGATGACGTCTTCCATCTTCCGTTCGAGTTTCATGAGTGTGCTCTGGGTAGGACTCTGCCTCTTTGGACTAGAGCCCCCCCGTTCGCTCGCCGCTCCAACCCCAAAAGTCACACCTCCTCCTTCGGTTACAATGGAATTGCCGATCGCTAAAACTAAATCGTTGTACATGATCATCGATATTCCCCGTAAGTTAGGCATCTTGAAAGCTCGAGGGATGACGTTGCGAACCTTTCCGTTCCATGACATTGCCTGGATAGGAAATTCGATTCCCCAGCCTTCCAGTTTTTCCCTCGCCACCAAAGACCCCATGATTTCGCCCCTCACCCTTTCACCACCTCCGATTCCTGAGAAAACGGCTGAGGCGACTCGCGAAGAGGACCAATCCTCCCAGGTATCCGCACCCAAAGCCCAAACTGTCGAGGATATGCCTCTTCGGTATGAATTAGTTTTGGATGACCGAATGATGGTGATTATTCAAACGCATCACCTCCCCTCTTTTTGGGACAATGCGTTCCAACAGATGGCGAATTGGACCGGCCGAGTGACCGCCAATGTTTCGACATGGAAAGAGGCGTTCGGCCAACCTTCACAGCCCTATCTCGTCCTGTCCATGGAACCAAAAGATGCCCAGGCGTTGTATTGGGCCGTCTTACCTCCCATGCCCTGGCTGGTACTTCCGTGAGACTCGCACCTTCGCAGTTGAGTTAACTAATAGACGCCGGAAAGATTTATTCCTTAAGTTGGATGCGTAATTGGCCGTCGTGGATGGTCAAATCTTCCACCCCTTTGGCGAATTGATCCCAAAACCCGCCGGCTCCGCCAAATTCTTCCACCAAATTAAGATGTTTAATATCGCCCCACCAGGCGCTGGGTAATGGCACGCCCCCTAAACTGATCCCCTGCATCGCCACAACCGGTTTGCCATGGGCGTAACTTAGTGCAACTCCAAAATTGAGTTTCAACGTTTTCCCACCCACAACCGGCACGTCGTCATTCACAGGCACGACCAATTTCACACTGACGAGGTTGTCCGAAAGATCCACCGCCACATACCTGGACATCTCGACATCCTTTGCAATCAGCGCATTCACTTCACGCTCCGTCAACAAAATTTCTCGAGAAGCCCCCTCCTCCGAATACGGTTCGGGCACAAGTGGCTCCTCAGAGGAAGCACCCTTTGAAGTTGAAGAAGAGGATATCGGCGTCTCGATTTGTCCTAATTGCGTCATTTTACGGTCCAAGGTCCGTTGCTCGGATTCGGTTAACCGCGTCGGTTCAAAGGTTGCCGCATATAAATATTGATTGACCCACCACGTGGTCACCAACGCAGTCGCCAACACCGCCAGGCCAACAAAGAGCACGACTTGTTTCCCGCTGAACCGCGGTGACGAATGGTCCGCATGAGATTTTTCTGAATTCATAGCGCCCCCTTGATGCCCATGCCGATCACCGGCATTCTGATAGGCCGTGAGATGTGATGAGGGAATAGCGATGGGCCAGAGATACCCACCGCGACACAACACCCGTGATGTTTCCCCAGCCTTTCTATGAAATCATGCCTGAAGATATTTCTCAAGAGCCTCATCATCCCCCCTCAACAATCTCCGCACCAGGATCTTTACTAATAGCGACAGACCCGATATGGTGGCATGACAATTCAATCCCCCTCTCTCACCAATTCCCTATCTGCAGGAGGATTTCAATGGGATTATTTGATTTCGTCAAAAGCATCGGAGAAAAAGTATTTGGAAGCAAGGACGATCCCGCCGCAAAAATTCGGGAACATCTCGAATCCCGCGGACTTGGCATTACCAACTTAACCGTTGAATTTCAGGAAGACGACGGGAAGGTCTTTCTGGCCGGCCAAGCACCCAGCCCAGAAACCAAAGAAAAAGCCGTATTGTTAGCGGGCAATGTCAAAGGGGTTGCTGAGGTGTTTGCTGAAAAACTAACCGCCCCTGAGCAAAAAGCCAAGGTCGAATACTATATCATCCAATCTGGCGATACCCTTTCAAAAATTGCCAAGAAATATTTAGGGGATGCGATGGCCTACCCCAAAATTTTTGAGGCCAATCGGGAAGTCATTAAAGATGCCAATTTGATCTATCCCGGACAAAAAATCCGAATTCCGTTACCGTAATCAGTGCCAAGAAGGGGAACCTGAAAGGAAAGAAGCCATTCATCCTTGAGGTTCCCCTTCTTTCATCCCACCTCCCATCCTCTCTCCTCCTGCTAGGATTGGGAATATTTTTCATCGGTGGCTGGTTCTATCAAGAAGGCCAGCAGGTTCTGCTTGGGATACTCGGCCAACCCGTCATGGCAGAAGGGATCGAAGCAAAGCCCTTAGCCGATCGGCCCGGCTATCGCCCGAGAGGCTCCCTTACCTCAACCTCCTCAACAAGACAAGTCGCTGTAACCTATCGCTTTTTGGAGTCTGATGAGTTAAGGCAGGGCACGACCATTGTGAATGCGGGAATTGCCGATCTTAGGACCCTTACGGATCAAGAAGTTTTTCCAACCATAGCCGTTGGTTTTCTCCCATTCGCACCTAATATTCATGCCGTCATCCGTCCTTTGCGCGAAGACCTCTTCATGATTCCTATCTTTGGCCTTGCCTGTCTTGGATTTGGAATCGCCCACCAACAACATCATCGAAAGGCTACGAATACATGATACCCAATATTTCTTGACGCCCAGTCAATATCACCTATTCCCTCAGCCTATCCTCTCTCAACGCCATAGTGGGTTTTGGCCAGATAACCCTGTCAGCCCTTAAGCCTCTACACCTAAGCGAGTTTCAACAAGCCTTTTTTTCTCAGTGAAATCCCGTATAGCACTTTTCCCCGGCTTAACGTAAGCTTTCCTTCCCCTCTCGTTTGTGAAAGTCTTAAAGGCACATACATTTTCCTTTTTATTCCTTCATTCTGGCGAAAGGAGTTTTTCTCATGAATCTTTTAGAGACGATTCTGAACGCAGGCGGTGGTGCAGTTGTTCAAAACATGTCCAAATCCCTCGGTCTTGGGGAATCACAAACACAAAACGCCCTGGGCCAATTGTTACCGGCGGTGGCCCGAGCCATTGGCAATAACGGATCTTCAGGTGATGGCTTAGGGGCATTGTTAGGAGCCCTGGGAAAAGGCAATCACCAACGATATCTGGAACAACCGAAGTTACTGGGCCGTGCAGAGAGCATTCAAGATGGCAACGGGATATTAGGGCATGTGTTCGGCAGCAAAGAGGTCAGCCGGGGTATCGCCTCCAAGGCTGCGGCAAACACCGGGATTGGGGAAGATATCCTGAAGCAAATGTTGCCCATGGTGGCTTCACTGGCGATGGGTGCGCTCAGTCAAAAGGCCACTGGTTCAGGCATGCTCGGAGCCCAGGCCCAAGCGCAACCTTCAGGATTAGGAGGGCTCACGTCCCTTCTAGACTTTGATGGAGATGGATCCATTGCCGACGATCTGCTCGGTATCGCGGCCAAGAAATTTTTCGGAGCATGAGCATGTCTCTAGCAGGTCAACCTGCACGGCCTTCACTGGGAATGAGCACGCTATGCGCCTAGGACCATTTGGCCAAAGACGCGGAATGGGTGGCCAGCCACGCCAACGCATGAGCTGGAAAGTCCGCTTGATTCCCATTGCGCTGTTTGCCATCTACGGCCTGTACTATTACGTCTCGAATCAAGAAGCCGTCCCCATCACCGGGCGCACACATCTCGTGGATATGACCCGTGAGCAGGAAATGTCGTTAGGCTTGCAATCCTACCAAGATATTCTCAGCCAATCCCAAGTGGTTCCCCAAGGAGAAGCAGTGGACCTCATCAGAACCATTGGTCGGAAATTAGCCAATGCCGCCGCAGATGTGGATCCAGGGTTTGACTGGGAATTTAATGTCATTCAATCCGACCAGGCCAATGCGTTTGCGTTACCAGGCGGGAAAACAGCGGTCTATACGGGGTTATTTCCTGTGGCAGAAAATGCCAATGGCTTGGCCGTCGTCATGGGCCATGAAATTGCCCATGCCATTGCCCGGCATGGGGCAGAACGAATGGCCTACCAAAAGTTAGTCCAGATTGGATCGATGGCGGCCAGCGTGGCCTTGGGAGATATGGATTATCAAACGCAACGCGCGGTCATGGGCGCCTTAGGCGTTGGCGCCCAATACGGGGTTCTCCTACCCTTTTCACGGGACCATGAGTCGGAAGCCGACTATATGGGGCTCTTATTCGTCGCCCGCGCATGTTTCGATCCGACCGAAGCGCCCCGCTTGTGGGAGCGCATGGGGGAGATGAGCCAGGGGCAGCAACCGGCAGAATTTATGTCCACCCATCCCAGCCACGAAACCCGCATTAAACAATTCGAAAAATGGATGCCCGAAGCCCTCACCATCCGCGAACAACACTGCCACAACTCATCGAACTCAACATCCTGACTCTTGCTTTTTCGATCTTCGCCTTTCCCTACAAGAAGCAATATTCACTGGAATGATGGCAAGTTAATGATGAGTTTGGCGGGGAAAAGGATATGAGTGTCTGGGCCGCTTCGAACTTCTTGAAGAAGGGTTTCGATACTGGGCTCTACCATCCCTTCAAACGAAATCTTCCCATTCGTTTCCACGGTCACAGGTTTGGAGAAATCCACCAGGTCCTGATTGAGAAAAACCGTATAACGCCTGATTCGATTGGCAGTCACAACGATGGTGTTGGAGGTAGTAATCTCGGCATGAAGCTTGGCGAAAATCCCTCCCGTGATCATTTCATCACGACTATCAATTAGGTTCTCGGTGAAGGCGGCAATCTGATCGGTCGAATCAATCCGCACCCAAGAGAATGGCGTCAGATGCGTCGCATCTCTGACCACTGTAACCTTTCTTGGCAATGACATTTGTCGCTGCTGATCAAACCAGGCAATCAACTCCGGCAATTCCTGTCGAGGAAAGAAATGGCCACCGGCATGTGGATGCGTCCATTGATGTTCGTGATAGAGATGAGGAATCCCGAGCCGTGTCATTTCTTTCACCAAGTTCCGACTAAGCTCTACGGGCATAACCTGATCTTCCGCCCCATGAATCACGTAAACCGGGGTCTGCGTCAAATTTGCTAGAAAAGGAAATAAGACATCGTCAATGCCACTGGCCATGGGCGCAATACCCGCAAAAAGGTCGGCATGGTGCATCCCAATGATCCACGTGCCGATTCCGCCATTCGACATACCCGTTAGAAAAACCCGGTCGGGATCGATGTGATATTCCTCCGAAACATTTCCCAAAACTGCCAAGGTGAGATCTTCGCCAAATCGCGTCCACCAGGCCCCCATAGAAATTGTGGGACAAGCCAGGATATATCGATTCTCTAAGCGCGGGACCCATCGATCCAGATAGGCTTCGCCAGTAAACCCCGCCCCATGCAAACACACAATCAGGGGATAGGCTCGCTCAGGGGTATAGGTAGGAGGCACATACAACGCAAACGAGGCATCCTGACCTCGTACCGTTACCAATCGTTTAGGTTGCGCACCAACCGGAGCGTTCGAATAGCGCGGGGCCTGACGGATCGCCGCTTCTACCGTGTGGAAATTGGCATCGGGATGTTGAAGGATTGCCTGAAGAATCTCCTGAGAAGATTCGGCTGATCCTCCGCGAATATAGTCTCGGACCAAGGAACCAAGAGGTGAAGGCTCAAGGGCAAAGGCGGTTTGGAGGCCAAAGAACATGACACCCCAGCATACGGCTTGGAAAAGACAACAAAAGGGAGCAGAGCGCAGCTTCATGAACCCCTTGAATGGCATGAAAAAAGAAAATATCTATTGCGAGGGATTAGGTCGGGCTTTCGTAAAAGATATACGGAGTCGAGTAGTCGCTGAATTCGAAATAGACTTTTTTCTCACCAGGATCTTTAAGACCATTCAAGTTGGCATCCAAGACCCCATAGCCAAAACGGTACGGACGTGGCTGGCCATCTTCCGTACCCGTGGCGGTCGTTAATTTGTCAATTTTCAAAAATCGCTTGACGAGTTTTTCTCCCGCATACACTTCCAACACCCCATCAGTGCCCGTCCAGTTCTGTACCGCCCGTCCGATTTTATTTTGGGTTTCCTGCGTACAGGAGGCGAGAAAGAGCAATCCAAAAATTAAAAAACTATACGGCATATTTGCGATCTCCTTAGTTTCTCGACGCTAACCGTTGATAGGCTTCTCGAATGAGGTCTTTGCCATAGGTTCGCTCTAACCGGCGCACGATAAAATGTCCGCGTGCCATATTCTGAAAATGATCCATAAACAACAAATTGATCGTGGCCCCACCCGCAGCACCGACTAAAGGAATCGCCTGAGCCGCCGCTTTCTCTGTGACTTGGATACTGTATCGCGAGGCAATTTTGGCGAGAAACCTGACGAGCACCGGAGCTCCGGAACTCGACAATCCATGCTCGGCCAAATACTTCACGGCCTCCGTCATCGCCCCCGCTAAGGCGGCACGGACCGCAAAATATCCTGTATCGACGCCATCATCATCGTGTTTGGTCCCACCCAATGCAAACACTTCTAAGCAGGCTAACTTGGTCGCCGCATCAGAAAGTGGTGCGCCCTCACTTCGGGCGATATCAGCAATGGACCGCAACATAATGGTCGTTGAGATCGGCAACTCCACGGTCAGCGCCATTAACCCAAAGGCTCCTCCTACGGCACCGCTCACGGTGGTCATGACTCGATGGGCGCCATCGGCAGATTCGCCTCGATAGCGTTCATCCAGCGTCGAAACGGCTAAATCCATGGCTTTGGATAAGGCTTTGTGCGTGGTGCCCACTAACTTTTCAGACACGCCATTAGGCAGCATCGTGATGGCTTTTTCTACCGGCGCTCCGATGAGATTCGTCACCTTCGCTGCAAAGGATGGATTTTCGAGAAGGTCCACCGCTCTCGTTAAGTCTTGGTGGTCAGTGGGGCTCAGGCTTGTCATGGGCTAGTGACCTCCCATCGGTTTTTCGTTCATTGGCATATCTGTCACAGGGTCTGTGGCTTACGGCTTCAAATCACACGTCAGGCAAAAATGTCTGGATAGTTGCTCCTATTTTCGAGAACCGATATTCGCCTTCACCAGCCAGTCTTTCCCAATCTTTGTGAGTTCTGGATTCACAAGGCACCAACTCTGTTCTAGCCTCCTAGGAGAGCCCCCCCCAATCAAGCCTTTGGCATCCTGGCCTCCCATTAAGACGGGAGCCATATACAATCGTACCTGATTGACTAAACCCTCGTGAAGGGCTGTGGCATTGACGGTACTCCCACCCTCTAACAAGACCGAGGACATCCCGGCTTGCCCTAATTTTCCTAATGCCGCTTTCAAGGAAACCTTGCCCTGTTTCTGAGGTACGACCCATACTTGTACGCCCTGCTTTTGTAATGTGTGAATTTTTCGAGGCGAGGCCTGAGTGGTCGTACACACAATGGTCGGTTGCTCATGGACCCATTGTACAACTTTTGCCGTCGCGGGAATTTGCAATTGACTATCCAAGACGACACGGACCGGTTGTCGGCCTCTTCGTTCCCTTGAGGCATTCCCGGAGCCTCTCGCTGAGAGGTCAGGGTTATCAGCCAGGACAGTGCCAATCCCCACCATCACCGCATCCACCTGACTTCGAAGACGATGGACATCTTGTCGCGCCTCTTCCCCGGTGATCCATTTTGAGTCTCCGGTTGCCGTCGCAATTTTACCATCCAACGTCATCGCCCCTTTCAAGATGACAAATGGTCGTCCCGTCATCATCCACTGTCGATACACTTCATTAAGCTGCTGAGCTTCATCTTCCAACACACCCACCGTGACTTGAAGTCTGGCACGTTTGAGCATATGAATACCCTGGCCGCTCACCTGCGGATTGGGATCGGCCATCGCCACACAGATTCGCGAGAGACCAGACTGAATCAGGAGTGGCACACAAGGCGGCGTACGTTTACGACTATGGCAACAGGGCTCCAACGTGACATAGAGAACGCCACCTCGCGCACGCGGTCCCGCTCGGTGAAGCGCCAAAATTTCTGCATGCGGTTTTCCTGCCTGTTGATGATACGCTTCGCCGACCACGTGACCGTGACTCACGATGACGGCCCCCACCATGGGGTTCGGACTGGTCTTCCCTTTCCCCCTGGCTGCCAGGGAAAGGGCGCGCTTCATGTAGAGATGATCGGATGGGACGGTGGTCACCGTCGTTTTGAGGAGGTTGAGGATTTCTTACGAGGCGCAGATTTCGTGACTGCCTTTTTTTTCACTGCCGCCTTTTTGGCTGCAACTTTTTTAGTGGCAATTTTCTTTGTCGTTGCTTTTTTCGTGTGTGCTTTCTTTTTGGCGACAGACTTAGTCGGTTTGTTAGTCGCGGTCTGTTTTGCCTTACCCGTTTTCTTGACCGAAGGCTGACCCTCACGTCGCTCAAGAACGGCCAACGCCGCTTGGGCCGCAGCCAGCCGTGCAATGGGCACACGATAGGGTGAGCAGCTCACATAGTTCAGCCCTAATTCATGGCAGAACATAACCGAACTCGGCTCACCTCCATGTTCACCACAAATCCCCAACTTAATGCTTGGGCGAGTGTTCCGACCATCCTGAATGGCCAACTTCATCAACGCCCCCACGCCTTCTTGGTCCAACACGGCAAACGGATCGGCATCTAAAATATTCTCGGCCTTCTTGTCGATGGTGGCTTTGCACATCCGGCAGACCATTTTTTTCCAATCCACATTGTTGCGCTGACAGACCGGGCATCGGTCCTGCCGATCCAGATAAAACCCGATGTAGGGCCCGGCGTCGTCGCGCGAAAACCCAAATGTGGTTTGGGTCAAATCATTCGTCCCAAAGGAGAAGAATTCCGCATCTTTGGCAATTTGCCCGGCTGTAATCGCCGCACGTGGCAATTCAATCATCGTCCCCACCAAATAATTCAATTTCATGCCATATTGCGCCATGGTGTGTTGAGCCACTTCCCGAATGAGTTCTTTTTGGGCTTTCATTTCCGAAGCCATGCCGACCAACGGAATCATGATCTCCGGAACAATTTTCTTGCCTTCCCTGGCCACTTCGCAAGCTGCCTCGAAAATGGCTCGGACTTGCATTCTGGTGATCTCCGGCATCGTGATCCCTAAACGACACCCTCGAAGGCCCAGCATAGGATTATATTCGTGGAGCTCCTCCACTCGATCTAAGATCCGTTGTTTCTCTTTCATTTCTGCTGGATCGCCGTTCGTGAGCTCCAGTTTGGCCAGCTCCACCAACAACTGTTCTCGCTTCGGCAAAAATTCATGGAGCGGGGGGTCCAATAAACGAATGGTGACCGGGAATCCCTTCATCTCACGATAAAGCCCGATGAAATCCTGCCGCTGCAGGGGAAGCAACTGCTCCAAATACAGCTCCCGTTCCTCGCGAGAGGAGGCCAAAATCATTTGCTGCATGATGGATACACGATCCTCGGCAAAAAACATATGTTCCGTGCGGCAGAGGCCGATTCCTTCCGCCCCAAAGCCACGGGCAATCTGGGCTTGATCGGGCACATCCGCATTCGAGCGGACACGCAACCCACGGAACGCATCCGCCCACTTTAAGATTTTGGAAAAATACTGATATTTTTCCGAGTCCTTGAAATCCATACGACCTTGAATGACTTGAATCACCTCTGAATCAACCACCGAAATATCCCCGACATACACTTTCCCCGTGAAGCCATTTAAAGAGATATACTCTCCCTCAGATAAAATTAGCGTGCCAAATTGCACCGTCCCATCTGGCAGGACATCAACCGCATCACAACCAGCAATACAGACTTTACCCATCTGCCTGGCGACGACTGCCGCGTGAGAGGTCATTCCCCCTTTGGCCGTCAAAAATCCTTCGGCCGCATGCATACCGTGAATATCATCAGGACTGGTTTCATGCCGAACTAAAATGGCGCGTTCGCCTTTGGCCTTCAACTCCACCGCTCGATCGGGGGTGAGCGCGATTCGCCCTGCCGCAGCCCCTGGGCCAGCTGGCAATCCTTTGCCGACTGATGGAAATTTTTCCTCTTCACTGCTTTCAAATATGGGATAGAGATATTGGGAGAGTTGTTCTGGGGCTACACGTTTGACAGCTTCTTTCCGGTCAATGAGACCCTCTCGAACCATATCCACCGCAATGCGAACGGCCGCAATCCCCGTACGTTTTCCCACCCGGGTTTGCAACATGTACAATTTACCTTCTTGAATCGTGAATTCAAGATCCAACATGTCCCGATAATGTTTTTCAAGAATACGTTGGGTTTTAATGAGGTCTTTGTACGCACTGGGGAGACTTTCGTGTAACGATCCTACCGGCAAAGGCGTCCGAATCCCGGCGACCACATCTTCTCCTTGCGCATTTAGAAGACATTCTCCAAAAAAGGTCGACATGCCATTAGCTGGGTTTCGAGTAAAGGCGACCCCAGTTCCACTCGTATTCCCCATATTCCCAAACACCATGGACTGCACATTAACCGCCGTCCCCCATTCATCCGGAATGTCATAGAGCCGCCGATAGGTCACTGCCCGGTCACCAAACCAGGAATCAAACACGGCATTAATGGACATTCTCAGTTGCTCGAAGGGATCTTGTGGAAAATCACGTCCCGTTTCCGATTTGACTAATGCTAAATATTGCTCAACCAAACCGCCCAACGCTTCTTCCTGCAAATCCGTATCATGAGTGGCCCCTTCAGCGCGCTTCACCGCCTCTAAGGCTTTTTCAAAACCCTCGCGGGACATGCCCATCACCACACTCGAAAACATCGTGATGAAGCGCCGATACGCATCCACCGCGAACCTGGGGTTATTCGTTTTCTTCGAAAGACCTTGCACTGTCTGCTGGTTCAGGCCAAGATTTAATACCGTGTCCATCATGCCAGGCATGGACGCTCTCGCCCCGGACCGAACAGACACCAATAAGGGATGGTCAACATCACCCAATCGCGCCTTCATGGTCTTTTCCACCTTATGAAGACCATGGAGCGCTTGATCCCACATGCCACCAGGATATCGTTTTTTGGAATAGAAATATTCTACACAGGCCTCGGTGGTAATCGTGAATCCGGAAGGCACCGAAATCTTCAAGTTGGTCATCTCAGCCAACCCAGACCCCTTGCCACCCAAGAGCTCCTTCATATTTCCCGATCCCTCAGCTTTACCGTCACCGAAGAAATAGACGTATTTTTTCTGCCGCATGTCTCGCTCTCCTTTACCCTACCAGGACTCTTAGATAGAAATGAGAATAATGCATCATCAACAATGAGAGGGAAGTATGGAGCAGGTGCCATTGAGAAGAAAGGGATGGACACCAAGACCTCACCGCGACCAATAAGCCCAATGGGCTCGTCCATGGCCTGAATTGAATTTGGGAATACGCGGATTGAGTTGGAACGAGGTATGGTGGTATCACAGCTGGCGAATAGCCCCGATACTCAGGTCGAACGATGATAAAAAGATTGAAGGCGAAGATGATAATTGGCAATTAATCGGCGTTTGATCCAAATTCCTGACATCATAACCACTATCGCAAAAATCATCAGGGCAATCAATCGATAATTTTCTTTTGATTGGCCAGAAAAATACAGATTGCCGTCAGCACCCATGGCCAAAATCCGGCCCGGCGGCAATGAATGGGTTTGCCCCGACATGTCAGAAAAATCGATCCATTCGGTACACACCTTCACCAACCCTTCAGCACCAGCCACCTTTGCCCACTGCACCCCGATACAATGCCCATTGGCCGGATCGTAGAGTTCCGGCTTGGCCAGGGTCGCCTCCAAGTCTACGCCACTGACCCATAACCCAAGTAATAGCAAGGCATTACAACCAACCATTAACCCAATGGTTACAAGGGTCGTAAAACGTTGGACCCGTCGAGATTCCTCAGCGTTCTCATAAATAGGCCGTTCCGTACTCATCAGGCTTTGGGTCCTTTGCCTTAAGACCACTTCTCAACTGTCCCGGGTTCGAGACGCTACCCAGCCTCAGCCCCGGAGGTGTGAATGCACGAAAAATCGGCAAGCGTCAGGAACAGGTGATCGACGGCCGTCAGCAGAGAAAGGCGATTCTCGCGAATGCTGGGATCAGGATCGTTAACCAGGACTGAGGCAAAAAATTCATCGATCGGCGTCTTAAGGGCCAAAAGGGCCTCAAGAGCCTCACCGTACTGCTGCTTGGCAATCGACGTGCTCACCGTGTGCTGGGATTGAGAAAGAACTTCAGCCAACCGTTGCTCAGAATCATGGGTAAAACGTTCGGATACGACATCCGACACATTCCATGCTTCTTTTTCGACAATGCGATGGGCACGCTTAAATCCAATCATCAAGGTTTCAAAGTCTGGTTGATTCGCAATCTTTTGTAACGCTCCCATCCTCGAGACAAGATCCGCCAGGTCAGCCGAATGTGTGGGGCGCACCCGCGTCACCGCCTCCATGACATCCTCTCGAACATTCATCGTGTTTCGGCCATAAAACCGCAAGCGATCAATGACGAAGTTGATGATTTCTGTGGCCGTCTTTGGCTCACCATGTCCCACGCCTTGTTTGGCGAGAATCTGGAGCATTTGCCCGAACACCTCCACCAAATTCAACCGGACCGAGGCCTCACTCACGAGCCGGACTAACCCATACGCCGCTCGTCGTAACCCTAACGGATCTTCCGAGCCGGATGGCGCCATCCCCACAGAGAAAAAGGAAGCAATAGAATCACATCGATCAGCACAGGCGACCAACCTCCCGGCTAGACTCACCGGTAATTGATCATCAGGGAATCGGGGAAGATACTGCTCCCCGATGGCCTGAAAGACAACCTCTGCCTCACCATCATGACGCGCATATTCCTCGCCCATGATACCCTGCAAGGTCGGGAACTCACCAACCATGCCGGTCGTCAGATCGGCCTTCGAAAGCCAGCCCGCCCGTTCACACGCTTCTTTGAGATCCTGGCGATCCAGGGTCATCGCCATCCACCCTGCCAAATCCCGTATCCGCTCTACCTTCTGACGCATCGTGCCTAATTTCTTATGAAATATGACACCATCTAACGCGGCAACTCGTTCATGGAGTGGCTGTTTCTCATCTTCTTGAAAGAAGTATTGGGCATCCTTGAGACGAGCGGAGAGCACGCGCTCGTTCCCTTTGGTGATTAAGGTCGTTTTTCCCCACGGCGTATTGGTAACCGCCATAAACTTTGGCAAAAGGCTGGCGTCTTTCCCAACCAGTGAAAAAAAGCCTTGATGTTCTTTCATCGAAGAAATCAACACCGCTTTGGGCAGCACTAAAAAATCTTTCTGAAATGTTCCCAAGATGGTATGCGGACATTCGACCCCCCAGACGGCTTCTTCAATCAGCTCCTCCCGATGAACAGACTCAACGTGTCCTCTCGCAGTTTTGGTCAACTCGGCCATCTGCCGAATAATCTCTGTCCGTCGCTCATCGGGATCAACCAACACGCCAAGTTTTTTTAAAGCCGGAATATACGTACCCGCACCAGTTAAGGCCACTCCCAGGCCAGGCTTCTTCCCTTTGATGCGGTAAAAGCGATGACCCCAGGTCACTCGCCCGGATCGTATCCCTGCAAATTCTATTGTGAGCGGTTGAGTCCCTAATAACGCCACCATCCATCGGATGGGACGTGCAAATTTAGCTTGAGAGGCATTCCAGCGCATGGCTCTGGCAAAGGTCATTTTGGCCAAATACCCTGGAAGAATTTCAGCCAGGACCTGCTTGGCAGATTGGCCGCGTTCGTGCTTCTGAAAGGCCAGATATAACCCTTTGGGTGTTTCTTTGATGGTCAATTGGTCAATGGAGACACCTTGGGAATGGGCAAATCCTTGGGCGGCCTTGGTGGGAACGCCCGACGCATCAAAGGCCGCAGACTTCGGAGGGCCAACAATTTCTTGCGTGAGCGAGGCTTGCTGAACGTGCAGACCATCAACCAATAGGGCTAATCGTCTCGCTGTTCCAACCGTTCGTATGTGCTGATAGCCCAACCGGGCCTCAGCGAAAAGCTGTTGTCCAAGCGCAGCCAGATCCTGAAGCGCTTGAGGCAGAACCTTCGTCGGAATTTCTTCCGTGCCGATTTCTAGCAAAAAGGGTAACGACTTCACGGTGGGCTTGCGAGAAGACGAGTTCTGAACTTTAGTCGGTGGTTTTTTTGAAGGTGCCATGTCAGAAGAAACTGAGACAACCTAGATTTCAGAGCTGATTGCTTACCGCTTTTTTCGTATTTTTTGTGCGACCGTTGCCTGGTTTTGAGTGACTAACGGAAAACCCATGCGTTCACGTTGATCGAAATAGGCTTGGGCACATTTTCTTGCCAAATTGCGAACGCGCGCAATATAGCCGGTCCGCTGAGCCACACTGATCGCGCCCCTGGCATCCAACACGTTAAAATAGTGTGAGCATTTCATACAGCAATCATAGGCGGGCAACACTAAGCCTCGCGGGTGATCCAGCAACTGCTGACATTCTTGCTCATAACGATCAAACGAGGCTTGGAGAAGACTGACGTCCGCCGTTTCAAAATTATAGATCGACCATTGCACTTCTGACTCATGATACAGCTCGCCATACCGAACGCCCTCTGTCCAAACTAAATCATAGACATTATCCACTTCCTGCAAATACATCGCGATCCGCTCGAGGCCATAGGTGAGTTCGACCGTCACAGGATTCATTTCCAAGCTCCCCACTTCTTGGAAATACGTGAATTGGGTAATTTCCATCCCATCTAAGCGGACTTCCCAACCTAAACCCCAAGCTCCTAGGGTTGGCGATTCCCAATCATCTTGCAAGAATTGAATATCGTGCTGATAGGGATCTAACCCTAAATGGGCGAGACTTTGTAGGTAGAGATCTTGAGAATCGGCAGGAGCAGGCTTCAACACGACCTGGTACTGAAAGTAATGTTGCAAACGATTGGGATTGTCACCATACCGTCCGTCCGTTGGTCTTCGACAGGGCTCGATATAGGCGGCCCGCCAGGGTTCTGGACCAATCGCGCGCAAAAACGTGGCAGGATTAAAGGTTCCCGCCCCTTTTTCCGTATCATACGGCTGGACAAGGATGCAGTCGTGAGATTGCCAAAACTGATGGAGGGAAAGAATAATCTCTTGAAATGTCACAATGCTCGACTTTGGACGGGAAAAGCCATGAAATTTCGACCATCACTCATCTTGGACTAACCTAAAATTTTGAGCAGCCACATGAATTTGCCCAAGCTTTTGACGGTAGCAACAACCCTTTGATCAGTCAAGATTGTAGCCATTGGGTGTACACTGATGGCTGATGCCAAAAAAATATTCGCGAGAATACCTCCATCTTGTTTTTCATGACCTCACTCAAGTATATTTGAGCCCCTGTTTATCCATTGAGGAGGGGTGCAACCAATGAAACCATTTGCTCAAGTATTCTTTTGGACCTGTATCAGTCTTTCGGCCTTAACCATGGGATGTGCCGAAATGAATGGCGGTTCAACCGCGGGAACCGGATCAACCTCAGCTGGCACCGCATCAAGTAGCGAAGCCAGCGCCATCACGACGGGGCCTAGTCGAGTATCCCAAGGCACACAAGGGGACTCACTGGACGCCTGCTTGGCACGAATTCCAAGTGATGCGACGGCAGGACAACGCATGGTTGCGGAGCGGACATGTCAACGGGATGCGGATAATCGTTCCCCCATTCTTGCGGTCCCTGGCCAATAATCCCATCTTGTTTTTTCTGAGTTCGCTGGCCAGTCATTGGCCAGCGAATTCGGCTACTCTCCCGTTGCTTTCTAGCCCAACAGTTCGCATAGTGTTGCGATCAAACATGTTGGCTTTGCGACATTGCCTTCCCTGACCTGACCGACGGTCGAAGTGCACCTTCATGGCTTCTTCTATCATTATTAAAGGCGTCCAACTCTCGTTGCACTGCGGTGTCACGGAAATCGAACGATCCCAACCTCAACCGATTTTGGTCGATCTCATCCTGAAATGTCCGAATGAACCGGCCTTCCAAAGCGACCGGCTCACGGATACTGTCGACTATGCGGCAGTTGTCCAATGCATACGAGACACCGTGGGAAAACAGGCGTATTCTCTTCTCGAAAAACTCGCCGAAGACCTTTGCCGAGCACTTTTTCAACATTTTTCCCTGACGCACCTCAACATTTGGGTAAGAAAAGTCCAAGCCCCCATTCCAGATTTTTCAGGTTCCGTTGGAATTCGATTACTGCGGTCACAAAGAGACTACCTTCAAACCAAACATGGAGATCCCTCACCATTTCTCATGGCCCAACTCCCACGCTTGCCTCGTGGGAAAGCCCTAGATGTGGGGACCGGACGGGGCCGCCATGCACATTTTCTCGCTACCCAGGGATTCTCCGTTCACGGGATTGATCGAAATCGAGAAGCATTGGAATTTCTCGATACTCAGTCGCGGGAAGCGAGGGGGCTTCCCATCACCACCGAATGTCTCGATTTGGAGACTGACGATCAGAATCCTCCTGACCTAGGAACAGCACGATACGACGTTATTCTGGGGTTCTTCTACCTGTATCGCCCCCTTTTCCCACGATTATTACAAGCATTGAAACCTGGAGGGGTCATTCTCTACGAAACCTTTCTCCTTGATAACCATGTTCATCGACACCATCCCCGTCGAAAAGAATTTTGCCTAGAACCCAATGAATTGCTTACTCTCCTTCGTGAGCTTCAGATCCTTCACTACGATGAAGGGGATCATCAAGGAGTCTCCCAAGCCGATCGAGCCTTTACGGCGCGTATCGTGGCGCGCAAACCCTAAACGACGTCCAAACCCATGAGCCGTATTGACCTGCATACCCATACCACGTTTTCGGATGGCAGCTTTTCTCCCACCGCGTTAGTGGACCTAGCAACCCAACAAGGCCTGGATATTTTGGCCATCACCGATCATGACACCACCGAAGGCTTAGCTGAAGCACAAGAGGCCACCAAAGGCCTTTCCATGGAATTGATCCCAGGTATTGAATTGAGTGCGCAGTTCCAGAACCGGGAGATGCATATCTTAGGCTACTTTATTAATCCGACTGATCCCCACTTTCAAGCCAGATTGGAAACCCATCGAACAACACGAATCGGACGCCTTCACCAAATTCTGGACCGCCTGCAAGCCTTGGGAATGGATATTTCCCTTGCCGAAGTCGAACTCGCCTCGGGGACCGGGACCATTGGTCGCCCCCACATTGCACAGGTACTCAT
>Ga0224496_10000404_pt1 | contig 30256 bp, 21 predicted proteins | sample SF_Jul11_sed_USG_2_FD_168127 | JGI IMG/M metagenome (GOLD analysis project Ga0224496, IMG submission 168127) | Sediment microbial communities from San Francisco Bay, California, United States - SF_Jul11_sed_USGS_8_1 | ecosystem: Environmental > Aquatic > Marine > Sediment | place: USA...
GGCCGCCCCCCCAACCGTTTTTTTCGGCCTTCGGTCGTGCGATCTGTCGGCCATCCTCTACACCGATGTGGTCTTCCTGGGCCGGGAAAAGGAACCCGGCTACCGGCAACGGCGCGAGGCGGCGATCCTGATCAGCATCGCCTGCCATGAACCGCAAGCCAACTGCTTCTGTCACGCCACCAAGAGCGGCCCCTTTCTGGAGTTCGGCTACGACCTCCAGTTCACCGACCTGGGCAACCGTTTTCTCGTCGAGGTGGGCCGCAGCCGGGGCGAGGAGCTGGTCCGAGAGTGGCAACCCTTCTTCAGCCTGGCCACGGAAGAGGATGTCAAGCTCCAGTACCAGTTGGCCCTGGAGGCGAACGGGTTGTTCCGCCGCTCCGTCGACGTGGGCCATGCGGTGCAGGTGCTGGCCGAGGGCGGGGTGGCCGAAGCGGTGTGGCGGGAGCTTGCCGACCGCTGCCAGGACTGCGGCGGTTGCGCCTACCTCTGCCCCACCTGCACCTGCTTCACCATCCGCGACGAAAAACTCACCGAGGACCACGGCGAGCGGTTGCGCTGCTGGGACGCCTGCACCCTGGACGGCTTCAGCCGCATGGCCGGCGGCCACAACCCGGTGAACAAGGAAGCGCACGCCCTCCAGCGCCGGTTTCAGCACAAACTGCGCGACGATGTGCGCAAACACGGCCGGCCAAGTTGTGTGGGCTGCGGCCGCTGCGTGGGGATATGTTTCGGCGGCGTCGATATCATCTGCTTCGTCGACATGGTGAGCGAGGAGGAACTGCCATGAGTGGCTGTGAATGCGGCGGCAAACGCCATCAGCACGCGGAGAAAAGCATGAACGACAGCAACAACGGCAACATCTACCTGCCCCGCCCGGTGCGGATCGACGCGATCATCGCCGAGAATTCGCAGATCAAGACCTTTGTTCTTTCCTTTACCGAGCAGGAACAGCAACAGGGCTTCAGCTACCTGCCCGGCCAGTTCCTGATGGTGTCGATTCCCCACTGCGGCGAGGCCCCGATCTCCATCTCCTCGCCTCCCTCCCGGCCGGGCACCGTGCACCTGAGCGTGCGGCAGGCCGGGCTGCTCACCAACGCCATGCACGCCCTCAAGCCTGGTGATATCATCGGCCTGCGCGGCCCCTACGGCAAGCCCTTTGCCCTGGACGAGCTCGCCGGCCGCGACCTCCTCTTCGTGGCCGGCGGCATTGGTCTCGCCCCCCTGCGCTCGGTGATCAACCAGCTCCTGGACCGCGGCCACGAGGGCCGAATCGAGATCCTTTACGGCAGCCGCACCCCGGAGGATATCGCCTTTAAGGAAGACCTGGCGGCCTGGGACGCGATGGACAAGGTCACCTGCCGGCTCACCGTGGACAGCGCCGAACCCGGCTGGAACGGCGCGGTGGGGGTGGTTACCACCCTGCTGCCGCAAGTGGAAATTGCCCCTCAAACCAGCGTGGCCCTGGTGTGCGGGCCACCGCTGATGATCCGCTTCGTGATGGCCGAGCTGAGCGCCAAGGGCTACGCCGACGAACGGATCATCACCACCATGGAGCGGCACATGAAATGCGGCGTCGGGGCCTGCGGCCACTGCCACATGGACGACCGGCTGGTCTGCGTCGACGGCCCGGTTTTCAGCCTCGCCGAACTGCGCGGCCGCGACGTGACGGAGCTGCGCTAAGCCCATGGCCGAAAGCAACGACACCCCCCAAACGCTGGTCACCTTCGCGCCCGGCGGCAGGACCATCACCGTGGCGCCGGAGGAGACCATCCTGAAGGCGGCCCGGCGGGCCGGCATCCACATCAACGCCTCCTGCGGCGGCGCCGGGGTCTGCGGCAAGTGCAAGGTGACAATCCTCGCCGGCGAGGTGGAAGGGGGGCTTGGCAAACGGCTCACCCCGGCGGAGCTGGCGGCGGGCAAACGCCAGGCCTGCTCCGCCCGGCCACTTGGCGCGGTGACCATCGAATTGCCCATGGAGGGCGATCTTGGCCAAGGGGTGCTGGGTACCGAGGTGCCGACCGCCCACCAGCGGGCCGGCCAGCACGTCTTCCGCATTGAGGAGCTGAAGCGGGAAGGGGTCTTTCTGCCGCCGGTGGAAAAATTCTTTCTCGAACTCCCCCGCGCCACGGCCAAGGATAACATGGCCGACGCGTCGCGGATCATCCTCGGTCTCCACAACCAGTACGACCTGCGCGGGCTGACCATCTCACTGCCGGTGCTGCGCAAGATCCGGCAAGCGCTTCGCGAGGACGATTTCCGGGTCACGGTTACCGTTGCCTTCCCGGTGAGCGAGCCGGGCAAGAAGTACCTGATCAACATCCAGCCCGGCAACTGGCTGCACCGCAAGTTCGGCCTCGCCTTTGACATCGGTACCACCACGGTCTACGGTCAGCTGGTGGACCTCAACAGTGGCGAAGTGCTGGCCGAGGGCGGCGACTACAATGGCCAGCTGGGGTTTGGCGAGGATGTGATTTCGCGGATGATCCATGCCGAAAAGGAGCCGGGGCTCGCAGAACTGCGTGCGGCGGTGGCCGCCACCATCAACACCATCATCGCCAGGCTGCTCAAGGAGCGCGAAATTGCCGCCGACGAGATAACCTCGGTCACCATCGCCGGCAACACCGCCATGACCCATCTCTTCTTGGGGCTTGAGCCGCACAACATCCGCCGCGCCCCCTATGTGCCGGTCACCACCTTTCTGCCGCCCATCCGCGCCGCCGATCTCGACCTGCTCCTGCCGCGGCACACGGTGGCCATGGTCTACCCGGCCATCTCCAGCTACGTTGGCGGCGACATCGTCGCCGGGGTGATGGGCTCGGGCATGTACCGCACCGACAAGCTGACCCTCTATATCGACGTCGGCACCAACGCCGAGATCGTCATCGGCAGCCGCGAGTGGCTGGTCTGCGCCGCCTGCTCGGCCGGACCCGCCTTTGAGGGCGGCGGCATCACCCACGGCATGCGGGCGGCGGCCGGGGCCATCGATGACTTCGACCTCGCCCCCCAGACCCTGGAACCGATGCTGCTCACCATCGACAACCGGCCGCCGGTGGGCATCTGCGGCTCGGGGCTGCTGATCATCGTCGCCACCCTCTTCGAGCGGGGGGTCATCGACCATCGCGGCAAGTTCCGCAGCGGCCTTGCCACCGACCGCATCCGCCCCGGGCGCAGCGGCCAGGAGTTTGTCCTGGCCCGGGCCGAGGAGACCGGTGCCAAGGAAGACGTGGTGATCAACGAGGTGGACATCGAAAACTTCATCCGCGCCAAGGCCGCCATCTTTGCCGGGGTCAAGACTCTGGTGGAGGAGGTGGGGCTCGCCATCAGCGACATCGAGCAGATCATCCTCGCCGGCGGCTTCGGCAGCTATATCGATCTCGACGCCGCCATGACCGTGGGGCTGCTGCCCGAGGTGGAGGCGGAGAAAATCGTTTACGTGGGTAACGGTTCGCTGATGGGGGCGCGGATGAGTGAGATGAGCAACCACATCCGCCGCGATGTGGTGGAGGTGGTACACCGGATGACAAGTTTCGAACTCTCCGAGGTGGCGCGTTTCAAGGATCAGTATGTGGCCTCGCTTTTCCTGCCCCACACCGACATGAGCCTTTTTCCCAGGGTGGCGGCCCTGGCCGCCGCCAGCCGGCACCGACCGGTCAGCTGACGCGGCGTGGTCGTGGTGTCTGGCGACGGGAGACAGGTGTTCAGAGCGATGTGAGGCGCAAGAGCGGCCGGAAAGTCATTGGCGGAGAAAAGAGAACAAAAAAACGGGGAATTGGCGAATAAGCCAGTTCCCCGTTTTTTGTCGAGTACCAAAGGGTTTGGAAAGGCCGCGTTCAGTCGCTGAGGCTCTGGGGATCCAGTGACACCTGCATGGCCCGCACCGGGCAGACCGGCACACAGAGGCCGCAGGCGGTGCATTGCTCCGGATCAAAGGGAACGGCCATGTCCGGCCGGTGCACCGAAAGGGCACCGGTGGGGCAGATGCCGGTGCAGGCGCCGCACTGGTAGCACTTGTCCTCGTCGCGGCGAATACTGGTGGAGAGGGCTTCGACGATTACCCCCTGCTCCTCGAGGTAGGCGATGCCCTTGGTGACGTTGGTCTTGTAGCCCTTGAGCTGGATTACCAAGATGCCTTCCTGCTGGAGGAGGATATCGGCTTTAAGAATGTTGAATTCGATGTCGAATTTTTTGACCAGATTGCAGATGATGGGCTGGTCAGTGATTTCCTTGGCAAATTTCAAGACATAGATGCGGGTATACATGGTGGTTTCCTTATCATCCGTTTTGCCGGCCGCGGTGCTGGCTGGCCAAGACAAGCATCCCTTCGAGACGGAGGACCAGTTCCGGCACCGGCCCCAGAGTTTCCATGGTGAGCAGCGTTCCGGGGGGCAGCTCTTCCGGCGGTCGAAAACGTTCTTTTTGTTTGAGGTAGATCTCCCAGCGACCATCGGAAACCGCCTTGGGATCGCGAGCCCGGATCTCCATGCGGCGCTTCATTTCCTCCTCCGGGCAGATACAAAGCACGAAGTATAGCGGAACCGCAAGCTTCTCGGCAAGTTTTCTTACGCGCTCCCGTTCGTGGCGATCCTGATACGAAGCGTCCAGCACCGTCGAGACGCCACTTCGCAGATCGTTTTCAGCCCGTTCCAGCAGGGCGGAATAGGTTTTTTCGGTAAACTCCCGCGAGTATATCCCTTGGGCAAAGCCGGCTTCCCGGCCATCTTTCGCCTTTAGCCCGGCCAGCTCCTTGCGCACCACGTCGGAGTTATGATAGCCCATGCCGTTTTTTTCGGCAAAGGCCTGGGCCAGAGTCGATTTGCCGCTGGCGATGAGGCCGAAGAAGGCGAACAGGCTTGGGGGTGATGTCATGGCGGTTATTTGCCGGCGTACTGTGCGGCGAGTTTGAAATACCGTGCCGCCTGATCGAGGCATCCTTTTTTGGTCGCCTCATCCACCTTGGGATCATGGGCGGTGAACAGGCCGATTTTGCCGCGTACGTAAGCCCGGTAACACTTGTAGAAGTTGAGCATGGGCCGCAGGGTGTCATCACCCGAGGCGGCCGTAAGCCTCGCGATAAAGTGTTCGGAAAGATCGGCAAGGCCGTGAAAGTCGAGGTCCATGGCCAGGAAGGCGGCGTCGCTGGCCACGTCGCAGTAGCGGAAGCGCTGGTTGAACTCGATGCAGTCGAAGATATAGACCTGGTCGGCCAGGCAGATGTTGGCCGAGTAGAGGTCGCCGTGGCAGTCGCGGATGCGGCCGTCGGCGATCCGCTGCGCGAAGAGTTCTTCGCGGGCGAGAAATTCACGGGCATAGGCGGAGATGGCGTCGAACTGCTTACGGCTCAAAGCCTCGCAGCCGATGAAGGCCTCGGTCTGCTCGAAATTTTCCAGGACGTTGACGCTCACCGACCGGGCGGTGCCGAATTGTCGGATATCTTCGCCGCCGTCGGCTTGGTCGTAGAAAGGAACCAGCCTGGCGACGATGGCGTCGAGCATCCCGGCGGTGAGTTCGCCCCGCTTGATGACATTGGCCATCATTTTCTCTTCTGGCATCCGGACCATCTTGATGCCGTATTCCACCGCCTGCCCGGCGCCGTTGAGCGCCAGGGTGCCGTGGTCCTCGTTAACCGTCACCTGCTCGAGATAAATGGTGGGGCTCAGGCGTCGGTTCAGGATGAGTTCCTGTTCGGAAAAATGTTGCCGTTTCTCAAGGGTGGTAAAGTCGAGAAAACCGAAATCCACCGGCTTTTTGAATTTGTAGACGAAGTCGCCGGCCAGCAGCACGTAGGAAATATGGGTCTGCAGCAGCTTGACGTCGGGCGCTGGGTGGGGATAGGCGGCGGGGGAGAGTAGGTGCTCGATAAAGGCGGGCAGTTGTGACTCGGACATGGGCGGTATTCGATTGGGTTAGGGTTATGTCTCCATACGGGCAAGGAATCGTTCTAAAAAAATGAAAGAGAGCACTGTACCAGAAGCGACGGTAAATGGCAAAAATGTTTGTTATCGAGGGCTCAGGCCCCGGCCAGGCGGGGTGGGACGGGATCGAGCCGCTCGAGGGCGGCGATGAGGGCGGGGTGATCGATGGCCAACGGCAGGGCGGCGCCGTGGGCGGCGAGCCCTGTGGCCGCCTTGGCCGCCATGCTCGCCGCCACCTCGGGGCGGCCGGCGGCCAGGTGGACGTAGACGCCGGCCGCACGGATCATGGCCTGCAGGGCCAATTTCCCCTCGCCGGCTTGGGACTGGTGCCAGAGTTCCTCCACCATCTCGTGGAACTCGAAAAAGAGACCCTGGTTCCAGAATACCAGCGCCTGGCGAAAAGGCTTGCGGAACGCGTGGCAACGAATGGCGGCGACGACCGACTCATAGCGTTGGAGCCGGTCGTCGATATAGGCCTGGTGGGAGGGCGGCAGAGCCATGGTGGCGAATTCCGCTGCCACTTGGCGGGCCGGGGCCAGGTCGAGTTCCGCCAAGTGGGCGACCAGGGCCTTGGCCAGGCCGTTGCGGATATCGCGGGCCAGCCGGTCGTTGAAGGGGTCGAAATCGGGGGGCATGGCGGCATGATAGCAGGGATTGACCGCCAGGGTAAAGCTGGAAATGGGCAGCCTGGCCATTTCCTGGTGCCGGATTTGCCGTCCTGTTTCCCTAGACGATGGCGGGCAGCGCGTCGATGGCTCGGGCGTAGGCCAGGGCCAGCCCCTCCAGATCGGCTTGGGCGCGGGCCAGATCATCATCGTTGTCGATGAAGAAGGGCTCGACAATGACGCAGGGCGCTGCGGTGTAGCGAAGCAGGTACCCGCCCCGGTCCTCGGCGCCCTTGGCCTTGATGCCCCGGTTTGGCAGCCCGAGATGGCCGACCAGCTGTTCCTGGAGGATGGCGGCCACCTCCTTGCCCTTGGTCGAGTTCTGGTGGTAGAGGGTTTCGCTGCCCGACGCCTGGCGGTTGAAGGCGTTGCAGTGGAGGCTCACCACCACGTCCGGGGCAAGGGCGTTGATGTCGCCCGGCAGGGTATCATAGGTGCGCCGGTAGACCCGCTGCACCGCCATCTTGCTCACCTTTTGTTCGATCCGCCGGGCCAGGTCGTCATTGAAGTCGAACTCGCTGAGTCGGGTGGCAAGGTTCTCGGCGCCGGGCGACCCCTTCTTGTGGCCGATCACCAGGGCGCAGAGCTTGGTGGGGGCTGCCGCTTCCGGCGGCGTGAGGGCTTTGGCAACTTGGCTTTCCAGGTCCGCCATGCCGATCACCCCCTTATGCAGCAGGGCCTCCAGGAGTCCGGCGGTCACCGGCGAGACGATCTCGACGATCTCGGCGTTGTAGAGCACCTTGTCCTGGCGCTCGCCGCGCATCAGGGCATACTTCCCGGCCAGGTCGGTGGTGGCGAGCCTTGTTGGCTGGGTGGTGGCGGCCTGGGGCTGCGAGGTGGCCAGGAGGATAGTCCCGGTTTGGCTTTTGCAATAACCGTCAGCCGTCAAGGTGCCGAGCAGATGGGTAGGTGTAGTTTTCATTTTTGGTCCTTTCCTTAAGGTTAAAAAGCCTGCGGCCAGCGGGCGAGGTTTTTGTTTCGTACCTGGCGACGGCCGTCTTTGATCCGCTCCCGTATAGCCTTGGAGAGGTGCCAGGCGGGATCGGCGTATATCTTTTTCACTTGGGCCAGATCGGCGAGGAGCGCCTCATTCATGGCGCTCTTCACCTTGCCGCGTGCCTCGGTTACCGTGGTGACACCCTTCATGACAAAGTTGGAGGTATCGACACCCATGGCGGAAAAAGCCGCCTTTTTAGTGCCTGTGCCCTGCGATCCGTAAGTGCGGGTCTGCATGTGACGGGCCCTGTTGAGCTGCATGCAGACACCCTCGCCGGTACTATACGAGGCAATGGTCTGGTCTGGGGTGAAGACCTGCTGACCGTCGGACAACTTCAGATTTTTCAAGTTCAGCATCACCGCGTTTTGCGGTTCGTGGTCCGGGGTGAGCCCCTTGCGACCTTTCAGCTCTCTGTAACGGCCAACCTTGCCTTCGTTTTCGTCCTCGACCACCGGAAAGAGGTCGTTCATCCCGTATTCGGCGCCGAATTTCTGCAACGAACTGGCCAGGGCGCCGAGCCGCTGCTTGGCGCGGCCAAGCTCTCGACCAGAAGGATTTGTAGCCAGGAGGGCATCGATTTCCTTGGCACGGGTATGGTAGGTGTCGAGTTTTTCGCGGGCTTTGGGATCGGTGGTCTTGCCCCTTGCCGCCTCGATTTTCGGGATCAGCTCGGCTGGGGTGCTACGCATCACGATCACCAGTCGCTTGCCTTTGGCCTGGGTTGTCAGCTTGTGGTTGGACGTGCCCATGCGGAAGCCCACGGAAAAGAAAGCGGTAACCGCGCCGGCCCCTTTCTTGGCTGCGGCCTTGGCCCTGCCGGCCATTGCTTTGCCCCTGCCGAACAAAGATTTTGCCTTGTTGGCGATAAAATCCACCGCCTTGTTGAGCACCCGGTCGATGGGGGCCCGGATGGTGTGGATGATCTTCTTCACCGCCTTGCCGATGCCCGAGAGGTTCAGGAGCCGGGCCAGGAAGTTCAAGATGATCGGGATGGTCATCGCCAGGGCCCGTTCCACGGCGGCGGCAGCGGCGCTGAGCCGGCCCATGGCGATGTCGGCGATGGAGCGGAACACGGTTTTGACGAACTGGACGATCCGGTCCCAGTTCTCGACAAAGAACATGATCGTGTTGTAGATGGCGAGGATTGCCTGAATGAGCGCCCCCACCGGGTTGAGGAAGCTCACCAGCTTGATGATGCCCTGCTTGACCAGCTCGACGATCGCCCAGTTGCGGATTCCCTCCATCACCTTGGCCTTGATCTCGGCGGCCTTCTCCTTGATCATCGCCCAGAGCGCCATGGGCCCCTCGGTGACCAGCCGTTTGACTATTGTGACCCCCTTTTCCACCATGCCCACCGTCTTTTCGCCGAGCCGTTTTACCAGTTTGGCGCGGATGTTGGCCCAGGTGAGCCCCAGCACCTGGAGGACAAAGGAGAGAACGCCCTTGAGGTCGAATCTTTCCGGCAACTGGATGCCGACATCGCCCATGGCGCCGGTGAGCCAGGAGATGAGCCCGCCCACCAGGTGCTTCTTGATGTTCTTTTCAAAGTTGTGGATCCCCAGCTTCACCGCGTCGACGATATTGCCCAGGAAACCGATGGGGTCGCCGACGATCTTCTTGACCACCGCCTTGCCCTTGTTGAGGATGCCCATCAGCTGTTTGCCGTCGTAGCCGGCCTTTTTGAGCGCCCAGCGGAAGAACTTGAGCGCTGCCTCCAGGAGCAGGTTGCCGAGCTTGGCCAGGGCGCCGGCCATCTCCTCCTTCATCTTCTCGATCTTCTCGTCGATCTTTTTGATCGCCTCCTCGCGCTTGTCGGCGAGCTTCTGGGCGAGCTGTTGCTTCTTCTTGTCGATATCGCCGGCCAGCGCATCGAGTTTGGCCTTCATGTCGGTGAGCGCCTGCTGGCCGACCTTCTTGAGGGCCGGGCCGAGGCCGTCCACATAGGTCTTGATCTCGGCCCGGGCCAGGGCCAGTTCGACCTTGCACTGGACGATCACCAGGTTTGCCTCCATGGTGATCTGCTGGATGAGCAGATCGATGGTGAGGACGTAGTTGGCGCGGGCCCGGTCAAAGGCCGCCTTGACCTCGGGAAAGTCGTTGATTCCGCAGATCTTGTCCTTCACCCACTTGGCCGGGCCCCAGAAGCCGGAGTAGCGCTTGCGCTTCCAGCGGTTGACGTCGCGGTGCACCTCGTATTCGAACTGGCGCGAGGCCTTGGCCTGGCCCTGGTCAAAGCGCTTGAGCGACTGCTTTTCCAGCAGGGCGAGCTTGGCGGTGATGCTCTCCTTGGCCGTCTGGTAGATGGTGTTGATCCGCTTGGCAACCTCTTCGCGCTTGAGTTCCAGGGCGCTCTTGGTCTTCTGCTGCTTGGCCTTGGTGGCGGCAAGGTCGCTGTCGCGCCGGTCGCGCATCTTCGCCTTGGTCTGCGTCTCCTTGGCCTTGAGCGAGGTGTTGACTCGCTGGGCTTGGTGGCGGGCGAATTCCTGGATGGCGGCCGGCTCCTCGGTCACCTTCTTTTTCACTCCGTCCCGCTCCTGACGGGCCTGGTAGAGGTCGCCCTCATCCACCTGGTTGAGCTGCTCTTCGCCGAGCCCCTCCTTTTGCAGGAGCTCGTCTGATTTGCGGTCGTACTCGCCGAAGTCGGTGTGTTCCTCCTTGAGCGGCGGCACCGCCCCCTGGCCCAGGTTGAGGGACTCGGTCTCCATTGCCTCTTCCTGGGGCGGCAGCTCCACCGGCTCCTGGGCCGGGGCCTTGGGCGGTCCTGCCTCTTCGATGGCCTGGTAGGTGGTCTGCACCGCTGCGGTGTCCTCCTTGACCTTGCCGAGCACCCTGTTGCCCACCACCTTGGCCTTGCCCTGGGACTTGAACTCGTTGATCTCCTTCATCTTGCTTGGAACCGCCGCCTCGACCTCGCGCAACAGGGCTCCTTTGGCCTTGGCCGGGTCCGTCTCCGGGCTCTTGGCCGCATCCACCTTGTCGACCTGCTCGCTGTTGCTCTGTGCCGCTCCTTCGCTTTTCGGCGGCTTGACCGCCGCCTCGGACTGGGCGAGCTTCTCTGCGGCAGGATCGTGGCGTTTTTCGTTGCTGGCAAGCCGGGTCACCTTGGCAAGGACTCGGCCAAGCACGCCAGCGCTTTTTGTCTCCAGGTACTGGCCAACCACCCCCTTGGGCTCCGCCTTGGGCAGGGAGAGGCTGAAGGAAGCCCCCACGGCCTTTTTTTTCTCTTTTTCTGCTCGCGGCTCCCCAGGTGCCTCTTCGCCGGGTTTCTCCTCCACCGCTTCCTTTTCCTCGGCCTCGGCCGCCGTCTTCTCTTTGCCTTTTGCCGCGGGCCCCACGAGTGCCTCCTGCTTGGCTTCCGTGGCCGGAGTCGGATCGACGGCCGCCGCGGCCTCTTCGTTGCTGGCGGCCAGTTCCGCTGCCATGTCGATCTGTTCGGCGGTGTCGGTGGTCGCGGTTTCCTCCTGGCGATGCAAGAGACGCGGCAGCACCGCGGCCTGGCCCTGTTGCACGGTGTGGGTGAGCTCATGGGCCAGGAGGTGGCGGCCCTGGCTGGAGCCGGGATCGAAGCGGCCGGCGTTGAAGTAGATGTCGCTGCCGCGGGTAAAGGCCTGGGCCTTAAGCTCCTGGCTCATCTGCACGGCTTCACTGCCGGTGTGGATCCGTACCTGGCTGAAGTCGCGTCCGAAGCGTGATTCCATGAAGCCACGGGTGGTGGCAGGAAGCGGGGCGCCGCCGCCCTTGGAGCTGTCGAGCCCTGCCTGGACACCGCGGCTTACCCGGGAGCCAGGCGGGCTCCCCTTGGCCTGAACTGGCTCTTCCTCCTCCTCGGCCTGCCGCTGGCTGAGAGGCTTGGCCTGGGCGGTCTCTTCCTCCTCCTCTGTCTGCAGTTGGATGAGGGGCCTGGCCTGAGCGGTCTCTTCTTGCTCCGAAGCCTTTCGCTGCACCAGCGGCGAGTGCATTACCCGGTCGGCGGTCTGCTCCGCCTCCTGCTCGAAGCGGTCGCCTGCCTGGCCGACTCGTGTCCGTCCGGTGGGGGGAGAGTTCTGGACCAGGCCGTTCAAGGAGGATTGGCCGGCGGCGGGAACCAGCCGGGCGAGGCGGAGGGCGGGAGAGGTGTCGGCGCGCTGCAGGGTCGGACCGGTGCGGGGGGGAGCGCTGCGGCGGCCGGGGCCGGAGCGGCTTTCATGGGAGGGTGAGGTTGAGGCGTACATGACGGTTCTCCTTGGCGTGGTGGACTGTCACGCCTTGCAGGGCGCCGACCAACTCACATGGTTCGGCCCTCTTTCTGGAATTCCTTGCGGATGCCGTCCAGCAGGTCGTTTCTGGAGATGGCCTGGCCCTGGTGGGCCAGCATCATCAAACTTGCGTACCGCACCACGTTCATTATCGCTCCGCCGGAAAGCTCGTACTGGCTGGCGATTTCCCCCAGGTCCAGGTCGTCGGCCAGAAGGATCGGCCGGGCCAGGCCGTTTCTCCACAGCTGCAAGCGATCGGCCGCCTTGGGCATGGGGAAGTGGATGATCGACTGAAAGCGGCGGGTGAAGGCGTCATCCAGGTTGTCGCGCATGTTCGAGGCCAGGATCACCACCCCGGGGTAATCCTCCACCCGCTGGAGCAGGTAGGAGACCTCCTGGTTGGCGAAGCGGTCGTGGGCATCGTTGATCGAGGTTCGCTTGCCGAACAGGGCGTCGGCCTCGTCAAAGAAGAGGATCCACTCCTTGTGCTCCGCCTGCTGGAAGATCTTTTCCAGATTCTTCTCGGTTTCGCCAATGTACTTGGAAACCACCAGGGAGAGGTCGATACGGTAGACATCGCGGTCGGTCACCTTGCCGAGCAGGGTGGCGGTGAGGGTTTTGCCGGTGCCGGGCGGGCCGTGAAAGAGGCTCCGATAGCCGGGCTTGAGCTTGCGGCCGAGGCCCAGGGTGGTGAGCAGGGTTTCGCCGTGCTCCATCCAGGTCCGGATCTCCATGACCTGGGCCATGGTGTGGGGGTCGAGGATGAGCTCCCCCCAGGTTATGGCGGTTTCCAGCCGTTTGGCAGGGAAATCGACGCTGAAGATCGGTTTGCGCACCGCGCCGGTGGTGACCAGATCGATGATCTCCCGCGACAGGGTGAGAATGCCGCTCAAGAACGGTTCATGGCGGCCGGCCGGCTCCAGGGTGACAATGGCGTGGCGGCTGAAGAAATGGTCGGCCGCAAAGAGCGGCATGAGGGCGAAGCGCCGGCCCAGATCCTCGCCGGCAAGCAGGAAGAGGGCGGTTTCGCCGGTGGGTTGGAAGCCCTGGTAGCCCCCTTGGCCCCGGTGACCGCCAAACTCGGTGAAGGCGCGGTTGTTGTCGCCGTTTCTGGCGAAGAAGACATCGAGGAGCTGCGGGCGTAGATGCGGCACCAGGGCCAGCACGAAGACGACCCGTTCGGCGAAGTTCAGGCGATAATGGCTGACAAAGTTGCCGTACATCGTCTCGCTGTCGGTGGGCGGCGGTGTCACGTCTTCCACCGCGGCAAAGTCGCAGTGGTGGCCGAACTGGAGCTTGAGCCGGGTGTCGAGCACCCGGTAGAACCAGTCCAGTTCCGCCTCGAGCACCGTGGCGTTGGTGGCAGTGGTCAGATTACCATTCAACATAGAGCGGCAGCTCCATCCAGGAGAGTTTGATCACTGAAATGGACCAGGGCAGTTTTTCGAGGAGCACATCGTGCGTCGCGCGCTCCACCTGCAACAGCCAATGATCCCCGGCGCGGCGCAAAAGCCCCTGGCGTTGGAAAAAGGCCCGCTGCAGGCCGGCCACCGAGGTGTTTTTGAGCGCCTGCCAGTGGTGGATCACCGCCGCAAGCAGCGTTTCGCATTCGGCGCGCACCTTGGCAGTGAGCGGAAAGCCCAGCGGCAGCGGCTCCTCAAGCTCGATGCCGCAGAGCACCTTGTTGAGGGGGAGGTGATACTCGGCCGTCTCCTCGGCGCCGGTGACCAGGTACTGGAGGAGATGGACGCCACGAAGGGTGGCCTCCTGGTTGATGAAGCCGTGTCTGTTGGCCAGGCCGAGGGTACTGAGAAGGCTGTCGATATAGGGCCAGAGAAGGACCAGTCCGCTGTTGTTGATACCGATCCCGGCCGTGGCTTTTGCCCACGTCAAAGGGGGGTGGTTGCTTGGCGTTTCGTTCGGGGATTTGTGGTGAATGTTTTTCAGGTCAAGATGTTGGCGGGCAGGAGGGTGGGGTTGCGGTGGCTCCGGGGTGGTTTGAGCGCGTTTTTGTCCGGCAGCGGGTGTTTCAGGGACCATAACCTGGTTTGCGAGGTCCATGGGATCAGGCCAGGGGGAGGGTTGCGGCGTCGCCGGGCCGCGTTCCGCAGGGGGGCCGACCAGGCGTCGGATGGCGCCCCAGAGGGTCGGGGAGAGGGGGCACGCGGCCGTGGCGAGCAGGGCCCGCCAGTCGGCAATGGGGATGGAGAGTTGCGCGGCCAGGGCGGTTAGCATCCGGTATGCGAACTCGGCCGGTGATACCTCTCCGGCCGGGGGCGTGGCCGTAACGGCGAGGAGCGCCGTCCAGAGGCGCAGGCGCAGCCGGCCCGGGGCCTGATCTGCGGCCGGGGTGGGAGCGGCCAGGCGGTCGAGATCAAGAAGCAGGCTTGCAGCCGCACCGGCGGCAAGCTCGCTGGCCAGGGTTTCGGCAAGCCTGGCCAGGATGGGGTCGTCAAACTGTTCGATCAGCCGCTGACAGGGGCGTTCGGCCCGTACCAGCGAGAGCAGGAGATCCCGTGCCGCAGTATCGGTGCGGGCCTCGGCAATGAGGCGGTCAAGAGCTGCGGTGAGCTGCGCCGCCGGCTCCTCGCCTGCCCACCAGGGCAGGGTGCCGGTGTGAACAAATGCGACCAGCAGTTCTCGATCCCGCGCGGCCGGGGTGAGGGTACGGCGGTTGCCGGTTCGCTCGTCTCCGGGGCGGCTGCCGTATGCCGGGGCGGGCCAGGATAGGGGCTTCTCGGCGCTGCCACGGTTTTCTTCTGGCCGGTGGCCGGCAAGCAGTTTGCCGAGTTGCTCGTCGATCCGGCTGGCCACCGTTGTTTCGAGCCGGTCCAGGGGGATGTTCCCCAGGTCGAGTTCCAGCCGGTCGATGGCCACCACCGTGCCGGACCCGGTGGCCCGGCAGAAAAGGGCGTCGAGGAGCAGCGGCAGTCGGTCCTGGCAGAAGGCCTGCAGCCGTTGCTGGCATTGGCGGGCCGTCTGTTCGTTCGCCACGGTCAGCTCGAAGCGCTGGCAGCGGACGATATGGTGCTGGCCTGTATCCATCCTATCGTTTCCACACCATGTTAAGCGAGGCGCTGGTATTGGCCAGGTTGGCTTCCGCCGCCCTCTTGGCCGTACCCTGAACCTCGGTGGCCACCTTCGCGATCACTTCCTGGTCGGCAATGGCCTTGTTGGCCGCGGTCATCTCCTGGACAAACCGTTCCTCCTCCGAGCCGGCCGCGATATCCTTGCCGCGGTCTGCCAGGTACTCGGCCGCCTGGGTTACCAGGTAGCCCATGGTCGCATCGATGTTTTTGCGGGCCAGCTGCTCTTCGGGGGTGGGATCGCTTATCTTGTCCATGGTCGTGGCGGCCTGCTGGGCGTTGCGCATCATGCCGGCCAAGAGGTTGATATTTTGATCCGTGAAGTTGAGGCCGATCAGGCCGTCGAGGCCCAGTTCGGGGATGAAGTTGGCGTTTTGGAGAATGGCCTGGGTGTACGAATGCTGTAGGCTGCCGGCTACGGACAACACCGAGTTCTTCTGGAGGTCGATTTGCTGGGCCAGCTGCCCCATCTGGTCGTTGAGCGCAGTAACTTTGCCCTCGAGGGTCTCTGCTTTGCCCACATACACCTTGAAGTCGTTGAACAGGTTCCAGTTCCAGGTGCTGGTGTCGTCGTCAGCCAATGCCTCGTCAGGCTCCTCCGCTTCCATGGGTTCGGAGTAGCGGTATGGCAGGGCGAAATCAGCCACCACCTTTTTGGTGAGCGAGGAGTATACAAGGACAAAAGTGCCTCCGACCCATGCTCCTGCCAGATGCTCCAGGCCTGGATGCGCCTCAAGGAATTTGCCGAAAAGCGAAAGTTCCTTGGCCTTGTCCTGCCGTTTCTTGATCAGGTCGCCGATCCACCCCATCCAGCGGAAGGTGAAGTTGTCGGTGAGTGCCTCATAGGGGGTGTAGGCGGTGGCAAAGGTGATACCCTTTAGCGCCCTGTTGATGCTGGCGGCGTTCACCGATGCCGCCTGAAAGTCGGCTTCGAAGGTGGCGTGGTCGAACTCCGCCAAGGGTTTGCTGATGTTGGTGCGCATCTTGGCCACCGTGTCCGACAGGGTGTCGGTGCCACCAGCCTTGGGGGTCGCTGTCTCTTTGGCGGCGATCAGTTTGAAAGAGATCTCCGGAGTCTTGGGATCGTGTGCCTCGATGTCGATTTCTTGGACGGTGCTTTTGATGCGATTGTTGAACAGGGCGAGGTTGTCGAGTTTGAGCTTCAAGTCCCTCCGGAAGAGGCGGTGCAGGCTCTTGAGATCTCCCAGGCCATATTTGGGTATATATGGAAGAATGTGAATGTCGGTTTCTACTTGCAGCTTGATGAGGCTGATGGGCAGGTTGTTCTCTTCGATCAGTTTTTTGATCTCGGTTTCGGCTTGCTTTACATTCCAATTGAGGTGCCCCTCAATGCGGAAGAAGGCGGCGTAGCCGAGGTCGTATTCAAGGGGGGAGGTGACCATGGGGTTGGCGCTGTAAGTCGCGGCATGGTATGAGCGGAGGGCATCGCTACGGTTGCGCGCCACATGGTCAAAGCTCCAGAGAGTGTTGATCGGGTATTTTGGGGTCTTGCGATAGTAATAAGGGATGGCCTGGTCGCTGAGTGGCCGTTGCAGAGAAGTGCTCGGCGTGATCCGGATGGTTTCCGTGCCGGACGGAACGGTGAAGTTGGTGAAGAGCATATCAAGCCGTTTGTGCAGGAACTTGGCGCGTTGCCGTCGATCGCAGCCGTGGTTGTAAAGCGGTGCCGGATAGAAGGGGTGGCGATGGGGATCAGCGTTGCCGGCGAGCGGGACCAGGGAGCCCAGCATGATGTGTTTGGGGAAGAGGGAGATCGCCGGGGCGCAGAGGGGATGGTTGCCGAAGAGCGACTCTTTGTACTCCATATAGGCGGCGCAGACGTTGCGGAGAAAGTCGTAGACATATTGCAGGCCGCCGCCGCTGATGGAGGCGAGATTGTCCAGGGTGGCAAGCCAGCCTCCGGTGGGATCGCCACCTTTGTACTCGGCGGCGAGGAGCTCTGCGCAGGCCGTGTAGCTGGCGGGCAATACCTTCTTGAGGTCGGCGACCGTGGCGGCGATGGAGTCCTTGATCTTGGAGAACAGGGCATTGCTGTTGGTGATCGTTGCCGGGCTGATCTTGATCCGGTGGGCTGCCACGTCGGCTAGCCCTGGATAGCAGGGGCCGGGTAACGCCTGCCTGGCGAGGATTGTTTCAAGATCCGCCTTGTTGATCAGCAGCACCTTGAGATTGTTGCGTTGCACTCGGCCCCGGTTGTCGCAACCACTGCCGGTGCAGATGTCAGGATCCCACTGGTAGCTTTCCAGATAGAGGAGAACCGCGTAGGTCTTGGGGGTGGCGAGATTGGCAAGGGGCTTGGCAAGTTTCGAGGTCGGTTTGGCCACCAGCTCGTAAAGTGTATAGAGGCCACCCTGGTCGGTAAACAGGTGGTAGTTGGCGTTCGCGTCGGTGAAGGGCTGGTAGTGGGCGAACGACTGGTCTTTTGTCTGGGCGATGAGGTCGCCGTCCGAGGTGATCGCGCATCCCTGGTGGAGCACCAGCCCGCTCTGCTGCCAGCTCATCGACAGGCCGCAGAACCGACCGATGCCGGTGAGCAACACCCGGGAGAGGCGTTGCTGGCCGTCGAGGTAGCTGGTGATGCCGTTCAGCTGGTCATGGGTGAGAACCTGGTTTTCTTCGAAAACCGTGTAGGACGCTGGCGGGTCGGCGAGTTTGTTGGCCATGGTTTCCATAACGCTGCCCTCAGTTGGCTGAATCTGAAAAATCGAACGATCACTTCTCGGTGCCGAGCATGGTCCGGTCCAAAAGGAAGAGCCCACGGCCCTCCACCTCCGCGGAGCAATTGTAGAGCGTTGCTTCGGGGTAGACGCTGCGCAGCTCGCTTACAATTGCGACCAGGTCGTTGAGCGGGTTGGTCTTGGTCGTCTGCCTGCCGGTGGCCAGAAAGCGGAGCCAGCGTTGCCAGACCTTTTCAAAGACAGCCATCTGGTCGTGGCTGATCCAGCAGATCCGCGGCAGGATATGGGCCGGGCACTCCTGGCGCAGGGTCTGTTCGACAAAGAGCCGGAAATCCATCTTGGCAAAACGGGGCGGCCAGGCAGGCAGCACGATGGTCAGCCGGAAGGAGTAGGGATCTACCCCGGTGCAGTCGTTGCTCCCGGCCGGCGGGCAGACCGGCAGCGGCTGGTCGTCTGTCTCCGGCCGTGGCCGAAGCAGGAGGTGTTCCACCACGAAGAGCCCCTCGTCGCTGTACTTGCTGTGCAGGAAGTCGAGCAGAAAATCAATCGCCTGGCCCCGCGCCTCCTCGCTCTTGAAGTATTCGATCCGTCGGGCCACCACCCCGCCGGTCTCGTCCACCACGTTGAAGTAGTAGCGGCCATCCTTGGTGGGCAGCAGCTGGTAGCGGTTGCGGTCCATGGCGCAGACAACCGCCTTGCGCATCTCGGCAAGCGCTGCCTTCTTTTCCAGGTGCTTCCAGCTTGAGCTGAGCAGAATCTTGTGGTTCACGTCATCGATCACCCGGAAGCGGTATTCCACGGTGGTGTCGGAGTCCCGTTCTTCGTAGATGTCGTAGGTGATGTTGGCCAGGTTGCGGCGTTTGAGGTTGCGGATGCCAAGAAGCCGGCCCACCCGGCGTTCGAAGCCGGAGATGTTTTTGTCGCTGTTCCAGATTCCGGCCCTGTCGGTGTAGTCAAAGCTGGTGGAGCGCCGCAGTCCCAAGGCCGGGATATCGGTAAGATAGCGGAGTTTGTCGCGGATCAGTTCGCCGTCGCTGCGATCACCGTGGAACGAATGCATGATTGCCGCGTATTCGCTGAACCGTTCGGCAAAGCGGGCCAGCAGATGGTCGAGGAAGCGGTGGCGCCGTTTGTGGAACAGCCTGAGGTTCTCGGTGATCGCTTGGATGGTGTCGCCGAAGGTGACCTTATCCGCCAAGAGTGATTCGAGATCGGGGAGTTCCTCTTTGGTCAACACCTGGGTGAAATAGGTCCTGTCGATGGTTTCATCCAGGGCAAAGAGTTTGGCCACATTGCTGAGCTGGGCAAAGTAGTTGGCGAGCAGCTGGTCGAAGAAGAGCAGGTAGCCGGTCAGTTGTCGGGCCTGGGCCTTGCGGGTTGGAGAGGCAGATTCTGGCAACCGACTCTGACCGATCCCGTAAGTGGCCGGGAAGTGGTGCTGAAAAGAATGGTAGCGGCCGGTGTGGCGCTGCCTGCCCTTCGGAATCGGCAGGTTGGCCTTGTTTTCGGCCCCGGGCCGGTCGGTCGTGGTCAGGTCGAGGAGCAACGGCTCCGCCCGGGTTTCGTCCACCGGGCAGGGGACCATGCCCTTGTAAAAGACGATCCGTGAGGCGGCCGGGTCGAGCACCGGCTGGTGGCCGTCCCGCACGGGGATTTTCCAGCGGTTTCCCGGGGTGGTGCTGCTGTCGCGGGGAGTGAAGAGGATTTCCTTCACCGCGCAAACCCCCTCCACCGCCATGATCGTCCGGATTAGGTCCGAGAGATGGACGGTCTCCAGGAGATCGGCCCGGTCCACTTCGTCGTTGTCGAGAAAGCCATGGTCGAGCACCGGGCCGGCAAAGATCTCGGTCGCGTTTCGGCCCCGGTCCAAGAGCTCGGCCAGGGAATAGAAGCGTGTCGGCGGGGTGAGTTCCTGCTGCACCGTATGGCAGACCTGCGCCCAGGTGGCATTGACATCTGCCGAAGGCTCGAGCTCGATTTCGGCGCAGAGCAGGAAAAACTGTTCGTCGACGAAGCCGATGGAGTTGAAGTCCTCGCAGAGGTTGCGGTGTGCCATGAGGCGCGCACGGGCGGCGGCGGTTATTGCAGCGTCGGGTGTCGCCTCGTTGTCATTGGGCTCGCGTTCGAGGAGCACGTCGTAGATGCCGTTGAGCGCCACCTTCACCTTTTCCTTTTCCCCCTGGGGGGAGGACTGGTCCAGCGGGCAGTCGACGAGGCAGGTTTCGGCGGCCGGCCGCAGCCAGGCGTTGCGCACCCCGTCAAGATCGATGAGCAGCTTGCGGTAGTCGCGAAGGGTCACCGGGTTGGTCGGCAACACCTGCCGGGCCGAAAAGAGCGGCGAGCGCAAGGGCCCGTCCGTTTCGCCGTCGGCCAAAAGATCCTCGATGGGATGATCGATCCGGTAGCCCAGGTCGGTGAGGGCATAGCAGAGCAGCTCGAGGATGGTGACCCCGGGGTCGTGGACGTTGAAGTCGGTCCACAGCCGGTGGGCCAGCTGTTCCAGGTGGCGGCGGCCGTGGCGCTTGAGTGTATCGTGGTTGAGGGTCGGCTCGACGGCCGGTTGCTTGGCAATCTGCATATCCATGGTCCCTGTTCAGGCAGGATCTATCGTGTGGTTGGCGGCGGAAACCAGAATGGCCCTGGGGTTGGCGGCCATCGCCGTCTCCACGTCCTTGTCCTTTGGGGCGGAGCCAACGGGCTGCTGAAAGAGTTGCACATCGGTGATGAAATCCACGTACTCCAGCTGCTCGACAAAGGAGATCAGTTGCGATTTGCGCAGCACCCCCCCGAAGCGGGGCCCGTCGCCGTCGCCAAAGGCCCAGGGGGCAAGCCATTGCTGGAGGGCCCGGTTCAACTGCTCCTTATGGAAGCCGAAATCACGCCCGGCGCCGAACCGGACCCGGAGGGCAACTGTGATCTCCTCGTAGAGCGGGTTGCGGGCATGGGGGGTGACAAAGAGGCCGGCGCGGTCGGCGAGCAGCGTTTCGATGGCGGCCAGGGTGGCAAGCTCCGCCTTGGGGGCAAGTGGGTCGAAGGCGTTGCCCTGCCGGCAGTCGGGGACCACCACCACGGTCACGTGGCCCGGCGCCTCGTCGCGGTCCGGCGCCGTGTGGTTGAGACACTTGACCTTGTGGATGCCGGGGAAGTTCTCCAGCACCAGCCGTTCGTAATCCCAGCCGGTGAGGGCCCGCGCCTTGTGGCGCAGCCGTTCGCTGGCCCGGGTGTAGAGGTCTTGGTCGTCCTCGGCCATTCGGGCGCCAAAGGAGCCATAGGGCTGGCTGACCTGCTTCAGGGCGCCGATCTGGACCACCGGCTTGGTGATGCTGGCGGCGGCCAGGGGGGTGCGCAGATGTTGGGGATCGTTGTCGCAGTCGACGAACCGGGCCTGGCCGGCATTGGCGTGCACGCCAATGCACCGGCACACCGCATCGGGATGGGTGGGCACCGTGGCCCGCAGCCAGTAACAGCCGCTGGGGAGCAGGGAGTTGGTGGCGGTGGCCTCGGCCGGGATGCTCACCGTGACGATGCCGCTCGCCAGCAGACCGCCCGAGCCGTCGCGCACCAGTTCGGTGTCAAGAAGCGGTCGCCAGTGGTTGTCCACCAGCACTGACCAGGAGATCTCCTCCCGTTCCCGCTCCGGGTTGGCGCTCCCCTCGGCGGCTTGGACGAGAAACGAGAAAAGGTCGCGGGGCGCAACGTTCTTGATCCCGATCAGCAACTCGCCGGCCGTCGGATAGGCGGGAAAGAGCAGAACCTGCGGGTCAACGGCAAAGGAGAGCCGTTTTTTGAGGAAGCCGTGTTCGCGGCGGCTGCCAAAGGCGCCAATTTGATACAACTCCACCGGCGCGGCCAGGAAGTCGTCCTCGTGGTCACCGGTGAGGGGAACAACCGGGGTGGCCGCCTGGTAGGAGAGGGTCAGGGACTCCATGGTCGGCGTATAGGGCTCAGCAGGAAGAGAGAGGGCTGGCGAGGTCGTGGTCTGCTTGGTGAAGGTGACGATTGCCTCGGTGTACGCCTTCTGATAGGCCTTGTGGAAAAAGCCGTGTACCAGTCGCAGGCCGATGCCGTCGCCGGGAAGGGCGGTGGTGGCACTGGGGCTGGCCTTCTTGCGGAATACCGCTTTGGGATCGAGGAAGCCCAGTTCCCGCTGGCGGCTGGTCGCCCAGTGGCTCTGCTGGCGGGCCAGGGCCGCGGTCTTGGCGCTGATCCCCAGGTCGGAGTGGGCGGCGGCCTGGGCGCTCTTGGCGGCCTTGGTGGTGAAGGTGATGGTATGGCCGGCCGCGGCATTGTCATCAGCAAAGAGGGAGCAGCTCCGGCTCTGCCAGCTGAGCTGCTCCAGGCCCACGAGTTTGGCGCTAAAGTAGTTGTTGTTCAGCGGGCTGCCGTTGCCGTAACTGTGATAGCTGCGCAGGTTTGCCTGGGGCACCTTCTGCCAGGTGATCTCCAGGGAGAGTTCGGTGAGTGGTTTGCCAAAGGCTTCGGCACAGCCGAGATAGAGCGTGGCGCCGGCTTCGGGTTGCGGGCCGAAGGGGAGGAAGGGCTTGGCAGCATCGAGGCCGCCGAGATCGTTGGCAAGGGTGAGCTGGCGGAGCCCGCTCACCACCACCTCGATCCGGACCGCGGCGAGAGAGAGCGGTTCGAAGAGCTGGTAGTCGACCGTTGCCGAGGATTTACGCGTCACCTGGACCACCGGGGCGGTGGTCGCCAATGTGCCGCCGTGCACCGCGGCATTATAGGCGACCACGCCGTCATCCTCCTTGCCGAGCTCCACGGTGACGGTGAGGGTCGGTTGGCCGTTGCCGTCGTTTCCTTCTGCAAGGGTCACGGCCTTGGGGCCGATCCAGCCCTTGGCGCCGGTGAGGTGCGCCTCGAGCGCCTCTTGTGGCAATGCGGCCTCGGGTTTTTCGAGCAGGGTGAAGATCAGGCGAATGGTGCGGTTGCCCTCGGCCATTTGGAGGGTCGGCGCGGCCACGGCAAAACCCGGCGTGGCCATGGGCAGGTCGGTATGGCCAAAGGGCGGCCAGGAGGGATTCTTCGTGGTGAAGGGGGCGCCCAGGCCGTCGGCAGAGTCTGCCTTGGGGGCCATGCGTACCGTTTTGCTCCCGTCCGTCGTATCGATGCTCAGGGAGCGTAGCTCGGCGATGGTGCCGTGGCCCACCATACAGTCATCGGTGAGTGCATAGGCAAGGGGCTTGCCGGTGGCGTCCTTGCCGGCGGCAAACCTGGTGCCGGCCGGGATCAGCAGGCGCGCCGCGTTTTTCTTGAGGGTGAAGAGCAGGTGGACGCTGTCCGGCTGGGGCGGCCTGGCGACAAAGCGCAGGATCTCCCGGTAGTAGAAGTCGAGATGGCGTTTGGTGATCGTGTTCAGCCGCCGTTTGGCGTGGCGCAGCAGGCGGAGGAAGGTGACATAGAGGGCGGTGTGGGGCGGCAGGCTGCCCGGCGCGGTGCGGTTGGCGGCGAGCTGGGCGGCGAGGTCGGCAAAAAAGGGCTGCCAGTCGCCGTTCGCTGTATTGGTGGCCGGGTCGAAGAAGCGGATCTCCTCGGCCAGGCGACCGGCAAAGTCGATCAGCTCGGCGAGGGTGCGCTCCTCCACCTTGGCAAAGGCGGGATCGAGTTCTCTGGCGAATCGGTCGGCCTGGCTCTGGCCGTCGCCGGTTCCAATGGTCTGCAATTGCTGCTTCATGTCGCGCTGCCAGTACCGGACTCGGTCCGGTAGAACGGATAGACCAGGTTGTAGCGGGAGTTGGTGCCCCGCACCGTGTACTCGATGACGATGTCGACCCGCCCCTCCTCGGCCGCCCCGGTATCGATGGTGAGTCTCTCGAGATCGATCCGCGGCTCGTAAAGCAGGATCGCATGCTCTACCAGGCCAGCCACATAGGTCTTGGTGGTGGTGTTGAGCGGCTCAAAGAGCAGGTGGTCAAGGTCGCAGCCGTACCTGGGCTCCATGATCCGCTCGCCCACCGTCGTGGAGAGCAGGATGGCCAGGCTCTGCCGGATGTCCTCCTCGTCGCGCACCATCTCGACCCCGGCCGCGGTCTTGCTAAAGGTGGGCGGGAAGGACCAGCCGGTGCCGAGGAAGGAGGTGTAGCGCTGGTCGTTGTCGTTGGCCATGTTCTTGCCTCGCTCTGTCTGTTAGCCGATGAGCACCGTGGGCTCGCCGACCGCGGCGCTCGCCCCGCAGATGCAGGTGTCGCCCACCCGCACCGCCGGCCGGCCGCCGATCAGCACCGTGGCGCTGCCCATGGGGAAGGGGCTTGCCGTGGGCTGGTGGCCGGTGGGCGGCAGGCTGCAGAGATGGAGATCGCCCGCCACCGCCGCCGGCATGCCGCCGATGAGCACCGTGGTCACCCCGGGGCCGGTGATCACCCCGCCATGGTTTGAGGTATCGCCCACTCGCGCTGCTGGCGGCATCTCGTTTTCCTCTCTGTCGATTTAGTTGATCTGCACCACCGAGCCCTTGAGCACCGCCGCGCCGTTGGTGGTGACCTCGGCGCCGGTTGCCCCCTCGGCGCTGTACTTGGCCTCGGCCTTGGTGCTGACGTTCATGCCCTGTAGCTTGAGGTCCCCGCTCGCCTTGAGCACCAGATCCTTGGCCGACTCGATGGTGATGCCGTCGGCGTTCATGGTCACGGTGTTGCCGTTCTGGTCAGCGAGGGTGAGGGCGCCCTCGTCGTCGCTCACCGTGATCGCGTTGCCGGCCGGGGTCCGGATGGTGATCGACTTCTTGTCGTCGTTAAAGAGCAGCTCAAGCTTGCTCCGGGTGACAAACCCCTTTTCGTGGTTGTCGTCGCTTGCCGCAAGCGGCGCCGGCTTGGCGCTGCTGTTGAGCATGCCGACGACCACCGGGTCGCGGGGATCGTCGGCAACAAAGCCGAGCACCACCTCGTCGCCGATCTCCGGCAGGAAGAAGGAGCCCCGGGAGTCGCCGGCGTCAAGGGTTGCCACCCGGGCCCAGAGCCCGTCACCCTCTGGGTTGACCAGCGGCATGGTGACCAGGACCCGCTGCTCGCCGTCCGGGTCGTCGGCCAGCTGCCGGACGATGCCGATCTGGAGCCCCCGCACCGCTGGCAGCAGATGGCCGGCCGGCGGCGGCTCGGCGTCGTGGTCGGCGAGAAACCAGGCCGGATCGAGTCCGAAGCCGAGCTCGGTGGTCCAGGAGCCGCTGCCGATCGCGTGCTGCACCGCACCGACAAAGGCCTTGCCGTTGAAGCGGTCGCCGACCCCGTCAAGCTCGATCAGGTCGCCGGGGTTTACCTTGGCAAGGCCCTGGCAGGTGACCGAGCCACGGATCTTGGCCAGGTGCGCCTTGAGCAGCTGAGTATCGGCCCAGGCCTGCAGCTCCTCGCTGGAAAGGGCGCCCGCATGGTTAAGGCGGAAGGTGTCGAGACCGAGCACCTGGGCCAGGGTGTCGCTGTCGATGTTGCCCTGCCCCACCTCTGGCTGTTGCCCTGCCTCTGCCTCGCTCACCGCCTGTTCGGCCTGGTCCCAGGCGCGACTGGTCACCCCTGGCAGCTGCTGGCGGGCGTCCATCTCCGCCTCGAACCTGAGGATGGTGGCGCCGTAAGTGAGCGAGGCCGCTGGCTTTCCGTCGAGCACCGGTTTCTTGGTGACCAGCCGCTCGTCGTTGGTGAGCACCAGCATGCCGTTGGCCTCGGCCCGGCTGACCAGAAAATCCCAGTCAGTGGCACCGTACTGCACCAGTTCCCGGTGATGCACCGCGGTTGCCTCGAATTCGCTGGCGAGATCGTAGTTGCCGGCAATGGCGGCGAAGGCGTCGCTGTCGGTCATCTCGACAAAGCAGTGGCTGCGGCGGGTACCGGTGAGCTTCACCGCCTGGTGCTTACAGTCGACGATCAGCGTCGAGGGCTTGCCCTGGCGCGCCCTGATCCCATGCCGGACGACAATACCGCTGAAGATCGGATCCTCCTGGGAGTGGTAGCCGGCCTGGATGGTGATCGCGGTCCCGGGCGCAAAGAGCGGCGCGTCGCTCACCGCAAAGGTGCCGCCGGCCGGATCGCCGTCGAGCAGCACCAGGCGTGCTGCGCCGATGCGGTTGGCCGTCTTGGTCACCTGCACCGCCTGCACCTGGTACTCGCGCGCGAGTTCCTCGCCGTCGACCAGGATGGTGAAGGTCGGTCGGTCAGTGGGAGCAGGGGTGTCGAGAACGCGTTCATTGGCCATGGCTTTCCTTGGCAAGCGGCGGGAAGAGGATCCTGGTACCGGGCTTGAGATCGCGGAAGTCGTCGAGTTCGTTGGCCCGCGCCACCTCCAGGTAGTAACGGTGATCGCCGTAGATCTCGTAAGTCAACAGCGGCAGGGTGTCGCCCGCCTGCACCGTCCGCACGTGGGTGAGGTCCGGCGAGCTGTCCTTGGCCTTGGCCGCCCGCGATTTGTCGTCGATGTTCTCGGTGAAGGTGCAGTCGAGCAGGGCACGCAGCGGCGAGCCGTCCGGCCGGAACATTTTGTAGATGATGTCCGCCTTCAACAGCACGCAGCGGCTTTCGAGCTTGCCCCAGATCAGCTTCAGAAAGCGCGGCCGGTGGATGGCGCCGTCGTAGCCCACCACCTTGAAGAACTCGCGCACCGTCTCGTGGACGTCGCGTTTTTCGCCGGTGACCCCGGTGCCGTCCAGGAGGAACTTGAGCTTGTACTCCTGCGGCTTTATCTTGCGGAAGATCACCGGGCTGCCGGTGGTGCCTTCGCCCTGCTGCCGCTTGTACTCCACGTCGTATACCTGGGTGTACTCGGTCGGGTTGAAGGCGACCCGGAACTCGGCCGTTGCCTTGCCGCTGTAGTCCGGTTTGGTGTAGGCGAGGATCAGCAGCCGTTCCAGCTCGCCCTTGGTTGTTTCGGCCATCTGTTTCCCCTGCTCTGTGCGGGCCGACCCCGTGGTGCCAGGTGTCGGCTCCCAACTCAGTCCCGCTTATCGTTCGTTGCGCGCGGCCAGGATTTCCAGCACCTGCTCGACGCAGTCGGCAACCAGGGTTTCGGTGTCGATTTCGGCGGCCGTTGCCGCCTGGCCTCCCTCGTCGCCCGGCTCGGCGATCACCGCCCGTATCGCGATCTCGTTGATCTGCACCGGCATTAGTCCGTCCTCTTGAAAAAGGTGTAGGCGAGTTCCACGGTTTCCACCACCACCGCCCCTTCCTGGGCCTTGAAGTCGGAGATGGCCCACTTGACCGGCCAGGCCTTGAGGAACTTCCAGCCGGCCAGCGGCTGGTGCTTCTCGTTCAAGAGGGTGACCAACAAGTCGGAGGGGGTGAAGTCGAAATTCTCCACCGCGTCGCGGAACCAGCCGATCAGCCCGGAGTCGGTGAGCATGCCCCGCTTGAGGATCAGGTTGCCGTACTTGGCGCGGGTGGGCAGCCGGTAACTGAACCGGTTCTCCCCCCCCTCCACCACCTCCTCGGTGTTGATCTCGGCACTGAGGCCGCTCACCTCCTGGAAGCGGGCATCGTTGTCCTGCACCCCGGCGAGGTTGATGAAGCTGACCTGAAAGTGGAAGCCCACCGGCGGGTAGTAGCCTGGCACCCCTGCCTTTTGCTCAGCCATTTTCGACGCTCAGCCCCTCGTGGGCGATCTCCATGGACTCGATGGCCACCTCATTGCCAGTGGCTTTGAGTCCAGGCCCTTCGATCTTCACCGGGAAGGCATTGACCGCTTTCCAGGTCATCACCGGTTCGTGGTTCTCGTTGAGCAGGCTGATGATCAGGTCGCGGCGCTCCACCTTGTTGAGCTTGGTGGTGTTGAGCCACATGTAGAATTCGTTGTCCTTGGGCAGGATGCCGCGTTTGAGGGTGATGTTGCCGTACTTGGGGATGCCCGCCATCTTGCGGGCCGAGTAGACCGGGCTCAGGCCGTCGCGGTATTCGATGGCCTGGGTTTCGATGTTGAGGCCCGAGACCTCGGCAAAGCCGAGATTGGTCCCGCCCCACTGCACCTGGAAGTGAAAAACCGGTAAGGGATAGTCAGCCATGGATGTCACCTTTCATGGTTGGAGTTGTCGAGTGATTGGGGGGCTGGCGTTTCACGCCTCCTGCATCTTGTGGGAGAACTTGAGGATGATGAACTCGGCTGGCCGCACCACCGCCATGCCGATTTCCACGTTCATTCGTCCCTCGAGGATGTCCTGGGCGGTCATCGTCGCACCCAGGCCAATATTGACGAAGAAGGCCTGCTCCGGCTTGGCCCCGGCCAGCGCCCCCTCCCGCCACTTCTGGAGGAGGTAGTTTTCGATCATCGACTTGATCTTGATCCAGGTGTTGGCGTCGTTGGGCTCGAACACCGCCCAGTCAGTGGATTTTTTAAGCGACTCCTCGACCATGTTGAAGAAGCGGCGCACCGACACGTAGCGCCACTCGTTGTCGTTGCCGGCCAGGGTCCGCGCCCCCCAGACCAGCGTCCCCTTGCCGGTGAAGGGGCGGATGGCGTTCACCGACTTGCCGGCGTTGACGTCGATGTTGAGCCCCTCCTGGTCCCTGGCGTCGATGCGGACGCAGGGGGCGACCACCGCGCTCAGGCTGACGTTGGCCGGCGCCTTCCAAACCCCGCGGGTGCGGTCGACCATGGCATAGACCCCGGCCACCGCGCCGCCGGGCGGCAGGACGTTGATTTCCTCGTTGATCTTGGTGAGGATGTTCTTGTAGATGCTGAACTTGTCGGCCAGGGCGGTATCAAAGGTCTTTTCATAGCCCTTGGCAATGGCGACCAGATCGCTGGCCGCGGCGTTGATGGCACTGAAGGCGGCAACCGCGGCGTTGCGTGCCAAGAGCCCGCGGGCGTTGGCGTTGGCGGCATTGGTGTAGCTGGCGGTGACCGCGGCGTCGGAGTCACCGATGGCGATGGCCTTGCCGGTGATGGTGTTTACCGCCGCGATCATCGGGGCCAGTTCGGCGTCGGCCTCGTCAAAGAGCTTGTCCGCGGTAAAGCCGAGCGGCGCGTTGTGGTGATGGATCAGGATTTGGAGCTCGGTGTCGAGCTTGTTGTTTTTGGCCACCGTGTCGAGATCGGCCTTGAGTTTGAAGGTGGCGGTGTCGGTGAGGGAGTTGCGGGTGGTATCGACAATGCCGTGCAGGATGTCTTTGAGCAGGGCAAAGAGGGCCTGGAGTTCGGCCTGGCAGTCGTCGATGTCGGCATAGGGGCTGTCGGCGTCGTAGGCGTCCAGGAGCCCGGCCAGCTGTTCCTTGAGAGTCTTGTTGGAGCCGGTGAGGTTTTCGGTCACCACGTTGGTGTTGATCGTGTCCACGGCGGTGATCGCCGCGCCGAGATCGTCGGTGATAAAGGCCTTGAGGGCCGTGTCCTTGGTGAGGTTGGCAAGGTTCAGTTCGGTGGGGGAGCCGGCACGCTTCAGGGCGATGTCCCGGAAGGCGACCTGTTTGGTGAAGCCGGTTTTGAGCCACGGCACATAGGCGGCGCCGTACTTGAGGTGGTTGATGCCGATATTGTCGCGGAACTCCTGGACATCGGTGTCGAGATCGCCGGAGTTTTTCAGGTCGCAGACCGTGACCCGGTCCTGCAGGGTGGCGCACTGGGCCAGGGCTTGCTGCTGGAAGGCGTAGAGATTGGTCGAGCCGAGCAGGGTGGCGTCCGGGCAGAGAAGGATGGTGGGCTCGTCCTCCTTTTCAAGTTTCTTGAGGCCGCCGAGCAGCCCACTGGTGTCGTTGCCCAGGGTAGCGGTGGAGTTGTAGTCCCCCACCGAGACGATGTAGCATTTGCCGCCGCCGTTGGCAAAGAAGAGGCGGAGGCTGTCGAAGAGAAAGAACTTCTTCTCGCCCAGGTCCACTGCGGCCACGTTGTTGACTCCGTCAAGGGTGACGGTGGGGGTGAGTGACGGCGCCCCGCCAAAGTACTGCTGGAATTCCACCATGGAGTCGATCTTGGTGGGCACCAGAGTGAGGGACTCGCCCTTTTTCTCCGCCTTCTCGGTATGGCCGATGAAGGCCGGCACCGCAGTCTCCACCTCTGCCACCGAGGGCGGGAACAGGGAGATCTCTTCCACATAGACATCCGGGGTTCTGTAGGTCGCCATAGTTCATCCTCTTAGGTTTGAGTTACACATAGACGAAAATTTCCGAGTAGATTCGCTGCTCGGCACTGTTGGGGACCAGGCTTGCCATCGGCGGACCGGGCAGGTTGTCGATGGCAAAAGCACCGCCGCCCTGACCGTGGCCGGTGTCGAGGGTAAGTCCGCTTGGCGGCTGTTCGCGAAGCGCCAGGGCGGCGGAGGAGACAAAGGGCACCGTCATGGTGCCGTCGGCCAGGGCCGTCGGTTGTTGCCGGGTAAAGGTAACGGCCGGGTCGCTGCTGGTGAGCGACAGCTTGTTTGGGCTCAAGCCTGGCCGGTATTTAAGAACCACCAGGTATTTCCAGAAGGTCTTGCGGGCCGCAAACCGGGCCGCGAAGGTCTTGGCCGCGATCTTGCCGCTCGCGTCGGTGAGCCGGCAGGCGGCCGGTACCCTGAGGTCGTTGCTGATATCGATAACCCCGAGGAGCGGTTTGCCGGTGAGAGCGTCGTCCAGGTAGATTTTTTGTGTCAAGGTATTGTCGATCAGGATCTCGTAACTGCCGGCCGGGTGGTCCCTGAGGTCCATGGGCCAGTCGATCCGGCCGGCCGCGGTTTGCACCTGTTCGCGGCGGATCTCCTCGCCCCATTGGTCCCG